>Ga0099827_10000348_pt1 | contig 20167 bp, 16 predicted proteins | sample CZO8metaG_FD_79339 | JGI IMG/M metagenome (GOLD analysis project Ga0099827, IMG submission 79339) | Vadose zone soil microbial communities from the Eel River Critical Zone Observatory, Northern California, USA - CZOApr15con1.8 metaG | ecosystem: Environmental > Terrestrial > Soil > Vadose zone ...
GAGGCGGCCGCGAAGGCTTTTGAAATGGCGAACATCAAGCGGCGCGACGTGCAGGGAGCCGAAGTGCACGATTGCTTTTCGATCACCGAGATTGTCGCGTACGAAATTCTCGGGCTTGCTGAATCGGGCAAGGGGACTGAGTTGGTGAAGATTGGCGCAACCGCGCTACCGCAAGTGCTTAATCAAAAGAGCGGGAAACTCCCGTTCGAAATTCCAGTCAACACCGGCGGCGGTCTGATCGCCGACGGCCATCCGGTCGGTGCGACCGGCGTGCGCCAGGTGTTCGACGCCTATCAGCAGCTCAGCGAACAAGCCGGCGCGCGCCAGATCGAGAACGTGAAAAAATTCCTCACCTTCAACATGGGCGGAAGCCTGACCACTTCTGTTGCGATGGTGTGGGGCCGCGACTGAATGAAAACGACTACGCCGCTATCGTTTTGACAGGGAGTCAACGAACTCAGCGATGGCAGCGAGTATTCGTTGATCGACGTTTTCCTGTGTTTCGCCGGTGGCTTGCAACTGCCTCCTGGCCACAGCTAACGAATGGTCTCCACCCTCAACGACATGGAGAAAGTTCGGCGTTTGCATTTTCGCGCGCACACTTTCGAGTAGATCAAGCGGACAAAGCGGATCGCGCGTTCCCTGGATAAAGAGGATTGGCGTTCGCAAAGCGCGCAGAACTTCATCTCGAAGTTTTGTCCGGTCGCCCATGGCGCAGAGCGGATAGCCGAGACAAACGATCGCATCCGCTTTTTCTTGCAACGTGACGTGGCATCCGATGCGCCCGCCCATGCTCTTGCCAATGAGAATGGTCGTAACACCTGATGGTTGTCGCGCCGCGGCAAGAGCCTCTCGATGCGCCGCGATCAATTGCGGTAAAGGATCAGGCCGCTTCCGATTTTTCCGCATGTAATGATAATCGAAAACCGCCACACGCCCAATGCTTGCCAAGCGCGTTTTCCAGGATTGCATCCACGGATGCAAAGAAGCCACTCCCGCTCCGGGAGCAAAAAGGAAAAAAGCTTTTTCATTCCTCATGCTTCAACGTTCATCCTTCATTCTTGCCGTCCAGCCAAATGATGACGCTGGCGCGATCTTGTAATATGAAAATTCCGTTCACACTTGGTGTCGTCGGTCACTTTGGACTGGCAGTGCGCGATCCAAGGAAGAGCGCAAAATGGTTCGCGCGCGCGCTCGGTTTGCGCAAAGAGTTCGAGTTCGAAAATGGCGTCGCCGTTGGCAACGACAACGTCACCATCGCATTGTTCAAAGGCAAACCGACGCCAGAAACGATCGATCACATGTCATTCCACCTGCCCAACATGTCGATCTTGCAAAAGGCGCTCGCGCATTTGCAGAAACATAAAGTCGATCTCGAGGATCCGGGCGACGAAATCGGTCCGGAATCGCCGGGCTCGAAACACATGGGCATCTGGTTCCACGATCCGGATGGCTATCGCTGGGAGTTGAGTGTGCAGGGAGGCCGGTGAACTAGTCGACATGCGCGCGATGGTTCTCGAGAAACTGGGAAACGCGCTCGTGCAGCGCGATGTGCCGATACCAAAACCGGGCCCGGGACAATTGCTTGTCCGCGTTAAGACGTGCGCGGTTTGCCGCACCGATCTGCATTTGGTCGATGGAGAATTGCCCAATCCGAAACTGCCGCTCACTCCCGGGCACCAAATCGTCGGCCGCATCGAAGAGATCGGTGAAAGCGTCCAAGGATTTTCCATTGGCGAGCGCGTCGGCATTCCGTGGCTCGGCTGGGCCTGCGGCGAATGCCGTTATTGTCGATCTTCGCGCGAGAATCTTTGCGACCGCGCGCGTTTCACCGGCTATACCATTGACGGTGGTTACGCCGATTTCACCGTCGCCGACGCGCGATTTTGTTTTCGATTGCCCGAGCAATACAATGATGTCGATGTTGCGCCGCTTCTATGCGCCGGAATGCTCGGCTATCGTTCGTATCGAAAAACAGGCGACGCGCACCGGATCGGGATTTACGGTTTCGGCAATGCCGCGCACTTGATTTCACAAATCGCGATTTATCAAGGCCGGGAAATTTTCGCTTTCACGCGGCCGGGCGATAAAGTCGGCCAGGAATCGGCCAGAAAACTGGGCGCAATCTGGGCGGCTGGTTCTGATGAGAGGCCGCCGGAAAAGCTCGATGCCGCGATCATCTTTGCGCCAGTTGGTGCGCTCGTGCCGGCGGCGCTGCGCGGCCTAGCGAAGGGCGGCGTCGTCGTCTGTGGCGGCATTCACATGAGCGACATCCCTTCGTTTCCATATCTCGATCTTTGGGGTGAGCGCGCCATTTCTTCGGTCGCAAATTTGACCCGGCACGACGGCAAGGAATTTCTCGAGATCGCTCCGCGCGTTCCGGTGAAAACCAAAACCCAAACTTTCCCGCTCGAAGAAGCCAATACCGCGCTCGAAAAATTCCGCGCGGGCAAATTGGAAGGCAACGCAGTTCTCCAGATCTCTGAGGTGTAGATTTCTTCTTTCTACTTCCTGCTTGGTAACTTCTGGTTTTTCCCGTGCCGTCTCACCTTCCATCCGAGCAAACTGCGTCCGGCGAATTTCAACGTCAGGAGGACGCTTTTCGCGAATGGATTTCGAATGATGGATCGACTCCGTTCGCCGCTGCGGCGGATCGTTATCATCTTTACGTCTCGCTTGCCTGTCCGTGGGCAAGCCGGACCGTCATTTTCCGAAAGTTAAAAGGACTCGAAGAGGTGATTGGTATGACGGTCGTCGATCCGATTCGCGATGAAAAAGGCTGGGCGTTTCGTCCTCCTTCGATGAAATGGCCGCCGGAGGACTCGTTTGATTCAACCGATCCGATCAATGGCTTTGATTATTTGAGCGAAGCCTATGCGGCGACCGACCCGAATTTTGATGGGCGCGTAACCGTTCCCGTTTTGTGGGACAAGGAAACGAAAAAGATCGTCAATAATTGCGAGGACGACATTTGCCGGATGTTCAACGACGCATTCAACACGGTCGCGCAAAGTAGGCTTGTCGATCTTTTCCCGAAAGAGATCGAAGCCGAGCACAACAAGCTTTGCGATTTTCTTTACGAGAACGTGAACAATGGCGTTTATAAAGCCGGGTTCGCGACGCGGCAGCGACCCTACGAAACTTCGTGCCGCAAACTTTTCGACGCACTCGATCAAATTGAACAACGCTTATCGAAAAGCCGCTACTTGTTCGATAATCGCATCGTGGAAGCCGATTGGCGTCTTTTCTGCACGCTGGTCCGGTTTGACGTCGTCTATCACGGCCATTTCAAATGCAACCTTCGCCGCATCATCGATTATCCGAGTCTGCAAGGTTACTTGATGGAATTATATCAGCAGCCCGGCATCGCCGACACGGTTAATTTCGATCACATCAAGCGCCATTACTACATGACCCACGAAGAAATTAACCCGACGCGCATTGTCCCGCTCGGCCCGAGTGTCGATCTGACGCGGCCGCACGGCCGGGTGAAAATGTAATTCAGCGGTTCAAGAGTAAACTCAAACCGCGCGACGATTTATTGTTTTAACGATTTAACGTTGTGCGCCTAACCTCGACGGCGTGGCTCCGCAAAAAATCATCGCTGCTCTATCGATCCGTGCGGACGACGTTTCAAAATTGGCCAATGGAGCCCGCGTTACCGAAGAAGGCTGCGCCGAAGCCACTTGACGCAAAAACTTAAGTTCACTCAGGCACTTGCCTGTTCCTTCCGCCACCGCGCTGAGCGGATCTTCCGCAACATGGACAGGTAAATCGGTCTCCCTGCTCAAAAGCTTATCGAGTCCGCGCAGTAAGGCGCCTCCGCCTGCAAGCACGAGTCCACGATCGACCAAGTCGGCCGAAAGCTCGGGCGGACAGCGCTCCAGGGTGATGCGCACCGATTCGACGATTGTCGAAATCGGTTCGAGCAAAGCTTCGCGCACTTCCTGCGAAGTAATCCTGATGGTTTTGGGCAATCCGGCGACCAGATCGCGCCCTTTTACTTCCATGCTTGTCTCCTCCTCGGTCGGATAGGCCGAACCAATTTTGATTTTGATCTCCTCCGCCGTGCGTTCGCCGACCATTAAATTGTAAGCGCGCTTCATGTATTGCACGATCGCGTCGTCCAATTCGTCACCAGCCACGCGCACGCTGCGGCTAAACACAATTCCTGAAAGCGAAATCATCGCCACTTCTGTCGTCCCACCGCCGATGTCGATGATCATATTGCCAGCCGGGTCCTGCACCGGAAGACCTACGCCGATCGCCGCAGCCATCGGCTCTTCGATGAGATAGACTTCGCGCGCCCCGGCGTGCATCGCGCTTTCCCGCACCGCGCGCTTTTCCACCTCTGTGATTCCGGAGGGAACAGCGATTACTACGCGTGGCTTCACGCGCACCCGGCCATTGTGCACTTTCGAAATGAAATGGCGCAACATCGCTTCGGTCACCTCGAAGTCAGCGATTACGCCATCTTTCAACGGACGCACCGCCACGATGTTCGACGGGGTTCGGCCCAGCATCCGTTTCGCTTCGTCACCCACCGCCAGCACCTTGTTCGTGCCGGCTTGCACCGCCACGACCGATGGCTCGCGCAACACGATCCCCTGGTCTTTGACGTAAACGAGCGTGTTGGCCGTGCCAAGATCGATCCCGATGTCGCTCGATAACCAGCCGAAAAGTCCTTTGAACATAAATTTAAATCAGCTACGCTCCAATCTATTGGCTTCGTCTCTACAGCAGACCTCGTGCCGGAGCGCAATTCGATTGGCGGACGCTCGGTCACATGAATTCGCTGATGCTATCAGCAGTGCACAAACTGCCTCATTCCAACGCGTTAAATAATTGTGACGATTATCCTGGGGATTATCCTGGGTAATCAGCGCTCTGCGCATTTCTGCGAATGGGCGCACGAGAATGGAGAGACATTGTCCGCGATTTACTCAGCTCGCGTCTTGCTATAAGATCGACGTCTGACTTCCGATCTCTGACATCTGACATCTAAAATGTTCCCGTAGTTCAACGGATAGAACGGAGGTTTCCTAAACCTTAAATGTGGGTTCGATTCCCGCCGGGAACGGTTTGTGTGATCCAATGCACATCAGATTCTTTGGGAAAATAGCGCACGCTCGCTTCGATTGACTCACTCGCTCTCACTCGTTCGCCCTAACGGGCTTCGTCCATGTCGCTCGCTTCCCAGCGGCTCCATTCTCGCCGGGGATAACTTGTGTTGAGTCAGCGCGCATGAGACTCGCCGTAAAAATAGTGCACGTTCACTTCGATTGACTCACTCACTCCCGCTCGTTCGCCCTGACGGGCTTCGTCCATGTCGCCCGACTCCAGTCGGCTCCATTCCCGCCGGGGATAAGTCGCTCGCGATGTAACGGACGAGGAAAAACTGTTCCCGCCTAGATTTTTTGGCTACACCTTCTTTGGGCAATGCCAAAAAGGTGTTTTCCTCTTTCCCCGCTCCTCGTCAAAAATGCTTTCCTTGTAGGTGATTTATTCGCTGAATTAATTCGCTGATGTAGCCGAGCGAATCGTTCAGACCGGGAAAATAGTTGCTCGGATGCGCGCATTCATTTCTTTTGTTCAGCAGCCCATGGAGGGCTTTCATCTCATTTTTTGTTAGGAATCCTACAGTCTTGCCAGACTCGATGAGCTGGTATTCGGCGATGTTTTCTCGGAGATCATCTAAGGTTTTAAACTTCGACCAGGTGGGATAGGCGGCATGAAGCTTCTTAAAGTTTTTTGCCGATATCTTCTCTTCATAAAAATCGATGAAGCCTGCCCAAGAAAGGACATGCGCCGCTCTATAGAGTTCATTCTCAATGCAGCGCAGGCTTTGCCTGAATAGCTCGTCTTGCTTTAGAGATAGCGACGCCAGTGCAGCGTACGACGAACTGAGCGTAATAACTCGCTCGGCTGACGTTTCATGCTTGGCTAGAATTACATGTGCAGCATCCCGAAAGGAGTTCGCTCTGCGTACGAAATGTTCGATCATTTTTCATTGAGCAAATGCTGCCTCATCGCCTTGAAGAATTGTTCGAACGTCGTCGCATCAGCGTTCTCGGGTAATGTCAGTTGTACGTTTATATTTACCGTCAAGCCTGGCCCGGCAGATACAATTGGCTGGCTGTGTGCGACTATGGCGGGCGCTCCGAGCTGCGCGGCGATGGCAGGAGATGTGACTGCGATTGGCGTTGATTCCTTACTAAAATCAGCAAGTGAGCAAAGCGTTTTGAAGGTACTGATGATGAATTTTAGAGTTCCTGCTGAAACCGATGTGTGTGAACTGAAAAAGCTGTTTAGCGCTTCGGTGTCTTTTTGATACGCGTCTGGATACAACGCGAAGAGTTTCGCGTAGTGTTCCCGGATCCCTGCAGCAAGCGCCGCGTTTTGGTTGCTGCGAAATTCACTCCATCGTGCAGTCGGTACACCGGATCCATCAACAAGTCCGAGAGCTTTGATAATAGGAAGCAGTGGACGGTCGTTGACTGATTTGAATCCTAGGCTTTCAATTGTTTTTAAAGTTACCTTCTCTGGTTTTCCCGCAGCGCGAATTTTTTGCAAGAAGGGCCGTATTTTTGCGGGATTTGTGATGTAAATGAATTCGGCAGCCATTTGAACGGAGTATGTGGTATCCCACTCAAGTTATCTGATGAAACGGAGGTAGTTGCAAGTGGTTGATTTATACCATGTTGGTTACGACCGACGATTGGAGCGGCCGCCAGCAAAAGTCCCGGTTTAGCTTTAGGAAACCTGCGTTCTATCCGTTGAACTACGGGGACAGGCGATTTGCAATTGTCGACCGTGGACGCTCACGGCACACGAACTGCTTTGAGACCGAAGCCATGAGACTTCCAACAAGCTGGAGAGGAACTAGTAAATCTTTGTCTATGTTCAACGGACTTTTCGGGTGGTTATCGGGGGGCGACATCGGGATCGATCTCGGGACGGCCAATACGCTCGTTTACGTCAAAGATAAGGGGATTATCCTACGGGAGCCCTCGGTCGTGGCTGTACAGTCGGGCACGAACAAGGTGCTAGCGGTGGGCGACGAAGCGAAGCGGATGCTGGGCCGGACCCCGTCGAACATCGTGGCGGTGCGTCCCTTGAAGGATGGCGTGATCGCGGACTTCGAAGTGACCGAAGCGATGTTGCGCCATTTCATTTCGAAAGCGCACAAGCGCCGGGCGCGGGCGCGGCCGCGAGTGGTTATCGCTGTTCCCTCCGGGATCACAGAGGTGGAGAAGCGCGCGGTGCGGGAAAGCGCGACACACGCCGGGGCGCGAGAAGTTTATCTCATCGAGGAACCGATGGCAGCAGCGATCGGCGTCGGACTTCCAATCCAAGACCCGGCCGGCAACATGATCATCGACATTGGCGGAGGGACCACCGAAGTGGCCATGATTTCGCTTTCGGGAATTGTGTTCAGTCACAGCGTGCGGGTGGCCGGCGATGAGATGGACGAAGCGATCGTGCAATACATGAAGCGTGCTTACAATTTAATGATCGGCGAACGCACGGCGGAGGAGATCAAGATCAAAATTGGCTCGGCTTATCCGAGCGAGAAGGAGACAACCATGGAAGTAAAAGGGCGTGATCTGGTGGCCGGCATGCCCAAAACGCTCATGATTACTTCACAGGAAGTGCGCGAAGCGTTGCAGGAACCGATTTCGACAATTGTCGAATCCGTGCGCATCACTCTAGAGCGCTGTCCGCCGGAGCTTTCGGCCGACCTGGTCGATCGTGGAATTGTGCTCGCGGGCGGGGGGGCCTTGCTGCGGGGACTCGACAAGCTTTTGAGCGAAGAGACCGATTTGCCGGTCCATGTTGCGGAAGATCCGCTGGGCGCAGTAGCGGAAGGAACGGGGAAGTGCTTGAGTGAATTTAAGTTTTTGCGTCAAGTGGCGGCTTCGGAGCCGGCTCGTGCGGCAGCGCGGAATTCACGGGCCAAGTTTGACGAGTCCTCCTTGGGTATTGAGAGAGCAGCGATGATTTTTGCGGAGGCACGTCTTCGAAGTTAAGCGCACAATGACGGCATCAGCGAACTCCTGCAGAACGGGGTTTTCGCCTTGGGAAACCTCCGTTCTATCCGTTGAACTACGGGAACAGTGAATTTCAGCTGTCAGATTTGAGATATTAGTTTAGCAGATTGGCATCGCAGGTGCTTTAAGAATTCTCGCGAACTAGGAAGACACCTAACTAGATACTCAATTCCTTAGCTTCGGCAGCGCGATCAGTAATGGTCGCGCTCTTTTTTTGGCATTCCGCCGGCCCTTAGCCGCTGAGACGGCGGCTACTACAATGAAGTCGGTGCGGAGAGTCGTCCCGCCCTACCTCCGCTTCGCAGCGCCGGCGAGAAGGCGCTCGCGGGAAACAATTGCGCGTTTGTGCGTGCCGCTTCCGATTTCGCCCGCGGGATCGTATGCGACGACCTCGAAGACGAAAAGTTTCCATCTCGGCCGCGATAAGTCGCCGTGGCGGTAACAGTCGCGCCGATCGGCGTCGCGGCGGTGTGGCTAACATCGACATGTGCGCCGACCGACATTTCGCCAGCTTGCAAGAGCGGATGAAGCAGGCGCGCGCCGGCCAGTTCCATTAAAGCGATCATTCGAGTCGTTGCGAATACCGCTGGAAAATTATCGTGCGGATCATCGCTCAAGCTTAGGGCGTTTGCGCAATCGGATTCGCGCACGACAAGATCGACAGTTGCGCTCGCGCCGATCTCCGGTCCGGTCATCCTTGCTTCCAACCGTTGCCATTGCCATTTCCGTCCGGCGCAACGGCGGGCGCGTACTCGGGGACAAGATCGACATCTTCACCCGTTGGTTCTTCTTCCGCTTCGGCCAGAGATTTTTCGTGATGTTCCTTCGCGATGAGCATGTAAAGCGACGGGACAATGAACAAAGTGAAAATCGTCCCGATCGTCATTCCACCGACGAGCACGAGACCAATTGAGTTTCGCGCGGCCGCGCCGGGCCCGGTCACCAACGTCAGGGGAAAGTGACCGGCCACTGTCGCGGCAGTTGTCATCATCACTGGGCGCAAACGAATGCGAGCCGCCTGTGCCACGGCCGCTAGTTTAGCCAACCCCTGCCGTTGTAGCTCATTCGCAAACTGCACGATCAGGATTCCGTTTTTGGAAATTAGTCCGACCAGCGTGACCAAACCGACCTGCGAGTAAATGTTTAACGACGTCGTCCATTTGTCCGTCCAGAACGCCATGTTGGAATTCGGAATCTTTAAAAACATGAAAATGACCGCGCCGAAGAGCGCGAGCGGGACTGAGCCGAGCAGAATGATAAATGGGTCGCGGAAACTGTTGAACTGCGCGGCCAGGACAAGGAAAATCAAGACGACGGCGAGGATGAACGCAGGCACGAATTTATCGCCTTCGACGCGCAACTGGCGTGATTCGCCCGTGTAATCGAGGACGTAGCCGGCCGGTAGAATCTTGTGCGCTTCGTCCTCGAGAAATTTTAGTGCGCCGTCGAGCGATCGCGCTGGCACGCCGCTGATCGTGACGGCGTTGAGTTGCTGCATGCGATTGAGCGAACGCGCGACGGTTTTGTGTCGAATCGACGCCACCGTGCTCAGCGACACGAGCTTATTATCGGGCCCAGTGACGTAAATGTTCTCGAGCTGCTCCGGATTTAAACGATCGGCACGTTTGATCTGCGGAATGACTTTGTAGCTGCGCCCCGCAATGTTGAAGCGGTTGACGAAGTTGCCGCCGATGCTGGCCGACATGTCGGCGCCGACTTGTTGCATATCCAGACCGAGTGACGCGACCTTGTCGTGATCGAACGCTATCTCCGCCTGAGGCTGATCGATTTTTGTGTCAATGTCGGCGAATCGGAAAACGCCGGCCTGCATCGCTTTCCCGTAGATTTGTTGGGCGAACTCGAGAATCCGCTCCGGGTCGGCTGTGGAAGCGATGACGAAACTGACCGGAAAATTATCGCTGCCCGGCAAGGCCGACGGCATCGTGGCGAACATCTGAATACCGGGAATAGCGCCGAGTTTTTGCAGCACTTCTGGAAGATAAGCTTTCGTCGGCGTCTTACGCGTGCCCCACGGCTTCAAGACCATTCCGCCGAATCCTTGATCGGGAAATGTGATCTGAAACGTGAATCTCGTGTCCGGAATATTCATGAACACTTTGTTGGCCGCGTCCGCGTAGCGGATGGTGTCGTCAATCGTCGCGTTCGCAGGCGCGGTCGCGATTCCGAAGATGACTCCCTGGTCCTCCGTCGGCGCCAATTCCTTCGATCCAAAACTCGGAGTCAGATAGAACATGATGCCGGCAAGAATTGAGAGGCCCAACCAAACCGCATATACCGCGGGCCGGGCCGCCAGCGTGCGATCGAGATGATTTCCGTACCAACCACGGAAGCGATCGAACGTGCGATTGACCGTGCCGCTGAATCCTTTCTCGGAATGTCCGGCACGCAACAAGTGCGCCGACATCATCGGTGAAAGGGTGAGCGCGACGATGCCCGAAATAAAAACCGCACCGGCTAGGGTGAGGGCAAATTCGCGGAAGAGCGCGCCAGTCAATCCGCCTTGGAGCGCGATCGGCGTGTAAACGGCCGCGAGCGTAAGCGTCATCGCGATAATCGGGCCGACCAATTCACGCGCACCTTTCAGCGCCGCGTTCATGCGCGACATGCCTTCGCGCAAATGTCGCTCGACGTTTTCGACCACCACGATCGCGTCGTCCACCACCAACCCGACTGACAACACGATCGCCAGTAGCGTCAACAAATTGAGCGTGAACCCAAACGCCTGCATCAGGAAGAGCGCTCCGATCAGCGAAATCGGAATCGCCACCACCGGCACGATCACGGAACGAACCGAGCCGAGGAAGAGGAATATCACCACCATCACGATGAGCAACGTGTCGATCAAAGTTTTGACGACCTCGTGAATAGCGTCGTTGATGTAAGCCGTTGCGTCGTACGCAATTTCCCCGGTCATGCCGGTCGGTAATTCTTTTTTGATCTGCTCCATCTCCGCGCGCACGCGCTTGATCACGTCCACCGAGTTCGCGTTCGGCAAAACCCAAACGCCCATGAATACCGCCCTCTGGCCTGAGAAGCGGACTTCGGTGTCGTAATCTTCGGCGCCGAGCACCACGTCCGCGATGTCCCCCAGCCGCAGGAGCGTGCCTTTGTCCTCGCGCACAACCAGCTTTTTGAAATCGTCCGCCGTGTGCAAGTCGGTGTTCGCAGTCAGATTCACCTGGAGCAGCGAACCTTTCGTGCTGCCAACGGCGGACAGATAATTGTTCCGCGAAAGCGCGCTGCGCACTTGCCCCGGACTGATGTTGAGCGCCGCCATCCGCTCTGGTTTCATCCAGATGCGCATCGCGAACACGCGTCCGCCAAGAATATCGGCTTTCTGCACGCCGCCCACCGCTGTCAACCGCGGTTGCACCAGACGGACCAGATAATCCGTGACTTCGTTTGGCTGAAGAATGTTCGACGTAAAACTGAGGTAAGCCGAAGCGAACCGCGAGTCCGCCGATTCGATGCTAATCACGGGGATCTCGGCCTCGGGCGGGAGATCGCGTCGAATCGCGTCCACCTTAGAGCTGATGTCCGACAAGGCTTTGTTCGCATCGTAGTTCAGCTTCAACCGCGCTGTGATCGTTGAGATGCCTTGTTTGCTTTCCGATTGGATGTAATCGATGCCATCGGCTGCGGCGATGGCGCGCTCGAGCGGCGTGGTGATAAATCCGCGCACTAGCCCGGCGTCGGCGCCGACGTAAACCGTGCTCACCGTGATTGCGGCGATGTCGGTGCGCGGATATTGCCGCACATTAATAGTCTTCATCGCCTGCAGGCCGGCGATGAGAATGACAAAGCTCACCACCAGCGCCAGCACCGGCCGGCGGATGAAAAGATCGGTAAAAGACTTCATGTCGATCTTAGAACATGTCGAGCTTGCATCACGTGTCCGCCGGCTTCGGATTCAACTGCGGCTTCGGAGCGAGATCGTTGTTGATCACCACCGGCATACCGTTGCGCAATTTGAACACGCCCGTACTTACGATCGTTTGCCCGGGTTCCAATCCTTGCGTGATTGAGATGAAATCGCCGCGTGCTTCACCCACGCGCACAAATTGCTGACGGATCATCTGCGATTCCTTTCCCGTCTTCGGGTCCTTCTTCTTCTCGATTACAAAAACGGAATCGCCGTACGGCGCGTACGAAACTGCCGACCCGGGAACAACCAGCGTCTTCTCCTTCTCCGGCAGGACGACGTCGATCTTGGCAAACATTCCCGGCCGCAGCGCATGATCGCGATTTTCCAGCGTCGCTTGTAACCCGACGTTCCGCGTCACCGGATCGACCGACGAATTGAGCGCGGTCAATTTGCCGACGAACTCGCGTCCCGGCAGCGCGTCCGTCTGCACGTGCACCTCAAGTCCTTGCGATAAATTTGCGAGATGCTGCTGCGGCAATGCAAAATCGACATACACCGGATCGAGCGCTTGCAACGAAACAACCTGCTGCCCGGCGTTGATCATCTGCCCGACGTTCACTTGGCGGATCCCGAGCTGTCCAGCAAACGGCGCGCGCACTTCCTTCTTCACGATCATCGCGCGCATGTTGTCGACCGTGCCTTGCTTCTGTTTGAACTTCGATTCCGCGCTGTCGAGCTCCGCTTTCGAGATGACTTTACGCGCGGCGAGATCTTGGGAACGCTGCAAATCCGCGCGCGCCAATTCCAAATCGGCTTCAGCCGTGCGCAACTGCGCTTCCTCGGAGGACGCGTCGAGCTTCACCAACACATCGCCCTGCTTGGCGACACTGCCGTTTGGAAACTTAATTTCGGCGACGGTGCCGCCGAGCTCGGTCGAAACCACTGCGCCTTGCACGGCCGAGATCGACCCGACGGACGAGAGCATCGGCGACCAATCTTCTTCTTTCACTGGCGCGCTCGACACTGTCGTCGGCGGCATCATCATCGGCGCCGACTTCATTTTAAGAATTTGCAGCGCTTTAATTCCGACGATCATGAGCAATACGACAACGAGCCCGAGCACTGCTTTGGATAGAGCTTTTCGCGTCGATTTTACTCTGAGTTTCTTCATCTCCGTTTGGGCGACGTCATGCATACGCTGGTTCGGTCTCCGGCTTAAATAACAGGCGCCAAAGTCTTCGCGTGACCTCGAGTTGCCGCGCCCGCCTTTCCGAGGCGGTAAGCTCTCGTGGTTGCAAGACGTCGCGCATCAACATTCCGCGGGCAACCGCAAAGATTAATTCGGCCTGTTCGCTCGGCGCCAGGCCGTGGGCGGCGTTTTTTGCCTCGGGTGAGCGCGCGATCAAATCGGTCACGCCATCCATCGCCGTCTGCAAAACATCGCGCACCAAATCTGCGATGCCCGGATTGCGCGCTGCTTCCGCGTAAAGATCGACAACGAAGGCGGACGTAACCCGCGGCTCGTTTTCGCAGCAATGCGCCGTAAAGAGAATTTCGAGCGACTCGAGCAGGCTCGGCGCTTGTCGCGCGCGCTCCAGCACCTTGTGAATCTCCTCCTTATGTCGGTCCGCCATCGCGGAGATCACCGCTTCCTTGTTCTCGAAATAGCGGTAAATCAGACCGACGCTGATCCCGGCCTCCGCGCTGATGTCATGCATACTCGCCTGGTGAAAGCCGCGCTCGGCGAAGCACACCATCGCGGCGTCGAGAATCTGCGTTCGCCGATCGAGACCGTTTTCTATTTGCTGAGCCATGAAGCTTGGACAGTGAATGAACGTTCATTCATTGTCAAGTGGGACTCTAATTACGACGCAATCTGCTTTGAAGTCCGATGCTCGCCCGACGTCGCGCTCAGCCCGTCAATCGAGAGCGGACTCGGTTGTCGTGCGAATTGGCAGATCGAAATGACCGTGCTCAAAGCGATGGGCCCGTAGAGCAGCGCTTCCATTACGCCCCGGCTTTTTTCTTCCGAGCGAATTAGAAGTGCGTAGGTAGAGTCATGTTGGTTGTTCATAATCTTAGCTTTCTTTCTCACTCACACACGAGCCATCCGTTTATTGCTGCGATTTAGCCGCGCACCCTTTGGTCCTTTCATACAAAGACGCCGCCAACTGCCGATTTTGTCTACGCTGCTTTCGATTTCGACGTTGGACGTTGAGCGTTGAGCGTTGAACGTTGAAACAAAGTTGCTTGCATGCGCTCGATCACCACTAATCCGCGATTGCTTCGCGACTTGCCGCCGCGCCGACGCTACCTTGTCGGCGTCTCTGGAGGACGCGATTCGGTCGTGCTGCTTCACTGGCTTGTCGGTCTTGGATACAAAAAGCTGGTCGTCTGCCATTTGAATCATCAATTGCGCGGGCGCTCCAGTGACGCCGATGCGCGCTTCGTCCAAAAACTTGCCTCCAAATACGATGTCGATCTTGAAATCGGGTTGAGGAACGTTGGCGCGATCGCCGCGAGAAAAAAATTATCGCTCGAAACCGCGGCCCGCGAAGCGCGCTACCGATTTTTTGCGCAAGTGGCGAAACGCAGACGCTGCCGCACCATTTTTCTCGCCCATCATGCCGACGATCTCGTGGAAACTTTCTTGATGAACTTGTTTCGCGGGGCCGGCATCACCGGATTGAGCGCGATGCGCGAAATCGCAACCCGGCGAGTCGAAGATGTCGATCTTACGATTGCTCGCCCGCTTCTTGGAGCTTGGCGTGGCGACATAGACACGTACGTTGGAAAACACCGACTGAAGTTTCGGGAAGACGCGTCGAACAAAAATTTAACGCCGCTGCGCAATCGCATCCGCCGCCGCATCATTCCTTATTTGGAAAAAACAATCGGGCGCAACATTCGAGGAAACATCTGGCGTGCGGCCATGATCGCGGCGGAAGAAGAAAAGTGGATCGAATCGCTGGCAAAACATTCCGACCTGCAAGATGTCGATCTTTCGGTCGAAAAACTTCGCCACTTGCCGACGGCTCTTCAACGTCGCGCGATCATGAAATGGTTGCGCGCGCGCCACGTCGCCGATGTCGGTTTCGAAGTAATTGAGCGCGTTCGCTCTTTGCTCGATCGCGACGCGCGAGTTGCAAAAATCAACCTTCCTCAAGATCGACATGTGCGCCGCCGGGCCGGTAAAATCTTCCTCGAGTGATTGTAGGACCGCGATCTTCGCCGCCGCTGTAGGGAACTCTGCTAGCGTCCCGCGGGAAGCAGGCTGGTTCCCCTACAGGAATCTGTGTAAATCTGCGAAATCTGTGGATAAATACCTTTCGAGATGAGACCCGATATCCGCGTCCGCTTCGCGCCTTCACCAACCGGTTATTTGCATATCGGCGGCGCGCGCACTGCGCTTTTTAACTGGCTTTTTGCACGGCATCACGGCGGCACATTTGTCTTGCGCATCGAGGACACCGACCTAAAGCGCAACACCGAAGAAGCCGCGGCCGCGATTTACGAAGGCTTGCGCTGGCTCGAATTAAACTGGGACGAGGGCCCGCATGTCGGCGGAGAATTTGGCCCCTATTTTCAAAGCGAGCGCACGGAAATTTACGAGCGCTATCTCAAGAAGTTGCAGGACGACGGTCACATTTTTGAAGATCAAGGCGCGCTCCGCTTTCGTTCGCCGCGCGAACATGTTGTGGTCGATGACCTGGTTTGCGGCAAAATCGATTTCGATCTTACCAATCCTGGAACGCATCCGGATATGACCGTGCGCCGTCCCGATGGCTCATGGATTTTTCATTTCGTCAATGTGATCGACGACATCGAAATGAAAATCTCACACGTTATTCGCGGTGAAGACCACCTTTCCAACACGCCCAAGCATATCGAGCTTTATCGCGCGCTTGGCGCGACGCCACCGCGTTTTGCGCACATCCCGCTCATTTTGAATCACGATGGGTCGAAGATGAGCAAGCGCGATGAAGGCGCGCGCGTCGCCGCTTACATCGAGCAGGGTTATGTGCCCGACGCCGTGCGCAATTACCTTTGCCTGCTCGGTTGGTCGCCGAAGGACAACCGCGAAAAGATCGACATCGAAGAAGTGGTAAAACTTTTCGAGCTCGAAAAAATCAATCGACGCAATGCTGCGTTCGATCGCGACAAATGTTTTTGGCTCAACGGTCAATACATCGCGCAAATGTCGCTCGACCGCTTCGTCGAGTTGGCAAAGCCGTTCTTGCGACAAGCGGGAATTATTGCGCCTGTAGGGGGGCGAGACTCCGTCGAGCCGACGAAATCCATCGACGGTTCCGCAGAGCGTCGCCCTACCGACGAAGGATATCTCCGCGCGGTCCTAGCCATCGTAAAAGAAAAGATCAAATTGCTGAGCGAATTGCCGGAGTGGACATCGTACTTCTTTACCGAGGATTACGAATTCGATCCGGCCGCGGCGGAAAAAGTTTTCGGTAAATCGGAAGCCGCCACGCGATTGAGTGCGTTGCGCGAGGAGTTTCGTAAGATCGACAACTGGAATGCTGGGCCGATCGAATCGACTCTTAAAGCACTGGTGCAAAAGCTTGATTGCAAGACAGGGGATCTTGTTCACCCCGCGCGGGTTGCGGTCAGTGGTCGCTCGGTTGGCCCGAGTTTGTATCACATGCTTGAAGTCATGGGCAAAGAGCGCGTGCTCACGCGCTTCGAACGAGCCACCGCAAAATTTTCAAAACTTCCGGGCGTGTCATTCTGAGCGGAGCGAAGCGGATTCGAAGGATCCCATGGCGTTACCCAGCAGGTTTCAATTACGGGATTCCTCGGTCCGAGCCGGACTGGCATTTTCGCTCGGAATGACACGGGGAAGGCCAGAATGACATGAAGAGAAAGCGCACAACAGAACGTTACACGCTCGCCGACCTCGACAGTTGGCGCGAAGCGACGCGCGAGGTCAAGCCGCCGATTCGCCTGGGCGTTTTCGGCGATCCGGTCGCGCATTCGTTGTCGCCGCAAATGCAAAACGCGGCGCTTCGCGCGTGCAAGATCGACATGCAATACGCGCGCTTCCATGTTCGAGCGAATGAATTGCGGTCTGCGCTGCACGTTTTGACGGAGCTGGATTTTATCGGCGTAAACCTGACCGTGCCGCACAAAATCACTGCGCTCGTCTCGATGGATGAAGTGGATGAGCGCGCGACCCGAGCAGGAGCAGTCAACACGGTTAGCGTCCGCGATAAAAAACTCATTGCTTCGAACACTGATGGCGAGGGATTTTTGCGCGCCATTCGCAGCGAATTCTCGGTCGATCTGCGCGATCTGCGGGTCGTGGTAATCGGTGCGGGCGGCGGATCGGGCCGGGCGATTGCGATGCAATGCGCGCTCGAAAATTGCGAACGTCTCGTCCTCGTCAATCGCACTTTCGAGAAGGCAAAGGCGCTGGCCGATCAATTGCGGCCGTTCTTCGCCGGGCCGCGGGTGTTGGGGCCAGCTGCTCGTCTGGAAGCGGTTCCGTGGGATGAACCGTCATTGCGCGCGCAATTCGCGCAGGTTGATCTTGTCGTTAATGCGACGCCGCTCGGGATGAATCCGAGCGACTCAACTCCAATCCCGGCGCGGCTGCTCGCCCCGCATCTCATGGTCTTCGATACCGTTTATGGCGCGCAACCGACGCCACTCGTTCGCGCGGCGCGGGAAGCAGGCGCGCGCGCGGCGAACGGATTGTCGATGTTGCTGCATCAAGGCGCGCTCGCCTTTGAGACTTGGTTTGGGCGCGAAGCGCCGCTCGACGTGATGCGCGCGGCGTTATAAATTTTCCTTCGCCATTTCCTGGCCGCGCTTTGTCGCCGCTTGGACGGCCGCGATTAAACTTTCTGCCGTTTTGAGCTTTTCCAGAGCCGCGAGACCCGCGGCGGTTGTGCCGCCCGGCGTCACGACCATCTTGCGCAATTCTTCCGGGGAAAGTTTGCTTTCGCTCGCGAGTTGCGCGGCGCCCAGAACGGTTTGCGTGGCAAGCGTCAGGGCGGCGTCCGGTGCGAGTCCCATTTTCTTCCCGCCTTCCGCGAGCGCTTCGATCATAGTGTAAACAAAGGCCGGCCCGCTGCCCGCAAGCGCAGTCACGGCATCGATCTGTTCCTCGTTGACTTCCACCACAACTCCGATGGCGCTGAAAATTTTGCGCGCAAGATCGACATCATCATTTGTCGTGCGCGAACCACGAGCGATCGCAGTGGCGGCACGACAAATCGCTGAAGGCGTGTTGGTCATCGCGCGCATGAACCGCGCGTTCGCAATCGGCTCCATCGCTTCGAGTCGGACGCCGGCGGCAAGCGAAATTACGATCTTCTCATTAAGGAGTGAAGCAACCTCCCGGAGCACCGGCAAAACGACCGCCGGTTTCACTCCAATGAAAATCAATTCTGCTTGCCCTGCGACCTCTGCGTTCTTCTCGGTAACATGAATTCCAACTTCATATCGCAAAGCAGCGCGCAAACTTTCGTTAGGCTCGCTAGCGATAATTTCGCCCGGTGAACAAAATTTTGCTAGCACCAGACCGCGAATGACAGAGCCGGCGAGCTTACCGGCGCCTACAAAGCCTATGAGTCTGCCTGCGGCGATAAGGTCGAGAAGATCACCTGTCCGCTTTGTTTGAGAATCCATCTGAAGGGGTGATATTAATCAATGGTGGCCGCTGGTGTAAATTTCGGTGTCGGTCCGAGCCGGACTGGCGTTGATCTCGCCGAAGAGCTGCTTGAGCTCAAGAGGGAGCGGAACGCCGTGATCCTGGCGCACAATTATCAGGTGCCCGAACTCCAGGACGTGGCCGATTACGTCGGCGATTCGCTCGGATTGAGCTACGAAGCGAAGAAAACCGATGCCGATGTGATTTTATTTTGCGGCGTCCATTTCATGGCCGAGACGGCGAAGATCATCAATCCGAGCAAGCGCGTCATTCTGCCCGATCTCGACGCCGGCTGCTCGTTATCGGAATCGTGTCCGCCGGAAAAGCTAGCGCAATTTTTAGAAGATCACGCCGACAAGAATTATTATGTCATCGCTTACATCAATTGCAGCGCGGGCGTGAAAGCGCAGGCCGACGTGATTTGCACGAGCGGCAATGCGGATAAGATCGTGCGGGCCGCCCCGCAAGATCGACATATTCTTTTTGTGCCCGACCAGAACCTCGGGGCATGGGTGATGGAGCGCACCGGACGGAAAATGGATTTGTGGCAGGGCACCTGTTACATCCACGTCGAGTTTACGGCGCGCAGCATTAACCGAATTCGCGAGGAGTATCCGGGCGCGCCGGTGGTCGCGCATCCGGAATGCACCTACGCCGTGCGCATGCTGGCCGATGAAGTTTGTTCCACCGAAAAAATGGTGACGTTTTGCAAAGAATCGCCGGCACGCGAGATCATCGTCGTGACCGAAGCCGGTTTGCTGCATCGGCTCAGCAAGGAGATTCCAGACAAGACATTCATTCCCGGGCCGACAGAGAACTGTTTCTGCGGTGAATGCCGCTTCATGAAAATGAATACGCTCGAAAAAGCTTACAACGCGCTTTGGCACATGGAGCCGGAAATCATTTTGCCGGAGCCGCTGCGCAAACGGGCGGAAGCGCCGATTCTGCGCATGCTCGAACTGAGCAGATAAACCTCGTAGTGGCGGTGCCATCGCCGCATTTCGTTGCCGATCACAACGCTACGTGGCGGCTTTTTGTTTTGCTCAAAGAGCGATCTGCGTGAAGTGTCGATGCGATTTCCTTGACCGATCGGCTGAAAAGCAATGACCGCAAAAGAAAAATCCATCGATGAGCGAATCGAGCGACTTCATGCGCACGGGATTGTCGATCTTCACTTCGATATGCTCATGGATTTGTACGAAAAACGCGATCGTACCAGCGTGCTGGCGACAGATTATCTGCCGGAACTGGAAGCGGGCGGTATCGGCGTCCTCGGCGCGGCGATTTACATCGAGGACCGGTATATGCCGGAAATGGCGTTGCGCGTTGCGCTCGATCAAATAGCGCAGGCTTATGCCGGAGTGGACCAATGCACACGCTTCGTCACCTGCAAGAGTTACCTGGAAATCGTCGACGCGCGAAAGCGCGGCAAAATCGCGCTGCTCATCACCATGGAAGGAGTCGAGCCGCTCGGCACCGACTTGGACTTGGTGCGTGTATTTTATGAACTCGGCTTGCGCGTCATTGGCCTTACGCACGCGCGACGAAACGCGGCCGGCA
>Ga0099827_10000352_pt1 | contig 19990 bp, 18 predicted proteins | sample CZO8metaG_FD_79339 | JGI IMG/M metagenome (GOLD analysis project Ga0099827, IMG submission 79339) | Vadose zone soil microbial communities from the Eel River Critical Zone Observatory, Northern California, USA - CZOApr15con1.8 metaG | ecosystem: Environmental > Terrestrial > Soil > Vadose zone ...
CACGCGGTGACCGTCTTGTGCGTGGGGACCTGCCATCTTCTCGCCCACGGCAGACAGGGCAGCAGCCCGGTCAGGACCCGGATCACCTCCGGGTAGTCAGCATCGGGCAGCAGCGTCATCGCGACCACCACCCGCAAGATGAACGGCAGCGACATCAGGCGCCGCCGCTCGCCCGGCTTCACCAGCCCGGCCACTGCAGCCTGATCGCACAACTCCTCGATCACCCCGTCGCCCAGCACCGTTTCCAGCATCCCCAGCCGCACCTGATCCGGCAGCCACCCATCCGCCTGCACCGCCCCTGACCTGCCGACCTTCACCGGGACCGTGACCACCGGCACCGCGAACGTCATCACCTGCCCCGCCACCGGCCGCGCCCCGCCCGCCGCCACCAGCGCGCCGTCCTGACGGCCGGCTGAAGGATCGGCCAGATCACCGGCCCCGGCCGCGATCACCCACGCCGGCCACCCCGCCGCCAGATCCCCGGCCCGCCACGCGCCGGCATCCGGCACCGGGGTTGCGGGCACAGCGCACGACAGGTAAGAAGACACGGGAGGCTCCTGGTTTCAGAGACGGACATCAGACATCTGATCTCTTACCAGGAGCCTCTTCCGATACCACGCAACGACGCGCCGCACACACCAGCCGACCGCTGAAACCCAGGTCACAGCGCATAAAAGCTTAAGTCCGTGGTGTTGGGCTATAGCCGGGACCACGACACACGTTCGCCCCGGCGCGTGTTATCTATCCAAGCCCAAAGTGAATGTGGGCTTAGGCGTGGTGTCCGGCAGCTGGTGCTCAGCAGATAGCCGCCGGATCGCGGTGCCTGTAGCCAGGAACTCAGTCGCGTGCTCGCCCCAGACGTGGTTCTTGACGTCCACCGTCACGCCCACGATGCCGGAGGCGCGGGCCTGCGTCGCCTCGGCCTGCATCCGGGACAGGGCCAGCTCCCGTGCCTCGTAGACGCCCTGGGTGAACTGCGGCATCTCCTGGTTCTGGCCGGCCTGGCGCAGCGACTGCATCACACCCTGATGCGCGATGTGATAGACGCAGGTGCCCAGGACGAACGCTACCGGCACCGCACCGGCCGCCAGCAGCCGGAAGAAGTCCTGTGCGGACAGGTCGGACGTGAAGGCGCGGCCGTCAGGAGCCTTGTGCGCGCCCTGTCCAGTCAGGTGCCGGACGGCGGTGCCGGACGCGATGAATTCCAAGACGCCCTGGCCCCAGGCGTACATCTGCAGTCTCAGGTCCACGCCGACAATGCCGTCCGCGCCGAGGTGGTCGGCTTCGGCCTGCATCCTGGTCATCGCCAGTTCCCTGGCGTTGTACATCGCCTGAGTGAGCACCTGCAGTTCCTGGTTCTGCGACCAGCGTCCGACCTGAAGGCCCACGTGGTAGATGGACGAGCCGATGACGAACCCGAGCGGTTCGAATCCCGCCTCGCCGAGAAGGACGTACTCAGATACCGACAGGTCCGAGCTGAACACGCCCGTCTCTTCAGCGCCTGCTGTGTGCGCGAGTCTCGTGCTGGCAGCTTCCGGTTCCCAGGCGGCAGCAGCAGCCGGCTGATTCGAGAACAATGGCATCGGGACGCTCCTTCGCATATGTCAGCTGCCACGCTACCGCCAGCGTCTCCGCGCGGGCCACGCCGGCGCCTATCCGCCAGGCATGGACGCGATTGCCGCGCCGAGGGCCGTAACGCGCTGGCGGGAGTCGGTCCCGGCACTGCAGCGCGTTCAGCCATCGCAGTGGTTATGGCAACCTCCCGAACACAGCGATGAAGTCCCGTGGGCAATGGCGGGTTTGGCACGGCGAGCGCCTACGTCACCGCTGTGTCGTGCGCCCCGGCCGGCACCTGCGCGGCCGGCGGGATCTACATCGACCGTTACGGTCACCACCAGGGGTTCGTCGTTACTAAGGCCAGATAGCACCATCAGGCCGCGCGACACTAGAACGCGTGCGACTCAAGGAATTTGCCCCCATTCACCGTTGGGCCGCTATTCGGGTACCCGTCCTTGTAGTCAAAGTGAGTACATTTGTTCTGTGCAGTGCAGTGTTTAGCGGCCTTAAGCTGCGCGGCGATGTCCGAAGGATTGTACCCTTGCCCGCAGATAGGATCCTTGTTGACGCACCAGCTCTGCATCAGGAACGGCGTCTTGCTCGCCGGGTACGGGTAGCTAGATTTAGCTGCGCAGCCACCCACGACCTTCCGGGCCAAGCCTTCATATCCTCGGCTGGAGTTGTGCCAGCAGGGATCGCCGTAATATGCAACAGCGCTTACATGATTCCAGATCTTGTGATAAGTGATGAGCGTGTAGTTTATTATCCAGGCGCCCAGCGAATAACCCGCGAGTGAGACCGACATGTGCGGGCACGCGGAGGCCAGGCCGACGAGCGTGATGTTCAGCCCTTTGGCTACGTCTTTCACGGTGGCGAGAACGCCCTTGATCCCGCCTGCGGTGCCGAAGGCGCTGACGGGCACGGTAGGATAAGTGGTGGGGTCGAACTGCTCGCCCCCATGCCCGTGCCGGCTGGCGGCGGCGGTGAAGGCATAGTAGGTGTGCTTGAGCGTAATCGAGACATCTGGTTTCGTCTGACTTGGACCTTCACCTACGCCATGTACTCCAATTACCAGTGCCTTTGGGCACGCGTTGGCTTTGGTTGTCGTGCAGACATACCACGGGGAGACATTAGGGTCCCAGCTGGACCGGCCAGACGAATTATATGCTCTTATCCTGAAGCACATATAGGTGTTCGGGGCGAGACCGCTCCAGGTGTAGTGCGTGGAGTTGGCCGGCGCATAGTTGCTCGTGACCCCGTTGCTGATCTCAAAGCCCGACTCATTGCCGGAGTTATCTCTCCAGCCAAGACGAATGCTTGATGAATTCGCCGCCACGGCCGTCAGGTTTGAAGGAGCAGCGGGCACTGACGGCCGAGTCACATTGAAGAACGCATCTGCCTCGGGCTCGGTAATCGTTGAAATCGCCAGAAGGTTACCATGCGGAGCGTTAGAAGGTATTTTCACATGCACGGTGAAGTTGCCGCTGGAGTCGGGTACAGGATTTGCGGCTCCCGCCTCCAGCAGATCCCAGTTTCCGTTCCCGTAATCGATGCTTATGTCGATCTCTACCGCAGAGCCGGCGTAATCCTGAAATCCCGTGCCGGTGAGGGTGACCACCTGGCCAGGAGGACCCGACGTCGGGGACACGGACATCGCCTCCGATTGAGCGAAGGCGACGGAAGGCAGGGTTAGCGCGGCAAAGAAAGCTACTGCCACCGAAGCTACGATAGCGAGCCACCGAAAGCCGGAACGCCGTGTCATAATTCCCCCATCCGGCTCTATGTGACCAAAATGCCGAAATAGTAGCCTTGCCAGGTGCCGCCCTATTACACGTGGGACTGAGATACTACTAAAGATTACAATGAATTACCACCTGGCAGGATACGCGTGGACGGCCTCAGGCCCGATGTCGGCCTTTGTGCGCGGCCGGCCAGCAGCTCGGCCCGCCTTGGCCGGCTCGGGTCAAGGCGATAAAAGCCACCGCAAAATTTATATATAAAAATTTACGGTTGTTTATTCGCATTGTCCTGAGGTTAATCGCGCCCAGCTAACTCCCCGAACTGCAGTCAGGTTGCTGATACCGGTCGAGGCCGTGAGAGCGAGGATGGTGGTATGACTACCGACAGCTCTTACTCTGGTTTGCCGAACAAGCTGGTCAGCGCCGCGAACGGGATCGACTACGCATATCGCGACGCCGGCGGGACGGACAGTGGCGGCCTGCCGCTGGTCCTGTTGCAGCACTTTCGCGGAAACCTCGACAACTGGGATCCCGCGCTATAGACGCGCTGGCGTCGGCCCGCCGGGTCATCACCTTCGACAACGCCGGAGTCGGCGGCTCCACCGGCACCACGCCGGACACCGTCGCCGCCGACGTCCAGGCGTTCCTCGGTCATTGAGCGAGCAGGCGGGCGCGGACCTCTTCGTCAGCGCCGTCCTGCCACCACCCGATAGCTCGGCCGGCGAGCGTACCGGGCGGGGCCGGCTGAGGTGAGCCGCCCCCGCCCGGGGTTATGTTGTGCGGTTGGTTAGTTCAGCCGAGTCGCCAGAGGCCGCGGCCGTGCGTGGCTACGAGCAGGTAACCCTCATCTGGGGAAACCTTGAGGTCGACGGCGGGGGCCGGCGGGAGGTTGGACCCGAGCCTGTCCCAGTCGCCGGGCGAAGAGGCCGACGTGGCGAAGACGCCCAGGTCCGCTCCGACGACCAGCTTGTGATGCCAGACCACGGAGCTGGCGGCCGGAATGTCAGGCAGGTTGCCGCTCACGTCGGTCCAGGTCGTGCCGCCATCGAAGGACTGGAACACGTGGCCCACGCCGCCGCCCGGGATCCACTTCCGTGAGAACGCTCCGTAGGTGACTATGACGTGCGCTGCGTTGGCCGGGTCAATGATGAATGAGGTGGGAATGCGGTTAGGCAGCACCGGAGAGCTGACGGTGTGCCAGGTCCCGCCGAAGTTGGTGTCGATGCCCGAGGTGAACGGAGCCGAGCCGGCCGGGTTGCAGCCATTTCCGCACCAGCCCGCATAGGTGACGTTTCCGCTGTTGGCGATGGCGTTAATCGAATGGCCGGCGCCGGTGTCGTGCACGGGGACCCAGTCGCAGGTCGTCGCTGAGCAGTTGGTGCCCCAGCCCTTGCCCTGGTTGTCCCACACGAACTCGCCGCCGGCGACCCAGTGGTTGATGTCATGAATGTCGGCGGAGAACGGCGCGATGAAACGAGCGTTCGGGTCGCAGGGGTTCGAGGTGTAGATCGGGTTGGCGCAGGACGGCGAGATCGTGTTGTACACCTCGACACTGCCGTCCGACCGGCCGCCGTTGGTCGTGGACGCCATCGACAGGTCGACGTACTCATTCACCGCCTGATTGCCGTTGGCCGGGTTGATGATGACGTCGCCGCCGTCGCCGCCGAACGGGGAGACCATGCGCTCAGCGGTTGGCCGCAGCAAGGAGACTCCGTTGTCCTGCAACCCGCCCCAGATGTAGTCACCACGGCCGCTCGGAGCCGCGCCGATGCCTGCATAGTAGTACTCAAGCGTGTGCAAGGTGGCGTTCAGGTCGTGCCACTTCACCACTCCGACGTCGGCGAGCGGGTGCGCGTAGACACCGCCGTCGTCGGCGGTGTAGAGCGTTCCGCCGCTGATCGCCAGCGCGTGCTGGTCGGCGTGCACCGTATTGGGGCAGGTGTTCTGAGACGGAACGACGCTCCAGCATGGGTAGGGGAAGTTCCAGTAGGGGCCGGTGGTGGTCCAGGTAGCGCCGGCGTCGTTGGTCTCGAAGACTTCCTCGAGGTCGACGAAGAGATGCGAGTCGTTCTTCGGGTCGACGATGAGCGCCTGGTTGTACCACGACTGCGTTCCGACCCTGCCGCCTGACAGCGCGAATGCCGAGTTAGATGCGGCCAGCTTCTTGCTGTCCGCGATCAGAGTCCACGGCCCGGCGAGGTTGCCGCTCGCCGACTCAAAGACGCCCTTCAACGCCACGGTTGCCGAAGACTCGACCAGCGCATACAGGACATGGCCGTCCGCGGAGTAGGCGAAAGTGGTGCGGCCGAGGTCGGTGGCACCGGCCAGGTTCCCGGTCGGGGTGACCTCGCTGAAATGATGGCCGCCGTCGGTTGACTCGTAGAAGCCGTTAAAGGCAGTGTCGCCGGGCAAGGTACCGCCACGCCAGCCGAGCGGCGCGATGACGACCTGGCCGCCGGTGCCAGGCTGCACCTTGACGTCGGTGATGAACGAGGTCCGGTACGGCGAGTTATCGGGATTGGGATCTGGCTTGAGCACCGTCTCCCACGGCTGGTGCAGACCTGTCGCTGAGTGCCTGAGCAATCCGTGGCTGGTGGCCGCATACACATGGCCGGCTCCGTCGAAGGTGAGCTGATACACCAGGTCGTTGGGCAGCGCGTCGCCGACCAGGTGCCAGGTGCGCCCTTCGTTGTCTGACCGGAAGATACCGTCGCCGCTGTAGGAGTCCGCGTTGGTATTCGCTTCGCCGGTGCCCACCCAGATCGAGTGGTCGGCGGGATTGATCGCCAGAGCGCCTATAGAAAGGTCGCCCTGCTGGTCGAACACCGGGGTCCAGTGCCGGCCGCCGTCGAACGAGCGCCAGACTCCGCCGGCCGCACCGCCGGCGAATATCGTCTGGCCGTCTACCGCCAGGGCAGTCATCCGGCCAGACACCAGCCCGGCACCCCCGCTGGAGTTAGACCAGATCGGGTCCCGGTAGTTGAGCGCGTCGGCGTTGTAAGGCTGATCGGTTACCTCTCGCCAGCGACCGCCGATCTGCGGGAGCTTCCGCGCCTGCGCCGCCGCGGCGGTGAAGGCAGCGGCGCTGACCGACAGCGCCGGAGCGGTCCTGACCGCGGCGAACTGCTGGGCGGAATCCATGACCTCATCGGACTCGCCGCTGTCCCCGCCTTTGTCAGCGGGCTTGTTAGCCGTATTGTGCACTCCGCGGACCGCGGGCAGCAGCCCCGCGGGTCCAGGATGACGGCCCGCCGACGCCGCCGACACAGGCAGCGAGCCGACCATGGTCAGCAGCGCGACTACCGTGCCGGCGGCGATGACCTGCGGACCCACCCATCGATGACGCTTCATGAAATCACCAATCTGCTCGAAATGCCAGGGCCACCGGCCCAACCTGTAGTGCCTCCAAGGTCGAGGATGTGCAGCCCAGACTCTACTGACAACGACCTGATCAGGCCATACTTGACCGATTCAATTTCGTCACATCCGTCACAGCCGCAACTTTGGTTCCAGCGCGATCCATGATCATCTTTGTCCTTCCGTGTGAATGCGCGCATTCATACGGCGTCCGGAAAGATGAATGAGCAGATTCAGTAGGTTTCCGAAGGATGAATTCGCGTATTCATCTTTGACCATGACGATGAAAGTGCACATTCAGTCGGCAATCGGCTCCGCGAGGACAGGGAGGGCCAACCGCCGACAGGCGGGCCCGCTGGTCGCTGGTGACGTCCGGGCAGGCCGCCCGGCGGTTTCAGTGCCGCTTCAGCCCTGCTCCAGTCACCACGGGCAGGCTCGGGTAACCATGCCACCATTTGGACGGAAACGGGACTACATGAAACCACGGACAGCGGACAACAAGCCGTCGATCATCGCCGACGAGCCGGCCGGGAACCTTGATACCCAGACGAGCACCACGATCGTCGAACTTCTCAGCAACCTCTCCCGTACCGAGGGAACCACGGTCATCATCGTCAGCCACGACGCCTCGGTCGCCGATCAGGCCGACATGGTGCTCCGGCTCGAAGACGATCGGCTCGCGCTGAGGGCGTAGGCAACCCTTTGGGCTCAGCGGATCTGGAAGAGGCGGTTCAGGGTGGTGGCCAGCCAGGTCTGGTATTCGGTGATGGTCCAGTTGGTGGTGCGGCGGAGCAGGAGATAAGTCTCGGCATGGCTGATAAGGGCGGCCGTTTCCTGTAGCCATTCCACGTCGATGGCCTCCTGGTCGCGGATCAGGCCGTCGGTGATGACCTGGCGCACGAACGCGTGCAGGTTGTCGCGGGCGTCCTGGCGGCCGGCCTGGAATGCTTCGGCCAGGAGGGGTTCGGCTGGCTGGGCTTGCTGGACGACCTCGAGGAGGTCGCCGGCCCGTTGCATGAGCTCGGCGATCCCTCGCGCGAGCGCGTCGACCCGGTCCTCGAGCGTGGGCGCGCTGAGGGCGGTGCGGAACCAGTCCCGGCTGGCGACGTCTCCCGGGCGGGTGTCGCCGGCGACCGCGATGTCGGTGACGCGCTTGAGCAGGGCGGCTTTCGTGCCGAACCGCAGGTAGACGGTGCGGTGGCCGACGCCGGCGGTGTCGGCGACCTGGGTGAGGGTGGTCGCGTGGTAGCCGTCGCGGGTGAACAGGTGCCGGGCCGCGGTGAGAATCCGCTGCTCGGTCTCGGCGACCTTCACCTGGCGGAGTCCCTTGACATCGTCGCTCATGCGATGCAGTCTAACTGCATAAATACAGTCCGACTGCATCGACCTCGAAGGGGGAACCGATGGGGGAACCGACGGGCACGGCCGACGCACCGATCCTTGACGGCGTGCACCACCTCAAGCTGCCCGTGGCCGATCTCGACCGCACCAGCGATTGGTACGCCTCACGCCTGGGCTACCGGGCCGCGGTCCGGTTCACCCGCGGCGGCCAGGCCACCGGCCTGGTGATGACCCATCCAAGCGGCGGACCCATGCTCAGCTTCCCCCTAGATCCCGAGCGCGCCGCCCGGGTCAGCGGCTTCGACTACTTCTCGATCGGCGTCCCCGACAAGAGCGCGCTCGAACAACTCGCCCAGCGCCTCCACGACCTCGGCGATGACCACGCCGGCGTCCACTTCGCCACTATCGGCTGGATACTGCCCGGCACCCATGACCCCGACGGACATGAGGTGCGCTTCTACACCACCGACCACCACACCGGGCTCGCCGGCAGCGACGAGGTGATCGTCGTCGAGGACCCGATCGGCAGCGAGGCGCGGCGCGAGCAGGCTCACCACGCCGGGGCCGCCGCCCGTCAGCCCTGATCGTGGCTCAGGTCGACGATGCAGAACAGATTGCCTTCCGGATCTGCAAGCACAACAAAGTCCGGATCATCTGGGTAGCTGTCCCAGTCCACCCGGCTGGCTCCCAGCGATTCCAGTCGGTTGGCCTGCGTCGCCTGTTCGTCGGCGTCAGCGACATGTAGGTCGAGATGCATGCGAGGGTGATCCGGCGGTGGCGTCTGGCTGACCTGCAAAGCGATCATCGGGCAGGCGCCATGCGGCGGCACCAGCGTGTGCGCGAAACCGCCGAACCCATCCTCCCGCAACCGGTAGCCCAGCGCCGCCGACCAGAATGCGGCTGCCCGCTGGACATCAGTGACCCCAAGTACCACAGAACCAACGGTCAGCACAGCCAGAGTTTAGCGAGCAGCCTGAGACCTATTGCGGGTCAGGTTCGCGGAGTGGCGGAGGTCCGCTGTCGCGGAGAGTTTTCCGCATTGGCGCCGAATAGTCGCCGTGATCATGGAATTCGGTCTGGAATGCCAGGTTTTCGTCGGAGCTTTTTCGTGTGTCGGAGCCTTTTCCGCAGAAAACGGACTAGATCTGCCGAGAACTCTCCGAGAAACGAAAATGCTCCGACAAGATTCGGGCATTTGGGGCGCTGGTCCATGATCTCGGAGAGTTTTCTGCGCCGGTGCCGAAAACTCTCCGCCGTAGGCGCTAGCCGAGGGCCGCCGAAGCCGACTCGCTGACACGCCAGCCACCGCCGCCGTTCGCGGCCGCCATCGACAGCCCTGAACTGCCGGCCGGGTGAGCCGCCAGGCGGCTGGTCGAGGCACTGCCGAAGCGGGCACGCTGAAATGTCAGCGACTGCGGCCCTGCTCGCCGTCGCGGGGGCTAGCATCTGATCTATGACTGGCCCGGCGCCTTATGTCCTCTTCCCTGGCACTGCCCGTGACGCCTTGACGTTCTACAGTGACGTCTTTGGCGGTTTGGTCGAGCTGCACACCTTTGCGGAGTTCGGCCGCAGCGACGGGTCGGTCGACGCGATCGCCCACGGCTTTCTGACTGGTGGACCGGTCGCGCTGTACGGTGCCGACGTGGCCGGGGGCGAACACCCGGTGCGGTCTGAGGGCCTGATGCTGGCCCTGCTCGGTACCGCTGATGCCTCAACCTTGCGCGGCTGGTTCTCGCGCCTGAGCGAAGGCGGCCAGATTGTCGACGACCTGCAGAGGCGGGCGTGGAACGCGTCGGACGGGCAGGTCATCGACCGCTACGGTCTTCACTGGCTCATCGGGTTCGAAGACGACTGACACTGATCAGGAAAGATGCCGCACGGCGCCCGCTACTGGCAGTCCATGGCTTCACAGGCGGTCACGAATGTCGCCGTAAGCTCGGCTGGGCGGCATCTGCCGAAGGCCTCGGCGTAGCTGACCCATTCGAACCGGTCGTGCTCGGTGCCGTCCACGGTGATTGCCGTTCCCCACGGAACCTCAAGCCCGAACACGGCCCAATCGATGTCGGCGGTGACAAACGCTCGCGGTTCGGCCCTCAGTCCCGTCTCCTCGTGCAACTCCCGGGCGGCACATGCGGCGATATCCTCGCCGGGCTTGCGCGATCCAGCCGGGGGAGTCCAAGCCCAGTCGCCCGACCAGTCCGGACCACGATGGGCGCGGTGCAGTAACAGGTACTGCCATCCAACCGGGCTCTGGGCCGCTACGACTATCGTCGCCCCGTGCGGCCGGTCACGACTCACCGGCTCACCGTCCCACGTGGTGTACTCCTCCTGTCCGCCGAAGTTAGCCATAGCCCATCTTCACACCTGTCCGGGTTGGCTAGGGGCGGGTGCGGCGGGTGGTCATCTGGTTGAGCAGGGCGGCGGTGAAGTTGGCGGGTTCTACGTCGGCGAGGGACAGGAAGGTCTCGGTGCGCTGGACGCCGTTGATCTTGAAGATTTGGGTGAGCAAGAGTTCGCGCAGGTGCGAATGGTCGCGCACGCGAAGCCGGACAAGCAGGTCCATGCTGCCAGTGACGGCGCTCATGTCCTCGGCTTCTGGCAGGGCGCTGATGGCCCTGATGATCTCGCTCAGGTCCATGCCTGGTCCGGCCGTGACCGCGAGGTACACCACGACCGGGTAGCCGAGCGCGGCCCAGTCGATGTCGACCCGGTAGCCCCGGATGACGCCGCTGCGCTCCAGCCGGGCGAGCCGGTCGGCGACCGCCGGGGCCGACATCTCGATGGTGCGAGCCAGCGAGCGCTGGGACTGGCGGGCGTCGCGCGCGAGCGCGCGTAGCAGAGCCAGATCGGACTCGTCAACCTCCACCGTCGGCGCTGGGGGAGCGGAGACTTCGGCGAGCCCAGCGAGCGGGGCCGGGATTGATTCCATATGCCAGGTTGCCTATCCTGCTGTCTAGAGATATGAACTATCATGCGCTATAGTGAATTTACTAATGTAAGCTACAGTGCTGGTGAATTCTTACATTTGTAAGACCTGTAGTCAAGAGGTGGGCTCGCGATGACGACAGCAGTCGAACGGAAGAACTGGGACGCCAACATCGCCCGGCGAACGCAGACTCTCGGTGGCGGGGAGATCACCGCGATCCTGGCTCTGGCCGGCGCGACCGACGTGATCACGTTCTCAGGCGGGTTCCCCGACCCGGCTACCTTCCCGACGACAGTGCTGGCCGAGATCGCCAGCCGCCTGATCACCTCTGATCCCGGGGTCGCATTGCAGTACACGGCGACCGAAGGGCTCGCCAGCGTCAGGGACTACGTGTCCGGGCGGCTGGCCTCGCTCGAAGGCCGAGCGCCCGACGCGGGGGAGCTGATGATCACCAGCGGCGGCATCGACTGCATCGAGTTGGTCGCCAAGACGTACCTCGATCCTGGCGATCTCGTTGCCGTGGAGTCACCGACCTACCTCGGCGCCATCATGGCGTTCCGCGGCTACGAGGCCGACGTGCGCGGCGTCCCGGTCGATGCCGAAGGCCTGCGCGTTGACGTGCTGGCTGAGCACCTGGCCGCTGGGTGGCGGCCGAAGATCTTCTACACGATCCCGGAGTTCAGCAATCCCACCGGGCTGACCATGAACCTGGCCCGGCGACAGGAACTGGTCGCGCTGGCCCGCCGCTACGGCTTCCTGATCCTGGAAGACGTCGCCTACCGGGAGCTCAGCTTCGAGAATGCTCCGCCGTCGAGCCTGTGGATGCTGGCCCCGGACGTGGTCCTGCAGGCCGGGACGTTCTCCAAGATCTTCTCTCCTGGCTTCCGGCTGGGTTGGGCAGCGGGCCCAGCCCAGATCATCGCGCGGCTGGTCGTCGCGAAGCAGAATTCAGACCAGTGCTCCGGTGCACTTGGGCAGCGGATTCTGGAGGAGTACGGAAGAAGCGGGGAGCTGGGGCGGCAGCTTGTCGAAGCCCGCGCACTGTACGCGCGCCGGGCCGCGCGCGCCGGGCAGGCGCTGGCTCGGCATATGCCAGAGGGCACGACGTGGACGACGCCACAGGGCGGCTTCTACTACTGGGTGACGGCGCCGGACGGTGCGGATACCGTGGCGTTGTCGCAGGCGGCCCGCGCTCGCAAGGTGGCGTACGTGCCCGGGCGGCCGTTCTACCCGAGCGACGACGGGCATGCGCAGCTGAGACTCTGCTACAGCAGGGTCTCCGACGACCTGATCGACGAGGGCATCCGCCGGATCGGCGAGGTGCTGAAGACCGCACTGGAGGGCAAATGAGCGGAGCGGATGCTCACTTCACCGCCGAGGCGCTCGGTGAGCCCGCCGGGCCTGGTCGGTACGTGAACGTTGACTCGATGGCGCCGGTCGAGTTCGCGCCTGGTCTCGGGTTCCGGCCCGTGCTCGGGCAGCGGGTGCTGACGAACTTCGTGCACTTCGGGCCCGGGGCGGTGGCTCCCCGGCACGTGCACGAGGAGGAGCAGGTCGTGATCGTGCTCGACGGCGAGCTGGTCTTCGACCTCGACGGGGACGTGCGCACGCTGCGCAAGGGCGATGTCGCCGTAGTTCCGGCCTGGGTGCCGCATGGCGCCTGGACCACCGACGGTCACTGCGACGAGATCGACGTGTTCAGTCCACCGCGCCAGAGCCTGCTTGATCTGGCCCAGGCCCACATGGCCGCCGCCGAGGGGAGCCAGGCCAGCGAGGACGAGTCCTAGATGGAACTCGGACTAACCGACCGCCGCGCGATCGTCACCGGCGGATCGAAAGGGCTCGGCAAGGCGATCGCCGCGAGCCTGGTGAGCGAAGGCGCGGCGGTGACAATCTGCTCACGGAATTCCGCCGAACTCGAAGCGACCGCGGAAGAAATCAGGAAACTGTCAGCCGAGCCGGGCGGCGGGGTCGGCCAGGTCACCGCGATGGTCTGCGATGTGACCGCGCCCGATCAGGTGACGACGTTCATCGAGTCGGCCGCAGCCGCCATGGGCGGCCTCGACATTCTCGTCAACAACGCCGGCGGGGCCCGGCCGGGCCAGTTCGGCACCCTGACCGACGAGGACTGGCACGCCGACATCGAGGTGAAGCTGTTCTCCCAGATCCGCTGCACCAGGGCCGCGCTGCCGCAGCTGCGCCGCAGCCAGGCCGCCCGGGTCATCAACATCAACGCGGTCTACGCCCGCTATCCGGACCCGATCTTCCTCGCCTCCTCGGTCAACCGGGCGTCTTGCCTGAGCCTGTCCAAGGCGCTGTCCATCGACCTCGGCCGCGAGGGGATTCTGGTCAACAGCGTGAACATCGGGCTGGTGCTGACCCCGCAATGGCAGAACATCCACCAGCGACGGGCACCCGATACCCCAGCCGAGGAATTCTTCGGCCAGCTTGCCGCCGCCGAGGTGCCGCTCGGCCGGTTCGGGCAACCAGAGGAGGTCGCAGGCATCGTGACGTTCCTGGCCAGTGACCGCGCCAGCTACATCACCGGCGCCTCGATCGACGTAGCCGGCGGCATGGGCAAGTTCCTGTAGCCGGGGTCAGGCGGCCAGGAAAGCTGAGTAGTCCAGTTCCCGGTACGGGGTAGCGCACGGGTTGCCGTCGGCGACCCACATCCGCCTGGCGTTCAGGTCCATGAGCACCGAGGTGACGGTCCTGGCCCGATCCAGCGGCTCCGCACTAAGGTCAGGATGACAGCAGATCGCGGCCGGGTAGTCCGCGTGGTCGGACAGCAACCCGCGGAAGCCGTCCAGCGAATGGTCGCCCATCGCGGCGACGCCGGCCAGCAGGCGCTGCAACCGGACCGGGCTGCTGGGCATCGCCCAAACCGAGACATCCAGGCGGTCGAACCGGTCGGCCAGGAAATGGTTCGTGTGCACCAGCACCCCATTTTCGGGGTCAGGAAAGACGAAGTACAGCCGGGAGAAGTCTCCCGGTGCCGCTTCGACGTCCACGGCCACTCCGCTTTCGTGCGTGATCAGGTAGTTGGCCGACGAGGACCTGAAGCCCTCCTGCAGCCCGGTCAGCGCTTCTGACACGCTCGCGCTGTCCAGGATCGTCCGCAGCATCAGGTGATAGGGCAAGCCGGGTGCCCCAGTGTCGTCCGCGGTCACCAGCGCATTGGTGACCACGCCGACCCCGGCCGAGTTCATCCCGGTCTTGGCGAGCAGGCCGGCTTCGACGACGGTGACGAAGTCGGGGCCATCGTCCTGGCGGGCTTCCAGCACCACGACGGTGTCGGACGAGTGCGGCAGCCAGTCCCAGTTCTGCCCGGTCAGCGTCGACCCCGGCCGACTAGGGGGCGCCGCCACAGCGAAGGCGCTGCATTCGGCCGGCAGCCGGCCGGCCGACGCTCGGCTACCGGTTGCCGCCCGAGCCTGCGCCGCGAACATGACCTCGGTCCGCACATTGATCGCGAGCACATCCAGCAGATCCAGGCCCGCGCCCTCGGCGATGCCGCGCATCTCGACCAGGTAGTCCGGCCGGAAGTCGGCGATCGGCGCTTCGAACCTGGCTGCCTCCCGCCGGACCGTTGCCCAGTCCCAGCCGGTGTAGTGCTCGAAGACCTCCGCGTAGGCCGCGACCGAGCGGAGCACCCGTTCCTTCGCCAGCGCGCCGTACTGCTGGCCGCGCTCGGCGGGCCCGCCGGCCACCTTGATATGCGGGAACTCGCTCATCGGCATCCTCTCGGGCGACCAGATCAACGCCGACCGCTCATAGGCGCATGATAGCCACGGCTGTAACGCCACCGGCGGCGTGATGATCGGCGCCGGACCCTGCCGTCCGGCCAGGTAGCGCTTGCGCAGCGCCCGGACCGCCTCGGTCAGGTCATCGCCCTAGCGCAGCGCCCGCTCGCAGTCGCGCAGGGCGCGGTCGAACTGCGCGCTGGCCCGCTTGAGCTGACCGGCGGCGTGATAGGCGTGCGCGAGGTTCGCGCGGGTGGTCAGGGTCTCCCAGTGACCAGGACCGAGCAGCCGTTCGCAGTCAGCGAGCGTCGCCTCGCCCAGCTTGAGCGCATCGGGCAGTCGCTTGGCCTTGTGGAGCGCGGCGGCCAGATTCCACCGGGCTCGGAGTGTCTCGGCGTGCCCATCGCCGCGAAGCTTCTCCAGGTCGGCGATCTCGCTTTCATAGAGCGGGATCGCCTCTCGCACCCGGCCGCTCAGGCAGTAGATGGCAGCCAGGTTGGCGCGGACGGTGATCGTGTCGGCCGGGGCGGCCCAGGAGACGCGCTCCCACCCGGTCAGCACTCGCTGCAACTCGGCGACCGCCTCGTCGACCTGCCCGGCCTTGAAGTACGCGACCGCCAGATGTTCCCTGGCGGTGACGGTGTCGGCGTGGGTTGCCCCGACCGTGTTGTCCGACTGGGTAAGCGCTCCCTGATACAGCCTGATCGCCTCGGCCTGGTGTCCGGCGAGACGATACGCCTGCGCCAGCTGATGCCTGGCCGCGACCGTCAGCGCGTGCATCAGGCCGAGTACCTTCTCCCTGATGGAAAGGCAGCGTCCGTAGGCGCCGATGGCCTCCGGATAACGCTGGAAGTCCAGGTAGGCCTGGCCTAGATCGAGCAGGCTCTCTGAGGTCTGGGGATCGGCCGCGCCGAGCACGAGGTCACAATCGGCCGCGACCCGCTCGCCGAGCAGGATCGCGTCGCTGAGTCGGCGCGCGGCCCTGAGCGTCCGCACGAGACTGGCCCGCGACGTGATCGCCTGCCGGTGGTTCGGCCCGACGACCTTGTCTAGATCCCTGACTAGTTCTTCCCGCCAGGCGATGGCCTCGTCGAGGCGCCCGGCCGCCCCGGCGGCGCTGGCCAGCCGCTCCCGCAGCTGCAGGGTGAGCGGAGCCTGGAGACCCAGCGACTCGGCGCAGCGTCCGGTCAGCTCCAGCCAGTAGCTCAGGGCGGCCAACGGCATCACGGCGTCGTCGAGGCTCTGGCCGATCCGCAGCAACAGCGGGTGGCACTCCTCGTCCCACAGTGCCCGCGGGTCACAGCGACTAACGCTGGTCGCGCAGTCCCTGAGTCCCTGCTCGAGATCGGCCTTAACCGGCGAAGGCTGACCCGACGGCCAGGCCTCGCAGAGTGCGTCGGCGGCGACCAGGACGATCCGGCGGATCTCGGCCGCCGTCATCACCTGGCGGATCGAGGCCGCCAGCGCGGCGGACATCCGCACCGTGCGCACGTTGTCGTTCGAGTCGATGCTGACCAGGCCGAACCGCTCCAGGTTGCCGAACGCGGTCCGCATGCCGGCCTGATCGTTAGTACTGGCCGTGCCGGCCAAGGGGGACGACCCCCTATCAACCCCCGCCATCGGCCGTCCGGTCGCGTAAGAGCAGGCCGCGGAGCTGGTCAGCACCGCGCCGGGAATCCCGGCCGGGCCAAGCACGCAGGCCAGCTGCATCGCCGGCCAGGCCAGCTCGGCCGGCGCGAACTGCCTGGCCCGGTCGACGGCGAGCATCCAGAACGGCGCCAGCGGATCGCTCGCGATCCCGTCCGGCCGGTCTGGCCAGTACCGCTGGCTGGCCAGCCGATACTGGCGGCAATCTCCGCCGCCGTCGAGCAGGAAGGTGACCGCGAGCGACAGGCCGACCGGCAGGCACTGCGCGGCGATGGCCAGGTCCAGCGAGCCCGCGGACTGGTACGGGTCATCGTTGAGCCTGGCCGACAGGTAATCGAGTGCCTCGCGCGGGCTGAACGCACCGACGCCGATGACTAGCTGGCCAGGAGCACTCCCGGCCGGGCCGTGGGCCGGGGCCCGGCCGTGCGCCGGACCCCGTCGGCCCAGGTCAGCCAGATCGGTCGTTACGACGACTTCACCGCTTGGCCCGGCCGGCCACAGACCGTCAGCATCGGCCGCGTCGACCAGGCCGTCCAGCACCACGAGCCAGCGCCGACCGGTCTCGGCCAGCCAGGCCAGGAACCGGTCCGCCGCCGCTTCTGGCTGGCCAGGAGGCGCCGCGATCGCGACGTCGGCCAGTGCCCGGGCGTAGCCCGCGACAATCCGGTCGCGGCTGCCCGCATCGAGCCAGACCAGCAGGTCGAGTTCGGAAGCGTCCCACAGCTGCCGCGCGAACGCCGCCGCCAGCTGAGTCTTGCCCGTACCGCCTCTTAGACCGACAACGGCTTCGAGTTCAGCGTCCGGCCGCAGGACGACGGTGTGACCCGGGTGCAACCCGTCCCACGGCCCCTGTCCCGTCTCCAGCCGCCAGGTGTAACCACGCGCCAGCGACGGCACGACTCCCGACAGTACGGGCCACGTTCTAGGCTGCGGCTGCATGCAGGCTCCCTTGATAGGGATGCTTGATAATTGCACGATAAGCGCGACTTTGTCGGCCACTTCCCCGACCGAGAGCGGGAGTTCCCGCGCGCTTATTCATCCAGGGTCTCTAGCCTCGATCATTCACCGGTGTGGCGTGCTGGCCTGCGGGTCCGGCTGGAGTTCGAGCATGCATACCGGGACCAGGAACGCGTCCGAGATCCAGGTGAGCTGAGACGAACTCGTGCCGAGGTCCTGCTGGAACAATCCGTTGAGTACGGCCGGAATGGCGAGCGCCATCTGGGCAAGGACGACGGCGATCACGGCGGCAATCAGGGTGCCGGGGCGCAACACATAGATCCCGGCCGGAATGTAAGTCCGGGATATACGCGATTTACGCATTTTTACGTCTTTGAGATCCTCCATGGGTCTCCCAGCATCCAGCAATACAAATGCGTCGGTTGCGTCGATGCTGGCACGAGAATGCGGTCTATGCAGAACTTTCTGATTCATTTAGCGGCGAAACGCATTGCCCGGGGTTCAGGCGTAGCGCCGAGAGGTTTCTCGCGCCTCGGGGTAATACCTGTAAATCAGCTTTTAGTCGGTCGGGCTAATAACGCTGGCTCCAGTCCAGGTGACTGACCAGATCGCCGGCACGGCAAGAACGACCGCACTGCTGAGGAATCCGTACGCGGCGGCGAACGTCAGCAGCGGAACCGCCCCGATCAGGCCCGCGAGCGGTCCGATCGCAGCCCAGCCGGCCGAGCCAAGCGCATAGGAGCCGGGCCCCAGGCGCTAGCGCCACCGAGGTACTGCCGGGCCAGGATCGGGCCGAGCAGCAGGTAGGGAGCCCAGGTAAACAGGTTGAATGCGATCAGCACACCAGCCAGAGCTGGCCCGGCAATGGTCGTTGCCGACCCGGCCACGCTGAGCACGGAATTCGCGTCCGGCAGGTTGGCGGGCGGCACCATTTCGGCGCGCAATCCGCCGAGCGCGGGATTAAAGAACCCTTCGCCCGCGGCCAGCAGCGCGGACAACGCGATGAACAGCCAAAGCGACGGCCGGCCGATGAAGAGGGCAGCCGCCAGCGTGGCCTGGACTGCCAGCCGGGCGGCGTCGGCGACCAGCATGAGCGGACGCCGCCCGACCCGGTCGGCCAGCACGCCGCCGCCGAGCATGACCAGAACCTGCGGAAATACCGAGGCGGCGAATACGAAACCGAGATCGGCGGTCGTGCCGCCTGAGTCGAGCACGGCGAACGTCAGCGCGATTCTCGACATGGCCGTGCCGAGTAGCGAGGTCGAGAATCCCGCGAAGAAGATACGGAAGTTCCGCTCGGCGGCTAGCAGCCGGAGCCGTCGGGTCCAGCGGGTGACTGGCCTTTCGGAAACTTGATTTACTGCGGGGGGTTCCGGGGGGTCGCCCCCCCTGATCGGCTGGGCGTGGCCGCTGGTCGGGCTGGAGCCGCCGGTTGGCGCGGAGCGGCGCGGGCCAGGCCGCCGATCGTGCCGCTAGCCCTGCTCGATGACGACGGTGTCGGCGACCGGCTGGCGGCGGCCGTCGCGGGCCGGACGGTGAGGGTCGATGTCCGGACGGTCAACCGGGAACTGTCCGCGCTGCGCAGCGCGGTCGGCTGGTGGCAGGACCTGGGCTGGATCGAGCGCGACCCGACGGCGGGGTTGCGCCTGCTGCCCGGCGCGGGCGGGCCGGCGGCGCCGCTGACCGATCAGCAGGTGGCCGACCTGTTCAAGGCGGACGTGGCGCTGCGCGAGCGGGCGCTGTGGCAGCTGCTCCGCGATACCGGGATGCCCGCGCCGGTCCCGCTCGGCCTGGATGCCAGCGTCGTGGCCCGGGCGTCGATCGGGCCCGTCCGGTGGAGTGAGCGCACCGTCTCGCTGCTGACCTGGCTGCTTTCCGGGCGCTCGATCGGGCCCGTCTTCCTCACCGACCGTAAGGCGCCCGGCGGCACGGCCAAGGCCGACCTGTGTCCGCTGACCGGTCGGGCGCGCATGTCCTACCGCAGGGCGGCCGAGATCTTTACGTCCGTGACCCGGCCGTTTGACCCGGCCAGGCGCGGGTGGACGCTGCATCAGCTGCGGCAGGTCACAACCAGGTAGATCCTGGGCAAACGCATTGACCTCCGGTCACTCCGCGTGAAAAATGGTCTAAAAATCAGGCCACTGGACCATAAGGGTAGTTATGCAAGCCCAGAGAGCGCTGGGGACGTGACCGAGTTTCTCGGACCCATCCCGATGCAGACCGCCGGTGAGCGGATCGCCGAGCGGATCGTGACCGCCATCGCGCTCGGCGAGTTCGTGCCGGAGCAGCGGTTGCCGACCGAGCGTGATCTCGCCGCGATGCTCGAGGTGAGCCGGACGACGGTGCGCGAGGCGCTGCAGCGACTGCAGGCGGCCGGCTACGTCACGACCAGGCGGGGCCGGGCCGGCGGCACGTTCGTGCGAACCGGCCGCGGACCGGACTCCGACGCGATGATCCGGCGCACGCTGCTCCCGGCCTGGACCGAACTCACCGAGATCCTCGACTTCCGGCGTCTGATCGAGCAGACGATCGCCCGGACCGCAGCAGGGCGCTGCGACGCCCGGGATATCGCGCTCATCCGCGCGGCCGTCGAGGAGTACGAGCACGCGCCGGACCGGGAAGCCTCCCGGCTGGCCGATCAGGCGCTGCACCAGGCGATCGCCAAAGCCACTCACAACTCCAGGCTGGTGGACCTGTCCGCCAGCATCAGGCGCGAGGTGAGC
>Ga0099827_10000354_pt1 | contig 19921 bp, 16 predicted proteins | sample CZO8metaG_FD_79339 | JGI IMG/M metagenome (GOLD analysis project Ga0099827, IMG submission 79339) | Vadose zone soil microbial communities from the Eel River Critical Zone Observatory, Northern California, USA - CZOApr15con1.8 metaG | ecosystem: Environmental > Terrestrial > Soil > Vadose zone ...
ACCCACCTGACCTACCCGACCCACCTGACCCATCCGACCCACCTGACCTACCTGACCACCTGACCCACCCGACCTACCCGTCCGTCTCCTGGCTGATTTGGTACTGCTCCAGCTTCTTGTACAGATTGCTGCGCGGCGTACCGATGACCTCGGCGGTCTTCGAGATGTTCCAGCCGTTCTCCCGCAGCTTGCCGACCAGGAACATGCGTTCGGAGTTTTCCTTGAATTCGCGGAGCGTCCCCAGCTTCACGTCGGCGGAGTCGCCGCCGCTCTTCGGCGCCGCAAACGCTGCGGAACCGCCCGCGGCGGACGGCGACCGGACGCTCTCGGGCAGGTCGGGCAGATCGATCGTGTCGCCGCCGGTCATGATGATCAGCCGCTCGACGGTGTTGCGCAGCTCGCGGATGTTGCCCTTCCACCGGTATCGTGTGAGCGCGTCGAGCGCCGCCTGCAGGATGCGCTTCGGCCGCACGTTGTTCTCGCGGCTGAAATAATCCATGTAGTGGCGCACGAGCGGCGCGATGTCCTCCGGCCGCTCGCGTAGCGGCGGAACGTGGATGGGGATCACCGCGAGGCGAAAGTACAAATCCTCGCGGAAGTGCCCCTTCTCGATCTCTTCCTCGAGGTTCTTGTTGGTCGCAGCGATGACGCGCACGTCGACCTTGATCGTTCGGGCGGAGCCCAGCCGCTCGACCTCGCCTTCCTGCAGCACGCGCAGCACCTTGGCCTGGGTTTTGGCGCTCATGTCCGCGACCTCGTCGAGGAAGATGGTGCCGCGGTCCGCCTGCTCGAACTTGCCGACCTGCTTTTCGGTCGCGCCGGTGAACGACCCTTTCTCGTGCCCGAAGAGCTCCGACTCGATCAGCTCCTCGGGGATCGCGGCGCAGTTGACCTGCACGAACCGCTCGCGGCTGCGCAGGCTGTTGCGATGAATCGTCCGCGCGACGAGCTCTTTGCCGACGCCGCTCTCCCCCGTGATGAGGACGGTCGCGTTGGTGGGCGCGGCCCGCGCGACCGCGGCCATCACGTGCTTCAGGCCGGGGCTCTCGCCGATCATCTGATGGCGAATCTCGACGGCTTTCTTCAGCGATCGGTTCTCGTCGCGCAGCTGCCGCGAATCGAGGGCGTTGCGCAGGCTGACGAGCACGCGCTCGCTGGCGAACGGCTTTTCGATGAAATCGAACGCGCCCTTCTTGGTCGCTTCCACCGCGGTGCTGATCGTTCCGTGCCCGGAGACCACGACGACGGGGAGCGATTCGTTCATGTTGCGGAGGCGCTCCAGCACTTCGATGCCGTCCATGCCGGGCATCTTGACGTCGAGCAGGACGAGATCGGGCGCATCGCGCTCGGCCAGCGCGAGCCCCTCCTGCCCGGTCGCGGCGCCGATGAACTCGTAGCCCTCGTACTCGAGCGTCATCTTCAACGAATCGCGGATCGCGGCTTCGTCGTCGATGACCAATACGCGTGATTTGGGCATTAACGGTCTTCGACCCGGACCGTCTTGAGCTGACGCTGATCGAGATCCGGGGCGTAGATGTACAGCGTGAGGATATCGCCCACGTGCGCCGCGCGCACGAGGCGGCGGTACTCCGCCACCGATTCCACACGCTGCCGGTTGATCTCGAGCAGCACGGTCCCGCGCTCGATGCCGCCGTCGAACGACGAGCTCATCGGCTCTACGCGCGTGATCAGCACGCCGCGCGCGCCCTTCGGCAGCTCGAGGCGCTCGGCGGTCTGACGATCGATGTCGCGGACGACGAGGCCCAGCAGGATGTTGTCCGCGTCGACTCGTCCACGCTCGGAGGGCGCGGGCGCCGGGTCGCTCTTGTCGGACCGGTCGCGAACGGGCCGCTCCGCCAGCTTCACGGTGAGCTGCTGATCGCGGCCGTCGCGCAGCACGCGCAGGCGGGCGGCCGTGCCGGGCGTGCGCGCGGAGATTTCCCGGATCAGCTGGTCATCGTTCGCGATCGCGCGGTCGTCGAGCGAGGTGATCACGTCGTACGGCCGCAGGCCGGCGCGATCGGCCGGCGATCCCGCGGTGATGTCCTGCACCAGCGCGCCGTGATCGACGGTCAGCTTCAGCGATCGCTCGAGGTCCGCGTCGACGTCGCGCAGGCCGACGCCCATATAGCCGCGGCTCACGCGTCCTCGCGCCCGCAGCTGCGGCAGCACGGCGCTCGCGCCATTGATCGGCACGGCGAAGCCGATGCTGCTGGCGCGCGAGCTGATGGCGGCGTTGATGCCGATCACTTCGCCGCGCGAGTTGATCAGGGGGCCGCCGCTGTTGCCGAAATTGATGGCGGCGTCGGTCTGGATGTAGTTGTCGAGGCTCATGTCGAACAGCTTCCGCCCCAGGAAGCTGACAACGCCGACCGTCACCGTATGCTCGTAGCCGAGTGGATTGCCGATCGCGCAGACCCACTCGCCCATTCTGAGCTTCGCGGAGTCGCCGAGCGGCGCCACCGGCAGGCCGGTCTGGCCGTCGATCTTGATGAGCGCGATGTCGGTGTCGGGGTCGGCGCCAATCAGACGCGCGCGCGCCGTGCGTCCATCCGACAGCTTGACTGTGATCCGCTCCGCCCGATCGACGACGTGGTTGTTGGTGAGGATGCTGCCGTCGGGGTCGATGATGAACCCGCTGCCGGCCCCGCGCCGCGGCGCCTCGCGATCGCGCGGCGTGCCGAAGTCGAACGGGCCGTCGAACGGATCGGGCGAGTCAGGCAGGGCGGGCCGCGCCCCCCGGCGTCGCCGGCTCTGCCCGCGCGTGGTCGTGTCGATGTTGACGACGGCCGGGTTCAGGCGCTCGACCACGTCGGCGAAATTGACCAGCGAGGCCATCGCGGGTGCGGCGGCCGTGCGCGCGGCGAGTTTGTCGCGGGCGGCCTTCGCGCGACCATCGGGCAACACCTGTCCCCGCGAACCGGCGGAGATGGCGGACCGCGACACGCCGCCGGCCACGATCGCGCCGACGAGAAAGGCGACGATGGCCGTGAGCGCTACGGTGACGAGTGTGAAGCGCCGCGACATCTCAGATTTTCATTATATGCGCGCGGAACTGCTCCTCGTCCCAGGTTTCCAGGCCCAGCTGGCGCGCTTTCTCGAGCTTGCTCCCGGCTTCACTCCCATATACGACGACGCTGGTTTTCTTGCTGACCGACCCGGCCACTTTCGCGCCCAGTCGCTCGAGCGCGCCCGCCGCTTCCTCGCGCGACATGGTCGCCAGCGTCCCGGTCAGGACGAAAGTCTTCCCCGCCAGCGGGCCAGGTTGATCGGTCGGCTCCGGCGCCTGGCTGGCCATGTTCACCCCGGCGGCTTTCAGGCGCGCCACCAGTTCCTGATTCCGCGGCTCCTCCGCGAAGGCTCGCACAGACGAAGCGACGACCGGGCCGATCTCGGCGACTGACTGCAGCGCTTCCGCCGGCTCGGTCATCACGCGCTCCATCGTGCGGAAATGACAGGCGAGCGTCGCGGCCGCCTTTTCGCCGACGTGGCGGATCCCCAGCGCGTAGATCAAGCGCGCGAGATCGTTCGACTTGCTCCGTTCCAGCTGCGCGAGGACGTTCCGGCCGACCTTGCCGAGCTTCCGCGGGACGGCGCGATCCGACCGGGGCTCTTTCGGCGCCACGACGAGCGTCTCGAGCTGCGCAGCCGTCGGGTGATACAGGTCGGCGAAGTCGTGCACCAGCCCCTGTTCGATCAGCTGATCGACGAGCGACGCGCCGAGCCCCTCGATGTTCATCGCCGAGCGCGAGGCGAAGTGTTCCATGCTGCGGCGAATGCGCGCCGGACAGGAGAGGTTGTCGCAGCGCCACACGACCTCCTCCTCGTCGCGGTGGAGGACGCTCTGGCACTCCGGACAACGCGCGGGCATCTGCCACGGCTCGCTCCGCGGCGTGCCGTCCGGGTGTGGCAGGATCGCCTTCACGACCTTGGGGATCACGTCGCCGCCCTTCTCGACGAGCACACGGTCGCCGGGGCGCAGATCCTTGCGCGCGACGTCTTCGGCGTTGTGCAGCGTAGCCATCGAGACCGTGGTGCCGGCCAGCTTCACCGGCTCGAGGACGGCGTACGGTGTGACGGCGCCGGTGCGACCCACATTGACCTCGATCGCCGTGAGGGTCGTCGTCGCCTGCTGCGCCGGGAACTTGAAGGCGGTCGCCCAGCGTGGAAACTTCGCCGTCGTCCCCAGCTTTGGGCGGAGGGCGAGGTCGTCGACCTTGATGACGACGCCATCGGTGTCGAAGTCGAGCGTAAGCCGCTTCTCGCCCCACTCCTGGCAGAACGCGATGACCTCGCCGATGTTCGCGCAGCGCCGCCAGTGGGCTTCGACAGGCAGTCCCCACGCCGCGAGCGCGCGCAGGGTGTCGGCGTGCGTATCGACTCGTGCGCGCTCGGCACGCACGTCGTGTCCGGCTTCAACCTCGAGGATCCCGGCGCGTGTCGGGACGGCCTGAAGGCCGTCCCCTTCATCCGACTTCTGGTCTTCTACCTCTTGAAGGCCGTCCCCTGCGTCCGACTTGTAGGGGACGCCCTTCAGGGCTTCCCGCGCGGGGGTGTCCTGGACCGCGGCATCCCGCGCGCTGGTAACCAGCTGATACGTGAACGCTGACAGCCCGCGCTTCGCGACGAGCGCCGGATCGAGATTCCGCATCGTCCCGGCGGCGGCGTTGCGCGGGTTGGCGAAGATCAGGTCGCCGGCGTCCTCGCGCTCGCGGTTGATGCGCTCAAACGAGGCACGTGGCAGGTACACTTCGCCGCGGATTTCGACGCGTCCTGCGGGACCGTCGCGCAACCGCAGCGGGATCGCGCGGATGGTGCGGACGTTGGCGGTGACGTCTTCGCCGCGGCTGCCGTCACCGCGGGTCGCACCGCGGCGCAGCGTGCCGTCCGCGTAGGTCAACGCGATGCTCAGGCCGTCGATCTTCAGCTCGGCGACGTACGCGACGGGCGCCTCCCCCTGATCCGCGCCCTTGCGGACGCGCTCGTCGAAGGCGCGCAGTTCCTGCTCGTCGTACGCGTTGTCGAGGCTGAGCATCGGCGTCAGGTGCTCGACCGTCTCGAAGCCCTCGATCGGCCGGCCGGCGACGCGTTGCGTGGGCGAATCGATCGTGACGAGATCGGGATGCTCTGCTTCGAGCCGCTCGAGCTCGTGGAGGAGTTGATCGAACTCCTCGTCCGAGATCTCGGGGTCGTTGTGGATGTAGTAGCGCTCCTCGTGTTGCCGGATCGCATCACGCAGTTCGCGCAGGCGTTCTTCGGGTCGCATCAAACGCGTGCCGGGACCACGAAAACGCGATGGACACGAAGCCACACGAAGAAAGCCGGTTGTTTTCTTCGTGATGTTCGTGGAGCTTCGTGTTTTCGTGGTTGCATTCCGATTATCCAGAGATCGGACAGTCAGGCGGGCCATCCAGCGGCGCGCCCAGCAGCTCGCCGGCGACCTCTGCGAACGTGCGATACGCTGACTGACCGAACAGGACGAGCCGGACGCCGCGCAGCGACCTGGCCGTATGGGCGAACTGACGGATCGCGGCGATCATGACCCGCGCGCACTCGTCGAGCGGGAAGCCGCCGACCCCCGTTCCGAACGCGGGGAATGCGACCGACGCGAGCTGATGTGTCTCGGCGAGCCTCAGCGAGTTGCGCGTCGCGCGATCGATGACGGCCGCGGACGTGCGCAGATCCTGCCCCATCACAGCCGCGTGAATGACGAATCGGGCCGGAAGCCGGCCGCCGGAGGTCATGACGCCTTCGCCAGGCTCGACCGGTCCCTGGGCCATGGCGTCGGCTTCAAGCTGGATCCCGCCGCGTGCCTTCAGAGCGCCCGCGACGCCCGACCCCATCCAGAAGTGGTTGTTCGCGGCGTTGACGACGGCGTCCGTCGATTCCGCGGCGATGTCGCCGTCGAGGATCTCGAGCGTGAGCGGCGGGAGGGCGAACGCGACCATGAGACTGCAGATTGCTAATTGCTGATTGGTGATTGATTGCTGCAAAGCCCCTAGCGGTCGCGTGACAGGACGTAATCGGGCAGCGCGAGCAGCGCCTCGCGCTCCGAGCTGGGTGGGAAGGCGTGCAGCGGCTTCTTGGCGCGCTCCGCAAACTCCACCGCGCGCCGGTACGCGAAGTCGATGGAGGCGTGCTCCTTGAGCGCGTGCAGCAGGCCCTGCCACTGCTCGTTCGTGACACTGCGCGATGAAATGATGTCGCGGATGATCTGCGACGCCGCCCCGTCCGTCTCCTGCCGCTGCAGGTGGATGAGCGGCAGGGTCACTTTGCCTTCGCGCAGGTCGCTGCCAATCGGCTTCCCGACCCTCTCGGTGTCGCCGGTGAAGTCGAGCAGGTCGTCCACGAGCTGAAACGCGATGCCGAGGTTGAACCCGTACTCGCGCAGCGCCTGCTCGCGCTCGGCGGTCACCTTGCCGAGCAGCCCGCCGATCTGCGCGCAGCCGCCGAACAGATACGCCGTCTTGCGGCGGATGATGTCGAAGTGCTCGTCCTCGCTGATGCCGGCGTCGCCGTTCTTGGTGAGCTGATACAGCTCGCCTTCGATCATCTTCAGCGTCACGTCGCACAGCAGCCGGACGATGTCCAGCGTGTCGTGGGTGAGCGCGAGCGCCATCGACTTGATGTACAGGTAGTCGCCCAGCAGCACCGTGATGTCGTTGCCCCAGCGCGAGTGCACCGCCAGGCGGCCGCGCCGCAGGTCCGAGTCGTCGATGATGTCGTCGTGAACGAGCGTCGCCGTGTGGATGAACTCGACGACCGCCGCGTACAGGATCGAGCGGTCGCCTTCGTAGCCGCTCAGCCGGGCCGCCATCAGCAGCACCGCGGGCCGCATGCGCTTGCCGCCGCTCGTCTGAATGTACTGGCCGATCTTCGGGATCAGGTCCACCTTCGACTGGACGTGGCGGGCGAACTCGAGATCCACCTTCTCCAGGTCGCCGCGGATTGGCTCGAAGATCTGCGAGAGGGCTGGTGACGACTTTTCCACAGCGTTTCGGGTCAAAACTTTATCACGGCCGGAACAAGGTGTGGAAGTTGGCCGCCGTGCGCGCCGCCAGGTCGCGTGGCGGCACGCGGCGCATCTCCGCCAGGGTAGAGACGACGCGCGCCACGTACGCCGGCTCGTTCCGCTTGCCGCGGTACGGCACCGGCGCGAGAAACGGGCTGTCGGTTTCGGTCAGGAGCCGATCGAGGGGCACGCGGCCGGCGGTCTGGCGCAGCGGCTCCGCCTTCGGAAACGTAATGATCCCGGCCAAAGAGACGAACAGCCCCAGGGCGAGCCCGGCGTCGGCCAGCGCCGCATCGCCGGTGAAGCAGTGCAGCACGCCGCGGACCTCCCCGCCGCCCTCCTCACGAAGAATCGCGATCGTGTCCTCGTCCGCCTCGCGTGTATGGATGACCACGGGCCGCTGCAGCTCGCGGGCCAGGCGCACCTGCGCGCGAAACACGGCGTGCTGGGTCTCGCGCGGCGAGAAGTCATAGTGATAATCGAGGCCGATCTCCCCGATGGCGCGCGCCGACCTCGTCGCCGCGAACTGCTCGCGCACGACGGTGGCCGCCCGCTGCGGATCGCCGGCGAACTGATGCGCCTGGTGCGGGTGCACGCCAATCGCGAACCGCACCTCGGGCCAGAGCCGCTCGATCCGCTCGGCTTGCGCGGCTTCTTTCGGGTTGCCCGCTTCGAGGATGACGAGCACCCGCTCGAGGCCCGCCTCCTTCGCACGCTCGACGACGGCGTCCAGGTCGGCCGCAAATGTATCGTCGGCCAGGTGACAGTGACTATCAATCACGCCGCCATGGTAGCATCCGCCCTCGATGCGAATCTCCCTGGCGGTGCTCGCGTTGTTCGCCGCAGCCCGTCTGGCCGGCGCACAGGGCGTCCGCGTCGGGCCGCCCACTGAAGTTGCCCGAGAGACCGACCCGCGCCGGTTCTCTGAACCACATCTGGCCGTTCACCCGGCCGATCCGACGCGCCTGCTGGCCACGGTATTCAGCACCGCGCTTGCCGAGGCCGTGCCAGAGATGCACGCGAGCGCCCGCTGCTCCACGTTCGCGTCGCGCGACGGCGGCGCGACCTGGACACGACACGAGTTCGCGCTCCCGCACTGCGGAGATCCGCAGGTTGCCATACTCCCCGACGGCCAGACGGTGTTCGCGGCGCTCGCCGACTTCCCCGGCATCGTGCCCGCTCGCGGGACCTGGCTGATCGTCTACCACTCGAATGACGGCGGCATGAGCTGGGACGACCGGCCCACGCTCATCGGCCACGGTCACGATCATCCAGCCATCGCCGTCGATCTCTCTTCAGAGAGACGCAAGGGCTGGATCTACATCACGACCCACTACGAATGGCGCGACGGCAACGGCCAGCTGGTCTCGACCGTGTTCGTTGCGCGGTCGAGGGACGGCGGCCGCACCTTCGATCGACCGACCGAGGTGCCTGCGACGAGCTTGCATGATTTCGGCGAGATGCCGGTCATTCTGTCCGACGGGACCGTCGTCGCATCGTTCGTCGAGGACACGTGGTCGAGCCCGTACTTCGCCAACCGCCGTGCGTGGGTGATGCGGTCGACCGATGGCGCGACGACCTTCTCGCAGCCATCACTCGCAAATGACGGGTGCGGTCCGCCACCAGGCTTTCAATTGTCCGCGCTCGCCGTTGACACGTCCGATGGACCGCTCCGCGACAGGCTGTATTTTGCGTGCCGGCAAAGCGGCGGCGGATCGGTCGTCGTGACCTCGTCCGCCGATCGAGGGACCACCTGGAATCGACCGGGCGTAGTCGTTGGATCGAGTCCCGTGGACGCCGACGCTCGCCGCGTCATGAGCATCGCCGTGAACAGCAAAGGCGTGCTCGGTGTGCTGATTGTCGAGCGGCGCCTGAAGGCGCGCGACGGCTGCCTCGAAGCGAGCTTTGCGGCGTCTCTGGACGGGGGCGCGACGTTCACCGCGCCCGCGCGCGTGTCAGTGTCGTCGTGTGGCGACTCGATGGTGGACACCATTGCCACGCGGATGTTCCCGACCTACGGCGACTATTTCGGCCTGGTGACGACGCCCGATGGCCGCTTCCGCGTGATGTGGCCCGAGATGCGCGCCGGCGCGTCGGTGCTGCTGACGACGGTGGTCGAGGTCGACGGGCGGGCGGAACCGCCCGCCGCGAAACAGTAGGGTCAGGCTCGGGTCAGGCCCCAAGTGGGGTCAGGCTAGAGTCAGACCCCAGTGCTCCAGTGCCCCAATCAGTACACGTCGAGGTCGTGTCCGACAACGACCTTGCCGCTGTAGGTTCGGCGGATTTCCGACAGGTACTGCTCCTCGGGAATCTCGCGGCCTCTCGGCCCCACCCCGCGGTGGTGCACGATGAGGAGCGCCGGCTGCGCCTTGTTGGCGATGTCCGCGAGCTGTGTGGTCGTCGTGTGGTACTTCGATCGGTACTCCAGCCAGTTCGCCATGTCGGCCGGCCGGTAGTCTTCGGAATACGCCTCATGGATGAGGACATCGCACTTGCGGCAGCTGTCGACGAGCGCCTGGCTCGGGCTCGTGTCGCCTGAGATCACAATCGAGCGGTCCGCGGTGTCGAATCGATAGCCGAACGTCGACGGCAGCTCGCCATGGGCGTTCGGGAACGCCGTCACCTTGACGTTCGCATCCTGATGGACGACACCAGCCTTGATGTCGTGGGCTTCGACGGCGAGCCCCGCCGTGCTGCGATGCTCGAGCCCCCTGGTCCGGATGTCGATGTCGGCCTGCCACGCCAGCAGGATGTACTTCGTCATCTCCTCGAGACCGGTCGGCCCGAACACCTTCAGTGCCGAGCGACGACCCTGCACCCACGTCGTGAAAATCAAATCGGGATACCCGACCGTGTGATCCGAGTGCAGGTGCGTGACGAACGCGGTCTGCAGCTTGTCCACGGCCAGCGCCGGGAGGCCCAGGTCGAGCGCGGCAGCCGCGGCGCGGCGGACGAGGCCGGGCCCGAGATCGACGAGGTACGATGCGCCGTTCACGACGATCGCGGTGGCCGGGCCGGAGCGGAGCGGGTCAGGCGCCGGAGATCCAGTTCCCAGCAGGACGACCTCGGTGTGCCGCGGGAGGCTGGGTGGCTGGGGCGCCGCGGCGGAATGCGCCACGATCATGACAAGCAGGGACGCGATGACACGCATCGGACTCTCCTACGTTACGGTTTCGGGAACGCGCTGAGCTGCCGCCGTTCGAATTCCCGGAACGCGAGCTCGAGCTCGGCGCGAAGGCGCTTTTTCGTCCCGGCATCGGCAAACGCGTACGCGAGCGAATTGCGCGCCATCTGCTTCAGCGTCCGATAATCCAGCCCCTGCTCCTCGACACCCTTGCGGAATTCCAGCGTCAGCGTCGACCGCGCCACGCCCGCATCGTCTGTGGCGAGCGCAACGGGAACGCCGTACTTCAGATACGTGCGAAGCGGGTGTCGTCCGCCCTTGATCCCGAGGACCAGATCGTTGCTGCTCAGCGCGATCTCGACAAGGATGCGCCTGGATGCCATCTCCTTCAGCAGCGCGAGCGCGCCGTCTTCGTACATCACGCCCGCGCCGTGACCGATCCGCAGCGCGTGCCCCTTCTCTACCGAGTCACGGATGTGGAACCGCAAAGCCTCGGGCGTAACGAGCCCATCAACCAGCTCGCCCGCGTGCAGCGTGATCGCCACCTTCGGATACAGGCGATGCAGGAAGTCCAGCATCGACATGTGCAGCGAGAAGTCGCGTGTCGCGATCGGCGCGTCCTCCGGCTGCACGAGATTGAGGGCGACGACGCGCGGCTCGTGCGTCACGATTTCGAAGCCGGCGAGCATCTGCGCGAACACGAGCGCCGGCAACGAGGCTCTGGCGACCACCGAGATGTAGCGCGCAGTTACGAGACAGCCGGCGTCCGCCTGGGGCATGCCGCAGTGCAGCAGGTCGCGCTGCCGCGCCTCGGCCTCATCGAGCCGGCGTGTCGCCGCGGAAACGACGTCGTCGAAGCCGGCGGCGAGCAGCTTGTCGCGCAATTTCCCGAGGTCGGGATCCCATCCGGCCTCCAGGCCTTTTCGTACGGCGACGCCTCCGTCCGGGGTGAGCATCAGCTCGAGATAGCTGACGTGCTCCGCGGCGGCGCGCGCGGCGACCTCGGCGAGCATCTCGCCGATCTTGCCCACCTCGGGACCGAACCTGCCGAACGTCTCGAAGAAGTGATCGTGCCCGCTGAGCTTCGGGTCCCAGTTCCGCATCGACATCGCGTCGATGGCCTGGCCGTAGAGCGCCGCGTTCTGGAGGATGTCGCCCACCGGCGGCCGTCCCGCGCTCGCCTCGCACGCGCCTGCCACAATGGTCATCGTCGCCGTTGCGAGGCAGAGATTGTCGGCAGCCGCCCACTGGAGATAGCTCTCCGCGTAGACCGCCCCGGCGAGGTGATTGTGAAGGTCGCCGCCTTTCGGCATCTCGTTGAGAAACGCGAGCAGCAAGGGCGGCTGACTGCGAATCGCTGCGAAGTACCGCGCGGTCGCGGCTTCGCTGGACGCGGCCGGCGGCTGCGGCGATGCGGCAAGCGTCGCGGTCGCGAACAGGACCGCCGACGTCGTCCGCCGCAACCGATTCATGTTCAGCGGACTCGGGTCCCCGGTGCCGGTGGTTCGTCGAACGACACGACTCTGGGCTTGCCGTCGTCAGGGCTGGCGGCGAGGACCATCCCGTTGGATTCGATGCCCATCAACTTGGCGGGCTTCAAATTGAAGACGACGACGACGGTTTTGCCGACGAGCGATTCCGGATCGTACGCTTCGGCGATGCCGGCCACCAGCGTGCGATGCTCGGTGCCGACGTCCACCGACAGCTTCAGCAGCTTCTTCGACTTCTCGACCTTCTCCGCCGACAGCACCTTGGCGACGCGGAGCTCCACCTTCATGAAGTCCTCGATCGAGATCCGATCGTCCGCCGGACTGGGTGGCGCGCTCGGGGTCGCGCCCGCAGCGGCAGGGTCCGGCGACGCCTGCGGCGCCGACGGGACCAGCGCGGGTGCTCCGGCAGCGGCGAGCGGTGCGCCAGGTCGTGCTGGCGGCGTAGTGTTGTCGGTCACGGCCTTGGACTCCTTTGAGTTCCCGGGGCCGACGCGCGGGCCGGCCCCTGCATTGTTCATGTCGGTGCGGACCCGGGTGTCGTTCTTCGCGTCCGTCCGGACGTGGGTGTCCGCCCTTGCCTCGAGACGCGGCCACAGCGGGCCGTCCTGCGCGACGAGGCGCTCGCCGTCGTTTCGCCAGCGGCCGTCGCGATCGAAATTGAGACCCTCCACGGCCGCACCGACGCGTCGCAGGATCTCCTTGCTGGACCCAGGCATGATCGGCTCGAGCAGCACGGCGGCGAGCCGGATCGATTCGGCCGCATCGAACAGCACCTGCGTGAGCCGATCCGCCGACGCGGGGTCTTTCGCCAGCGCCCACGGCGAGGTGGCCGCAATGAACTCGTTGGCCCCGTCGATGAGGCGATAGGCCGCGGCCGCGCCCTCGTGGAGCGCGAAGCGGTCCATCGCCTTCCGGTAGTCGGCGACGACCTGCTCGCCCAGCCGCGCGAGCTGATCGTTTCCACCCGCGGCGGGCACGACGCGCCCCTGTCGGTAGCGATGCGCCATCGCCGTCACGCGGCTCACGAGATTCCCGAGATTGTTGGCGAGGTCGACGTTGTAGCGCTCGTCGTACCGCTCCCACGAGAAATCGCCGTCGCCGCCGAACGCCACTTCCTTCACGAGGTAGAGCCGCAGCGGGTCCTGACCGAGACGGTCGGCCGCGTCGATGGGATCGATCAGGTTGCCGAGTGTCTTGCTCATGCGCTGGCCGTTCAGCGTCATGAACCCGTGGCCGAAGATCTGACGCGGCAGCGGCAGCTTCGCGGACATCAGCATCGCGGGCCAGATGACGGCGTGAAACCGCGTGATGTCCTTGCCGATCACGTGCAGATCCGCCGGCCACCAGCGCTCGAACATCTGCGGATCGCCACCGAGGCCCACGGCAGACGCGTAGTTGATCAATGCGTCGAACCAGACGTAGACGACGCTCGACGGATCCCACGGCAGCGGAATGCCCCACGACTGGCCCGCGCGGCTGACCGACACGTCGATCAGACCCCCTTCAATCAGCCGCAGAATCTCGTTGCGGCGCATGTCCGGCTGCATGAACTCGGGGTGCGCGGCGAAATGATCGAGCAACGGCTGCTGGTATTTCGACAGGCGGAAGAAATAGTTCTTCTCGCGGATCCACTCCGGCTTGACCGTGGGGTGCAGCGGGCAGTTGCCGTTGACGAGGTCTTTTTCCTGCTTGAACTCCTCGCAGCTCACGCAGTACCAGCCTTCGTAGACGCCCTCGTAGATGTCGCCGGCATCGAAGATGCGCTTCACGATCTCCGTCACGCCGGCTTTGTGCCGCCCTTCCGTGGTGCGGATGAAGTCGTCGAACGAGACGTCGAGCCGTCCCCAGGCTTTGCGGAAGACCTGCTCCATCTGATCGCAGTAGGCCAGCGGATCCATGCCCTGTTCGGCCGCCTGCTTGAAGACGTTCTGCGAGTGCTCGTCGTTCCCCATCAGGAACCGCGTGTCGAAGCCGCAGAGCCGCTTGTACCGCGCGATGACGTCGGCGCAGATCTTCTCGTATGCCGTCCCGAGATGGGGCCGGCTGTTCACGTAGTCGATCGCGGTGGTCAGGAAGAATCGATTCATGCGCGCCCGCCGTACGCCGTGATTGCGATCGTCTGGACTTCCTTCACCGATAGATTCTTCGCCGCGGCCAGCGCCGCGCAGTCCTCGAACTCGGGGACCGCGTTCACGATCCGTCCGTTCCGCCGCGCGATCTTGAACCGGACGGCGCCGATGGGCGTTTCCACGCTGACGATCTCGCGCTCCAGGCACTCGCGATCGACCTCGTAATGGCGCAGCCCGATCGTCGTCGTCTCGCGGAAGATGACGTCGACCATCTGCGCCTGCTGCGCCGGCGGCGCGACCACCGTGAGCAGGGTGCCCGGACGATTCTTCTTCATCTGCACCGGGATGTAAAAGACCTCCAGCGCCCCGGCCGCGTAGAGACGATCCATGACGACGCCGAAGATCTGCGGGTTCATGTCGTCGATCTCGCACTCGATGACCGCGACCCGGCGCGCTTCGGTGGACGCGCCGCCCGGCCCGATCTCCTGCGCGACGACACCGTCGGCCTCACGGCCGATCAGCACGCGCAGCACGTTCGGCGTCTCCGGATCGTCGCGACCGCCCGCGCCGTACCCGACCCGCTCGATCGCCATCGCGGGGATCGGCCCAAACGACGAGGCGTACGTCGTCGCGATCAGCGCGCCGGTCGGCGTCACGAGCTCTGTCTGCACCCGCCCGCTGTACACCGGCGCATCGCCCAGGAGCTTCACGGTCGCGGGGGCCGGCACCGGAAAGTGGCCGTGCGCGGAGCGCACCATACCGCCCCCGACGTTCATCGGCGAACAGACGATGCGGTCCGCGCCTGCCCACTCCATCGCGTAGACGATGCCGACGATGTCGATGATGGAGTCGAGGGCGCCGACCTCGTGGAGGTGGACGGTCTCGACCGGCATGTGATGAATCGCGGCCTCGGCTTCGGCGAGGCGCTGAAACATCACCTTCGCGCGATCGCGCGCGGCCACCGACAAGCTCGAACCATCGATCAGCGTGAAGATCTCCGGAAGGCTCCGATGAGCATGATGATTCACCTGCCCGTGATCGCGATCGTGCGCATGCTGCTCGGTGGAATCCGCAGGGCGGTGGCTGGATCCGGCAGCGTGATCGTGATCGTGAGAGTGCGGCGCGGATCCGGCGTGGTGCTCGTGCACGCTGAATTTCGTCGCCGACACCCCCGCGCGCAGCACGCGGTCGGCGTGGATGTGCGCGTCGCCAAGCGCGAGGCTGCCGAGCGCGCGTCTCAGGTCGTCGATCGGCAGGCCGGCGTCGAGGAGCGCGCCGAGCGCCATATCGCCCGAGATGCCCGAGAAACAGTCGAAATACAGCACCCTGGCCACTACAGTCGCCCTGCCTCCCTGAAGCTCCAGTACCGCACGTCGCCCAGCACGACGTGATCCACCACGTCGATGCCCATCAGCACCCCCGCCGCGACCAGCCGCCGCGTCAGATCCTCGTCCTCTGGACTTGGTACGGGATCGCCGGAGGGATGCGTATGAAAAATGACGATGGCCGCGGCACCGCCGATCGCCGCTTCCCGAAACACCTCACGGGGCTGCACGATCGAGCTGTTGAGCGTGCCGATCGCCAGCACCGCGGTCTTCATCACCCGATGCTTGCTGTCGAGCAGCACGATCCCGAACTGCTCGACGCCGCGCCCGCCGAACCGCGGCAGCAAATACGCCGCCGCATCCTGTGGCTGCCGGATCGGGTAGCGCGCGCTCGGCGCGTGCGCCAGCGTCCGGCGCCCGAGCTCGAGGGCCGCGACGATCTGCGCCGCGCGCGCGCGGCCGATGCCCGGAATCCTGACGAAATCGTCGGTGGTGCACCGGGGCAACCCGTGAAGTCCGCCGTGCGCCGCCAGCAGCGCGTTGGCCACGCTCAACGCGTCGGCCCGCCGCGATCCGTTGCCGATGACCAGCGCCACCAGCTCGTTGTCACCGAGCGCCGCGGCCCCGTGATGGCGCAGCTTCTCGCGCGGCCGATCGTCGGGCAACAGGTTCTTCATCTTACACTCATCGCAGTCGCTGTCAGCTCTCAGGCTTTCAGCTGAGGGCTGTATACTGATCAAATGTCGTCGCTCCGGCGTATCGTGCCGTCACTCGCGCTCTTCGCGGCGGTGATGGGTGCGGCGTGCGGCGATCCTCCCGAAAAGGAAATGCAGCAGGCGCAGGGCGCCATCGACGCCGCGCGGGCCACCGGCGCCGACCAGTACGCGCGCGACGAGTTCAACGCCGCCGAAGCGGCCCTCAAACGCGCACAGGACGCCGTCGCGCAGCGCGACTATCGCCAGGCGCTCAACGATGCCCTCGACGCGCGCGAGCGTGCACAGACCGCCGCCAAGGACACCGTCAACCTCAAGGCCACCGCGCGCGCCGACGCCGAGAAAGCGCTCGCCGCCGCCGCCGCCGCGCTGGACGAATCGCGTGCGAAGGCGAAGACCGCCGAAAGCGGCCGCGCGAGCGCGCGGGCGCTGAGCGCGGCGAGAGGCGCCATTGGCGCCGGCGAAAGCGGTCTGCAAGAAGCGCGCACAGCGTTCGAGCGCGGCGACTATCTCATCGCAATCGAGAAGGCGCGCGATGCCGCGACACGCCTGCGCGCGTCGACGCACGTCATCGAGCCGGGCGCCCCGCCCGCCGGCCGCCGCCGCCGCTGAGTCTTGTCGAAGAAACTGATCGGTGCGTGCGCCGCAGGTACGAGGAATCTGCTCGCCGCTGGCAGGCCTGCGCGCCACGTGGATCTGTCGAGGTCCGAAGAGAGAGAACGGGCCGGGGATTCTTTTTCTTCGAGACTCTCCAGTGGAAGAGACTCCCGGCCCGTTTGCGGCTTGCTAGGGCCGAACCAGGGTCGGACCAGCGTCAGATCCGATCTGACTCCACGGTCGTAGCCAGTACCCGTCGAACAGGACTTCCGCCCAGCCGGTCAGATAGACGCTGTCGTCCCGCCATTCGACCCGTTGGCTGCCGCCAGGGGCGATGACTTCCGCGTCGCGCGCAGCGCCGCCGAACGCCGCCGCGGCAATCAACGCGGCGCAGGACCCGGTGCCCGACGACAGCGTCGGGCCGACCCCGCGCTCCCAGATCAGAATCCGGACCGACCCGGGCGATTCGACCTCGGCGAATTCGACGTTGGTCCGCTCCGGAAAAAGCTCGTGCCGCTCGAGCGCCGGGCCGAGATGCTGAAAGCGATCGGGATCCGGCAAGGATCCAAGCGCTACGCACTGCGGGTTGCCGAAATTCATCACCGCCAGCCGCAGCGACTCCCCCGCCGCGGCAACGGTCACCTGCCGGAGGTCGGCCGGCAGGCCCATCGCGGCGCGGAACGTCTGTCGCGGGCCGGACCGCCCGGTGCGCACCAGCCCCTTGCTTCCGCCCTCGCTGTGAATGGTGATCGCCAGATTCTGTCCGTCGCGATCGCGCAACATGATCGCCGCAAGGCCGCGGACACCGTTGCCGGAGACCTCCGATCGGCTGCCATCGGCGTTGAACAGCCGCATCGAGGGGCCGGCAGGCGACGGCTCGTACACGATCAACCCGTCCGCGCCGATGCCGGTGTGCCGGTCGCAGAGCTCCCGCGCCACCGCATCGAGCGGGCGGCCCGCTACGTCGCCGGCTCGCACGTACAGGAAGTCGTTCCCGTACGCGTGTGCTTTCGAGAATTTCATTGTTTATTTTCTGCAGAACGCGAGCAGATGCCAGCCGAACCGGTTGACCAGCGCGCGCGGCAGGGCGTTGAAGCTGCCGACGAACAGGCCGTTGTAGATCGCCCCTTTCCAGCCGCCGTGCAGGCGAGATTTCACGGGAAAACGCTCGGGAATGATCCGTACTTCTTGAAACCCCGCCAGAAGCCCTCGGAACTCTGCGATGCTGAACTTCAGGAGCACTGGCGCGTCGTCGTGTTCCAGGCTGACGTTCATCAGCTTCGACAGGGCGTTCAGCCAGGACACGCGGTTATAGACCTGAAAAATCGCCTCGCCGCCCGGTTTGAGGACGCGGCGGCACTCGTCGACCAGCCGCTGCGGGTCGGCGGTGTATTGGACAACCCCGTGGCCATAAACCAAGTCAAAGCAGTTGTCGGAAAACGGAAGCCGCTCGGCGTCCGCGACCTCGAGCCGGCCTTGGAGGCCCTGCTGGTCGAGATTCGCCCGGGCCAGGTCGATGGCCGAAGCGGACAGATCGACGCCGGTCACCTGCGCGCCGCCTCTGGCGAACCGCGCCAGGTCGACGCCGGCGCCGCACCCGACCTCCAGAACCGATCGGCCGCGATAGCCGTCAAAGGCCACGAGCCGCAGCAGGTGATGGAGCTTCTCGAAATGATACTGATCGAGGTCGTCGAAGAAGCCGCGGGAGCCGGCCGGGTGCCTCGTGATGTCGAGGTCGTGAATGTGCTGATCCCAATACGCCCGTACCTGCGCTGTCGTCGCCACGCCCACACTATAACCGCAGCTCTCGCAGGCAGCCGATAGCGATACGATGCCCAGGATGATCCGCGACCTCGATCCGCTGACCGGCCACACCTTCGATGTGCTCGTGGTCGGTGGCGGCATTTACGGCCTGACGATTGCGTATGACGCCGCGCAACGGGGTCTGTCGGTGGCGCTCATCGAGCAGAACGATTTCGGCAGCGGCGCCTCGTTCAATCACCTCCGCACCATTCACGGTGGGCTCCGCTACCTGCAGTCGCTCGACTTTCGCCGGGCGCGCGAATCGGTGCGCGAGCGGCGGACGCTGGCGCGGATCGCGCCGCAGGCGGTGCGGCCGCTGCCCTTCGCCGTGCCGGTTTACCGATCCCTGATGCGCGGGAAGACATCGATGCGCGCCGGCTTCGCGCTCGATCGCATCGTCGCGGCCGGGCGCAACCGGGGCGTGCCCCCGTCGCATCGCCTGCCGGGCGGCCGCGTCGTGTCGCGCAGCCACGCGGCTCAGCGGTTCCCGGGGCTGCGCCGACGGGGGTTGACGGGCGCCGCCGTGTTCCACGACTACGTGACCACGGAGCCCGATCGGCTCACCTTCTCGTTCGCCCTCGCGGCGGCGCAGCACGGCGCGGTTCTGGCGAACTACGTCGAGGCAATCGCGCCACTGGCCGACGGCCGGCGCGTCGGCGGCGTCCGCGCGCGAGACGCGATCGGCACGCGCGCGCTCGAGATTCAGGCGCGCCTCGTCGTGAATGCGACCGGCGCGCGCGTCGATCGGCTGCTGGAGCCGCTCGGCGTGACGACCGGCATCCCGATGCTGCAGGCGATGAACCTGGTGACGAAGCGCGATGCCGGCGAAGAGGCGTTGGGCGGACGGTCATTGACCGGGCGCAATCTGTTTCTCGTCCCGTGGCGCGAGCGGGCGCTCTTTGGCACGTGGGAATCGGACCGCGTCTGCGATCCCGGCGAGACAGCAGTGGCGGAGCGCGACGTCGCCGCGTTCATCGCGGAGCTGAATCAGGCGTTCCCGGCCCTGGATCTGACCCTCGCCGACGTCACGCTCGTGCACCGCGGCGTGGTTCCGGCGGCGGTCCGCGGGAATCGGGTGGCGCCCGAGGGGCACGAGCAGATCCGCGATCACGCCGTGCAAGGCATCGAAGGCTTGCTGAGCGTGGCCGGCACCAAGTTCACGACCGCGCGCGCGGTCGCCGAACGGGTGACCGATACGCTGCTGGCGAAGCTGCAGCAGAAGCCGGTCGCGTGCCGGACGGCGTCAACGCCGCTGCCTGGCGGCAGCGTGCGCGACATCGGACTCGCGATTGCCGACGCGCGGCGCGAGTTCGACGAAGGCTTGCCGACCGACACGATTCCGCACCTGATCGCCGCATATGGATCGCGCTATCGCGACGTCATGGACATCGCCGGCGATCGGAAGGAGTGGCGTACGCGCATCGCGCCGGACTCGCCGGTCATCGGCGCCGAGCTGATCCTTGCGGCGAGGAGGGAAATGGCGCCGACGCTGTCGGACATCGTCATCCGCCGCACGCCGCTCGGCGCGCTGGGCTACCCCGGCGACGTCGCGGTCAGCCGCGCAGCGGCGATTGTCGGGACGGAGCTGGGCTGGTCCGACGATCGCCGCCGCGACGAGATCGACGCGGTGCGGCGGTTTTATCGCAATTGAGAAGCGGCGGGCTGTTAACAGCCCGTGGTGAAAGTCTGGCGTCGCACCGAGACGGGCGAGGCGCCCCGATGGCAAGGCGCGACGACCGAGAATACCGGGAGTATTTGAGCGAGGAGCAACGCAGCTAGCGGGGATGC
>Ga0099827_10000355_pt1 | contig 19895 bp, 18 predicted proteins | sample CZO8metaG_FD_79339 | JGI IMG/M metagenome (GOLD analysis project Ga0099827, IMG submission 79339) | Vadose zone soil microbial communities from the Eel River Critical Zone Observatory, Northern California, USA - CZOApr15con1.8 metaG | ecosystem: Environmental > Terrestrial > Soil > Vadose zone ...
CGGAGCTGTGCGCCGCTGAGGCCCTGCTCTTCGCCGACGAGCTCGTAGAGCAACAGGAGCAGCGCCGCGGGGGCATTGATCGTCATCGAGGTGGAGACCTCGTCCAGGGGGATGCTGTCGAAGAGCAACTCCATGTCGGCGATCGAGTCGATCGCCACGCCCGTTCGGCCCACTTCGCCCATCGCGCGCGGGTCGTCCGAGTCGTAGCCGAGCTGGGTCGGGAGGTCGAACGCAACCGAGAGGCCCGTCTGCCCGCGCTCCAGGAGATAGCGGAAGCGCCGGTTCGTCTCCTCCGCGGAGGCGAAGCCGGCGTACTGCCGGATCGTCCACGGACGGCCGCGGTACATGTCCCTGTAAGGGCCGCGCGTGAATGGAAACTCGCCTGGAAGCTCCAGCTCGGACGGCGCGTCATCCGCGGTGTAGACGGGCTTGACCTCGATCTCCGAGTCGGTTCGCCGCTCGTCGCCGGTGGTCGCCACGTGACAATCGTAGAGGTGGGCGTGATAATCGGCTCGTGGTCGCTGCCGCCGTAGCCGCCGCCACCGCTCGCCGGCTAGGGCGGTCTACTTGTAGCGGTAGACGATCCGGCCGCGGTTGAGGTCGTACGGCGAGAGCTCGATCTTGATCCGGTCGCCGGGGAAGATGCGGATGCGATAGCGCCGCATCTTCCCGGCGGTGTAACCGAGCGTCTCGTGCCCGCCTTCGAGGGCAATCCGGAAATAACCGTTCCGGAGCGCCTCGACGACCTCGCCGTCGAGCTCGATCTTCTGTTCCTTCTCGGCGACTACGCGCCTACTGCTGCGGAGTGACGTTGATCGCCTCGGGGCCTTTTGCGCCCTCGCGCGACTCGTACTCGACCTTCTGCCCCTCGGAGAGGGACTTGAAGCCGTTCCCCGAGATGTTCGAGTGATGCACGAAGAGATCCTTGTCGCCCTCTTCGGGCGTGATGAATCCGTATCCCTTGGCGTCGTTGAACCACTTGACGGTTCCAGTAGCCATGTAAAACCTCCCTTGCCTTGAACACGAACAAGTAAGGAAGGGCTGGAAAGCACTACCGGTACTCGTCCTGGTTTGTGCACACAAGGTAGCAGGCGCAGGGATAGCCTGAGGCGAATGGCCGTCCGCGTTCGCCTGTTTGCCGGCCTGCGGGAGCGCGCCGGTTGGAGCGTGCGCGAGATCGAAGGCGCCGATCGCGTGGCCGACGTCTGGCCGGCGCTGGGCCTCGGTGACGAGCCTGCAGGGCTCCTGTACGCCGTCAACCGGGAGTACGCCGGCCCCGAGCGGCAGCTTGCTGACGGTGACGAGGTGGCGGTGATCCCACCGGTGTCGGGCGGGGCCTTCCGGCTCAGCGACACGCCTCTCTCCTTCGAAGCGGTCGTCGACGAGGTTCGCTCCGACCGGGCAGGCGCGATCGCCACCTTTGTCGGCACGACGCGTGTCCACTCGCGGGGACGAACGGTCATCCATCTCGACTACGAGGCATACGCAGAGATGGCCGAGCAGGTCATGGCGAAGATCGCGGAGGAGCTGCAGGAACGCTACGACGTCTCCGGGATCGCGATTCACCACCGCACCGGCCGAGTCGAGATCGGCGAGGCCAGCGTGGTGATCGCTGTCTCCGCCCCGCACCGCCAGGACGCCCTCGCAGCGTGCAAGGACGCCATCGACGCCCTCAAGGAGCGCGTCCCGCTCTGGAAGAAGGAGGTCTACGAGGGTGGCGAGCAGTGGATCGGGCGCGGTTCGTAGGCCGGGGCCGCAGGTACAACTCAGGCGGTGGAGCAATACCCCCAGGAGTGGCGGGACTACGACCCGATTCATCCGCGCGGGACGGACTGGCGCGGGATCCTGCGCAGGATCTGGGCTCCGATCGCCGTGGTCGTCGGCATCGTCATCAAGTTCGGCTTCGCCGTCTTCAAGTTCCTCGGCATCTTCATCTCGGTCGGCGCATACACGCTCATCTGGGGCTGGAAGTTCGCGGTCGGCCTGGTCGCGCTCCTCGCCGTCCACGAGCTCGGCCACTTCTTCGAGGCGCGCCGGCAGGGACTCGAGGTAACCCTCCCGAGGTTCGTCCCCTTCCTCGGCGCCTACGTCCTGATCAAGAACGCGCCGCTCAACCCGTGGCGGAACGCCCTGGTCGCGCTCGCGGGTCCCGCGTTGGGCGGGGCCGGCGCCGCCTTCTGCTGGGGCCTTGGCGAGTCGATGAACTCGAACCTGATGCGCGCACTCGGGTACGCCGGTTTCATGATCAACCTGATCAACCTGATCCCGGTCGGGATCCTCGACGGCGGCGCCGTCTGGAACGCGATCCGAGTCGCCCGCCACTCCGTCGCCGCGCCGCCGGGACAGGAGCTCGCAATCGGCAGCACCTATCCCATCGCGATCCCCGGCGGTGGGCGCGAGCGCGCCGTGCAGATCGCTGTTCTCTACGGCGTTCTCGTGACGCTCATGGTGCTGGGGATGGTCTTCGCGCACGTCCCGCAACACCGGCTCTGATGGACGACCGCCGCATCCTCGCGTCCGACCAGACGGTCTACGACCTCGACCGGCACGTCGGGCTGATCGCCAACGAGTTCCGCCAGGGGTTCGAGGCCGTCGACCGGATCAAAGAGCCCGCCGTGACGATCTTCGGCTCTGCCCGCGTCGGCGAGGGCGACGCACCCTACGAGCAGGCGCGCGCGGTCGCGCGACGCTTCGCCGAGCGGGGTTGGGCCGTCGTAACCGGCGGAGGCCCCGGCGTGATGGAGGCGGCGAATCGCGGCGCCAAGGAGGGGAACGGGCTCTCGGTGGGCTTCAACATCCAGCTCCCGCACGAGCAGCGGTCGAATCCGTACCTGGACATCTCACTTACGTTCCGCCACTTCTACGCGCGCAAGACGATGTTCGTGAAGGCGGCGGAGGGATTCGTCGTCTTTCCCGGCGGCTTCGGCACGGTCGACGAGCTGTTCGAGGCGCTCACGCTGATCCAGACGGGCAAGGTGCTCCACTTCCCGGTCGTCCTCTTCGACACGGATTACTGGAGCGAGCTGCTCGAGTGGATGCGAAAGGAGCTGCTCGCGCACGGGATGATCTCGCCCGGGGACGTCGAGCTCCTCTACGTGACCGACGACGCGGAAGAGGCGGTACAGGTCGTCGTGGACTGCTACGAGCGCCGCTGCGCGAAGGTGCCGGCTTCACCGGCCAAAGCAGACGCGCAGTAGCCTTCGCGTCATGAGGCTGCGCGACCTCCCCTCGGTCGACGAGCTGACACGGGGAACAGACGATCCGCTCGCCGTCGACGCGGCGCGCACGGTTCTCGCCCGTGCGCGTGAACAAATACGGTCGGGCTCGGATCCGGGCGAGCTCGATGCACAGCTTCAGCAGGAGCTGAGTGTGGCTCGCACGCCCCGGCTGCGGCGCGTCATCAACGCGACCGGAGTGATCGTGCACACGAATCTCGGTCGGGCACCGCTGGCGGAGGCGGCGCTCGAACGAGTGCACCAGATCGCGCGCCGCTATTCCAACCTCGAGTACGACCTCGCCGCAGGTGCGCGCGGGTCGCGACAGGAGCATGTCGCCCGGATCCTGCGTCGCCTGACAGGTGCGGAGGCGGCGCTCGTGGTCAACAACAACGCCGCGGCGGTGATGCTTGCTCTGGCGGCGCTCGCGGAGGGGCGCGAGGTGCTCGTCTCGCGCGGCGAGCTGATCGAGATCGGCGACGGCTTCCGCATTCCCGACGTGCTCGCGCGCTCGGGTGCACGCCTGCACGAGGTCGGGACGACGAACCGCACGCGCGCCGCCGACTACGAGGCGGCGATCGGACCGGAGACGGCTCTGATCCTCCGCGTGCACCAGTCGAACTTCCGGGTCGTCGGCTTCACCGAGCAGCCGACCCTGCGAGAACTCGCGCAAGTGGCTCAAAGCCACAAACTCCCGCTCGTAGACGACCTCGGATCGGGCGCGCTCGTCGACGTCGCCGACGAGCCGACTGCCCGCGGGAGCCTCGCGGCGGGGGCCGACCTCGTCTGCTTCTCCGGCGACAAGCTGCTCGGCGGGCCGCAGGCAGGCATCGTCGTCGGACGCCCCGACCTGGTGGAGACGCTACGGCGCCATCCGCTCCAGCGCGCGCTGCGCGCCGACAAGCTGACGCTTGCAGCGCTCGAAGGAACGCTCACCCTCGTGCTCGACTCCCCGGACGAAGTACCTGTGCTGCGCATGCTGCGCGAGCCGCCGGAAGCGGTTCGAGGCCGCGCGGAGCGTCTGGCGTCGCTCGTCGGAGGCGAGGTCGAAGAGACCGTCGCTCGTGCGGGCGGGGGCGCTCTGCCGCTGACGGAGCTACCGAGCTTCGCCTGCGCGGTCGAGGAGGACGTCGCCGCGAAGCTGCGGCAAGCCGACCCGCCTGTCGTCGCGGTCGTGCGCGACGGCCGGACGCTCCTCGACTGTCGCACGCTGACCGACGACGAGGTCGAGGAGGTCGCGGAGGTGATCCGGCAGTGCCGCTGACGGTCGGAACAGCCGGGCACATCGACCACGGTAAGACGTGGCTCGTTCGCGCGCTGACCGGGAAGGACACCGACCGCCTGCCCGAGGAGCAGGCGCGCGGGATCTCGATCGACCTCGGCTACGCGCCGCTCGATCTTCCCGACGGCCGGCGTCTCTCGCTCGTCGACGTGCCGGGGCACGAGCGCTTCGTGAGGACGATGGTTGCAGGAGCTACGGGAATCGACCTTTTCCTGCTCATCATCGACGCGGCCGAGGGCGCTCGGTCGCAGACGCACGAGCATCTCGCGATCCTGCGTCTGCTCGGAGTCCAGCAAGGAGTCGTCGCCGTCACGAAGGCGGACGCGGTCGACCCGGAGACGCTGGAGCTCGCACTCGAAGAGGCGCGCGAGCTCGTGCCCGACGCTGAAGTCGTCGCGGTCAGCGCGAAGACGGGCGCCGGGCTCGTCGAGCTACGCGCCGCCCTCGGCCGCGTCGCCGTCCGGGAAGAGCGCGATGCCGCGCCAACGCGTCTCTACGTGGACCGCGTCTTCACGCTGCGTGGCATTGGGACGGTGGCGACGGGCACGCTCTGGTCCGGCGCGGTCTCGGCGGGTGACGTCCTGCACGCGGAGCCGGCCGGTCGCGACGTGCGAGTTCGAAGCGTGCAGGTGCACGACCGCGAGGTCGACGTCGCCGAGGCGGGCCAGCGGGTTGCGGTCGCGTTGCCGGGCGTCGAGCGCGACGAGCTGCGCCGTGGCGACGTCCTCGTCGAGCGGGGCGCCTATCACCCGAGCTACCGGCTGGACGTCGAGCTCGAGGAGCTCGCGCCGATCCCGCCGCGCGTGCTCGTCCACCACGGAACGTCGGCAACGCTGGCGCGCGTCGTGCGCGCGGAGAGCTTCGCGCAGCTGCGCCTCGACGCGCCCGTCCTGACGGCGCGCGGCGACCATGTCGTCTTGCGCGCGGGCACGACCGTCGGGGGCGGTCGCATCATCGACCCCGCACCGCCCCGGCACGCGGACACGGAGCGCTTCGAGCGGAGCGCACGCGGCGAGGTACTCGTGCACGCGCCCGTCCGAGACGAAGGCCGCTGGATCTTCTCGGACGCGTGGCTCGAAGAGCTCCGCGCCGGGATCGAACAGGAGCTCGATGCCGCCGACCCGCTCGACCCCGGCGTGCCGGCGCCGACCGCGCCGTGGGCTGCCGAGGTTCTCCCGCGACTGGGCCTCGAGCGGCGCGGCGCGAAGCTCTACCGTCCGGGTGCAGCCGGCTCGCTCGGCGCGCGCAAGCAGGAGGCAGCCGAGCTCGAGGCGCAGCTCGGTCTGGAGCCGGTCAAGGTGGAGGACACACGGCTTGCGCGGTTCCTCGAGGAGCAGGGCCGGCTCGTCCGCGTCGGCGACGGCTTCGCGATCTCCCCCGACGCCCATGAGCGGGCGCGCGCGATCCTCGTCGACGAGTGCGAGAGGGCGGGCCGAATCACACTCGCACGCTTCCGCGATTTGCTCGGCGCATCACGGAAGACGGCGCAACTCCTCCTGGAGCGCTTCGACGCGGACGGCGTCACACGACGCGTCGGCGACGAGCGCGTCCTGCGGCGCGCCGCGCTCCGCCGTTAGCGCACTTCGAGGCGAAAGACGTCCGGCCGGTGGTAATGCCCGGCCGGATCGAAACGCTGGCGCGCCTCGTAGAGTCGCTGCGGATCGAGCTCCGCATAGAGGATCCCCTCTTCGTTCCAGAGCGGCCCGGCGAGATAGCTTCCATCGGGCGCGAGGATCGCCGAGCCGCCGCCGCCGATCAGCTCGTCGCCTTCCGCGAGCGGCACATCCTCCGGATAACTCGACGCACGCTGAAACACGCAGCAACTCAAAATGAAAGCCCGCGCTTCCCGTGCTATGTGCTTCATCGAGTCGTGCCAGTCCTCGCTGTCGTCCGCCGTCGGGGCGAGGTACACCTCGATGCCGGACTCGTAAAGCGCGAAACGGGCGAGCGGCATCAGGTTCTCCCAGCAGATGAGGCCGCCGACCTTTCCGAAGTCGGCTGCGATCGCCTCGAGTCCCTTCCCGTCGCCGAGGCCCCAGACGAGCCGCTCGTGGTTGGTCGGCATCAGCTTCCGATGGTGGAGGGCGAGCTCGCCCTCCGGGGAGTAGATGAGCAGGGCGTTGTAGATCGTGCCGCGCTCGAGCTCGTTCGCGCCGACCGCGAGCCAGATCCCATGCGTGCGGGCGATCTCGCCTAGCCGGTCGGAATCGGGCCCGGGAATCGTGATGGACTCCCGTGCAAGCCGGGCGAAGACGTCCCTCGCATCACCCCAGCCGGCGAGGAAGCGCACCCAGCGGTTGGACGGGTAGACCGGAATGAAGGCCTCGGGGAACAGGGCGAGCCGCGCTCCAGCGCCGGCGACTTCGGCGGCGAGCGCTTCGATCTTCTCGATCGTGGCGGCGCGGTTGAAGGCGACCGGCTCCGCCTGGACGCAGGCGACCTTGACGACGTCGTTCACGGGACGAGCCTAGCCTGTAAGAGGCCCGCGACGAGGTCGTCTTCGGCCTCGTAGTCGAACCCGAGGTACTCGGCCCCGCGTGGCAGCACCTCTTTCCAGTCGCGGTCACGCGTCGCTTCGAGCAGCCACGCGACCTGGCGCGGAAGAGCGTCTGCCCACGTCGTCGCGGGCCGATAGCCGAGCTCGCGCTCCGCCTTCGTCATGTCGACGAGGAGCGGCTTCGGCGTCGACCATGGCGTTTGCCCGACCTCGCCGCGCCCGGCCGGATCCGGAAGCAGCACCTCAGTGAAACGATGGCTCGCCGCGTCGCCGATCGCGCGCGCAATCTGGAGCACGGTCGGTGGATCCGGATCGCCGCAGTTGAATACGCCGGTGCGCGGCTGCGCCGCGATCAAGCGGACGAGCTCGCCGATGTTCTGCGCGGCTGTGGTATGGAAGTGACCCTGGCCCCGATTCGTCAGCACGACGTACGGCCGGCCGTCGACCGCGCGCTTGAGGAAGAACCATTCACGCCCCAGCCGGTCGCCGCGGCCGTAGATCGCGCACGGGCGCACGATCGCGGCGGACACGCGGCCGTTCTCGAGCAGGATGTGCTCCAGCTTTACCTTCTTGGTGGAGTACGTCTCGTCCCCGGGTGGGACAGTCGCCTGCGTCTCCGGAATCGGGATTGGAAACGCCGGAAAGTCGTCGACACTTTGCGCCTCGTCGAGGGTGCGACCGTGCTCGTCGGCGTAGACCGATGCGCTGGAGATCGCGACGATCGCGCCGACGTCGAGCGCGAGCAGCTGCTCGGCGTGCGCGGCCTCGAAGGGAATGACGTCGACGAGCAGCTCGAAGCCGCTCGCGGCGTCGAGCGCGCCGTCCTCATCTCGGTCGAGCGCGACCGTGTCGAACTCACCCCGCGCAGGGTTGCGCGAAGCCGCGGTGATCTCCCAGCCGTCGTCGGCAAGCGCGCGGGCGATCGCCCCGCCGACGTTGCCGGTCCCACCGACGATGAAGGCGCGTTTCGCGATCGGCGCTACGTGTCAGCGACGACGGCGTCGCCGATGCTGATCTCGCCGTCGCCCAGGATGTCCGCGTTGAGACCGCACCGGTGCACGAGGGCATTGATAACCCCGGGCTGCGTCATCGACTCCAGGTGCAGGCACGGCTCGCAGAGCTCGACGCCCTCGCACTCGACGTTGCCGATGCGGAAGCGCTTGCCGACGAGCTCGTTCACATCGATGCCACGCGTGAGGATGTTGCGGCGCGTCGCGGCCGGCTCGATCGAGATGTCGCCCTCGTGCATGACCGCTTCCACCGCTTCGGCCGCGATCAGCGTCACTGCACGGCCGGACGGTGCGCCGCCGTCGTCCCAGTAGTACCGGTTGCCTTCGAGGCCGCGTCCGGCTTGCGCGCGCACACGCTCGACGGGAGCAGGCACCTCGCCGTGCTCCGACGTGACGAAGATCGCCTCGACTCGCCCTTCGCTCATCGTTGCGGAGCCTACTCACCGAGGCCGCTGGCGCGGAGCTATTTGCCGGCCGGCTTGTGGAGCGTGCGCAGTAACTCAGCCGAGAGCGATACCCATTCGCCCGGCGGGAACTCAATAGGAATGCCTTCGGCGTCGCACTCGAGCTTTCCGGAGAGTGAATCGCGCGTCAGCCCCGCTTCCTCGAGCACCGCGTCCCCCACGAGAATCGGCGCGCCCACGCGGATGGCGAGATTCATCGCATCGCTCGGCCGCGCGTCGAGTTCCTCCAGCCGTCCGTCGACTCGAACCGCAATGCTCGCGTAGAACGTCTTCTCGCGAAGGGCTGTGATCGTGACGCGATCGACCCGACCGCCGGTCACGCGTAACAACTCGACCATCAGGTCGCTTGTAATCGGCCGCGGGGGCGAGTCGCCGGTGAGCCGGAACGCAAGGGCGTTACCCTCGGCGGCTCCCATCCAGATCGGCAAGAGTCTTTCCCCGCCGTCCTCTTGCAACAGCACCACGCGTTGGTCCGCGACGAGCTTCGACGGGTCCTCGGTTGCCACTCGGACGATCACGTCCTCGACGCTCATTTCGATCATCGTGAGCTCCTTCTTGGTCGACGGGATCGGTACTGGGGCGAGCGGTGCGAGCTCCTGGCGCAGCTGCGCGCGAGCGCGGTGGAGGCGGACGCGGACTGCGCCAGGGGTCGTCCCGAGCAAGCGGGCGATCTCCTCGCAGGAAAGGTCGTCGATGTAGTGCATGAGCACAACATCGCGCTGGCCTTGTGGCAGGAGTGCGACTGCGTCCTGCACGACGTGAAGGAGTTCGCGCTCCTCGAGCTCCACGATCGCGAGGGCGGCGCCGCCGACGGCGAGGAGGCTGGGCTGGGCCGCGCGTCGTCGGAGACGCATCTTGGCGAGATTCACCGCGATCCCGCAGAGCCAGCTTCCGAAGCGTTCCGCATCGCGTAGGCGAGAGAGTCCGAGGTAGGCGCGCAGCAGCGCCTCCTGGACAAGGTCCTCTACCTCTTCGTGCGGGACCATCCGCTCGAGTACGGACTCGACCATGCCCCTGCTCCGCTCTACGAGCGAGGTAAATGCGGCCGGATCCCCACGCAGAGCTGCGGCCACGAGCTCGCGATCGCTTCCCACATCTTCTTGGTTGCGCGACGGAGGCGCGAGGTTACGGGCCTGGGCCAAACCCGCCTCCTCCGGGCGTCTCGATCGTTACGACGTCGCCGGCAGCGAGGTCTCGCGTCACCTTCGCGGGAAGCGGCTCGCCGTTCAGCGAGTTGCGCCCCGGCGTACCCGACTCTCCGCCACGCTCGCCTTGCGGCGGATGCGTGCGGCGCTCGCTGATGATCGAGAGCCGGCAATCCTCGAGCACGCGCAGCTCGCGCGCGACGCCGTTGCCTCCTCGGTGGCGCCCCCCGCCGCCCGAGCCGAGCCGAAGCGCGTAGCGGTCGACCCGCAGCGGGTACTGCAGCTCGAGCGCCTCGATCGGCGTGGAGAGCGTGTTCGACATCGCGACGTGCACGCCGCTGGGCCCATCCGCGTCCGGACAGGCCCCTTGTCCGCCGCCGATGGTCTCGTAGTAGGTGAAGCGGTCGTTGCCGAGGATGACGTTGTTCATCGTGCCCTGTCCCTGAGCCGGAACCTCGGTCGCCCCACCGAACGCACGCATCACGACGTCGACTATTCGCGACGAGGTCTCGACGTTCCCCGCGACGACGGCGGCAGGCGGACGCGCATTCACGAGACAGCCCTGCGGCGCGCGCACGCTCACCGGAGCGAAGGCGCCGCCCGAGGCCGGCAGATCGGGGTCGACCAGGACGCGGACGACGTAGAAGCACGCCGACCGCGCGACCGAGAGCGGACAGTTCAGGTTCCCTTCGTGCTGAGGCGACGTGCCGGCGAAATCGATCTCGACCGTGTCTCCGGCAATCATCACCGCAGCCCGCACCTCGAGCTCACCGTCGATCGCCTCGAGCACGTCGCGCGCTTCGTAACGGCCGTCGGGAAGAGCGACGATTCCCGCGCGCATCCTCCGCTCCGAGTACTCGTAGAGCTGGTCCATCGCTGCGACGACGCTGTCGCGCGTGCGCCGAGCGCAGAGCTCCGCGACGCGCCGCTCGGCAAGTCGGTGCGCAGCCAGTTGCGCGCGCAGGTCACCGCGCCGTTCCGCCGGATTGCGCATCTGCGCGACGAGCTGCGCCACCACGTCCTCGTCGAGCCGAGTGGGAGGGATGACGACGCCTTCCTCCCCGAGCGTGCGCGAGTCGGCCGGCATCGAGCCCGGCTCGCGGCCGCCGACGTCCGCGTGGTGCGCACGCGTCACGGCGAAGCCGACTTCCGTGCGGGAGACGAGCGTGATGTCCGGAAGATGCGTGCCGCCCGCGTACGGGTCGTTGATCGCCCAGACCTCGCCGGGCGCCGGGTCGTGCCGCATGACCGCCGCGACCGCGTCCGGCATCGCGCCGAGGTGAACGGGAATGTGCTCGGCCTGCGCGATCATGCGACCGCTTTCGTCGAAGAGCGCGGTCGAGCAGTCGCGCCGTTCCTTGATGTTCGCGGAGAAAGCCGAGCGGACGAGTACGGCGCCCATTTCCTCCGCGATCGCGCGCAAGAGGCTGCCCAGGATTTGGAGCTCGATCGTCACGCCTTGGTGAGCCGGAGGATGCGACCATCCCTAACCCCCACCCACCCGGGGGGAACCCAGCAGGTCGCGCCGGGGAGCTCGACGACGGCCGGGCCCGTAACCTCGCTTTGTTCGTTCGTCGGCAGGTCGAGCTCTGGGCCCTCGCGGACCTCTGCGGTTCGGATGGCGACGAGCTCGATCGTGCGCTCCCGCTCGGCGAAGCCGTACTGCTCTTCGTGCGCGCGGTGGAACGCTCCGGCGAGGTCTTCTTGCAGCGGGACCGTCAGCTCGAAGGACTGGCCTGCGTAGCGCAGGTCAGCCTCACCGTCCCGCGGCAGCTCGCCCGCTTCGGCAAGCGGGACGAGGTATGAGCGCACGGCATCGCGCCGTTCCTCCGACAGGACGAGCCCGAGCGCGGACAAGACGCCGGCCACCTCCGGGACGAGCACCGTCCGGGTCCCGAGCTCGTCCGCCAGGTCACACGCGTGCAGCGGCCCAGCCCCGCCGAACGCGACGAGTGCGAAGCCGGCGGGATCGTGGCCGCGCTCGACCGAAACGACGCGCAGGGCGCGCAGCATCTCGGCGTTGACGACGTCGACGACCGCGGCCGGGTCGACACCCGCCAGCGCCCTCTCGGCCGCGTCGCGGTCGAGCTCGACGCCGCCGGCAAGCCGCTCCGGCACGCGACCAAGCAACAGGTTCGCGTCGGTCACCGTCGCCTGCGTCCCGCCGCGCCCGTAGCACGCCGGCCCCGGGTCCGCGCCCGCGCTCTGCGGGCCGACCCGGAGCGCGCCGCCCGCGTCGCACCAGACGAGCGAGCCGCCGCCGGCGCCGACCGTGTGCAGGTCGACCGTCGGCAACCGGATCGGAAACCCGCCGACCATGCGCTCGCTCGCGCGCTCCGCCCGGCCGCCTGCGATCAGACAGACATCCGTCGAGGTGCCGCCCATGTCGAACGCGATCGCGTCGTCGATTCCGGCGAGCGCCGCGATCCGCGCCGCGCCGATGACACCCGCCGCCGGGCCGGAGACCAGGATCGTCGCGGGATGCGCCGCCGCCTCGTCGGGCGTCGTCACGCCGCCCGACGAGCGCATCACCAACGGCTCCGGCAGTCCCGCGGCCGAACGGGCCGCCCCGAGCGCGCCGAGGTAGCGGGAGACAACCGGGCCGAGATACGCGTCGGCCGCCGTCGTCGATGCGCGCTCGTACTCGCGAAACTCCGGAGCCACCTCGTGCGAGGCGACCACGTGTGCGCGTGGCAGCCTCTGCCGGAGCTCCTCCACCACCGCGCGCTCGTGGGAGGCGTCGCGATACGCGTGCAGCAGGCAGACGGCAACCGCGTCTGCGTCAACCTCAGGCAGCGAGCCGAGCTCCAGCGGCTCGAGCTCGCCCTCCGGCCCCATCCGCTCGCGCACGCCGTGACATCGCTCGAGCGGGACGAGCGGCTCCGGCCAAGCCGCACACGGCCGGTAGAGGTGCGCGCGTGTTTGTCGCCGCAGGTGGAGCAGGTGCTCGAACCCTGCGGTCGTCACGAACGCCGTGCGCGCGCCTTTCCGCTCGAGCAGCGCGTTCGTTGCGACGGTCGTCCCATGCGCGAACCGCTCGGGGGCCGCCGCGCCCGCCGCGCGTGCCGCAGCGACGACTGATTCCTCCTGGCGTGCGGCCGTGAGCACCTTGGCCGTCGCCACGCGACCCTCGTCCAAGACCACGGCGTCCGTGAAGGTTCCACCGACGTCGACGCCGAGAATCGCCATTCGGCCTCAGCGCTCGGACATCGCAAAAACGCGCCTGTAACCCGTGAGGTAAAGGCGCTCCCGGTCGGCCACCACTGCTGCGAACGAACCGCGCCTGAAGTACCAGAGCAGTTTCCCCGTCGCGGCATTGAGCGCGTACGTGCGGCTGCTCAGGGTCGCGAAGTACACGACGCCGTTCAGCACCACTCCCGAGCCCGAGATCGGCCCGTTTGCCCGGTAGCGCCAACGAATGTCGCCGGTGGCAGCATCGAAGCAATAGAACGTGCCGTCGTAAGAACCGATCAGAACGCGACCGCGCCAGACGGCAGGCGAGGCGTAGACGTAGCCACCCGTGCCGTGCGACCAGCGGAGCTTGCCGCTCCCCGCGCCGAACGAATAGACCTTGCTGTCGGTGCTCCCGATGTAGACGCGGCCGTATGCGACGGCCGGGGTCGAATAGAACGTCCCGCTCGGTCCGAGCCGCTGCTGCGCGGAGGCGCGCCAGATCAGACGGCCGGTGCGTGCGTCCAGCGCGTAGACGTGGCCGTCGTACGAGCCGACATAGACGCGCCCCCCCGCGAGCGCCACTCCACCCTTGACCTTGCCGCCCGTCGTGAACTTCCAGAGCAGCCGTCCCGTCCGGGCGCCGAAGGCATAGACGCTGTCATTCCAGTCGCCGACGTACACCCGGTTCCCGGCGACCAGGGGCGAAGACTCGCTGGGTCCAATCTGGCGGCTCCAGCGGACGCGGCCGCTTTTCGCGTCGAGCGCCACGAGCGTGCCGTCGATTCCCGAGCGCTTCGTGTTGCAAGGCGGACGGTTGAGGAATGCCATGTAGACAAGCCCGCGTGCGACCGCCGGCGAGGCGGCCGTGCAACGTCGCGCTCGGTACCTCCAGAGGAAACGGACCTTCCGCACGTCGACCGCGAAGACGTCGCCCAGGAGGTTTGCGAAGTAGAGGCGGCCGTACGCGATCGCCGGCGGGAACTCGACGAGTGCCTTCGCCGAGACGAGCCAGCGCACCCGGTAGGGCGGCCGCAGGTGTATCCCTTCAGGCGCGCGGCGGCGCGCGGCATCGAAGCCGTACATCGGCCAGAAAACCTTTCTGTCGACGACCACCGGCCGCGGTTTGGTCTCCGTGGTGACGAACTCCTCGGTCGAGGAGCCGTGCACGTCGCGCCCCTGATGCTCCCGATAGAGGACGAACGCAAGGCCGGCCGCCACGACGATCACGACCACCCCCGCGAGTACGAGGGGGAACTTCTTCACCGTCCCCGCCTAACGCGTCCCTTCCGCCTTCTCCCACATCAGCGGAGCTCCCTCGCGCAGGTACCGACCGAGCGAGACCACGGTCGCCCAGCTCATCAGCAGGTAGTAGTAAGCCAGGCCGGCGAGCGGCACGGGCAAGCGCAGCTTTCCGGCCGCAGCGAGCGCGAGCCACGCACCCTGCGCGGCCAGGGCCGCCTTGTAGGGAAGGCCCTCGTCCACGAGCGCGATACTCGTCGCGAGCAATGCGAGGTGGAGGAAGCCGCTCGCGTAGCGCAGTACCCGGTGCGAGACGAGCTCCATGAGATAGAGCGGCGGCACGCCGCGCAGACTCCCAGCCTCGAACAGATGGCGCCACGACCAGGGCAGCATCCGCACCTTGCGCCGGTACTCGTCCTCGATGTCGCGGGAAGGCTTCTCGAAGGCGAGCGCTGCCGGCTCGTAGACGGCGCGGCGCCCTCGCTGCACCATCAGGTTCGGGAAGCCTTGGTCGTGCCCGAACGGCCACTCGACGTAGTCCGACCGCCGCACCGCGTAGATGGCACCGTTGCCGCCGGTGATCGAACCGAGAGCGGACTCGCTCTCTCGCAGCCACATCTCGTAGCGCCAGTAGACGCCTTCTTTGTTCGTCCCGTCGCGGCGCTGGAAGCGGACCTGGCCGCAGACGTACGCGACGTCGGGGTCGGCGAAGTTGCGGACGAGGGTGCGCAACGCGTCCGGGGCCCAGACCGCGTTCGCATCACCGAAGGCGAGGATCTCGCTCTCCGTCTCCCGGACGGCGCGGTTGAGCGCCGGCAGCTTCCCGGCGCGCTCGCAGCGCAGGAGACGGATGTTCCCGTTCTGGGACGCGTACCGCTCGACGATCTCGTCGGTACTGTCCTCTGAACCGTCCGACGCCACGACGATCTCGAGCAGCTCCGGTGGATAGTCGAGCTCGAGCAGATTTTGCACCCGCTGACCGATCACGTCTGCCTCGTCGTGAGCGGGAACGATCAGGCTCACGCGGGGCGTGATCTCGTCCTTCCGCACTTCGCGCGTGCGCAGCCGCCGCAATCCCGCGGCGGCGACCGGATAGCCGACGTGCGTCCACGCGAGGCCGCCGAGGCTCGCCCAGAACATGGCCTTCAGAATCACGCGATCACCGTATCGGCCGGAGCGCGATCGGAGAGGAAGTACGCTTCGTCGTCCGGACGCCACGGCGTAGACTCGGCACATCGCCCGGCTCGCGGTTGCCCTGGCCCTTCGGCATCGGCTCCTGATGGGCGCGCTCGTCCTTGCAGCAACGCTGCGGGCGCTCGTCTTCGTGACTTACCAGCCGGCCGGGCTCCTGTCGGAAGACTCGTACCGGTACTTGATCGACGCGGACCGGTTCCGGCCGGGCTCTGTGCATCCCTTCGGGTATCCGGCGTTCCTGAGCGCCTTGCTCCCACTCGGCAATCTCGCGGTCGTCGCGGCGGTTCAGCACCTGCTCAGTCTCGGTATCGGGATCATCGTCTACGTACTCGTTCGGCGTCTCGGCGCCGGAGCGGTCGCCGCCACCGTGGGCGCGCTGCCCTGGCTGCTGGATGGGCTCGTGCTCAACCTGGGGCAGTACGTCATGGCAGAGACGCTCTTCACCGGTCTGGTGGTGACTGCACTCGCGGCTCTTTGCTGGTTCGAGCGGCTCTCGGTCCGCACCGCGGCGGGATCCGGCCTCCTCCTCGGACTGGCCGCGCTAACGCGCACGGTGGGGCTCTTGCTCATCGTGCCGGCAGTTGCCTACGTCCTCGGCCGAAGGCTCGGCCGGAAGCAGGCGGTCACGCTCGTCTCGGCGTTCGCGGTGCCGGTGCTCGCGTATGCCTTCGCCTACTGGGGCGCGTTCGGTGTGTTCGGGCTTACGAACTTCGACGGATTCGTCCTCTACGGACGGGTCGCTCCCTTCGCGAACTGCAAGGGCCTCGAGTTGAAGGCATACGAGCGCGTGCTGTGCGACCCGCGACCCGCGTCCGCGCGTCCCGGACCGGACTACTACGCTTCCTACGCGTCATCGCCGATTCGTCGCCTCGAGCCTCCGCCGGGAACGACCCGGAACAGCGCTGGGCGTGCGTTCTTCTACCGCATCGTCATTCACCAGCCGGGCCGCTACCTCCGGACGATCGGAGCCGACCTCATCCACTACGCGGAGCCTGGTCGCAGGACGAGCAGACGGGATTTCCCCTACCGGGTTTGGAAGTTCACGGACGCCTACTCGGAGCTTCCGATGCGTCGCGAGGCCGTTCGCCGCTACGGTGGCACGCTCCGTCTCCTGACGGGGCCGGCTCACCTGCTCGAGCGATTCGGTCGCGTCGCAATCACGCCGGGTCCCGCCCTCGCGCTCGCGCTTGCGCTCGGACTCGTCGTCGGCGCGGTGGGTCGCAGAGGTCCTTCGTTGCGCTCGCTGAGAGGCGAATGCCTGCTCATGAGCTTGGCCGGCCTCACCCTCTTGGTCGTTCCCGCCGCGACGGCCGTCTTCGATTACCGCTTCGTCGTTCCAGTCCTCGCCGTGCTTCCCCCCGCCGGCGCGCTCGCAGCGAGCGTGCTCGCAGAGCGGATGCGGAGGCGGAGCCCTACATCCGCTCTTAGTGCGAGCGGTCGGACAGGGCCGAAAAGAACAGGGTCTGACCCCGCCTGAAACAGAACTCCCTGCAGATCGCGTTATGGGAACCGGCACCGGCCGTGCCCCGAAAGGCTTGGGTCTGACCCCCACCGCGCCAGCTTGTGACGCCCTTCGCGCGCAGTTCGTCGACTCCCGCGCGGGGCCGGAGCGTCCCTTCGGGCGCTAGTGCGCGCGACGGTAGGTTGGGAAAAAGCCGGACAGGTCGTCCGGGTCCCCGCCCGCCGCACGGTAGGCCTCCGAATCGTGGACGGCCTTGCCGATCGCGGCCTCGCACTCACCACCGCTGTCGAAGCGGTGCTTGAAGTGGTGCAGCGAGTCGCGGCGCCCGCCGAGGCCGCCGCCCAAGTGGAAGCGCTCGTAACCGCGCTCCTGCGCCCAGCGCCCCGCCTCCAGCAGGAGCAGCGTCATGGCGCCCGTCGCTCGACCGGCCTCTGCGGTTGCGCTCAAGTGATAGTGGAGCCATGGCAGCGAGGCGAGGCAGAGCGCACTCGCCACCGTTTCGTCACCCTGCGCGGCGTCGAAGCGCACGAGGCCGCCGCCCAGCCGCTCGAGCGCGTTCCAGTAGGCCGGCGCAAAGAAGTAGAACGGCGCGGCGCCGGCGCGCTGCATCGTGTGCTCGTAGAGCGGCACGAAGTCGCCGAGCCCTTCGGCCGCCGTCACGACGACGCCCGCGGCAACGGCTTTGCGGACCTTGTTGCGGTGCTTCCAGTGGATGCCGGCAAGGAGATCGTTCTGGCCCAGTCGCCACCCGATCGTCGGCGCGAGCGTCTCGACGCGAAACGGCGCACCACGTTGGTTGCCGTACAGCGGATGGAAACGGACGAACGTCGTCAGCACGCCGCGCTCGCCGCACCACTCCTCGTACGCCGGCCAGAACGCGGCCAGATCGCCGCCCACAGGCCCGCCGTATCCGTAGGGCGTCACGACGTCAACAGGGTTCTCGCGCTCGATCGCGGCGAAGACGGTGCCGTCGTGCTCGAGCAGGAGCGGCCGGCCGGACTCGAGCACGCACGCGCTCTCGATGTACGCGCGGCGCAGGTACGCGTCTGCGACACCGAGCTCCTCCACCAGGCCGTCCCAGGCGGCCGGATCGACCTCCCTCACTCGCCGCCGCGGCGGGCCGCCCGCGCCCGCTCGATGTTGAGGCGGTCCTCGACCGGCTCCGGATCGGGGCGCCCGAGCTGCGCGATCGTGCGGAGAATGATCCGCGCGTCGAGGAGGAGCGACCAGTTGTCCACGTACCAGGCGTCGAGCCGGAAGCGTTCCTCCCAGGGAATCTTCTCGCGGCCCCGAACTTGCGCCCAGCCCGTGATTCCGGGCTTGACAGCCAGGCGGCGGCGATCGGCGGGCGCGTAGTTCGCCACCTGCTCGAGCAGATCCGGCCGCGGGCCGACGAGGCTCATGTCGCCGCGCACGACGTTCCAGAGTTGTGGGAGCTCGTCCAGGCTCGTACGCCGGAGGAACCGGCCGCTACGCGTGATGCGCGGGTCGTCCGCGATGACGCCGAACGGGTCCTCGCTCAACGCCAACTCCCGGCCGAGCTTGATCGCATTCGGCACCATCGTCCGGAACTTGAGCATCGAGAACCGCTGACCGTCCTTGCCCGCGCGGAGCTGGCGGAAGATGCTCGGTCGACCCGACTCGAGCCGGATCCAGAGCGCGATACCGGCGACGACGGGCAACAGCGCGACGAGCGCCAGGGCGGCGAGCACGCGGTCGCCCATGCCCTTGACGAAGGCCTGGACGGTCACCCGGCCCCGCCCCGTGCACCGACGACCTGCTCGTAGACCTCCTCGTGGGCGGCCGCGGCCGCGTCCCACGTCAGCGAGCGACGGGCCGCCCCCGTGCCGTCGAACGCCCTAATAAGCGCGGTGCGGTCGGCGAGCAACGCGGCGCAGGCGTCCGCGAGCGCGGCGACATCATCGGCAGGCACGACCCGACCCGCGGAGAAGGCGTGAATCGGATCGGGGAGGCCCCCGACGTCGGTGACGACCGCCGGGCGCCCGTGGCCGAGCGCGGTCGCCAGCACGCCCGACGAGTCGATTCTCCGATAGGGCAACACGACAAGCGTAGCCTCCTGCATGACCGCGGCAATCTCCTGCTCGCCCAGGAAGTGGAGGCGCCACTCCACGCGATCACTCATGCCCAGCTCGTCAGTTAGCCGCTGCACGGGCTCGACCGGATCGAGGGGGTCGCCGGCGACCAAGAGGCGCACCTCTGGTACGCGCGCGGCAATGGCCGGAAGCGCGCGGATGAGCACGTCGAGTCCCTTGTAGTCGCGGATGAGGCCGAAGAAGAGGAGCGTTGCGCCCGTCGGCGGCAGCGGATCCTCCGCCCCGTGAAACACGGCGTGTGGGATACGCACGAGGCGCGCGCGGTCGACGCCGAGCTCGGCCAGCTGCTCCACGGCCCGCTGCGACTGGACGATGACGCGATCCACGCTCGCGAGCACCTCGCCCCAGGCGCGCATATTGCGTTCGACGCGGGGGACGACATCGTGCGCAGTGAACACCGTCGGGTACTGCGCGGTCACGCGCCGAAGCCAGTGGATGTCGTAGCGGGGCACGCCGAGCCACTGCACGTGCACGACCTCTGGGCGGAAGGCGCGGATCCGCTGGACGAGCCGCAGCGCGCTCGGAACGTACTCGATCCCCTTCAGCACCAGGCGAATGCGCGCACGCGGCGCACGGCGCATGAGCCTGGACGAGAGCGGTAGAAACACCTCCTCGCGCCGGTAGCCGGAAGGCTCGGGCACGTCGCCGTGCGCGAACGGCGAAGCGAGCAACGTGACGACGTAGCCGTGCCGGACGAGCGCAGAGGCGAGCTCGTGGTCGTACTGCACTGAGAAGCTCGGCGGATCGAGCAGAGCAACTCGCACGGGAGCAAACGCTACGCGAGCTTCGAGCCGAGGTAGCGAACCACTCCGAGGGCCGGCAGCGGGTCGTCCGCGGCGAGGACCGCGCGGACCTTCTTGCGGTGCACGTACGGGCCCAGGAACGCGCGTGGCGACAATTCGCGGCGCCGCGCCATCCCGAGCGAGACCCACAGGTCCTTCGCCAGAAAGCTCCACGACACTTCTTCCTCGAAATTGCGTGGTTCCGGCTCCGGCCGGCCACAGAGGTCGTCGTAAGCGATTCGCGCCATGTCCAAGTAGCGGCTCATCGCCACGCCCGCCCACATGGGCACGCGCGTATTGACCTCGAGCAGCTTGAA
>Ga0099827_10000357_pt1 | contig 19866 bp, 20 predicted proteins | sample CZO8metaG_FD_79339 | JGI IMG/M metagenome (GOLD analysis project Ga0099827, IMG submission 79339) | Vadose zone soil microbial communities from the Eel River Critical Zone Observatory, Northern California, USA - CZOApr15con1.8 metaG | ecosystem: Environmental > Terrestrial > Soil > Vadose zone ...
CGCCACGGCCCCGGCGGTCGCAAGCGCTCGAAATGAGCGCGGAACGGCGAACCCCGAACGCCGAACCCCCGAATCCCGAACGCCGAACGCCGAACGCCGCACGGCGAACCCCGAACCGAGAACGAACCCTGAACCCCCGAACGGTGACCGATCCCCCGCGCCCAATGCCTGATCTGTCCGGCAAACACGGTCTGATCGTTGGCGTCGCCAACAAGCGATCGATTGCGTGGGGGATTGCGCAGGCGGCGGCGGCGGCCGGCGCACGCCTCGCGCTGACCTATCCCAGCGCGCGGCTCGAAGAGAATGTCCGCGAGCTCGCCGCGAGCCTGGACAGCCCGCTGGTTGCGCCGTGCGATGTCGCGAGCGATCAGCAGATTGCAGATCTCGCGGCGACGATCGATCGCGAGCTGGGCGGGCTCGATTTCCTCGTCCACGGCGCGGCGTTCGCGCCGGCTGACGCGCTGAGCCAGCCGTTCGTCGAAACGTCGCGCGAGAGCTTCCGCATCGCGCTCGACATCAGCGTGTATTCCTTCGTCGGCTTGACGCGCGCCGTCGTCCCGCTGATGACGAAGCGAGGCGGCGGCAGCATCCTGACGCTCACCTACATTGGCAGTCAGCGTGTATTCTCGAACTACAACGTGATGGGTGTCGCGAAGGCCGCGCTCGAATCGTCGGTGCGCTATCTGGCGAGCGATCTCGGTCCGCAGAACATCCGGGTCAACGCGATTTCGGCCGGCGCGATCAGGACGCTGGCGTCTGCAGGCATCGCCGGCTTTTCGGGCATCCTGCAGGTGTATCGCGACCGCGCGCCGCTTCGCCGCGGCGTCGATCAGAGCGAGGTCGCCGATGCGGCGGTGTTCCTGCTGGGCCCCGCCGCGCGCGCGATCACCGGCGAGATCGTGATGGTCGACGCCGGCTTCCACGCCGTGGGAATTTAGTTACCACTCCTCGATCTTGATGCGCTCCCGCGAGATGCCGAGCTCCTCGAGCAGCTTCGGCATCTCGTCCACGAGCGACGGCGGACCGCACACGAAGCACAGCGTCGCCGGATCGTGCACCAGCTCCTCGAGCGCGTCGCGTTTGAGCCGGCCGCGCGGCCCGGTCCAGTTCGCGTCGTTTGCGCGCGTGACCGTCTGCCGCAGCTCAATCTTCCCGTCCCGCGCGAGCCGGCGCAGCTCCTCTTCGTACGCGAATTCGTCAGGCGTGCGGACGCTGTAGAACAGCCCGATGTTTCGATGCGGAAGCGTGAGCGCGTGCCGCAGCATCGCGCGCAGCGGCGCGATGCCGGTGCCGCCGGCAATGAAGACGAACCGTTGCTCGTCCGGCGCGGCGGGGAAGGTGAAGGCGCCGAGCGGCCCTTCGACGTCGACGAGATGGCCGGCCTCCAGCGTTAAATGCGGCCCCGGGAGGCCCTGCTCATCGACGCCGACGAGCAGCTCCATGAACCCGTCACGTCTGGCATCCTCGGGCGCCGCTGCAATCGAGTAGGGCCGGCGCTTTTCATGGCCGTGAGTCGAGACCAGCACAGCCTGGCCCGCAACGTACTCGAAGGCGTGGCCGTTCAGATCGAGTCGGGCGATCCGCGCGCGCGGCGTCGCGGGCAGCACCTCGCGGATCGGCAGCGTGAGGAGCACGAGGAATTATGCCTTCTCACGGTCCGCCTGACCGTACGGCGGTCCGGCGATTCGAGCGGAGGCTGGAGCTTCACACGCGCAGGCGGAAGGCGGACACTACCGACGTGGCACTCGGTCGCGCTCGCGGAAAGATCCTCCGGCTGGTCCGGCGACGCTCGCTCGCGGTCGCCGTGGGCCTTGTGCTCGCTGCGCCGGCGGCCTGGGTCGAATTCAGCGGCCGCTACGACGTCTGGTGGATTGAAGGGCTGGCGCTCGTGCTCGGGGCGACAGGGCTCGCCATTCTGTGGACAGGAGTGAGGGGAGCGAGGCCGGATTGGATTGATGACGATGGCTAGGGACGGGGGACTGGGGACTAGGGACTAGGGACTACAGAACTCCCACAGCCGCGCGCTGCAGGTCGAGGTCCGAGACGTTGCCCGGCACGCTGGGGCGTGATCGATCGGCGGAGTGCTCGGGCGATCCGGCTTCGCGTTTCCGCCGCGTCTTGTCGCGGTACATCCGGCTGTCGGCCGTGGCGAGGAGCGTTTCGTACGTGTCCCCGTCGTGCGGGAAGACCGAGGCGCCCACGCTGATCGCGAGCGGCAGCATCTTTCCCGGCCGCGCCTCGAACTGCAGGGTGTCGACGGCGCGCTGCAGCTCGACCCGTTTCCGCTCCGCCTCCTCACCGCCGCATCCCGACAGCACGACGATGAACTCGTCGCCCGCGTAGCGGACGCAGATGTCGTATGGCCGGATTCCCGTGCGCAGCACACCCGCGACGTCCCTCAGCGCGCGATCGCCGACGTGGTGGCCGTAGGTGTCGTTGATGTCCTTGAAGTTGTCGAGGTCCATGACGAGCAGCGAGACCTCCGACTTCAGCCGTTCGGCGCGCGCGAGCTCGCGCGTCAGGTGCATGAACATGAACCGCGTGTTCGGCAGCGCGGTCAGCGGGTCGGTGAGCGAATCTTCCTGCGTCTGCTCGAACACGATCGAGTTGTAGATGACGGCTGCGGCCTGCTCGGAAATGCGATCGAGCAGGCGGCGATGGTCGTCGGTGTAGACCGACGGCTCCGTGTGATAGACCGAAATCGTGCCGATGAACCGCTCGCCGAAGACCAGCGGGCAGACCAGCGCCGAGTGGAGCATGGTCTTGTCCGACGGAAAGCCCGCCGCCTCGAGGTCGGTGCTCGGCCGTGCGTTGACGAGGGGGCGGCGATTGCGCGCCACCCAGCCGGTCAGGCCGTACCCGTTGCGGATCGTCAGTTGCTGAATCGTCTCGGACTCCACGCCGTTCGCGAACCGGCAGTGCAGCGTTTCCGACTCCTCGTTGTAGAGAAACAGCGCGCAGCAGGAGAAGGGGACGATGTTGCTCAGCTTCGAGGAGATGAGCGCCATCGTGTCCGCCACGCCGAGGCTGCTGCCCATGGCCTGCGCGATTTCGTACAGCGCGTAGATTTCGCGGTGCGCCAGCGCGATGTCCTGGAAGACGTTCGTGCGGACCGAAGGCGACGATTCGTGCACGAGGCCGACGGCGGGCGCCGCCGTCGGCGCAGGCGTCGGCACGCGCGTGAGCTTGCGCGATGGCTCCTGACTCGCGTCCGCTTCGGCCGCCAGCGCCGCGTACATGTCGATGAAGGTCTGCACCACGCGCGGGTCGAGCGCTTTGCCGCTTTCCTGCCGCAACAGCCCGACCGCCGCGTCCAGGCTCATCGCCTTGTGGTACGGCCGCTCGGACATCAGCGCATCGAAGTAGTCGACGACCGAGAGGATCCGCGCGCCGAGCGGAATCTCATCGCCTTTCAGCCCCGTGGGGTACCCTTTGCCGTCCCACCGCTCGTGATGGCTGAGGATCAGCGGCGCGACCGGGTACGGGAACGGCACGCCGCTGATGATCTCGGCGCCGACCTGCGGATGAATGCGGATTTTCTGGAACTCTTCCTGCGTCAGCGGGCCCGGCTTCGACAGTATGTGTTCGGGGACCGCGAGCTTGCCGATGTCGTGGAGCAGCGCCGCTGTCTTGACGCCCTGGATCTCGTTGTCGGGCATGCCGAGCGCGCGCGCGAGTCCCGCAGCGTACACCTGGACGCGGCGGATGTGGCTCTGCGCGGTCTGATCCTTGGCGTCGATCGCGAGCGCCAGCGCTTCGATCGTGGCCAGGTGCAGATCCGACACCTGCGCCACGTGCCGCTGCTGATCCTGTATGCGGCCCATGTACACCTTGTAGGTGCGATAGGTCAGGTACAGCGGCGCCGCGGCGAGCGACGCCATCCAGTAGCCGCCGCGGTCGATGACCGACGCGGCGATCCACGCCGCGCCCGCACCGACGAAGTAGCTCGGCGCGCTCCACAGGAAGTTCTCGTTCCACACGCGCACGATCGACTGGCGCGTCGAGAGGCCGATGGCCGTCGCGATCAGCAGCGTGTTGAACACGAAATAGGTCGTCGCCGCGCCGACAAGCGGCTTGGGAATGGTGATCAGCGAAAACTGATCGGGCCCGTTGGTACCGCCGAGCAGCGTGTAAACCCAGCCGGCCGCCTTCACGGTGAGCACGAGCGACGCCATGCTGAACAGCGTTCGATACGGGGCCGATCGCGACTGCGTTCGGAACGTGCACTGGCTCCAGGCGCTCGCCGCGGCCACGAGCATCGTTTCGTTCGCCCCAAGGAGCAGCAACGCGGCGAAATCGACGGCGTAGGACACCGACATCGTCGAGCCGCTGGTGGCGAGCGGAAGACTGACCTTCAACGCCGAAGCCAGAGACGAGCAGCCCAGCAGGATCGCGAAGAGGGCCGGGTTCGTGATCGTGCGGGGCAGGAATATCGCGAGGATGAACGCACCTGCCGCCAGCACGGCACACACGAACAGGCGTGCCGCGATCGGGAGATCCTTCATGTTGTCCGGCTGTGGGGCGCCGAGGGCGTCGCAATGATACCGCGAAACGGGCCAAGCTCAGCTATCGGTTTCACGACTTCGCCGGCCTGCAGGGCGCGCCTCCGGCTCGAGCTGGTATTCGACGATCTTGCGGTAGAGCGTGCCGCGGCTGATGTCCAGCACGCGGGATGCTTCCTTTTTGTTCCAGTCCACCGCCTCGAGCACCCGGACGATGTGGGCGCGTTCCGCCTCCGCGAGCGAGGGGAGGTGATCTCCCGTGACGGCGGCGGTCGGCGTCGTGGCGTGCAGAAACTCGATGTCCGACGCGCGGATCGAGCGGCCGGGGGCCGACAGCGCCGCGCGCGACACGGTGCTTTCGAGCTCGCGGATGTTGCCGGGCCACTGATAGCTGAGCAGCAGATCCAGCGCTTCGCGGGAAAAGCTCTTGCTGTCGAGCGGCAGCCCCTGCGCAGCGCAGTAGCGCGCCAGGAACCGCTGCGCCAGGACCGGGATGTCGACCTGCCGCTCGCGGAGCGACGGCAGGCGGATCGCGAAGGCGTTCACGCGGTAATACAGATCTTCGCGGAATCGCCCATCGCGCACGAACTGCTCGAGCGGTCGGTTGGTCGCCGAAATCAGGCGGAAGTCGACCGAGATCGACTTGTGCCCGCCCAGCCGCTCGAAGCGCCGCTCTTCGAGCACGCGCAGCAGCTTCGCCTGGGCGATGAGCGACATGTCGGCGATCTCGTCGAGGAACAGCGTGCCATCGTTCGCCAGCTCGAGGCGGCCCGGCTTGCGGTCGTGCGCGCCGGTGAACGCGCCCTTTTCGTAGCCGAAGATCTCCGACTCGAACAGCGTATCGGGCAGCGCCGCGCAATTGACCGCCTGGAATTTCGCAACCGTGCGGCGGCTCAGCTCGTGGATCATCCTCGCGACGACTTCCTTACCCGAACCGGTCGGCCCCAGGATCAGCACCGAGATATCCGACTTGGCGGCGGTGCGGATCCACTCGAACACGATCAGCATCTTCTCGTCGCGGCCGATCATCTCCCGGAAGCGCTGGACCGACGGCGACTGATCTTCGGTGCTAACCGCGGCGCGCCGTTCCAGGAAGTGATCGAGGAGATCGATGACCGCGTCGTTCGCCGGCCGTTCGGCCAGATAGCGCGGCGGGCTGCTGCCGGGCGCAATCGCGGCCACCCCGAAATCGACCAGCTCGCGGATGCAGTTCTCGACGTCCAGCCGCAGCCGGCCGAACGTCTGCATGAGCGATTCGACGTCGAAGCTTTCCTCGGGCCGCGCGCTCAGATACCGGAGCAGGCCGGCGCGCAGTGGAGACTGGACAAGGCCGCGGAAGCGCGTCTCGATGTCCGCAGGCTCCACCGCTTTGGGCGTGGCTGCCGCGCTTGCGCGACGCGCACTGAAGGTCAGATCGTCCATTTAACTCTTGAGTTATCGGCTGGTCCCGCCGCCGCCGACAGGCCCGGCGCCCCCGCCCCGGTAGTAGTCGGTCTGATACCGTTCGATGAGGGTTTTCATGCGGTCGGCGTCCCCTTTTCGGTGGCCGTGGCACACGATCGGGTCGCTCCCTCCGCTGGTCTCGATCAGGACGTCCGAGAGCACCATCCCCGTCTCGATCTTCACCGATGAAATGTGCGCCATATGAATGGTTTCTTCACGCCGGCCGAACCATCGCGGCGTGTACTGGACGACGCTGGTCTGCGTGATCAGCACCTGGGTCGGGAAGAGATGATTGCCACGGCTCCAGCGGCTCGCGCGGAACACGTCACCGCTGGCAAACGCCCGCCCTTTGCTCCAGATCCAAAACCCCAGAATCGCGACGCCGGCAAGCGCAGCGGCAAGCACCCACCAGAGCCAGTCCAATTCGCCAGTCACAACCCCAGATGTTAAGCTATTTCACACGCCGCTAAGGAGCACACCTTGCCGCATCGCGCCCCGGGATCGCCCGGGAAGTCACGCCAGTCGTTCCTGTCGGGCAAGCCGATCACCTATTACCGGCCCAAAGGGAGCCAGGAAGTCCGCCATCTCATCGATGAAGGCTTCCAGGCGTTCAACGCGGGACGCCTCTCGGAGGCGGCCCAGATCTTCGCCGAGAAGATGCTGGATCCGGAGAACGACACGACGATCGGCCTGACGGTGGCGGGCGCGATGACTCCGGCGGGGCTCGGCGGCTGCGTGATCGAGATGATGGATCGGGGCCTGGTCGATTTCGTGATCTCGACCGGCGCGAACCTCTATCACGACTTGCACTACGCCCTGAACTTCACGCTCCGGCGCGGGTCGCCGTTCGTCGACGACGTCGAGCTCTACGAAGAAGGCGTCATTCGGATTTACGACATCCTGTTTCCGGCCACCGTCCTCCTCGAGACCGACGCGTACATCCGCGACTTCATCGTGCGCGCGGGCCTCAATGAGCCGATGGCGACCTCGGAATTCCATTACCGGCTCGGCCTCGATCTGCTCGAGCGTTATCCCGGGTGCGAGGAGCACTCGGTCGTGGCCCATGCCGCGCGCGCGGGCGTGCCGCTCTACACCTCCTCGCCCGGCGACAGCTCGATCGGCATGAACATCGCGTATCACGAGCTCATGACCGGCAGCCGCTTCATGATCGATCCCAACAAGGACGTGAACGAGGTCTGCGCGATCGTGATGGCGGGAAGGAAGAACGGCTGTGTGATTCTCGGCGGCGGCTCGCCGAAGAATTTCTACCTGCAGGCGCAGCCCACGCTCTGGGAGGTCTACGGCATCCCGAAGGGCGGCAACGAATACTTCATTCAGATCACGACCGACTCGGTCGTCTGGGGCGGGCTGTCCGGCGCCACGCCCGCGGAGGCGGTGAGCTGGGGCAAGGTCAATCCGGGCGTGCTGCCCGACACGGTCGTCGCGTACTGCGATTCAACCATTGCGTTCCCGCTCTTCTGCGAGTACGCCATCGGATCGCCGAATGGACGGCGGCCGCGGAAGGCGCTCGTCCACCAGCGCGAGCGGCTGGTGGCGGAGCTGACGCGCGACGCCAAGGCCGCTCTGGAGAAACGCAAGTCTGAAGTCGGCAGTACGACGTAGGAACCATCGGATTGCGGATTGCGGAATTGCGGATTGCGCACTCCGCACCTCGCACTCCGCACCTCGCACCTCGCGCTGCGCTCTTCGCACTGTTTGATGGGTACACTATCTTCCGAACTCGCTCCGCACGCCGGCCGGCTCGTGCCGCGGCCGCGGATTTACGCTGACGCGAACGTGCCGGCGGGCATCGTCGCCCATATGCGCGCGCGGCTGCAGTGGGACGTGCTGTTCGTGCTCGAGGAGGACGACCTGCGGCGCGCGCCGGATCTGAAGCACTATCAGCTCGCGCAGCAGCTGCGCCGAACGCTGGTGACGATGGATCGCGACTATCTCGATGATCGCCGGTTTCCGCCGGACTCGAGCGGCGGCGTGATCGTGATTCATGCGCCCGACGAACGCCAGCTCTCGGCGCTGCTCGATCGCGTGAACCGATCGCTGTTTCACGCCGACGACGGGGACCAGCCGATTGCGCTGCCGCTCGTCGGCCGCAAGCTGCAGATCAACACCGACTGGGGACGCGAATGACGTCGTGTATTGCGGATTGCGGATTGCGGATTGCGGATTGCAATCCTGCAATCTGCCCGCACTCCGCACTCCGCACTCCGCACCGTATGCGACCGCTATGTTAGGCCTGGAGCTCGACGATGCCCGCGCCATCGCCGTCAGGGTCGACGACCAGGGCGGCGTGCAGGCGCGCGCGTCGGTCGCCGCGAAGGGCGATCTCGCCGCGGCCGCCGCGGCCGCGCTCGATCACGTGACGCCCCCCGGCGCGGACCCCGGCGCGCTGGGCGTGGCCGCGCCCGTGCCTGACGCGCCGGCGATTGCGCCGGTCCTCGCCGCTTTGTCGCGGCGCTTTGCCGGCCCGTTCTCGACCAGCGGCGCCGTAGCGTCCGGCACGGCCGCCGCGATTGCCGAGGTCTGGGTGGGGGCCGCACGGGGCGTGCAGGATGCCGTGTTCTTTGCCGTCGACGATCACACGACCGGCGGGATCGTCCGCGGCGGCGCCGCGATGATCGGCACGCGCGGGCGCGCCGCATCGGTGGCGTGGCTGGCTCTCAATCCGGTGGAGCGCGAGGACTACAGAAAGATCGGGTGTCTCGAGGCCGAAGTGGCTGCCGCGGGCATCGTGCGCCGTCTCATCTGGCGAATCAAGTCGGGCGATCGCTCGCGCGTCAGCGACGCAGTCGACGGCGATTTCTCCGCCATCGCGGTGCAGCAGGTGCTCGACGGCGCCCGGAAAGGCGACGGCGTCTCGATTTCCGTCATCCGCGACACCGCGAAGTATCTCGGCATGGCCGCAGCGAACCTCGTCGTCGTGGCCGACCCGGAGATGCTCGTGCTCGGCGGCATCATGGCGACAGCCGCCGACCTGCTGCTCGATCCGCTGCGTACTGAAATCACGCGCCGGCTGCCAAAGCCGATGATGGACGCGCTTACGATTCGAACCGCCCTTCTCGGCGAGGACGCCGCGGCTATCGGCGCGGCCCGGCTGGTCATCGTAGCGGCTCGATGATTGTGCTCTCGGGGGCGGCGCTGGTGCTGCCCGACCGTGTTCTCTCGCCCGGTACGCTCGTAATCGACGAGGGCCGGATTGCCGAAATTCGATCCGACGCGCCGTCGGCCGACCAGAGCGCCCATTTCGCTTTTCACGGCCACTACATCGTCCCCGGCTTCATCGACGTTCACGTGCACGGCGTCGACGGCATCGACTCGCTCGACATGCGGCCGGAGAACGACGCCGTCGCCGCGATCGCCGAGCGGCTGCCGCGCCACGGCGTCACGGCGTTTTGTCCGACGACCGTCGCGTGTGGACCGGAAGCGCTGCGCCGGGTGCTCGATCAGGTGCGGCGCGCGCGCGAATCGCCTGGGCCGCGCGCCGCTCGCGTTCTGCCGGCGCATCTCGAGAGCAACTTCATCAATCCGGAATACGCAGGCGCGCAGCCCTCGGAGTGTCTACGCTTGCCTCGCGCTGCGCCTGCGTCACGTGGGTCAGGTAGACCAGGTCGGGCAGGTGGGTCAAGCGGGTCAGGTCGGTCAGATGGGCACGACGAACCTGGCTCGATGGCGGCAGCCGAGCGGGCAGACTTCACGGCCGCCGACATCCTCGCCGAGATCGAACGCGCGGCCCCCGACGTCGGCATCGTGACCCTTGCGCCCGAGCTCGACGGCGGCCTCGATCTCGTCCGCTGGCTGGTGGCGCGCGGGCATCGCGTCTCCCTCGGGCACTCGGCGGCGACGTACGACGAGGCCCTCGCGGCCATCGCAGCCGGCGCGCGGCAGGCCACGCACCTGTTCAACCGGATGCCGCCGCTCAATCACCGGGCGCCCGGGCTGGCCGGCGCCGTGCTCCAGACCGATGAGGTCGCCTCGGAGATCATCTGCGACGGCGTGCACGTGCACCCCGCCCTGATGCGCACCGCGATCGCAGCGAAGCGGCCATCGCGGATCCTGGCTATCAGCGACGCGACGGCGGCGGCCGGGCTGCCGGTGGGGTCGCGCGCCGCGCTCGGCGGCCGGGAGATCACGGCGGGGGAGTCGACCGCACTCCTGGCCGACGGGACCATCGCGGGTAGCATCCTGACCATGGATCGCGCGTTTCGGACGCTGGTCGGCCCTGTGGGGCTCTCGTTGGTCGACGCCGCGACCATTTGCGCGACAACCTCAGCGCGGGAGCTCGGCCTGGTGGGCCACGGCGTTCTGGCGCCGGACGCGGTCGCCGACCTCGTGGTCCTCGATTCCCACTTCACGGTCGTGCAGACCTACCTCGGCGGACAGCTCGTATATGCCCGCAGTGCGGATACTTAGCGACCTGGGTCGCAGGGGCCGACCCGTGTGTCGGATTTGAACGGAGCCCACACCGTTTTCGTCTAAGGCTCCGGAGGATTCCGAGATGGCTTTGTCTGCTCGCTCGCCCAGGGTCCTGATCGTCGGCGCCGCGCTGGCCACGCTGCTGGTCGCCCCGGGCTGCATCGACATCATTGGCGCCGACCTTGCCAAACACGTCGAGCGTGAGGAAAAGAACTTCTCGGTGGCCGGAAAGCCGGACGTCGCGCTGTCGACGTTTGACGGTTCGATCGAGATTCGTCCGTGGGACAAACCGGATGTCCAGGTGGTCGTCGAGAAGCGCGGACGCAACAAGGAAGCGGTCGACGCCATCGAGGTCCATGCAACTCAGAGCGGCAACCACGTCGAGGTCACGGTGACCGAGCCGCGCGTCGACCACGGATTTCATTTCAACAACCTCCGATCGGCGAAGCTGATCGTCTCGCTGCCGGCGGCGGCGGATGTGGCCGCGAAGAGCGGCGACGGCTCGATCGACGTCGAGCGGATAACCGGCCGGGTACAGCTGCGGTCAGGGGACGGCAGCATCAGGGGCCGCCTGCTTGGCGGCGACGTGACGGCGCATACGGGCGACGGCATCATCAAGATCGACGGCGTAGACGGTACGCTGAACGTGGATACCGGCGATGGATCGATCACGCTGGCGGGCAAGATGACAGCCGTCCACGCACGGTCGGGCGACGGCAGCGTGACGATTCACGCCGAGCCGGGTAGTGCCGCCGACGGCGACTGGGATATCGTCACCGGCGACGGCTCGGTGACGCTCGAGGTGCCGGAGGGCTTCGGCGCGGAGCTGGACGCTCACACCGGCGACGGCGGCATCCGCGTCCAGGACATCACGCTGTCGAATGTCACGGGAAAAATCGGACGCAGCAACTTGCGCGGCCGCCTCGGGTCCGGCGGACGCACGCTGCGCCTCCGAACCGGCGACGGCTCCATCACGCTCAGACGATCCGGCGCGTGGACTGCCGAACGTGAACGTTGACAATCAAGGCTCACGCTCAAGGCTCAACTCTCAAGCTCAACTCTCAAAGTGAGAGTTGAGAGTTGAAAGTTGAGGGTTGAACGTTACTTGACAACCCGTCCTGCCGTCATGAAGCGCTTGTAGTTCGAGAATGTCTGCGAGATCCGGTACGACTGGGCGCCGCGGACGATGGCCAGCGACTCGATCGACTCGGGGAGCAGCACGGTTTCCTCGGGATCGTGAAACGCCACCGGGCGGTAGCGTATCGAGGAATCGGCCCGCTCGATCACCCACGTCTGGGGACCGCTGAATCCCCAGTGCTCGCGCGGCACGCGGTATTCGAACTGGCTGGTCAGCTGCTCGTCGAGCCGCAGCACGTCGTTTGTGACCTCGTCCACCCAGATGCGCCCTTTCGTGCGCCCGGGCGCATCGATGCTCACGCAGTCCCCTTTCCACTTCCCCTCGATTGCACCGGGCGTGCGCGACTTGTAGTCCAGCGTCATCGCGCGGCGATCCTTCAGTTTGCTGACGCCGGTCCAGGCGAACGTGTACTCGCTGCGATGGTGCGGCAGCAGGATCGCGAGCGGCTCGAGCGAGCCGGACTTCGGATCGAGACAACCCGGCTCGTCTTTCGGACGCGCCGCGCGGCCATTCACCTTCCGCAGCTCGCGGAGCACCTTCGCCTCCGGCGGCTGATCGGTGTCGGTCGACGCGTCCCATTCGACGCGCAGCTCGTATTCGAGGTTGCGCGCGAAGCCCTCCGGCATCAGATCGCGCCGGAGCGGCTGCACCGATACCTTCTCGACGCACACGATGCTCTGCGCCCGGCTGTAATAATCGCGGACGCGGTTGGCGACATGGCCGAGCATTTCCATCAGGCTGCTGCCCGGCGCCTGAGCCGTCGCGCCGATACCGGCCATCGCCAGCGCCGCAGTCAGCGCGCCGGTGGGCAGTACTCGACCCCTCACTTCCACACCGGCGCCCGAGGCACGGAGCCTGCAGTTTCCAGAATTGCAAAGATCCGCGGCACATCCGCGCCCGGCTCTGCTTCGCGCGCGCGCGCCACGAAGCCGGAGGCGTTCGCGACGGCGAAGCTGACGCCGTTCACGTTCTTGTCGCGCGAAACACCTGGGATGTCGCGCGGGTAGGCGGACGCCCGCAGCACCCGCCGATCTTCGACGAAGACGACGTCGTAGGTCTGGCGATCGCAGGACCAGTCGGCCCGCACCGCGACCACGCCTTCCAGGCTTCCCGGCAGCCAGCGCACGCCGCCTGCGTCATGGGCCGAGACCACGATCGCGCCCAGCGCCCGAGCTCTGGCGACGGCGCCCTCCAATCGCTCGCGGTGCCGCATGTCCGCCGTGCCGAGGCTCAGGTTGATCACCGCGGCGCCTCGCGCGGCGGCTTCGTCGATGGCGCGGGCCAGTGTGCCGATGTCAGTCGCGAGCGTCCGCCAGAACACCTTGATTGCGAGGACTTCGGCGTCGGGCGCCTTCTCACGAATCGCGGCGGTCACGGCGGTGCCGTGGCCGAGGCGATCGACGCAGTCGTCGACCAGCGTGCCGTCCTCCCGGATCGCGAACCCGCCCGCCACGCCGCCCACATGCGGATGCTCCGCGTGGACGCCGCTGTCGATCACGGCGATCCGGACGCCCTTCCCGGTATAACGAGCTAGATACATGCCCAGTCGATCCCGCCGCTCGACTCCGAGCGCGGCCGGCTGCGCTGCCTCCGGCGCGAGGCCGTTGTGGTCGGGTTGCGCGTGCTCGCCGGCAGCGACTCGGCGAGCGAGGGCCGCGGCGGCACGGTGGAGCAGGACGACCGTCCAGCCCACGCGGCGAGCAGTTGCGCCGCGGTGCTGCCTGCGGGCCCTGCGCCGATCACCACGACATCGCACTGATCGGCGACGCGCATCACGCGCGCACGATACGCCCGCGTGCTCGCCGAGTCAACGGCCGGACGGGGATGCAGGGCGACCCTCGTGGGTCGCCGTCGCGGCTTCAGGGCCCGCCTATGATTGTCGGCTGATGTTGACCATCGTCGCGTACGTCGTCGGATCCGGAACGCCCGCTTCGACGAAGGCGTCGTGCCGCTCGCGGCATTTGCTGCACGCGCCGCAGTGAAGGATCGTCGGGGACAGGTCTCCATCAGAGTCCCTACGGAGGCCTGTGACCGGCTGCGGTGTCGGCGACATGCACGACAGTGTCAGCTCGAACGGGACGCCGAGCGACGCGCCGCGGCGAATCACATCCGCCTTGCTGGTCCCGGCGTAGGGCGCGTCGATGTGCAGCTGATGCGCCAGCCCGAGTGTCAGCGCGCGCGCCATGGCGTCGCGGAATGCCGGCGTGGCGTCCGGAAACGGGTTGTGCGCGAGCGTGCCGAGCACCAGCCGATCGATCTTCACCGCCGCGCAGTAGACCGCCGCCTTGCCGAGAAGGATCACGTTGCGTCCGGGCAGATAGACGTCCTCGTCGGGTGTGTGATACGCGGGGGGACGGCCCTGCACGGCCCAATGCGTCGCGGCATAGACGTCGCGCATGTCGACGGCGAGGGACACGAGCGTGCCGACGCGTTCCCTGAGTGTGGCGCTCGCGAGGAAACGCGAGACCATCGCCTGTTCAGTGCCTTCCCACGCGAGCGCCGCGCTCACGTAGATGGGATGAACCTCTCCTGCGGCGGCTTCCTCGGCGAGAAGGACCGCACTGTCGAGACCGCCGGAGAAGAGGACCGCTGTCGGCATCTGGTAATTGGATTCTTGGGTAATCTGGTAATCTGGTAACCGGGTTGGGCATTGACGGCGATCGGGTTGCCCAATCCTCCAATCAATTACCCGATTATTCGATTACCCGATTACCAGATTACCCGATTACCCGATGTACTCCGTCACAAAGCGTATCGACTTCTGCTACGGCCATCGGCTGCTCGACTACGATGGCATCTGCAAACATCCGCATGGGCACAATGCCACCGCCGAGATCGAGGTCCGTACCGGCACGCTGGACAACCGCAACATGGTGTGCGACTTCAGCGACATCAAGCGGGTGGTCAAGGGCTGGATCGACGACGAGCTCGATCACAAGATGCTGCTGCGCCACGACGATCCGCTGGTGGCGCCGCTGAAGGCGCTCGGCGAACCGATGTACCTGCTCGACAGCAATCCAACCGTCGAGCGCATCGCGAAGCTGATTTTCGACAAGGCCACGGAGCAGGGGCTCCCGGTGGTTCGCGTTACGGTCTGGGAGACGCCGACATCCTTCGCGGATTACCGCGCGTGAACAACTCTCAACTCTCAGGTGTCACCGCTCGAGCGTTGAGCCTTGAGCGTTTTGCGCTGATCGTTTTTGACCTCGACGGCACATTGATCGATTCCCGCCGCGATCTCGCCGACGCCACAAATGCGCTGCTGGTCGAGTGCGGCGCGGCGCAGCTTCCCGAGGATCGCGTCGGGCGCATGGTCGGCGACGGCGCCGCGACACTCGTCGCGCGCGCGTTTACCGACAGCGGGCTCGAGCCGCCGCCTGACGCTCTGGCGCGTTTTCTCGCGCATTACGATCAGCGCCTCCTGGATCACACGCGGCCGTACCCGGGCATGCCCGGCGTGCTCGAAGTCCTCGGTCTTCGCGCGCGGCTCGCCGTGCTGACGAACAAGCCGATCGCGTCGACGCGCCGCATCCTCGACGGCCTCGATCTCGCGCGGTACTTTCCTGAGGACGCAGTGATCGGCGGTGATGGGCCGTTTCCGCGTAAGCCCGATCCAGCGGCGCTGCGGCACCTGATCGCGGACGCGCACGCGTCGGCGGAGTGCACGTTGCTCGTGGGCGATTCGGTGATCGACTGGCGCACGGCGCGTGCGGCGTTCACACGGAGCTGCGTGGCGCGGTACGGCTTCGGATTCGGAGGGTTTCGGGCGGGTGATTTGACTGCGGACGACCGGGTTATCGATACGCCTGCCGAGCTGCTGGCCTTGTAGTATTTCCCTACGCTCGAGCTGGCTCCCCTGTCCGGCTTCGATGCAGCACCACCTCGTTCCATACTAAATACCTGATCAGCAGCTGGCACTGCCATTGCTTTTCAGCCCGTCCTTCGCCCAGCTACGCCGACAAGTGAAAGTTTCGTAGAATAGCGGACTTATGCCGACGCATCTGACAGAGGGGCCTGGACGATCGACCGGGCTTGTCGACGTTCTCGACCGCGTCCTGGACAAAGGACTGGTCGTCGCGGGCGACATCAAGGTGTCGGTCGCGGAAGTCGAGCTCTTGACGATCCGTATCCGCTTGCTGATTTGCTCCATCGACAAGGCAGAGCAGATCGGCCTGGACTGGTGGAAGTTCGATCACCATCTGTCGCCAGGCAAGCAGGCGGTGTCGGCCGAGAACGAACAATTGCGCAAGCAAGTGCGGGCGCTGGAGCGACAGCTTGCGTCGCTCAGGCGCCGCCGGTACATACGGCCGGGCTGATGAGCACCGTGGCGCACAGCCCAGCAGACAGACGCACGACTCAAGGAGTGTCCCATGCCCGTTGAACGAGCCGCAGGCGGCACAAGCCTTATTGACGTCCTCGATAGAGTGCTCGACAAGGGGATCGTCATCGACGCATGGGTACGTGTCTCGCTGGTTGGTATCGACTTGATTACTGTCGAGGCCCGAATAGTCGTTGCGTCGATCGAGACCTACTTGAAGTACTCCGAAGCGGTCGGCCAGTTGCCTCCGGTTTCGAAGCCCGCGAGCGAAGGCAAGGGGTATGAGGAAGTCATTGCTGAAAACGCCGCCCTCCGTGCTCAGCTCAAGGCCGGCGCCACAGGCCGCCCTGCTCGCCGTCGGCGCGCCTCGCAGACCGGCGGGTAGGCGGATCGGGGCGCCGTACACGGGCGTTCCGCGCGTCCGCGTCGCGGTCGAAGAAGGCGCAGGCGACGACGCGCTGTTGGGGGCGCGCGTACGGCTGCTGGAAGGCTTCATCGGCCGCGCTCGGATCGCCGACGCCGCCCAGTTCGCCCTGCAATGGCTCGGCGAGCTCGTCGGCATCCGACCGTCGCTGTGCCTGGTCCGGCCCCTGGGCGAGCAGTCGCTCTTCGTCGTCGGCTCGTACGGCCTGTCCGGGGGGGCGGTCGACAGCTTTTCCGTGTCGCTCGAGGACTGGAACAACCCGCTCGTCACCGCGTTCACGCACCGCAAAGAGCTCTTCTTTCCCGCGCCGCAGGTGGCCTCGGATCGGAAGCGGCGTCCGACTACGCCGCTCGAGGACCTCGCCTTTCATTGCGTGCCGCTCGGCGTTTCACGCGCCGCCGATGACGTGTTCGGTCTGCTGCTGCTGGGCGGCGCCGCCCCGCTCCATTCGGAGCTGCACTGGTTCACCGGCATTTTCAGCCAGAAGATTGATCAGGTCCTCCGCAACCAGGCGACGACCGAAGGCGACCGCAAGCAGGGGCGTGAGCGCTCGCTGCTCTACAGCATCATCAATGCCGTGTCCGACCCGATTCTGCTGACCGACACCGAAGGTCGCCTGCTCATCGCGAACGCCCGCGCGCTGACGCTCTTCACCGCGTCGGAAGAAGAGAGCGAAGGCCGCCGCGGCGCCGTCCGCATGAACAACATGCTGCTGTCGTCGGCGCTGTCGAGCAAGGCGATCGAGGAGATGAGCGCAACACGGCGCGAGCTGCTGCTGGTCAACCCGGTCGACGGATCGGATCTCGTCTTCGAGTTCCTCAGCACCATCACCGAGGATCCGCGGCAGGGCAGCGGCGTCGTCTCGATTCTCCGCAACGTCACCGACCTGCGCCGCGCCAGCGAGGAAATCGAAGAGAACTATCGCAAGATGCGCGTCGCCGAGGTCCAGGCGCGCGCCGAAAGCGATCGGCTGAACCTCATCATCGATTCGGTCGCCGACCCGATTGTCGTGACCGACGCCGCCGGCGCCACGTCGCTGATGAACGAGCCAGCCGAGCGGTTGTTCACGATCCCGACCGGAGCGAGCGAGATCGAGCAGCGGTGGGTGCAGGCGAACGACGCCCACTTCTCGTCGTTCATCGCCGGCATGCTCGTCAGCGCCGATCAGCGCCGCATCGGCGAAATCGGCCTGAGCGATCCGGGGACCGGCGAGGCGATGCCGGTCGAGGCGATCGCCGGCAAGATTCTGTCCGACCACGGCGAGTTGACCGCGGTCGTCACGATCCTGCACGATCAGCGCGAGGCGCTCGAAAAGGCGAGGCTGTACGAGCAGTTGAAGCAGGCGTCCGACGAGCTCGAGCGCAAGATCCAGGCGGCGACCGCGGACATCGCGCAGCAGAACGAGCTGCTGCGCCGACAGGCGATCGAGCTCGAACAGGCCTCGGCGCTGAAGTCGCAGTTCCTCGCCAACATGTCGCACGAGTTCCGAACGCCGCTGAACGCCATGCTCGGCTATACGTCGATGTTGCTGCAGGGCGTGGCGGGACCGACCGAGCCGCCGGTCCGGCGTCAGTTGAGCCGCATCGAGTCCAACGGCCGCCACCTGCTCACGATCATCAACGAGATCCTCGACATCTCCCGCATCGAGGCGGGCCGCATGCCGCTGCAGATGTCGACCGTCAGGATTCCGGACCTCGTGGGCGAGGTCAAGTCGGAGCTCGAGCCGATCATCATGCGGTCGAAGCTCACGGTCACGCTCGATATCGCGAAGGATCTCACGCCGATCACGACCGATCGTCAGAAGGTGAAGCAGATTCTGCTGAACCTGCTCAGCAACGCGCTGAAGTTCACGCACCACGGCACCGTGACGATCGGCGCCCGCCGCAACTCAAAAGAGCGGACGGTGACGGTGTTGGTCACCGACACCGGGATCGGCATCGCGCAGGCGGATCAGGATCGCATTTTCGAGGACTTCCGGCAGCTCGATAACTCGCCGACGCGCGCATATAGCGGCACCGGCCTCGGATTGTCCATATGCCGGCGGCTGGCGCAGATGCTCGACGGCCGCATTTCCGTACACAGTCAGGTCGGGAAGGGCTCGACCTTTACGCTGACGTTACCCACCAAGGGGCGTAGATGACCATGAAATCCGATCGCCCGCGAGTCCTGCTCGTCGATGATTATCCGGACGCGCGCGAAATGTACACGGAGTACCTGGAGTTCTCCGGCTTCGAGGTCGTGGAAGCCGGCAACGGCAAGGAGGCGCTGCAGCGCGCGGTTGATACGGCGCCGGATATCATCTTGATGGACCTGTCGCTCCCCGTCATGGACGGCTGGGAGGCGACGCGGCGCCTGAAGGCCGACGAGCGCACGGCGTCGATTCCAGTCGTCGCGCTGACGGGCCACGCGCTTGCAGGCATCTCGGAAGGCGCGAAGAAGGCCGGGTGCGACGCGTTCGTCACCAAACCGTGTCTGCCCGAGGATCTGGTCAGGGAGATCCGGAAGATTCTGGGCTGCCGGTCGTCATCGTCAACGAGGAAGGTCCGCAGGAGCGGCAAATATGCCAAGAGCAGCTAGCCCCCGCAAAGGCCGACGGCCGCGGCCGGGCTCGGCGTCGCTGAAAGGCGGCGCGAAGAAGAGTCCCGCGCGATCGGCAAAGTCGGCCCCCGCGAAGGCGAACAGCTCCATGCGCGGGGCGGCGGTGAAACCAGCGGCGCGCGGTCGCTCCGCCGCCGGTCGGCGCATCCCCGAGAACGACAGGATCGTCCAGGGAAGACGGACGACGGCTGCCACGGAAGCGATTGTCAGCCCGAGCCGCGGCAAGTACGTCTACTGCATCATCGACTCGGGCGACCCGCTCCGCTTCGGCCAGATCGGCATCGGCGCCGATCCGTCGGACGTCTACACGGTCCACTACAAGAATCTCGCGGCGGTCGTCTCCGACGCCCCGCTCGAGGTGCTCGATTCCACGCGCGAGAACGTTCTGGCGCACGAGCGGGTGAACGAGACGGTGATGCGCGAGCACACGGTCATCCCGATGTCGTTCGGCACGATTTTCAAGACGCGCGAGGACATCGTCGAGCTCCTGCGTTCGGCCGCCCAAGCGTTCGGCGACGTGCTGAACAAGATGCAGAACAAGCTCGAGTTCGGCCTGAAGGTGCTCTGGGATCGCGACCAGGCGATCCGCGAAGTCGAGCACGAGGACGAGGATATCAGCCGGCTGAAGAAAGAGATTTCCGGCCAGAAAGGGCCGACCTACTTCGCGCGCATGCAGTACGGCCGGTTGATCGATTCCGCCTTGCAGTCGCGCTCGGAGCGTTACGTCGCCGACATCCTCGATCAGCTCCGCGACGTGTCGGTCGCGTCGCGCGTCAACAAACCGATCGGCGATAAGATGATCATGAACGCCGCGTTCCTCATCGCGCGCGATCAGGAGACGGCGTTCGACGCGAAAGTGAAGTCGATTGCCAGCCGCTTCGACAAGCTGACGTTCAAGTACACCGGCCCGTGGCCGCCGTATAACTTTGTCAACATACGGCTGAAGCTCGAGAGGGCATAAGCCCATCAGCCATCAGCCATCAGCCATCAGCCATCAGCCATCAGCCATCAG
>Ga0099827_10000362_pt1 | contig 19820 bp, 14 predicted proteins | sample CZO8metaG_FD_79339 | JGI IMG/M metagenome (GOLD analysis project Ga0099827, IMG submission 79339) | Vadose zone soil microbial communities from the Eel River Critical Zone Observatory, Northern California, USA - CZOApr15con1.8 metaG | ecosystem: Environmental > Terrestrial > Soil > Vadose zone ...
ACAGCTCACCGAATGCCTCCGGATCCCCGGCCACATGACGCTTCAGCAGCTCAGCATCCGACGTCGGCCCCTGCGACACCGGCGTATCCGCGCCAGACCGGGCTTCAGCCGACTCGACGTCCAGATCCTGGCCCGCCCCGCCGCGCGCAACCTCAGGAGAAACCCGCTGCGCGGGCAGGGAGGTGCCAGACCCCTTGCCGCCAGGCTCCTGCGATTCCGTAGCGCCTCCTGCACCGAGTCGAACCCTGACTGCTACTTACGGCGTCTTGCATGGCAGCCGACTTCTTAGCTCCGACTTCCTAGCTGACCAGGCCAAACCAAGGTCAAGACCAGAACAACCTGGGAGGCGTCGGCTGACTCGCTTCGTAGCTTAGCTCGCCACTGCGGCGGGCAACCGCGTTGGCCGATCAGGCGATCAGGCCGTTACCCGATGCCGCGCACCGCGAGGTTGAACACCTGGGCCATATACAAGGGTCCCGAGCCGCTCTTGGGCGGCAGCTTGGTGAACCAGATCACCAGGAACCGGCCCTTCGCGGGGCTCTTGATTCTGAAGGTGACCTTGCCGCTGACGTTCGTGGCGGTGGCGACCGTCTTCATCGAGCCGAGATTCGCCGCACTGCGCTCATCAGAGTTACCCACGAGCAACCGGATGTCGCTGCCAGGCTGCTCAGTGCCCAATGTGACCACGACCGACCTGAACGTGACCGGCTTTGCCATCTCGATCAAAAGCCCCGAGCCGGCTTTCAACCCGCCGAATTCTGGGGTTTTGTACCATTGTGATTGCCAAGACGAGGTCAGTGATTTGTCGATCGCGGCGCTCGCGTACTGGGAGTTCTCGTTGCCTTGATCGGATGGGTTGAGCGGATCGAAGCCGGTGGCCTTCACGGGCTGCAGTGTGGCGACCGATGCGACCGGCGTCGTCGGCTTGTTCGTCGCGTGGCTGCCGACCTGCGGTTTTGCACCGCCACTCGGCCAGAAGGCGATCGTCGCGACCGTCGCGACCAGGACGAGGGCGCCCGCGGCCGCGAGAATGCCGACCGGAATCTTGATGGCGCCAATCAGCGGAAGCGACCGCAGGCCACGCCGGCCACCGTGCGAGGCGCCGCGTCCGCTCGGCGCCCCTCGGTGTCCCGGCGTCCGCTCGGCGGGCCCTGCGTAGTCTGTCCGGCCATCGGGAAAGGTCCCGGCCCCCGCCGCGTAGGCGTCGGGGGCGGCGTAGTCACCGTAAGCGGCGGTATTGCCCCGCTGGGCCGACTGGGGCCCGCCGTAGGCGCCGTCGGGGTGATGCCCGTAATCGGTGGCGGCCAGCCGCTGGTCATCGGGCTGCCAGCCGTTCGCTGGCCCGCGATCGTGGTCACGCCAGCCACCGCCAGGTCCGCCCCCCGCGGCGCTGTCCCGTGGGGACAACCCTCCGTAACCCCCCGCGTCCAGGCCCGGGCGCTTGCGTCCAGGCCAGTACGGGTCATCGTCAGGATCGATCGCGTAGTCCGACGGGGCCTGCCGCCAGGCCGGGGGCGGCGGCGCGGACGGGATCGGCGCGGGCGGGATCGCGGCGAACAGTGCCTTTGCCAGCTCACCGGGCGTCGTGATCGAGGGACTGTCCTCGCGCGAGGTGAGCTGCAGCGCCCGGCAGGCGAGATCGGAGAAGGACAGCGGGACGTCGGCGGCGACCTGGCGCGGGCTGCACGGCTCACCATCGGCTACGGGTGCCGGCGGCAGGGACGGATGGTCGTTCCCCGGCCAGCAACCGGTCAGCGCGGCATAGAGCAGCTTCCCGAGGCCGGTCGTGTCGGTCAGCACCGGATCCTCGGACGTCATGCCGGACAGCGCCGCATCGATCCCGAGCCCGACGACCTTGATTTCCCCGCCCGGGCTCCACCGCACCGACCCAGGAGACAGGCACATGTGCGCTACCCCGGCGGCGTGGGCCGAAGCGAGTGCAGCTGCCGCCTCCGCGATCATCCTGGCGCCCCGGTTCGGCTCGAGCGGGCCGGATGACAGCAGATCATCGAGGGTTTCGCCGGCCGCCCACTCCATCACTATGTAGGCGCGATCCCAGGCGTCTTCGACGTCGAAGACCTGGGCCAGCCGGGGGTCTGTGAGCCTGCTGGCCGCGCGGGCAGCCGTGACCACCTCGGATATGCGGGGGAAGCCCTGCGCGAAGGTGAAGACGGTAACGGCCCGAGCCAGCGTCTCGTCGATCGCCTTCCACGCAGACCAACCAGAGCCAGCGGCAATCCGGTCCTCTAGCCGGTAGCGCCCGCCGAGTCTGGTACCTGGCTCAGACATTTGCGTGGTCATTCGATCAGTGCGCCGAGCCAGGTCGGGCTCTCGACGCTTCCTCCTGCTGCCGGAAGCTGGTCGGCGGGTCTGGACAATTCAATGATGCGGCACATCATGCCCGTGTGCTCCGCTGCCACCTTACCGCGCCGCAAACCGTTACCAGGCGGAGACCTTGGGGCACGTCTCGAAATCCTTAAGTAGAAAGATGTGCGCGGGTTCGCTACCCGGTTTCCTCGAGACCAATCAGTGCCGCAGCTGATCCCGAAAAGCTAGCGGCCCAGCCTCGACCGCACCGTGCCGAGCAACTCAGTGACCTCGCTGACCCGCAGCGCCCGGGCGGCGACCAGGTAGATCAGCAGGGCACCGCCTCCGCCGACCACGACCGTCGATAGCGCCGCGACCTTTCCCGAGCCGAGGTACAGGGCGGCTCCTATCGCGACGGCTAGAGCGAATATCGCGGCGGGCAGTGCCGCGGCGTGCATCTTGATCAGAGCCCGCCCGATCTCGCGCCCGGCCATGCCGCCCAGTCGCTTGCTGAGCGTCCGCCAGGCGATCACGGCGCCCGTGAGGTTCGCAAGGCCGAACCCGGCGCCCAGCGCGGCGACGACCTGGCTCGGCGGGAAGATGTAGAAGGCCGCGATGTTGGTCCCGATGTTGACGATCATGGTCACGACGCCGACTAGAGCCGGGGTCTTGCTGTCATGCAGCGCGTAGAACACCCGCAGCAGCAGTTGGAACAGCATGTACGGCATCAGGCCGAGTGAAAACACCGCGAACACGATGCCCAGGTACCTGGCGTCGGCGTCGGAGTTATTGCCATAGCTGAGCAGGATCTCGGCGAGCGCGGGCCCGAGGGCGGCCAGCACCAGGGCGGCCGGCGCTACGATCACCGACCCGAGCCTGACCCCGCTGGAGAAGTCGGACCGGACCAGATCGAAGCGGCGATCGGCGGCGTTCGCCGACATTCGCGGCAGCAGCGCGGTGATCACCGAGATCGCGATCACCGCGTAGGGAAGCTGGAACAGCAGCCAGGCGTAGCTGTAAGCCGAGAAGCCAGCGCCAACCCCGTGCGTCTTTGCCGCTCCGGACGGGCTCGCGATCCTGGCGGTCACCAGGTAGGCGATCTGAGTAGTGAGCACGTAGCAGAACATCCAGCCGGACATCCGCCCGATCTCGCCCACCTCGCCGCGCTTGAAGTCGAACCGCGGCCGCCACCTGAACCCGACCCGGCGCAGTGCCGGGACCAGCGCGGCGGTCTGGGCGACGATGCCGAGCGTGGTGCCGAGGCCCAGGAACGTCACCTCGAACGGGGTGATCGAGGCCGCTGTCTGGTGGGTTCCGGCGAACACCATGAACGCCACCGTTACGGCGATTACGACGATGTTGTTGACCACCGGCGTCCACATCGGCGCCGCGAAGCTGCCACGGGCGTTCAGGATCGCGCCGGCTAGCGACGTGACTCCGTAGAAGAAGATCTGCGGCGCGAAGAAGTAGGCAAAGATCACCAGGACGTGCCCAGCAGCGGCACTGCCGGGCTTCGGGTCATATAGATGGGCGATAGGCGCCGCGAAGATCGTGGTGATCAGCGTCAGCACCAGCAGGAACCCGGTGACGAGGGTGAACATCCGCTGGTCGTACTTCTCGCCGCGATCGGAGTTCCGTTTGGCGGCGTTCACCAGCAGCGGCACGATCACCGACGTCAAGATCCCGCCGATGGCGATGTTGTAGATCGTGTTCGGCAGCGTGTTGGCGTAGTTGTAGGAGTTGGCCAGCTTGTCCTGGCCGATCGCCGCCACCAGTACGAGCGTGCGGAGCAGGCCGGTTACCCGGGACGCGAGCGTGCCGACCGCCATCACGCTGCTGGATTTGACCAGGCTCTTAGCGCCCGGACTCGGTGGGGCCGGGGGTTCGGCGGTCCTGGTTCCTGACGGCGGCAGGCCGGAGCCACGCGAGCTGGGGGCCGTAACGACAGGGGCAACTTGCCGCTGGGCAGGGTCGGCCTGGGTGGGCGGCGGTGCGCTGGCCCGGCTTGCCCCCGGCTTGGCCCGGTGGGCGCCAGGAGCGCGGTGCGCACCTGGGCGGCGCGGTGCTCCGTTGCTGCCGCTGCCGCTGCCGTTGCTGCCGTTCGGCGCGGCGTGCTGTGGTCCGCATTGGTTGCGGGGATCCCAAGACTGCCCGGCGTTAGGCCCTGGCGAGCTCATCGAGTCTCCTCGGTGGGGCGGTGGCCCGGCGCCGGGCCAGCCGGACTCAGTTCCGATCGGTCACCAAAGACGTTATCGGGTCGATCCGGTGCAGCGGGCGGTTCCGGCCGACGTTCGCTGGTCGGCCCGGCCCCACTAGTCCCGCCCGTCTCAGGTATCCCGGAGCCCTCCGCGCTCGCGTCAGCGGCGGCGGCAACTCCGCCCGGCGACGGTGAACGGGGCTCAGCCGAGGTCGGCGCGGCCGCCGGATCGGCGCCATCGGGCCTTCCGCGCCTGATCGCCTGCGCGGCCGAGGCGATCACGAACACGGCCAGCGCGGCCGCGCAGATAACCAGCGCGACGGTGCCGAGATTGGTGGCACTCAGTTCCAGTGTCAACGGCTTGTCCGGCGGCTCGGGCAGCAGCCTCCCAGTCTTTGACCGCAGGCTCAGCTTGACCAGCGCCTTGCCAGTCTGGGCGGCGCTGACGTTGAGCTTGACCGGCGCGCTCGACAGCGGGGCCACTACGTAGAGCGCATGCGGGTTGCGCTGGGTGGCGATGACCGTGGCGTTGTTGCTGCTTACCCGCAACCCGACCTTGACCGCGTAACTGAGGGAGTTATGGATCGAGACAGTTACCGTGCCGACCTTGCCCCCGAGCGTGACGTGAATGATCTTCTGCTGGCCGCCTATGGACAGCCCGGCGAACTGTTTGTTGACGTAGGTCGTCATCCGGGTGAGCCTGACCTTCGCCTGCGGGATTCCGCTGCCCACCCAGCGTGAGGACTCGATCCCGAACATCGCCCGGTTTAGGCGCAGGTCGTTGGTGGTCATGATGGACTGGAGCAGCGAGACCTGGTGGTCCAGCCAGCCCACCTTGCGCAGCAGCTTGCCGCTCAGCTGAGCCTTGGAGTAGGGGCGGACCACCGACTTGAAGGCGTGTTCCTGCGGCTCGGCCGCGAGCTGATTGAGCGTCGACGGGCGCAGCCAGGGCGCGTTGACCGTGTCTTGCAGCAGGTGGGACGCCAGATCAGCGGACGGGTCCCAGCGCCTTGGCGGCGTGATCAGAATCGGCCGCTGCTGGGATGGCAACTCCGCCACGATCATCGCGGTCTCGGCCATGAACAACTGCCTGACGCTGAAGATCTGGCCGGCCTGCCGTGACTTCGCCGCGGGCGACCCGAGCAGGTTGGTGAGCGAGTTGTTGGCGAGCAGCACCTTGAGCTTCGTGCCGACGCCGTCGAACGCGCTGGTGACCGCCCCCGGGGTGGAAGTCCCCTGCGTTTGCGGCATCGTGAGGATCACCGTGCCGATCTTCATCGCGCCGAGATTCTCAAAAAGCGGCCGGGTGGCCCGCCCCTCGGCCGGCCACGCGACCGAGGACAGTTGGCTGGGCCCGGCCGGGAGCGGCGCGGTCTTTGAATCGCGATGTAGCAGTCGGCTAGCCAGCGTTTGACCATTGGAGAAAGATTTGCCCAGGTCGGTGTTGTTGCCAAACTGAGCGAGCCCGGCCAGATCCACGTCCGCGTACGGGGTGACGAAGACCTGCTGGCCGCTGGTGGCGGTGGTCAGGCTGGATAGCCATTTGGCGGCATCCCGGTCAGCCGGATGCAGGCGGTTGCGCGAGCAAGTCACCGAGTTCCCGACCCGGTACGGCTGTCGCATTGTCGTCACATTGTCGAGCAGGGCCGGATCGATCGCCCACGTCAGGTGGGCGGCACTTGCGTAGGTGCGGCCGACGTCAAGCAAATCGGAGAGCCGTCCCCCGCTCGCGATGCTCGAGGCGAGGAAGTTGTTGAGCAAGCCGGGGCACGGACCCTGATGCGGGCTGTCGATGAGCGGCCAGACCCATGAGGCGGTGAACGGCTTCGGCCGGACTGCGCTCGCGCAGCCGCGGGCCTTGTTCGGCCAGAACGGCAGTGGCATGGGCTCGTTCGCCACCGCGATGCCGGTCGTGTCGCTGGCCCGAACGGTGAGCGGATAGACCCCGAAGCAGCTCAGGTTGAGGTCCTTGACCGGCACCCGGAGCGTCCAGAACTGGCTCTGCCCCTTCGTCAGCTTGGCGATCCTGACTCGGGTGACCCCGGAGACCGGGGGCTGGCTGACCGTTAGCTGACCGTTCGCGAAGCTCTCCAGGTCGGTCTGCGTCGAGAAGGCCGCTGTCGAAGCGAGCAGTTGCACCGACAGGCCGGTCAGGGCGTGGTCGGTCAGGTTCTTGAGCCGGCCGGTGATCGTGATCGTCTGGCCCGGGGTCGCGTAAGGCTGGCTCGTTTCTGTAATGCTCAGCCCGAGCGGTGCGGCTGACTGAGCCGTCGGCTGGGTCAGCTGTGCCTCCGCCGATCCGGCCGCAAGCGGGAGCGCCGCCAGGGCCACGATGGCGCCGGAGGTGACGCCAATCCGCGCCAGCCACGAGAGCCGGCAGGCGCGGTCACTGACGGCACGCGAGCTTGCCATGGCGCTCATCGTATTGCGGCCGCATGCTTGCCTTGGCGGCCCTGCCCGCACGGCCGCTCCGGTTGACTCTCGCTTGCCCGCACTCCAACCCCCGATTGTTACTGTCTAGGTAAAGCGCCTAATCTCAATGCCCGTGCATGATCCCTCACCTTTGACGGCCGAGCAGCGCCGTGCGGTCACGGCTCTGCTGTCCGCCATCCCCAAGGTCGCCGACGAACTCGGCCGCCTTTTCGCCCGAAATGGTCACGCACTCGCGCTCGTGGGCGGGCCGGTGAGGGACATCTTCTTGCGCCGTCCGCTCAGTGATCTTGATCTCACTACCGACGCTCCGCCGGAACGGGTGATGGCGATCACGGCCGACTGGGCGGACGCGACCTGGACGGTGGGGATCGCCTTCGGCACCGTCGGCCTGCGCAAGGGCAACAGCGTCCTGGAGATCACGACGTACCGCAGCGAACGCTACGACCGGTCGTCGAGAAAGCCAGTCGTGCAGTACGGCGAATCGCTCACCGATGACCTGCTGCGCCGCGATTTCACGGTGAACGCCATGGCCGTCACGCTCCCGGCGCATGAGCTGGTCGACCCGTTCGGCGGTCTGACCGATCTGGGGAACTCGCTGCTGCGTACCCCAGGGACGCCGGAGGATTCCTTTGACGACGATCCGCTGCGAATCTTGCGGGCCGCTCGCTTCGTCGCGGAACTCGGGTTCGAACCGACGCCGGAGGTAACCGCGGCGATGAGCACGCTCGCGCCCCGGCTTGAGATCGTCTCGGCGGAGCGGATCTCGGCCGAGTTCACCAAGCTGCTGCTGTCCGCCCGGCCCGGCGGACCCTCGGCCGGCCTCGACCTGCTGGTGCGGACCGGCGCGTCCGACTATTTCCTGCCCGAGCTGCCGAAGCTTCGCCTTGAGGTGGACGAGCACCATCGGCACAAGGACGTCTACCGGCACTCGCTGATCGTGCTCAACCAGGCGATCGAGCTGGAACCGCGCTACGGCCTTGAGCGGGATCTGCGGCTGCGGCTGGCCGCGCTGCTGCACGACATCGGCAAGCCGAAGACCAGATCACTGCTGCCTGGCGGCCGGGTCGCCTTCCACCACCACGACGTGGTCGGTGCGAAGCTCGCCACGACCAGGCTCAGGGCCCTGCGCTTCCCCGCCGATGTCACCGCCGACGTGGCCGAGCTAATCGGGCTGCATCTGCGGTTCCACGGATTCGGCACCGGGGAGTGGACCGACTCGGCCGTCCGGCGCTACGTGACCGACGCCGGCCCGATGCTGGCTCGACTGCACGCGCTGACCAGGGCCGACTGCACGACCCGCAACCGGGCCAAGGCCCAGCGCCTGGCCGCGAGCTATGACGAGCTGGAAGAGCGGATCTCCGAGCTGGAGGAGCGGGAGGAACTAGCCAAGATCCGGCCCGACCTAGACGGCCACGAGATCATGAAGCTGCTAGGCATCGGCCCCGGCCCGGCGGTCGGCCGCGCCTACAAGCACCTGCTCGACCTCCGCCTGGAACACGGCCCGCTCGATCACGACCGCGCGGTCGAAGAACTGCTGCGCTGGGCCAAGGACTCCGGCCTCGGCTGACGGCTGATGTACCAGTAGCCGGCAGCCGCGATCAGGTAACCGGCGGCGGCGAATATCAGCATCGCGACTGAGCGGCCGGAGTCTGGCATGAAACCGGCGCACGCGGCCGCGCCGACCACGAAGCTGGTGTTGTACAGCATGTCGTTCACCGAGAACACCCGGCCTCGGTACTCATCGGCCATGTCCTGCTGCAAGATCGTCGTGGTCGAGATCGCGATGCCTTGCGCGACCACGCCGAGGATGAAGCCGATCGCCACGTAGCCCGGCTGGCTGAACGTCAAGCCCAGCGTTCCGGTAACGACGCCGCCAAGCACCAGCATCGAGGTGACCCAGGCGGCGTTGGAGATTCGGTTGGTCGCCACCGGGGTCAGCCAGGCCGCGGCGCCGTAGCCAACGGCCGAACTGATGACGAGCGGCAGGAAGTGGGCGAGCGCGGTGTTGCCGTTGCTGCCGTGGAAGAAGTAGTTGCGGTACAGCAAGATCGACATCAGCAGCAAGATCCCGTAAAGGAACCGGTGCGCGGTCGTGGCGATCAGCGCGCCGCGGGCCGGTCGCTGCCGCCAGACGTGCCGTAGCCCGGAGACCAGTCCGGCGGCCACGTTCTCGAGTTCGGCGCCCACGGAGCCCTGACCGGCCTCTTCGGTCGGCGTCGGCCCGAGCAAGGTCCTTGGCATCCGCGTCGCGGCCAGGCTGGCGGCGAGGTAACACATTCCGGCCACGCAAAGCGTTATCGCCGAACCAACTGGACCGCCGCCGGTAGCCAGATGCACTCCGGTTCCCGCGATGCCGCCGATGAACGCCACCACGGTGCCTGAGGTGGGACCGACCGAATTCGCCATCACCAGCTCGTCGGCGCCGACCACGTGCGGCAGTGCCGACGACAGGGAGGACAGGAAGAACCGGTTGACGCCGAGCACGATGAGGGCGGCTAGCAAGACGGGAGGTCCGAGCGCGCCGGCGGCGATGAACAACGCGCCGAGTGCGACGAAGCCGGCTCGGGCCAGCGCGGCCCAGAACAGGATCTGGCGGCGTGACCACCGGTCGATGAACACCCCGGCGAACGGGCCGACCAGCGAGTACGGCAGGTACAGCACGGCGAACGAGATCGCGGCGGCGGCCGGGTTGGGAAACGAGGTGGCGTTGAAGAAGACGTAGGTGCCAAGACCCGCGGTGAAGATGCCATCGCCGGTCTGCGAGATCAGCCTGGTGGCATAGAGCCTGCGAAAGCCCTGGCCCGCAAGGACAGTGCGCAGGTCCCCGATAAACGAGCTGGGGGCATGGGTATGGCGTCCGGCGGTGCTGGCCCGGCGGGACGACCCCCCGGAACCCCCCGCCTGCTCACCCTGGTCCTGCTCGATCTCGCGATGCGCGCGCACGAGACCAGATTACGGCGTGGAAAGGAGCGCACCCATGGTGTCGGGTGCGCCCCTAGCTCTAGGTTGCTCAGCAACCAGGTTGAGTCGTTTAGCGGTCGACTTCGCCGCGGATGAACTTCTCGACCTGCTCGTGGGCGAAATCGTCGCTGTACTGCTCGGGCGGCGACTTCATCAAGTACGACGAGACCGAGGTGATCGGGCCGCCGATGCCGCGGTCCTTGGCGATCTTCGCCGCGCGGACCGCGTCGATGATCACGCCCGCCGAGTTCGGCGAGTCCCAGACCTCGAGTTTGTACTCCAGGTTGAGCGGCACGTCGCCGAAGGCCTTGCCTTCGAGCCGGACGTAGGCCAGCTTGCGGTCATCGAGCCACGGCACGTGGTCGGACGGACCGATGTGCACGGTCGCGCGCTCCATCTCGTGCGGGATCTGCGAGGTAACCGCCTGGGTCTTGGAGATCTTCTTGGACTGCAGGCGCTTGCGCTCCAGCATGTTCATGAAGTCCATGTTGCCGCCGAAGTTGAGCTGGTAGGTGCGCAGCAACTCGACCCCGCGGTCCTCGAACAGCTTGGCCAGCACCCGGTGCGTGATCGTGGCCCCGACCTGCGACTTGATGTCGTCGCCGATGATCGGCACGCCCGCCTCGCTGAACTTGGCCGCCCAGGCCGGGTTAGAGGCGATGAACACCGGCAGCGCGTTGACGAAGGCGACCCCGGCGTCGATCGCGCACTGTGCGTAGAACCGGTCCGCGTCCTCCGAGCCGACCGGCAGGTACGAGACCAGCACGTCAGCCCGCGCGTCGCGCAGGGCGGCGGTGACATCCACCGGGTCCTCATCGGACTCGGTGATGATCTCGCGGTAGTACTCACCCAGGCCGTCGAAGGTCGGGCCCCGCTGCACGGTGACGCCGAGCGGAGGTACGTCGCAGATGGTGATCGTGTTGTTCTCGCTTGCCACGATGGCCTCGGCGATGTCCCGGCCGACCTTCTTGGCATCCACGTCGAACGCGGCGACAAACTCGATGTCCCGGACGTGGTAGGGGCCGAACTGGACATGCATCAGGCCCGGCACCCGACTAGCCGGGTCGGCGTCCTTGTAGTACTCCACGCCCTGGACGAGGGAACTTGCGCAGTTCCCGACGCCCACGATGGCTACCCGTACCGAACCCATAAGGATTGCTCCTATCTTTTCTTTCTTCTCTCAGTGTCTGTTTCTCTGGGGCCCCGATCCGGCTTCACCGGCCGGATCGGAGGCACCTTCGGTGACACTGTCTTTGATGGCGCCGCCGAGCGGGTCGGCGGACTCGGCGTCCGCTCGCCGCTCGGAGGCGATCAGTTCGTTCAGCCAGCGGACCTCACGTTCCACCGACTCAAGTCCATGCCGCTGTAGTTCGAGCGTGTAGCTGTCCACCCGCTCCCTGGTCCTGGCCACGCCAGCGCGGAACGCCTCGACTCGCTCTTCGAGCCGGCTGCGCCGGCCTTCTAGGATGCGCATCCGGACGTCCGCCCTGGTGAGCCCGAAGAAGGCGAACCTGACCCCGAATCCGTCGTCCTCCCAGGAGGCCGGTCCGGCCTGGCCGAGCAGGTCCTGCAGGTACTCCTTGCCGTCGGCGGTCAGCCGGTAGACGATCTTTGAACGGCGCCCCGCCAGCGGCTTGGCCGGATCGGGCAGCGTGTCCTCGGTGATCAGGCCGCGGGAGGTGAGGTCCTTCAGGCACGGGTACAAGGATCCGTAACCGAAGGCGCGGAATGCCCCGAGTACCGAGTTAAGCCGCTTGCGCAGTTCATAGCCATGCATAGGGGTCTCGTGCAGCAACCCGAGCACGGCGAGCTCGAGCACGCCGGTCCTCTGGCTCATCTCGGCTGTGCCTCCTGCCCTGCCGGGTATGTGCTTGCCCTAGTGTATCCGCTCGATGTATCGGGCCGATACATCGACAAGATATGTAGTCTTTGGCTCCAGCGCAAGTTCGGGATCTGGGCGCTCCGGCAAGACGCAGTTCAGCGCCGGCCCCGCGATCAGCACTCCAGGCCGGGGTCTCGGCGTAGCCGGGAATCCGTCGTAACCTGTCGGTCATGAGGCGATCGGTGGTCGACTACTCGCTGGCGCGGCGGGCAACCCTCGCGTCGGTGCTGTCTGGTCGCACCACGGTCACCGACGTCTGCGACGCCCATCCTTACTTGCTGCGGGCCGCCAAATTCCACGGCGAGCCGACCGACACCAGCTGCCCCATCTGCCGCAGGGCAAAGCTGACGCACGTCACCTACGTGTACGGCGACGAACTCGGGCAGTACGAGGGCCGAGTCAAGCAGGGCAGGGAACTCGACGAAATGGCCGCCGAATATGGCGAGTTCCGGGTCTATGTGGTGGAGGTCTGCCGGAGTTGCGGCTGGAATCACCTTGCGTCGTCGTATGTGCTAGGTACTGGCGAACCGTCCGTTAGGCGGCGTCGCCGCGCTCGCACCGGGGACTGACCGGCCGAAAACCCGGCGGAATGCCGCTGATGCTGACAGTGTGGGTTCTGGGGCCGCCGGCGCTGTCGGTTCTGGACCGCCGGGCACTGCGGGCTTGGCACCAACTGGAAGAGTTCTGCGTTAAAGCGATTGGCCCACGCAACTGCGGATGAAAGCGCAGACTAGAGAGCGTATCGGGACACTAGGTACAGCCGGGTAGCGTGGTTGCCCAGCGGGCCAGGCTCCGCTGATGACTGCCGTGAACGCCGACCAGCGAGGATCAGGTGAGTAGTCGAGACTTTCCCGGGCCATCCTGGCAGGACAGATCGGTGCCTGATGACAGGCGTCCTGTGCAGGGGCCCGCGGATGAGAGCGGTTACGGGCAGCCCGGGGCGGCTGCTAATTACGGTTCCCCTCAGTCCGGTTACAATGGGCCGACGGTGCACCGAAGCGAGCCGACGGTTCGCCGCAGCGACCCCAGGTACGGTCGCGAAAGTGGTAGCAGCCGACCTACGAGCAGCCGTCAGCCCGATGGCTACGGCCAGGTGCCAGGTAACGGAAACGGCTCCTCGGTGCCCTACGCGCGCAAGGCGGCCTCCGGCTCTGGCCGGCACAGCGGCAGGAACGGCGGCGCGGCTTCTAACCCCGCGAACTCCGGCGGCGCTTACGGCGCCGATGCGAGTGGCCAGGGCGGCTCAAGTAGCCGAACCGTCTCTTCGGGATCTGGCTCAGACCGACGCGAGGGGTCGAACGGCCGGTCCGCAGCGCCGAACTCCGCAGCGCCGAACTCCCATGGCAACACCGCTACCCGTGGCGGGCAGGCCGGTTACGGCTCCTCGGGTTACGGCGGCCCGGCTGGCTACGGTTCTTCCGGCCGCTCGGCCCGGCCTGGTTACTACAACCCGGACGACAACGTTCTCGGCCTCGGCGATGAGAGCATGCCCGGGCTATACCGCCAGGTCCGCCCGGTCGGAAAGAACGGGCAGCCGGCACCGGACGAGCTAGGCCGCTTCACCGGCCGGCGCGGCTCGGGTGGCCCGGGCTCGGGAAGGGATGACGGGCCACGGCGCGGCAGTCCTGATGATCCGCTGACGAAGAGGATCCTGCTCCGGCTGTGGTATGGCCGGTGGTGGCGGCACTGGTCGGTCAAGAAGGTCGCGCTGCTGATGGGCGGAACGGCCGCCCTGGTCGTGCTGGCCCTGGTCGCGTCGTTCTTCGTGGTGCTCAATAACACCCGCGTGCCGATCAAGGCGCTGAGCAGGCCGCTGACGCAGTCCTCGCTGGTCTACTTCTCCAATGGCAAGGCCGTCGGCTGCTTCTGCACCGTCCACCGGACCGTGCTCACCGAGGGCCAGATCCAAAGGAGCAAGCTGCTCGCCGCCGCCGTGCTGGCCGCCGAGGACCGGAATTTCTTCACCGAGGGCGGTATCTCGGTGACCGGCATCCTGCGTGCGGCCAAGGCGGACCTGTCGGGCTCGGCCGCGATTCAGGGTGGTTCGACGATCACCGAGCAGTTCGTCAAGACCTATTACGACCCTTCGGGTCTTGGCAACCTGACCTACAAGCAGAAGCTGAAGGAGATCTTCGTCGCGATCAAACTGGCGAAGATACGGCCGAAATGGTGGATACTCACCCATTATCTGAATTCGATCCCGCTCGGCGCGGGAGCCAATGGCGTCCAGGCGGCCGCCCAGACCTACTTCGGCGTCAAGGCCTGGCAGCTCACGATCGCGCAGGCGGCGATGATCGGCGCGATGATCCAGTCGCCGTACGGCTACCAGCCGAAGGACCCGACCTCGATCGCGACGGGCCTGCACAACTCGCTGCTCGACCGCTGGGTATACGTGCTCAACAACATGGTCAGGGACGGCGCGATCACTCAGGCGGACGAGACAGCCCTGGTGCCAGACACGTCCAACCCGTCATCGGGGCTTAAGAACTTCCCGAAGATCAAGAACAAGTCACCGGCCACGGACTGGCCCGGTTTCCGCGGCTATATCATGCAGCTCGTCGCCAACGAGGCGGCCGCCTATTACGGCTTGCCGGACAATATGGTCGAGCTCGGCAAGCTCGGTTTGCGCATCCACACGACGATCAACCTGAACTTGATGCGGGACATGTACAACACGATCAGCCGCATCAAGGCAATGATGAAGGCCGACGGCGTGCCGTTGCCGAACTACGTGAACATCAGCGCCGTGCTCGAGAAGCCGGGGACCGGGCGGATCGAGGCCTTCTACGGCGGACCGGGGTTCGGAGCGAAGAACTGCAAGGTGCGTCGCTGCAACGTGGACTCGATCCTGGCGGCTGAGCCGGTCGGATCATCGTATAAGCCCTACGTGCTTACCACTGCCGTCTCCGAGGGCATGAACGTGCAGACCAGCGTGATGAACAGTCACTCGCCGTTGTGCATCCCGCCGGACTACACCTCGACACTCCGTCTGCAGCTGTCCAAGCAGACCCGGCACTGCGCTACCCCTGACGGATACTGGCAATTCGACGAGAGCAGCGAGAACACCAGCAATAACTTGTCGGTCGTCGGTGCTACGGCTACTTCGAATGACCCGGCCTTCGAGGATCTCATTCACCGGACTGGCGTGCAGCAGGTAATCAACATGGCCGCGAAGCTCGGCGTCAGCTCCTACGACGTGGAGGGCCTCAACGCGTTGTTTGGCAATGGCTGCCGCAAGCATCATCCGCATTGCTTCCCAGGTGCGATCAACTCGGCCCTTGGTGAAGGATCCCTCACCGCCGTCGACCAGTCGACCGCCTTTTCTACGCTGATTTCCGGTGGCATCAGGGTTACGCCGCATGTCATCGCCTATGTGACCCAGAACGGTCAGAAGCTAAAGCCCCACGGAATCTTCAAGAAGCAGGTCGTCCATCAGGCCGTGGCCGCCGACGCCGACTATGCGCTGTCTTTCGACAACCAGGTCGTCCCGAACGCCGGCGCAGGTACCGGCGTCCCGAACGCGGAGTGGCCCGGCCGCCCGATGATCGCCAAGACGGGCACCCTGGGACAGACCACCACCGCCTCCGAGGCATGGTTCGTCGGTGCGATCCCGCAATACTCCTTGGCGGTCGGGATGTTCACCGACAAGCCGTACGGCAACCCGCCCCAGAATCTCGACGGCCTGCCGTCTGTCCAGGGCATAGGGGGTAGCTACGGCGGCGCCTGGCCCGCCACCATCTGGCGCACCTTCATGACCGAGCACTTCAGCAGCCTCCCGGTGCTGCAACTGCCGACGCCTAACTACGATGGGTTCACCAAGTGGATCCAGGCGAAGCCGGTGAAGAAGAAGAAGCCAAAGTGCAAGCCACAGCACGGACACCACGGCTTCCCATTCTTCGAGCACGGTAACGGCAAAAACTGCCAGGGCAACGGTAACGGCAATGGCAACCCCAACCCGAAGCCGTCGGGACCGCCGACTCCGAACCCGCCGCCGACGCCGAACCCGCCGCCGACCGGTCCCCCGACCCCGACGCCGACCTCGACCCCGACTCCGTCAGGTTCGCCGAGCGCCGCGGCGGCTGGCGGTCAGCTGGTGAAGCCGCATCAGCAGCAGAAGGTGCCGGGCAAGCAGGAGCGGATACCGACGCCCGCCTCCGACGCGGCGGCGATTCTGCGGACACCGGCGATCCTGCCCGGTGAGCTCACGGGCAAGATCGCCTGGACGGTGACGACCAGCCTGACCTAGCGCCGCGTCGGGCGAATCCCCGCGTCGGGCTCAGTCACACCGGCAACACCGGCCTCTGGCCTGAGAGCGGGACTTGGTTGGCTAGTCGATCGCCAGTTGGGTGCGGAGCCAGCGGACGTCGGCGGCCGGGTCAGGGGTCTCGCAGATGACCGGGGAGCCGGCCGCCTGGACGACAGAGACGATTACGCTCGACTCGATCGTGCCTGAGGTGAGTCCGGCGTGCCGGTCCCGGCCCGAGTTGAACTCGTCGCGCGAGTTGTTGCAGTGCACCAGATCGATCCGGCCGGTGATCGCCTTGACCCGGTCCACGATCCCGACGAGGTCTTCGCCCGCTGAGTTGGCGTGACAGGTGTCCAGGCAGAAACCGACATCGTCGCCGCCAGCGGCACCGATCGCCTCCCAGAGCCTGGCGATGTTCTCCAGGCTGCGCGCCATGGCGCCGTCGCCGCCGGCGGTGTTCTCGATCAGCATCGGCAGCGGCCGCTCGATGCGCTCGATCGCCTTGCGCCAGCTGACGTATCCCTCGGCTGGGTCGGTGTCCGCGGTCACGTGCCCGCCGTGCACGATCAGCCCGGCCGCCCCGATCGACGCGGCGGCGTTGAGCTGCTGCTCGAGGATCTTGCGGCTCGGAATCCTGATCCGGTTGTTCGGCGAGGCGACGTTCACCAGGTAGGGCGCGTGGACGTACGCGACGACATCGGCGGCCGCGAACTCGGCGCGAATCTGGTCAGGATCGCGCCCGCCCGGCATCGTGGGCGCCTTCCAGTCCTGTGGGTCGCCGAGGAAAAACTGGACGGCGTTGACGCCCATCGCGGTGGCTACCGGCAGCGGATCGCCGTCGTGCAGGTGTGCTCCGATTCTGGCCATCCCACGAGCTTAGCCCTCGACGCGAGCGCGCTACCCTGCCCTTCTATGCTGCCCGAGGTCACCGCCATCACCTACGTGACGCCGCTGCGCGAAGGCGGCTCGCTGCCGGCGATCATGGAGGCCGACGACTACGGCACGTACGTGGTGAAGTTTCGCGGAGCGGGCCAAGGCCCCAAAGCCCTGGTCGCCGAGGTCATCAGCGCGCGACTGGCGAGGGTCTGCGGCCTGCGAGTGCCCGACCTGGTCACCGTGGTGCTCGACCCGGCGCTCGCGGCCGGAGAACCCGACCAAGAGATCCAGGATCTGCTGCGAGCCAGTGCCGGGCTCAACCTCGGGGTCGACTTCCTGTCCGGCGCGGTCGATTTTGACGCGACGGCGCCCGCCGTCGACGGCGAACTGGCCGGTCGGATCATCTGGTTCGACGCTTTGGTCAGCAATGCCGACCGGTCGTGGCGTAACCCGAACATGCTCTTGTGGCGTGACCAGCTCTACTTGATTGATCATGGGGCGACGCTGACGTTCCAGCATCGGTGGGAGAGCGCGGCCGCGGCCGCGACGCGCCCGTACGACGTGACGGAGCACGCCCTGATCGGCTGCGATCCCCAGATCGAGGCCGCCGACGCCGGTCTGGCCGGACTGATCACTGCCGACGTGCTGGACGAGGCTGTGGCGGAGGTTCCGATGGACTGGCTGGAGCCTGAGTCCGCTATCTCGCCTGACCCAGCCCGGATCGCGGCCGCCTACGCGAGTCAGCTGGCTGACCGGCTGGCTGCGCGATCGCACTGGGTGCCACCGCTGGTCGAGACCGCTCGTCAGCCTGGTATCGCTCGCCGGCGGCCGGCCAGGACGGCGCCGCCGGCCTGGCTCACCAGGTCGCCGCGGCAGCGGGCCGCCGAAGGCGGCCAGGCATGACTGGCGGCAAGCACCCTTTCGAGTACTGCGTGCTGCGCCTGGTGCCGAGGGTGGATCGCGGCGAGCTGATCAATGCCGGAGTCGTGTTGTACTGCCGTCCGCTGCGCTTCCTCGGCGTCCGCATCGAACTCGACCCCCGTCGGCTGCTCGCCCTCGACCCGGCCGCCGACGTGGCCAGCGTCGAGCGCGCCTTGGCGGCGGTAGCGGCGGTCTGCGACCAGGCCCCGACCGCGGGGTCGGCCGGCCAGCAGGACATCGGCCGCCGGTTCCGGTGGCTGACCGCCCCGCGCAGCACGGTCGTCCAGCCCGGGCCGGTGCATACCGGCCTCACCGACGACCCGGCCGCCGAACTGGAGCGCCTGCTCGACTCGCTGGTCCGGCTGCCGGAGCGACCTTAAAGCGCCGCTCCCTTCGGGGGGTCCGGGGGGTCGTCCCCCCGGGCTAGCACTGCCTCAGACGAAACCGCCGTGGGCGATGCCCAGGCCCATGCCGACGAACGCCGCGGTAATGCCGCAGACAATGACGCAGCGCTGATTGGTGGTCACCGAGACCATCTGCGCCCCCAATCCGACGAGGAAGGCAGAGACCCCGAGCACGCTGCCCACGATGTGCGCCATGCTCAGCAAGCCGAGCACGGTCGAGGTGACACCAGCGACCACCGAGTAGCCGGCCGCCAGGTTGATCGTGGGATGGCGCTGGCCGTCGGTGTTCAGAGTGAAACGTGGGCTCGGTCGGGACTCAGTCTCGGCCTGCGACACGGCCGTCACCTCCAACAGACGCGAACCTGCCAGGCGGACCCCAGTCGACGCGGGCGCACCGGCCTAAGGAGCATGCATTCAACTGGCGCAAATCTTTCTTCCTGAAAATACTGCTGTTGCTGGTGTCTAGCCCACTACCGGGATGCAATTTTGATCTGTGTTTGCCCGCTCGGTGGGCTTTGTAAGCACCGCGGGCACGGCTGCGGTGCTGGTACGCTTACTCGTCTGCGCCAGCGCGCAGGTCCTCCTGTCACGGAAAGACCGTGACCGCTGAGTCCGAAGGAGGCTGTTGGGCATGCGCCGTTACGAGATGATGATCATTCTCGATCCAGCGCTCGAAGAGCGAACCGTGCAACCCTCACTCGATCAGTTCCTGACGGTCGTGACCACGGCCGGAGGCACTGTCGACAAGGTCGATGTCTGGGGCCGCCGTCGGCTCGCCTACGAGATCGACAAGAAGTCTGAGGGGATCTACACCGTCGTCGACCTGGTTGCCGAGCCTGACACGGTCAAGGAGCTTGACCGCCAGCTCAATCTGAACGAAGCAGTGATGCGGACCAAGATCATGCGTCCGGACGTGCACTGACAGCTGTCGCGTCCAGAACGGCTCGCTGGCCTCGCGGATGCCCTTTGAGTGTCTGAGGCGAGCGCTAACGTCATACTGTGTCCGAACTCCGACTAGCACCCGATTGACCGGGAGTACCCGATGGCAGCAGGCGACACCCAGATCACCGTGATAGGCAACCTCGTCGACGATCCGCAGCTCCGCTACACCCCGACCGGGCAGGCGGTTGCCAACTTCCGGGTCGCCTCCACGCCTAGGTTCCTTGACAAGCAAACCAACGAGTGGAAGGACGGCGACTCGCTCTTCCTCTCCTGCAACGTATGGCGTCAGGCTGCCGAGAACGTAGCCGAGAGCCTGCAGCGGGGCATGCGGGTCATCGTCTCAGGACGACTGCGCCAGCGGTCCTATGAAACCAAGGAAGGCGAGAAGCGGACCGTCTACGAGGTTGAGGTAGACGAGGTCGGTCCATCGCTGCGCAACGCGTCGGCCAAGGTCGTCAGGTCCAGCCGGGCCACGGGCGGCCAGGGCGGTTCCGGCGGGGGCGGTGGTTACGGTGGCGGCGGGTCGGGCGGTTCCGGCGGGTCGGGCGGCTACGGCAGCTCAGGCAGTTCCGGCGGCTCAGGCGGCTCCGGCGGAGGCCGGGCCAACGACGACCCTTGGAGCTCAGAGCCGGCGGATAGCGGGTTCAGCGA
>Ga0099827_10000363_pt1 | contig 19812 bp, 13 predicted proteins | sample CZO8metaG_FD_79339 | JGI IMG/M metagenome (GOLD analysis project Ga0099827, IMG submission 79339) | Vadose zone soil microbial communities from the Eel River Critical Zone Observatory, Northern California, USA - CZOApr15con1.8 metaG | ecosystem: Environmental > Terrestrial > Soil > Vadose zone ...
ATTTCCTATTTCGCGATCAATCAACGCGCTGGTCGCGGCTCACTACGGGGTACCGGTGGTACTCGTCACCGGCGACCGGAGCGCGTGCGAAGAGACCGAAGCGCTGATTCCCGGCGTGCACGGAGCGATAGTGAAGGAGTCGGTCAGCCGCCTGGCGGCGCATAACCTGCACCCGCGCAAGGCGTGCGAGCTGATCCGCTCCGAAGCCGAGCGCGCGATCGAGGGCGCCGCCGACGCGGCTCCTCCGCCGCTATCGGACGCCGTTCTCGAGGTCTCGGTCCGTACCACCGATATCGCCGAGGCGGCGAACTGGGTCCGCGGCGTCGAGCGGACCGGCCCGCGCGAGCTGCGCTTCGCCGGTGATGACCCGCTGTCGGTCTATCGTTCGTTCTGCGCGGCGATCCTGCTCACCAGGACCGTCGCGGAAGTAGTGTGACCGCGCCCGCGGGCCGGCCACACAGTGCTGGCCCGGGTGGTGGGCGGGGGGTGAAGCGGGCGGGGCCCCCCGGAACCCCCCGCCGGCCGCCAAAAGTAGCCGTCGTGACCGGCGCGGCTGGCGGAATCGGGGCGGCGATCTGCCGGCGGCTGGCGTCCGACGGTCTTACCATCGCATGCGTCGACCTGCGCGCGGACGACGTGGTCGACCTCGCGGCCAAGTTGCCTGGTGTGCGAGGCTACGGAGCGGACGTCGGCGATGCGGCCGCGGTTCGCGACCTGGCCGCGGCGATCACCGGCGACCTAGGGGCGCCGTGGTTGCTCGTCAATGCCGCCGGAGTATTCAGCATTCAGTTGCTCACCGATCTGGAGGAAGCGGAGTGGGACCGAATCATCGACACGAACCTCAAAGGCCCTTACCTGACCTGCCGCGAGTTCATGCCCGCGATGATCAGCGCGGGTGATGGCTGCGTGATCAACATCGCTTCGACCGCCGGTGTCCGCGGCGGTCGCCGTCGCGCCGCTTACTGCGCTTCTAAGGGCGGGCTGGTACTGCTGACCAGGAGCCTGGCGATCGACCACGGCCAAGACGGAATCCGGGTGAACTGTGTCTGCCCCGGTTTGATCGACACCGAGATGGCCGACTGGATCAGGTATGACGAGCGGGCGATGACCGAGTTCGCCGCCCGGACTCCGGCCGGCCGGATCGGGCAGCCGGCCGACATCGCGGACGCGGTCGCGTTCCTCGCCAGCGACCAGGCCAGCTACCTCCACGGCGCGGTCATGATGGTCGACGGCGGCGGAACCGCGTGAGCAGTGGCGGTGCCAAGCCGTTGTCCGACGATACTGCGGGGGGTTCCAGGGGGTCGGCTCCCCGGGCCAGCACGGACCCACCCGCCGTACCGGCGACGGCCGGCGCTCGTCCGGCCACCGGTCGCAATCGCGGTCCCGGCCCGGCTGCTAGCACGGTTGACGGCCCGGTGCTGCCCGCTCAGCGGCGGGTTTCTCGGCTGATCGACATCGCCGAGGCGGTCGGGGTGCACACCTCGACCGTCTCCCGTGTGCTCAACGGCGATCCAGCTCAGTCCGTCCGGCCCGAGCTTTACCAGCAGATCCTGGCTGTCGCCCGGCAGCAGGGCTATCGCCCCAACGCCCTGGCTCGCGCGCTCAAGGGCCGCCGGGTCGGCGCGTTCGCGTTCGTGATCCCGCTGCTGCGTAACCCGATCTGGGTCCGGCTCCAGCGCGGCGCGCTGCAGCGCGCCGCCGAGCACGGTTTCGTCGTCATGATCATGGAAGAGCCGTTGGACGACGCGAAGTCGCCGGACAGCTACCGCTACCTGGTCGATGAGAGCCGGGCCGACGGCCTGCTGATCGCGACCTCGCTGCGGATCAGGGAGCACGCGGACGGCGTGTCGGTCGCTCCGCACGTCTACGTCAACCGCCGGGGGCCGCATCGCGGCAACAACGTGGTCATGGACGAGGCCGGTGCGGTTCAGATGTTCCTTGATCACGTTGGCGGGCTTGGCCACCGTAACGTCGCGCTGATCGACGGTCCGGCCTATGTCGACACCGTGCACCGCCGGGTGCTCGCCGCGCGCCGGATCTGTTCCGCCCGCGGGTTCACGCTCCAGGCCCTGAACACCGCGGCCACCGAAGAGGGCGGCTGGGACGCGACCCAGCGGATGCTGTCGCATCGGATCAGGCCCACGGCCTGCGCGGTCGGCAGCCTGAACCAGCTGTTCGGGATGCTCGCCGCGCTCCGCGCCGCTTCGGTGCCGGTGCCCGAGGCGATGTCGGTGGTGAGCTTCGACGAAGACGAATGCCTGGCCTTCCTCGAGGTCCCGGTCACCAGCGTGGCGATGCCGCTCGCCGAGCTCGGCAGCGCCGCGGTGGACGCGCTGATCGCCCGGATGGACGGCCGCCAGGATCGAGACGTGCTGGTCAGATCCCCGATGACGCTGGTCCAGCGCTCCTCGGTTAGTAGTGCACCCCCGGGTTAGCAGGAACCAATCGGGCATGCTAGACGTTTTTCTGTCAACCGGATTCACTGCTTCAGCGTCAAAATTGTTAGCAACACGGTTATTTACGGCGCAGCGGGCTAGATGACCGGGTGACGTCCGGCTTGGCTTAGCCTGTCTGTGGCCGGGCTGCGGGCTATACCTGGCGCGCGGAGTACCGGAGGACGCATGAAAGGCATGCGGTCGAAGCGGGGACAGATCATCCGCTGGACCTCGATCGCCGTAGCGGCCGTCCTCGTGACCGGGTCGCTCGGCGCTTACATCGCACTGCGAGCCAAGCTCGACAAGATCACGCACATCGCCAAGATCGACACGGACCATCGCCCGCATCGGTATACCGACGCGCTCAACATCCTGGTGCTTGGTTCTGACAATCGGCACGGCCATAACGGGACCATCGGCGGCCGGTATGGCTGTAACTGCTCCGACACCGACATGCTCGTGCACATCTCGCCCGGCCGAGGTAAGGTCACCGCCGTCAGCATCCCGCGCGACACAATGGTGCCTACCTATGCGTGCTCGCCGTGGAACGGGCTGCCGGGCCAGGTGGCCGACCTCACCGCACTGGAACGGATCAACGGCACGCTCGGTAACGGCGGTCCCGAGTGCGTTCGGGAGACTGTCGAGCAGCAGACCGGTGTCTTCATCAACGACGTGCTCGAGCTGGACTTCAGCGGCTTCGAGCAGATGATCAATGACGTCGGCGGGGTGAACATCTGCATCCCGTTCACCATCATAACACGATCTCGTACGCGGGCGGCACCGGCCTGAAGCTGACGGCCGGCCGGCATCACATCTGGGGCCGGCAGGCGCTGCAGTTCTGGCGCACCCGCGAGAACGTGGCCGACGGTTCGGACATCGCCAGGATCGCCCGCGACCAGTACTTCCTGGCCCAGCTGGTCAAAGGCGTGCTGCACAGCGGCCTGCTGCACAGCCCGACCAAGCTGTACAAGGTGCTCGGCGACGTGGCCGGCAATCTGATGACCGACGCCAGCGACACCGACCTGCTGCACATCGCGACCAGCCTGTCGGGCATCAAGCTCAGCAACATCCAGTTCATCACCGCACCCTGGGTCACCTACCCGTACGACCCCAATGAGGTGGAGTTCGAGCAGCCGCAGGCCAACGCGCTGTGGTATGCGCTCGCCCACGACTCGAAGCTGCCGAAGATCACCAAGAAGAAGGCGCCGAAGCCGACCACGAGCGTGGGCACCGCTGGCCAGCCCCTGACGGTGAGCCCGGCCCAGGTCAAGGTCGAGATCTTGAACGGCTCGAACGGTACCGATGAGACCGCCACCGCCGACACCGACCTGACCGACCGCGGGTTCGATGTCGTAGGCACCGGTTACGCGCAGACGACGAGCTACGTCAAGTCGGTGATCGAGTACGGCAGCGCGGCCGACCTGCCCGCGGCCGACACGCTCAAGCAGCAGATCCCGGACGTGACGCTGCAACTCGTGCCCGGCCTGACCGCCGGCACCGTCGAGCTGATCCTCGGCAACACCTTCACCGAGCTGAAGCCGCCCAAGCAGACCTCGCAGTCGATCAGCGGCCTGTCCACCAGCTACGGCGGCATTACCGCCAAGGTCAAGTGCCGCAACAGCGCGTTCTACGGCGTCTACGACCAGGCCCCCACGACCGCGAACAACAGCTGCACCTGCTAACTGCCGATGATCGCCACCGTGTCCGGTGGCAGCACGATCCCGTCGCCAGTGGGGCGTACCCGACTGTCTGAGACTGCTAGCAGGCCGAAATCCTGGTCGATGGGGCACGTCCACTTGGCCGGGCCGAGGTTGACCGCGACCAGCACGGGTCCGCGTCGGATGGTCAGCCAGCCGGCCTCATCATCGCAGGCGGTGATCGTTCGCTCGAATCTTGGGTCGGTCAGGGCCGGGTGCTCGCGGCGCAGCCTGATCAGGTCCTGGTACCAGCGCAGCAGTTCGGCGTGGCCGTCTTTGGCGGGCTGCGACCAGTCCAGCTTCGCGCTCGCGAACGTCGCCGCCGACTGCGGGTCGGGGATCTGGCCGGGCTCCCAGCCGAACGCGGCGAACTCGGACCGGCGGCCCTGCCTGACCACCTCGGCGAGATCCGGATCGGCATGGTCGGTGAAGTACGGGAATGGGCTGGTGGCCCCCCATTCCTCGCCCTGGAAGATCATCGGCACGAACGGCGAGGTCAGCAACAGGGCGGCCGCGATCCGCAGCCGGCCATCGGTGACCAGCGCCGACGGCCTGTCGCCGATCGCGCGGTTGCCGACCTGATCGTGGTTCTGGGTGCAGATCACGAACTGGCTGCCGTCCAGGCCCGCCGGGGACCGGCCGTGTACCCGGCGGCGGAATGCCGAATAGGTGCCATCGTGGACCCAGGCCTGGCTGAGCGCCTTGGCCAGCGTCGGCAGCGGACCGAAGTCGCGGTAGTAGCCGACCCGCTCACCGGTCAGGGCCGAGTGCAGCGCGTGATGCCACTCATCGGCCCAGCAGGAGTCGGCGCCGTAGCCGCCGGCGGCCGGGCTTGTCACGAGCCTGGGATCGTTCTGGTCGCTTTCGGCGATGACCAGCAGCGGCCGGCCCAGGTGCGCGGCTAGTGCTCGCACCTCGGCGGCCAGTTCGGCCAGGATGTGGGTCGCCGAGGAGTCCGAGATCGCGTGCACGGCGTCGATCCGCAGCCCGTCGATGTGGTAATCCCGCAGCCACATCAGCGCGTTGTCGATCACGAACCGGCGCACCTGTCCGCTGTCGGCCTCGTCGAAGTTGACCGCGTCACCCCAGGGCGTCCGGTACCGGTCGGTGAAGTAAGGGCCGAACTCGGGCAGGTAGTTGCCTGATGGGCCGAGATGGTTGTAAACGACGTCAAGGATGATCGCCAGCCCGTGGGCGTGGGCGGCGTCGACGAGTCGCTTGAGCCCGTCAGGACCGCCGTAGGCGTGATGCGGCGCGAACAGGTTGACCGGGTCATAGCCCCAGCCGCGGTCACCGGGGAACTCGGCCACCGGCATGATTTCCAGCACATCGACGCCGAGGTCGACTAGGTGGCCAAGGCGCTCGATCGCGCCGGTGAAGGTGCCGGAGGCGGAGAACGTGCCGACGTGGCACTCATAGATAACAGCGCCGGGCAGCGGGACGCCGCGCCAGTTGCCGTCTGACCAGTTAAAGCTGGCGTGGTCGACCAGCCTGGAGGGTCCCGTTATCCCAAAAGGTTGAAAGGCACTTCTGGGATCGGCCCTCGGCGGGCCCCCATTCAAGCTGAACGCGTAGTCGGTGCCCGGACCGGCCGCGTCGACGGAGCCCGTCCACCAGCCTCCGGCGGCCCGGGTCATGGGCAGCGTGGATTCGCCCAGGACGAGGTCAACTCGCTGCGGGCGTGGCGCCCACACGGCGAACTCAGCCAATCAGGCCTGCCGCGTCAGGACTTGGACGGGGAACTGGCGGAGCAGCGTGACCGCGCCGACCTTGCCGCCGCGGAACGACTCGCCGGTCAGCACGCTTGTCCAGGAACCCGGCGGCAGCATCACCGCGGTGCCGGTCCACGGGTCGGCGGTACCGCTCGCGAGCCTGGGCACCACTACGGCCAGGCCGCCTGACCGGGTGAACGCGACGAATCGGTTCGCGTGCCGGCCCGCTATCTCCAGCGGCTCGTAACCCGAGGTCCGGTCGTAGGCCTGCGGGCAGGACCGCCGGTGCGCGAGCAGCTTGGAGATCAGCCAGATCTTGGAGCCGCCGACATCGTCGCTGGCGAGCGCCGCGGCCGGGCCGGCATCGGCGAGATCGGCGAGCAGCGCCCACTGGGTGGCGAAGCTGACCAGCCGGCGGTTGTCGGGGTCGACCAGCGACAGGTTCCAGACCTCGGTGCCCTGATACAGATCAGGCACGCCGGGGCAGGTCAGCAGCAACGCGGTCTGGGCGAGCGAGTTCAGCCGTCCCCTGGCCACGATCCGGTTCTCGTCCAGGAAGCGCTCCAGGCCCTTGACGAAATCTTCGTCGGACAGGACCGCGGTGATGAAGTCGGTGAGCGCGTCCTCGTAGTCGGCACGCGGATCGGTCCACGAGGTGTGCACCTTGGCTTCCCTGACCGCCTTGGTCATGAACTCCTTCGCCCGGCTGGCTTCAAGCGGCCAGGCGCCGACCAGCGTCTGGTAGAGCAGGTGCTCGGCACTGCTGTCTGGCCAGCCACCACGTCCGTGCCTGGCCAGCCGTCGCTTGTGCTTGGCGTTGTGCTCCGCCCACGCGTTGAGCGCGGCCTCCCAGGCCGCAGGCAGTTCGGACAGCACGCTGATCCTGGCCCGCACGTCCGCGCTGCGCTTGGTGTCGTGGGTGGACAGGGTCAGCATCGCGTCCGGCCAGTGCAGGGCCGCGTAGGTCATCGCCTCGTGAAAATCTGGTACCGAGCCGCCGAACCTGGCCGGATCGCCGCCAACCTCGTTCAGGCTGATCAGCGGCTGGTAGCGGTAGAACGCCGTGTCCTCGACGCCCTTGGCCATCACCGGCGCGCTGAGCTGGCTGAACCGCACCGCGAACTTGGATTCCAGGTCACCCTCGTGGCGCAGGAGCAGCAGCCCACCGATGAAGTCGATCAGCTCGGGGTCGAGGTCTGGCCGGCGCTGCCGGGCGGCGGTGATCGCCGCGGCGACCTTGGCCTGGTCGGCGAACGTGACCTCGTGGCCCGGGCGCGGATAGCTGCGGTAAACCGCGAACGCGGCGAGGACCTCGCGCAGCGAGTCGCGCAGTTCCCGCCGGGTGTAATCACGCTGGCGGCGATGCCGCTCGCAGATGTCGGCGAGCAGCGCGGTCAGCCGCTCGGTCTCGGCCGCCAGCTCCTCGGACATGATCTCGAGCTTGGCGGTGTACGCGATCTCGGCGAAGTCGTCGTCCTGGCCGGTGAAGCGGGAGTATCCGGCGAGGATCTCCAGCTCACCGGCCGGGTCGATGAACAGCTTATTCACCAGGTTGAGGAAGCCGTAGCCAGAGGTGCCGGCCACCGGCCAGGAACCCGGCAGCTGCTCGTCAGGACCGAGGATCTTCTCCACGACGATGTAGGAGCGGCCGGTTACGGCGCGCAGCCTGGTCAGGTAACCCTCGGGGTCGGCCAGCCCGTCCACGTGGTCGATCCGCAGGCCGTCGACCGAGCCGTCCGTCACCAGCTTGACCAGCAGCCGGTGCACGTCATCGAAGACGGCGTCCCGCTCGACCCGCAGCGCGGCCAGCTGGTCGATGTCAAAGAACCGGCGGTACGACAGCTCCTCGGCCGCCGTTCCCCAGTAGGCCAGCCGGTAGTTCTGCCGCTGGAGCAGATCGTCGAGCCGGTCGGGATCGCCGTTGACGGCCTGGACCTCATTGTCGATCGCGGCCGCGACCGCGGCGTGCTCCTGGCACAACGTGGCCAGGCTGGCTCGCAGCCGCTCCGCGCCCTGATGCCGTTCGGTCACGGCGGCCGGATCGGTCAGGATCGCGTGCGGCAGGTTGCCGAGTTCGGCGGCGATCTTCTTCAGCTCGGCTGACCCGGCCTCGTCGGCCGCCCCGCCCGCCTCCCCTTCCCCCTTCACTGAGTCCGCCGCGCTGGCCAGCAGGTCATCCAGGGTGCGCGGGGACAGCGGGGCTTCCTGATCGTGGTAGCTCACCGTGAACGAGCCGCCCTGGCGGCCGATCCGCAGCTCACCGGCCTCAAGCACCCGGCCGTAACGGTCGGCCAGGATCGGCATCAGCACGGTCGCCGTCAGCTTGCGCTCTGGCGGGTCCCAGTCGATGTCGAAGTAGTCGGCGTACCGGCTGGCCGGGCCGTTCTCGAGCACGTCCCACCACCAGGCGTTGGCTCGCCCGGCGAGCGCCATGTGGTTGGGCACGATGTCGGCGATCTGCCCGATCCCCAGGGACTTCAGCTTGCCGGTCAGCCGCGTGTAGCCGTCTTCGCCGCCAAGCCGCTCGTCGAGCCTGGCGTGGTCGACGATGTCGTAGCCGGCCGAGGCGGCACCGGCCGCTTGCAGGAACGGGGAGCAGTACAGGTGGCTGATGCCGAGTTTGGCCAGGTAGTCGGCGGCTCGGGCGGCGTCATCAAAGGTAAAACCCGGGCCGAACTGGACGCGATAGGTCGCGGCCGGCCTGATACCCAGCTGCTCTGGCTGGTCAGTCACCTGGCCAACACCTCCGCAGGCTCCCGCGCCACCTTGACCACACTAGATAAGACCTGCCTGCGATGAGCGACAATTACGGTAACAACCTGGGCGAGTACTGTCTTGGCGAGCACAGCCCTCTGGCCAGCCGGTTCGCGCCGCGTCGCATTGGTGCGGGACTGCCCAGGCCGGTCGTCAGCAAACGTCCGGATCTGGGCCCGGAGGCAAAGATAGCCATTGATGTGTGAAACGGGAAAGCTTGGGCAGATGCGGCGGCGTTGTCATTGTCTAAACCGTGGCGTCCCCCCGCCGCGAGAGGGAGTTATCGCAATGCTCGCCATAATTGCCGCCGTACTATTCGCGATCGCATTTATCCTCCAGGCGGCCAGTGTCTCAACCGAACCCGTCTTCGCTCCGCTGAGTCTGGCCTTCGTCGGACTTGCGCTGCTCGCGCTGCATCTGGCCGGGTTCGGCCCGGCCGATACTTTCGGCCGCAAGCGCCGCTGAACCGTTATTAGCCGGCCTGTATGCGATGCGCCCATGGTCGGTTATTCTTTTGAATGACAGTGGCTGCGGTTACCTAATTCGGGGTGGCTGTTAGCTGGCTTTTCTCGTGCTTTTCCTGGCCGAAGGCCGGGGAAAGCCCGAATCGCGGGGGCGATTTTAGTACGGCCCGGGCACGGGCCGGTCAGGGGGCTGAGACATGCTGGCTGCTCGGTTTAGGTCACCGGTCATCGCGGTGGCGCTGGGAGTAGGAACCATAGGCGCACTCGTGACCACAATCACATCGGCGCAAGCCGCCCATCACGTCGCGGCCATGGACGCGGCCCGGGCCAAGGCGCTGAGCACCGCGGCGAACCAGGCCGCGCCACTGGTCACCGACGCGATCGTCCCGGCCAAATCCAAGCACGGGCTGGCCGCGCCCAAGATGAGCCCGGCGATGCTGCTGGCCAACCGGGTCAAGCAGGCGCAGGCCGACGAGTACCTGCGGCACGCACGCCCGCCGGCCACCAGGTACGTGGCCGCGACTCAACAGGCGCAGGTTCGTAACTACTGGTGCGGCCCGGCCACGGTCTCCGAGATGCTCGCCCAGGTCGGCGTCGTGCTGAACCAGAACGCGACGGCCAGGCAACTCGGCACCAACCCCTCGGGCACCGACTGGTCGAACAAGCGCGGCTACCCCGTCGCCAAGGTGCTCAACGCCAACCAGGACAAGACCAAGTACGTCGCGGTCGCGCTGCCCTGGTCACCGACCCAGGCTCAGATCACCAGGTACGAGAAAGACCTGCTGACCGACCTCAACCGGCGCAACGGCGTCCCGCTCGCCGGCAACGCCTACGAGGTGCCCGGCGGGCCGCATCTGGTCGGTCACCCGGCCGGTCAGCAGATCATGCACTGGTTCGACATTCGCGGCTACGCCAAGTCGGGCGCGGTCACCGCCTACGAGGACTCGGTCCACGGCGCACCCAGCATCGCCTGGGGTAGCTCCGTGCCCGCCTACTCGACGCTGCCGTCCTCGACGATCGTCTACATCCTCGGGGCTCGTGGCTACGTCTGGTAGCCGACGCTTGCTTCGGGGGGTTCCGGGGGGTCCCACGCACTACACCCCCCGCCCACCACCCGGGGCAGCACAGCGGCTGGGAGTTCTAGGCGCCGCGATTGTTGTTGTCACCGGCCTTCTGGGCGGCTGCGCCCAGAAGGCCGCGTCGCCGACGCGGACCAAGGGGCCGTCGGCCACGCCGGTGGAGCGGTCGAGTTCGCCTGGCGGGCGTCCTTCGCTGGGACTGCGAGTCGTTTGTGCCGGGCGGCCGACATCGGTGGCTGTTTCGGCGCTAGCCGCTACCGTGCCAGGGTCGACTGGTGAGGAGCTGGTGCCGTTCGGGGTGTCGGGCGACGGGCGGACCGGGTACGCGTCGGCGTGGACGCCTTCGTTTTCTGGGGTCGCGACCGTTGACCTGCGGACCGGGGCGTTGCACCGGATCATGCGGTTTCCGTCCCCGGCGACCGATCAGGCCGACGGCGCCTGGGGCGGGCGGTGGCTGGTCTGGGAGCAGACCTATTCACTACAGAGCCTGGATCGGTTCACGGTCTACTCCTGGGACTCGGTTACCGGCGTCGTGCGGCGGCTCGGCGGGTCGCTCGCGTCGCGGACGGGCGTTCCCTGGCCGAGTCCGTGGCACGCGCCTGCGGTCAGCGGGCGGTATGCGGCGTGGGCGGAGGGCTACGGGCCGGCCGGGTTGGTGCAGATCCGGCTGGCTGATCTGCGAACCGGGCGGAGTCTGGTCGTCGCGCAGGGGCATGATCAGGCTCCGTTCTTCGACGGCGACCTGCTGGTGTGGCCCGAGTCTGACCGGCCGGGGGCGTTGACTAGGTTGCACGCTTACAGCCTGGCGAGGGGCCGGAGCGCGGCCGGCTTGCCGGCCGCGCTCCGGCCGGTCACCGGGACCGACTTCGTGGTCACCGACGGCACGCGGACGGCGTATCTCAGTCCAGGGCTCAACGAGTTGTACTACTCGCCGGATCCGGACGAGGTTGCCCACGCGGTGCTGAGGCTGGCGGCCGGGACCGAGTTCAGCGCGCTGGCGATGGGAAAGGGCGTCCTGGCCTGGACGACGACCAAGGCGACGTTTGTCGCCAGCACAGCTACTGGGCGGGCGGTCCAGGTAACACCGGCCTATGGACTGGCGGTCACCGGAGCCGGGACGGCTGTGTTGGTCTCGGATGCGCCGACCGGCAGGTCGGCGCATCCGAGCCTGCCGCTACATGTCGTCCAGGCCGGATCGATCAGCGGGTCAGGGGGATGCAGTTGAGCTGCCGCAATCTGGGCACAGGCCGAACAGCTCCACGGTGTGACCGACGTCGGTGAAGCCGGCTTGCTGGGCGACCTGTTCGGCCCAGTGCTCGACCGCGCGTCCTTCGACCTCGACGCTCTTGCCGCAATTCCGGCAGGTCAGATGGTGATGATGAGCGTCGGTCTGGCACCGGCGGTACAAGATCTCGCCGCTCGAGTCCCTGATCGCGTCGATCCGGCCCGTCTCGCTGAGCACCTGCAGGTGCCGGTACACGGTCGTCAGGCCAACCTGCTCACCGCGCTCGCGCAGTTCGGCGTGAATCTGCTGGGCGCTGCAGAAACCAGGCAGGCGGTCAAGCACGGAGGCAACCGCCTCGGCCTGCCGGGTCCCCCTGACCCTGGTGCCGTGCGACCCGCGGGGGGCTTCGGGGGGTCCCGCCCGCTTCACCCCCCGCCCACCGCCCGGACCAGCACCGCCTCCGGTAGCACGCTCGGGCATACTCACATCTCGCACGGTAGCAGCAGCGTTGAGTACCTCAGGCCGTTCGTCATAGGCAACCGCAAAGCCGTTTCGGCTGAAGATCGTCGCACTAACGAGACCTGGTGCGCAGGCGCGTTGTGGCGGCGAACGTGAAGGTCGCCAGTGCCGCGAGATTAGCCGGGGCGCAAGATGGGGCTATGGCGGAACGACTGCGCGGCGCGACGAGTCCTTACCTGCTTCAGCATGCGGACAACCCGGTCGACTGGTGGCAGTGGGGGGCCGAGGCGTTCGCCGAGGCGCGCCGGCGGGACGTGCCCGTGCTGCTGTCGGTCGGGTACTCGGCCTGCCACTGGTGCCACGTGATGGCGCACGAGTCGTTCGAGGACGCGGCGACGGCTGAGCTGATGAATTCCAAGCTGGTGTCGATCAAGGTTGACCGCGAGGAGCGGCCGGACGTCGACGCCGTCTACATGACCGCGACGCAGGCGATGACCGGCCAGGGCGGCTGGCCGATGACCGTGTTCATGACTCCGGACCGGGAGCCGTTCTACTGCGGGACGTACTACCCGAGGGAGCACTTCGGCCGGCTGGTCGTCGCTATCTCGCAGGCGTGGGGTGAGCGCCGGGGCGATGTGAGCGGGCAGGCCAGGCAGATCGCCGCGGCGCTGGCGGAGAGTTCTGAGCGAGGTTCGGCGGGCGAGGCCGCCGGGGGGTTGGGTGACGCGGCCGGACTGGGTGATGCGGCGGTCGCGGCGCTTGGCCGGCGGTATGACACCACGCGGGGCGGGTATGGCGGCGCGCCCAAGTTCCCGCCGTCTACGGTGCTTGAGTTTTTGCTACGGCGGTCTGAGCGTTCGCCCGGGTTGGAGTCGGCGCCGGACCCGGTCGGGGAGCGGGCGCTGGCCATGGCGGCGGGCACGGCGCAGGCGATGGCCAGGGGAGGTATCTACGACCAGCTGGGCGGCGGGTTTGCCCGGTACAGCGTCGATGCGGACTGGGTCGTGCCGCACTTCGAGAAGATGTTGTACGACAACGCACAGTTGGCTCGGATCTACGCGCACTGGTGGCGGCGACTTGGCTGGGCCGACCCGTCTCCTGGTTCCGATGGTGCCGGGGCCGGGCCGCTGCGGGCGCTGGCGCGGCGGGTGGCCGAGCAGACCTGCGACTGGATGATCGCGGACCTGACGACGGGGGAGGGCGGTTTCGCTAGCGCGCTGGACGCGGACAGCGATGGGGTCGAGGGCGCGTTCTACGTGTGGACGCCGAGTGAGCTGGCGGATGTGCTCGGTGCCGAAGACGGGAAGTTCGCGGCCGAGCTGTTCGGGGTCTCGGCTACGGGGACGTTTGAGCACGGCCGGTCGGTGTTGCAGCTTCTGGCTGACCCGGTCGGCCCGGTCGGCTGGGAGCGGTATTCGGACGTGCGGTCGCGGCTGCTGGCCGCCCGGGTTGAGCGGGTCTGGCCTGGCCGGGACGACAAGGTGGTCGCGGCCTGGAACGGGCTGGCTATCGGCGCGCTGGCTGAGGCCGGGCTGCTGTTCGGGCGATCTGATTATGTCGAGGCGGCGCAGCAGGCGGCTGCTCTGCTCGCCCGGGTGCATCTGTCTGATGGCGGGCGGCTGGCACGGACCTCGCGGGATGGGGTGGCCGGCGCGAGCGCCGGGGTGCTCGAGGACTACGCGTGCGTGGCGGCCGGCTTCCTTTCGTTGGCTGGCGTAGACGGGGATGCGCGCTGGGTGCGGCTAGCCGGGGAGATGTTTGATGTGACGCTTGACGGGTTCCGGTCGGAGTCCGGCGGGTTCTACGACACGGCTAGCGACAGCGAGCAGCTGATCTACCGTCCGGCCGATCCGGCTGATGGGCCGACGCCGTCGGGGACATTCGCGATCGCGGGTGCGTTGCTTAGCTACTCGGCGCTGACCGGGTCGGCGCGGCATCGCGAGGCGGCGCAGGGCGCGCTCGGCGCAGTCGCCGCGATCGCGCCCAAGTATCCGCAGGCGGCCGGCTGGGGACTCGCGGTTGCCGAGGCGTTCCTGGCCGGTCCGGTGGAGATCGCGATCGTGGGCGATCTCGGTGAATCCCGCACGACGGCGCTGCATACGGCCGCCGCACTAGGCGCGCCGCCGGGTGCGGTGCTCGCGGTCGGGCCAGCCGAGGCTGCCGCTGGTGTGACCAATGAGGCGGCCGGGAGCGGTGCGGGTGACGGGGCTGGTGCGGGGATTCCGTTGCTGGTCGGGCGCGGCTTGGTAGATGGTCAGCCGGCCGCCTACGTCTGCCGCAACTTCGCCTGCCGCCTCCCGGTCACAACACCCGACGAATTGCTGGCCAGCCTCCGCCAGTAATGTCAGCCCCACCAGCCAGCGTCATGATCGGATCGGGCGCCGGGTCTGGTCGCGTCGGCCGGGCCTGGCGTTGCGCTTACTGCGGTTGCGGGCCGGCGCTGCTGTGGCTGGGCCGGGGTGAGCAGCAGCGCCGGCCCGTGGGCGTTGCCAGGTCAGCAGTGGCGGGTCAGCGCTGTCGCGGGGCGCGGGGGTGCTGCAGCGGTTGCGGGTCAGCGCTGCTGTGGGTCCCGGCGGCCCGGCCGCGAAACGAGGCCGAAAACCGAGTTCCGGGTCCAGAGACCCAACTTTCTCCTTGAATCACCAAATGCCGTTTAGTTTGAGCCGGTCTTCGGCAGCGTCAGCTCAGGTCCGAGGGTGCCGCCGGGGAGCGAGTCGCGGCCCGGATATGCCTGGCATTCCGGGCTGACTCTGGCCGTCTCGGGGGCCGGTCCGCGCTGACTTCTCCCGATTACGACGACATAGCCCGGGTTAGCGACAAATTGTGCCCGGTTTGAGCGGGTTTTCTTGTCGCTAACCCGGGCTATGAGCGCGCAACCCGGGCTATGTCACCGGACCCGGCACCGGGCGGGCCCGGGACGGCCAGTCACACAGTCCCCGCCAGTCCCGCACGACGGCCCTGCATACGGCCGCCGCCCTTGGCGCGCCGCCGGGTGTGGTGCTCGCGGTCGGACCGGCCGACGCTGCAGCTGGTGTGACCGATGAGGCGGCCGGGGGCGGCGCGGGTGACTGGGCTGGTGCTGGTGACGGGCTGGTGCGGGGATTCCGTTGCTGGTCGGGCGCGGCTTGGTAGATGGTCGGCCGGCCGCCTACGTCTGCCGCAACTTCGCCTGCCGCCTCCCGGTCATAACACCCGACGAGCTGCTGGCCGCGCTGCACCAGTGAGTGACACCGAGGCCAGCTCGCCACTCATCACGGTTCGCGACGACTTGTCACGGATTTCCGACGTGCGAACTGGTCGATAACCGGACAAATTTTATCGAGAATCCGTGATAAGTCGTCGCCAAGGATGATAAGTCTGGTGCTGCCTGTCGACGAGCGCCCGATATTGAACCAGAAGTCTTAATTTTGGGAATCGCTGTTGGCGACTCGGTGCGCTGGCTGAGCGTGTGCGCCCGGTGCGCTGGCTGAGCGTGTGCGCCCGGTGCGTCGGCGTGGCTGGTGCGGAGCGTCGGCTGTGGCAGCCGTTCGGTCCGCGGTCTGGCCCCTGCGGCCACGGGTTAGTTAGGCCGCGGAACCGGGCTCTGCCTGGCGGTCTCTCGTCGTTGCGTCTTTTGGCAGATGTGCTCGTTAGCTGTTGTGCTCGCCCGCTCCGCCCTCGATGATCTTTTAGGGGCCGCCACGGAGGGGCTCCTGGCGGTTACGCAGAGATCTTATCGTAACGTCCTGACGGAAGTCGTGAAACTTTTGGCTACGTTGCGCGTCTAACTTGATAACGAACTAGTGTCGGTGATGAGACCTGGTCGGCTTTCGCGAGCCTCGGTGAACGGGCATAATCCTAGTAGCGATTGGAAATCGCCCCCGAGCGGAAGGGTCGGAGATTGCGCATCCTAGCGCGTCGGCTACTCCCCGTAATCGCCTTCGCACTTGCGCTTGGCCTGGTACTGACCGGGTTGTTCAGGCACTCGCGATCGCAGCTAACGCTCGGTGGGCACGGTCAGACCTCTAAATCGGCGCGTGCTGACCGTCGGGCGACCGGCGTCAGCGGAAGCGTCGGCAGCATTCCGGGAATCGCGCTCGGGGTCGCTGACCCCTGGCCGTACGCGGCGAGCCAGGCGACCCACGGCACGCTGACCGTCAAGGCGAAGCCGCTGCCTGCGTCTCGCAAGACCACCGCGGCCAAGCGCATCAAGTTGCTGCCCGCCGATCTGCTCGTGGTCGATCCGAGTTCACTTCCGGCGGCCTCGGTCGGCCGAATCCGCAAGCTGGCCGGCGTTGAGGCGGCCGTTCCGGTAGCCGCGGGCCGGATCAAGGTCAATGGCGTGTTCGTGAACGTGCTCGGAGTGGACCCGGCCGCGTTCAGGCCGTTTGCCGCCAAGCCAACCGCCGGGTCGGCGACGCTGTGGAACAACATCGCCGCCGGCGGAATGGCGATCTCCTACACGATGGGCAAGCAGGACCGGCTGTCGCTGAACAAGCCGGTAAAGGTGATTGGCGCCCGCGCGATGAAGCTGCCGGTGGCCGGTTTCGGCACGGTCGGCATCGGTGGAGTCGATGCGGTGGTGTCATCCGGCGTCGCTAAGTCACTCGGATTGCCGTCGGTGAACGCCATCGTCATCAGCGCCCCGAACGCCCGGCTCGACGTGCTGATGCGCAAGATCAAGAAGCTGCTACCCGCCCAGGCGTCGGTGGCCGCGCTGGTGACCCAGATCATCGCAGGCCGGACCTCGGTCACCACCGGTTCGGCCGGGGAGTTCATCACCACGAACCAGGGCGCTGGCCTGACGTCTCCTCAGCTCACCAGGTTCTTGTCGGCCGCGATCAGCCGGGTCGGCATGCCGTACGTCTGGGGCGGCGACGGCCCGAAGGTGTTCGACTGCTCGGGTCTGGTGCAATGGTCGTTGCGGCAGGCGGGCGTAGTCATTCCGAGGGTCGCCGCCGACCAGGCCAGGACCGGGCCGTTGCTGAAGCTCACCCAACTCCAGCCGGGAGACCTGCTCTTCTACCACACCGACCCGACGGCCCCGAACTACATCTCGCACGTGGCCATCTACGTCGGTAACGGCATGATGTTGCAGGCGCCCGAGCCAGGCATGGACGTGGAGATCGTCAAGGCCGACTTCGGCGCCGGTTTCGCCGGCGCGATCCGCATCTTCCCGAAGGTCGCGGCCGAAGTCGCAGCCAACGCGGCCGGCTAACCCACGGCCTACCCGAACCCTAACCACGGGCTCTTGCACGCATCGCGGCGGACGTGTAATCATGATTACATGAGTACAGAAGACCCGAACACTGGTACAGCAAGCACGAGTAACGAGCAGGCTACGGCGGCTGAGCGGCTCCGGGGCTGGTTCACCGGACGCATGCCGAGCGAATGGCTGGACGGCACGCTTGAAGTCAAGGTAGACCGTGAAGAGATTACGGTCGTCATCCCGATCTCGGCTCCCCAGTCCGCTGAGGACGCCTCGGAAGGCGAACTGGCCGCCGCCTGGGATGGCCGGAGCCGCCGGTTCCGAGAGGACACCAGGCAGCAGCGGATAGAGATCGCGCACGAGGCCGAGCACACGTTCGGCCGGAAGGTCTCGTGGGGCGTGCGCTCTGGCGACCGAGTGGTCATGTATACGACGTTCTCGGTGCCGGTGATGACCAGGCTCCGGCAGGCTGAGCGACTGGTGCTTGACACGCTGGTGGACGCCGGGGTAGCCAGGAGCCGCAGTGACGCCCTCGCGTGGTGCGTCCGACTGGTCGGCGAGCACGAGGACGCCTGGCTGGCCGACTTGCGGTCCGCGCTAGAGCGGGTCGAGCAGGTGCGCGCCGAAGGCCCGCGCTCCTCAGCCTGATTCGGCGGCACGCGGGCGCCCAGCACGTCACGCCCACATCAATTGGTCACCAATTGGTTAGGCCCCCGCAGCGAACGCCCCGCGCCCGCTACCCAGCCCACCGGGCCCATCGATCCGCTCAACCCCACCCCCGCCCTCCCCTGAACCCACGCAGAATTAGCCATGAAGTCAGGGAAACCCTGTTAACCGGCCGGACGCGTCACAGCGCGTTCCGGCCGGTCCCGTTTCGGTGAGCAACCACCGGGTAGTTAGCCTTGCTTAACGGTCGCGCCCCCGCGACCGTGGCCAGAATCACATGGCCAGCGGCGGTTTGCCAGGTGGGCGGGACATTTGATCGCAGGCTGTCCGGGGTACACTCCCCAAATCGATCCCGCGAGTCCGGGCCCACTTTGTGCTGCCCGGACTGCATAGCCCGGCGGCTAGCCGCACAGCGGAGCGGCGGAGCGTTAAGCGAAGGCGCCTACGAGGAGGAGCAGTCGTGGTGTATGAGGTAAGGGCCGCGTTGGTGGAGTTCAATCCAACCGCGGAGCGGCTCCGCGAGTTGACCGAGAAGATGCCCAACGCATCGGTAACCGAGTTCGACAACGTCGTAGTCAAAGCCAGGGTGGATTCCCGCAGCACTCGGTCGACCTATGTGGTCGCGGATTCGACCAATGCCACCAATCAGACCGTCACTCGCGAGGAATACGACCGCATCTCCGCCGAGCAGGACGCCTACATCGCTGGTGAGCACATGGTGGTCGTAGACGGCTACATCGGTTCTGACCCTGAATTCCGCACCAGGGCCCGCCTGCTCATGGAAGCGGCCAACGCCAACGTGGCCGGGATGCAAAAGCAGCTCTACTACCCGGTAGGCGACGACTACGACCCGGCCACCTGGGACCCGGACACCACCGTCATCTACACCCCCAACCTGGCCGCGCCTGGTTACCCGGACGACCGGGTCATCGCGGTTGACCTGCGCGACAACATCACCCGCGTGCTCAACTCCGACTACTTCGGTGAGTCGAAGAAGGGCGGCCTGCGGATGTGGAACAACATCGTCTACAACCGCGGCGGCCTCTCGCTGCACGCCGGCTGCAAGGTCATGCCGAGAGATGGGAACCCCACCGCCATCCTCATCGTCGGCCTGTCCGGTACCGGCAAGACCACCACGACGTTCACCACGCAACTCGCCAGCAAGCCCGCCCAGGACGATTTCGTCGCCTTGATGCCGGGCGGCAAGGTCTACACCACCGAGAACGGCTGCTTCGCCAAGACGTTCGGCCTCGACCCGAGGTACGAGCCCGCGATCTACAACGCCACCACCAAGCCGGACGCCTACCTGGAGAACGTCTCGGTCGACGCCGAGGGCAAGGTCGACTTCTTCGACACCTCCTACACCAAGAACGGCCGGACGACCTGGCCGTTCTCCTACGTGAGCCCGTGGCCGGGCAACGACGTGCCGCCGGCCGAGTTCCTGCTGATCCTCAACCGGAACGAGAACATCGTGCCGGGCGTCGCCCGCCTGGACCGCGCCCAGGCCGCCGCCTACTTCATGCTCGGCGAGACCACCGGCACCTCGGCCGGCGGCAAAGACGAAGAGGGCAAGTTCCTAAGGGTGCCCGGCACCAACCCATTCTTCCCGCGCAACATGGCCGACATGGGCAACCGCATGCTCGAGCTGCTCGACAGCCACGAACTCAAGGTTTACGTGCTCAACACCGGCCGGGTCGGCGGCAAGGACGACGCGACTTCCAAGAAGGTCACGATTCCTTACTCGTCCGCGATCGTGCAGGCGATCGTGGAGGACTCGATCGAGTGGCAGACCGACGAGGACTTCGGCTATGAGGTCGCCACCTCGCTGCCGGGCGTCGACGACGTCGAGATCCTGCAGCCCAAGCAGCTGTACGCCCGCCTAGGCCGGCAAGAGGAGTACGGCGCGCTCGTCGCCAGGCTCAAGAAGGAGCGCCGGGAGTACCTGGCGTCCTTCCCCGGCCTGGACGAGGCGATCGTCAAGTGCAGCGGCTGACCCGCAACCGGCGATCGGGCGGGCGTGGTACCCACTGCGCCCGCCCAATCGCACATTAAAGACCGATTTAGGCATAACGCATTGCGCGGGCTCTCCGCCCCGCTTCCAGAGCCCAGTCCAGCCCGGCCTGGTCCGGCCTG
>Ga0099827_10000367_pt1 | contig 19711 bp, 17 predicted proteins | sample CZO8metaG_FD_79339 | JGI IMG/M metagenome (GOLD analysis project Ga0099827, IMG submission 79339) | Vadose zone soil microbial communities from the Eel River Critical Zone Observatory, Northern California, USA - CZOApr15con1.8 metaG | ecosystem: Environmental > Terrestrial > Soil > Vadose zone ...
TCGAACAACGCGCCGGCGTGCGCCGCCATCTGCTTGCAGCGCTCGACCTCCTCCCGGTGAAGCTCGCGCGCCCGCTCGGCGGTGGGCTCGGGGCGCATTCGCTCGAGTGCCCACCGGAGGTTGACCGCCGTCGGTCTGGACGAAGCGAGCACGGCCTCCGCCGCGTCGAGGTCCTCCCCGCGCTCCGCAGCGAGTGCCAGACCGTACGCGGCGGCGACGCCGATCGCCGGCGCACCGCGAACGGCCATGACACGGATTGCCTCGGCAACCTCGGTCGCGGATGAACACGCCAGCTCGACGACCTCGTCCGGCAGCCGCCGCTGGTCGAGGAGGACGACCCGCGCAGGCGGGCCGTCCTCCAACCGGATGATGTGTTCGGGCTCGAGCATCTGTCAGGCGGGCGGAGCCGGGCTTTGCCCGGCGGGAGCCCAAGTCGCTGCCCGGAGGGGGGCAAGGGGGAACCGGAGGTTCCCCCAAAAGAAGGAGAGGGCCAGCGGGAGAACCATGGGTTCTCCCGCTATGTTCCTTCGTCCCAGGAGGCGAGGTACTTCGCCTGCTCCTCGGTCAGCTCGTCGATGTCGATGCCCATCGTCGCGAGCTTGAGCCGCGCGATCTCGCGGTCGATCTCTTCGGGCACGACGTAGACCTTCTTCTCGAGCTTGCCGGCGTTCTGCACGGCGTACTCTGCGGCGAGCGCCTGGTTTGCGAAGGACATGTCCATCACGAGCGCCGGGTGCCCTTCGGCCGCGGCCAGGTTGACGAGCCGGCCGTCCGCGACGAGGTAGAGCCGGCGGCCGTCCTCGAGCGTGAACTCCTCCACGAACTCCCGCGCCGCGCGCGTCTCGACGGCGAGCGACTTCAGCGCCGGAATGTCGATCTCGACGTTGAAGTGGCCGGTGTTCGCGAGGATCGCGCCGTCCTTCATCTTCTCGTAGTGCGCACCGGTGATCACGTGCTTGTCCCCGGTCGCGGTGCAGAAGATGTCGCCGATCTCGGCGGCCTCCGACATCGTCAGCACCTCGAAGCCCTCCATCGCGGCCTCCAGCGCGCGCATCGGATCGACCTCCGTGATGATCACGTGCGAGCCCATACCGCGTGCGCGCGACGCGACGCCGCGTCCGACCCACCCGTAACCCGCGACGACGAAGCGCTTGCCCGCGAGCAGCACGTTCGTCGCGCGGATGATCCCGTCGATCGTCGACTGGCCGGTGCCGTAACGGTTGTCGAACAGGTGCTTCGTCTTCGCCTCGTTGACGGCAATGATCGGGAAGCCGAGCGCGCCGTCGCCCTCGAGCGCCTTGAGGCGGATCACGCCGGTGGTCGTCTCCTCGGTGCCGGCGATGATGTCGCCGAGCTGTTCGCGCCGGTGGGAGTGGAGGACGCCGATCACGTCGGCGCCGTCGTCCATCGTCAGGTGCGGCTTGTGGTCGACCGCCGCCTCGATGTGCGAGTAGTACGTGTCGTTGTCCTCGCCCTTGATCGCGAAGACGCTGACGTCGTATTCCTCGACGAGCGCAGCGGCGACGTCGTCCTGTGTCGAGAGCGGGTTGGAGGCGCAGAGCACGACGTCCGCGCCGCCCGCCTTCAGCGTGCGCATCAGGTTTGCAGTCTCCGTCGTGACGTGCAGGCACGCAGAGATGCGGTAGCCGTTCAGGGGCTGCTCGGTCTCGAAGCGCTGCCGGATCGCGGCGAGCACCGGCATCTGCCGGTCGGCCCACGCGATCCGGCGGATGCCTTCGGCCGCCAGCGCGAGATCCTTCACGTCGAAGCGTTTCGTGGTTGCCATCGGTTCCTCTCAGGTCAGGCGGCGAGTAGCCGCTCGTGCTTCTGCTGTTCCCAGTCGATCCATTCCATGTCGGTGCCCGCGAGCCAAGTGTCGACCGCGGCCCGCAGCTCCGGCTCGCGCCGGAGCCGCGCGGCGAACGCCACGTCGCTCAGCTCGACCTCGAAGCGCCGCCGCAGCTCGCGCAGCGAGCGCAGCAGGTTGAGCTCCCGCAGGCCGTAGAGCCGGTAGCCCGTGCCGCTTCGGCGCGGGACGACCAGGCCGACCCGCTCCAGGTAGCGGAGCATGCGCGGCGACCAGCCCGTCCGGGCGGCCGCTTCGCTGACGGTCAGCTCGTCCACGCCCAGAGGTTAACACAAGTGTGTCAAGGCTTGCGTGCACGGACCCGAGCGGTTTGCTTGGTGACGTGGAGGAAGCCCCGATCGGCGATCGCGGCCTTCGCCACCCGTTCGACCTCGGCCAGCTGAGCCTCGGTCACGTCACCTCGCGAGCGAACGAATTCGAGCAGCGGCTCGAGCTCGGTGACCTCGAGCGAGTCCGGGAACGGCTGGATCTCGATGTCGACGAAGAACGGCTCGAGCTCCTCCGAAGCCGATTCGACCGTGAAAAGTTCACGCGTCTTCAGCCAGATTCCATCGCGCGGCGGCGCGAGCTCGCGCAGCTCGCGCAGGTGATCGCGCCCAATGGTCGTTGCTCGGAACGCGCCGCCGGGACGGAGTACGCGCACGAATTCGCCGAGGGCGCGGGCGCGGTCCTCGACGTGGAAAAGCATGTGGTTCGCGATCACCGCGTCGAACGACTCGCCCTCGAACGGCAGCGCTTCGACGTCGGCAACTCCATACCGCGCGCGGTCGCCGAGCGCTGTCCGTGTTTCCTCGACCATCGCCGGCGAGAGGTCGGTGAGGGTCAGCCGCCACCCCTCAGGAATCCGCTCTCGGTTCTCGCGCCAGATCATGCCGTCGCCGCAACCGACCTCGAGGACCTCGGCATGCGCGTCGAAGTCGTAGCCCTCAAAGACCCAGCGCGGATACGAAAGGGGACTCGTCGAGAATCGCTCATGCAGCGTGATCCGCGCGCGGAGATTGTCTGTCGTCCGATATTGCTCCTCGACTTGAGCGCGATGCGACACTAAGGCGCCGACGTCTCGTCGCGTCCGTAGCGGTCCTCGAGCCGCACGACGTCGTCGAGCTGCGGGGTCGAAACCTCGAGGATCGTCGTGTCCTCGAGCGCGGTCACGCGGTGAACAGTTCCGGGCGTGAAGTGGAAGCACGCGCCGGGCGCGATCACCTCTTCATTCAGAACCGCCTGGCCCGCCTCGCCGACTTCGAGGCGCGCGCGGCCGGATTCGACATACCAAGACTCGTCCTTCTCGCGGTGGAACTGCAGGCTCAGCGACTCGCCCGCCTTCACGAACAGGATCTTCCCGACGTAGGCATCGGCGTGCGCCCAGAGCAGCTCCCAGCCCCACGGCTTCTCGACGCGCTGCGGCTCGAACGCCCACGCCTCCACGCTTTCGACATTCGGCGAGTCGACCATTCAAGCAGGCACCGGCGCAAAGTCGGGATGCGCGGTCAGGTACTCCTCGGCGAGGCGAAGGTCCTTCGGCGTGTTGACGGTCAACCAGACGCCCGTGTTGCGGTACGCGAGCAGCTTGCCCTCGGCGGCAAGCCCGGGGAACGTCGACGTCTCGTGATCGCCGCGCTCCGGCAGCCGCGCGAGGCATTCGTCGTCGAGCACGTAGACGCCGGAGCTGACCCATTCCGGAAGCAGCGGGGCCTCGCGAAAGCCGGCGATCGTGTCGTCGTCGCGGACTTCGACGACACCGAACGGCGAGCGCACCTGCGAGACGACGAGCGTTGCCGCCGGGCCGCGCTCCTTGTGCCGCTCGAGCAGCTCGCGGAGATCGATTGCCAACAGCTCGTCGCCGTTCAGCGCATACACGGGACCGCTCTCGTGCCGCTGCGTCGCCGAGAAGCGGAGGGCGCCGCCACGCCCGAGCGGCTCGGGCTCGCCGACGGCGACGATCTCCGGGCCGAGCCCGCCGAGCTCCTGCTCGAACCGCGTTTCGGTCCCCTGCGCGCAGGCGACGATCACACGTGACACGCCGACCTCGGCGAGCCGCGCGACCTGGTAGGCAGCAAGCGCTCGGCCGCAGACGCGCACGAGCGGCTTCGGCAAGCCCTGAGCGGCGTCGCCGAGCCGTTCGGCCTTGCCGCCCGCCAGGATCAGGGCTTCCACTACGCGGTTTCCTGCTCGGGATCCCGCTCGGCCGTCTCCGGGAGAACGTCGAGCGGCGACACCGCGCGGCCGATGCCTTCGTACGCGAAGCCGGCCGCGCGCACCGCAGCGGGATCGAGCAGGTTGCGTCCGTCGATGATCAGCGGATGCCGCATCGCGGAGCGCACTTCCTTCGACGCGAGCTCCTTCAGTTGCGGCCACTCGGTCACGATCACGGCGGCGTCGGCGCCGGTGACCGCCTCGAGCGGCGTGTCGCACAGCGTCACGCCCTGGAGCTCCGGCTCGGCGACGGGATCCCACGCACGCACCTCTGCGCCCTCGGCGAGCAACCGCGATGCGAGCACGAGCGACGGCGCCTCGCGCATGTCGTCGGTGTTCGGCTTGAAGGCGAGCCCGAGCAGCGCGACGGTTTTCCCGCGCAGCTTGCCGAGGTGCTTCTGCAGCTTCTGGATCACCCGCCGCTTCTGCAGCTCGTTCACTTCGATGACCGCCGCGAGAAGCTGGAAGTGATAGCCGGAGTTGCCCGCGAGTTGTTTGAGGGCGGAGACGTCCTTTCCGAAACAACTCCCGCCCCAGCCGATTCCCGCCCGGAGGAAATGTGGACCGAGCCGGTGATCGAGACCGACGCCGCGCGAAACGTCTTCTACGTCCGCTCCGACGAGCTCACAAACGTTCGCGATCTCGTTGATGAACGAGACGCGCGTCGTCAGGAACGCGTTCGCCGCCAGCTTGACCATCTCGGCCGACGCGACATCGGTGCGGAGAAGCGACGTATCGAACGTGGTGTAGAGCTCCGCGACGCTCGCACTGTCGGCATCGTCGAACGCGCCGATGACGATGCGGTCGGGGTGCATGAAGTCACGAATCGCCGTCCCCTCCGCGAGGAACTCCGGATTCGACACATACGCAACCTGTTCGAGACGACGGCTGTCGAGCGCCGCGCGAACTTTCTCGCCTGTCCCCACGGGCACAGTCGACTTCATCACCAAGATGGCTTGTGCATTCGCGGGAAGCTCGTCGATGACCGTCCAGACGCGGGAGAGGTCGGCGTCGCCTGAGTACAGGGGCGGCGTGTTCACGCAGACGAAGATGAACTCCGCTCCCTCGAGAGCGGCGCCCACGTCCAGCGTGAACTCGAGACGGTCGCGGTTCCGCGCGAGAAGCTCCTCGAGCCCCGGCTCGAAGATCGGCGACTCGCCGCGCTTCAGCGCCTCGATCTTGTCCGGCACGATGTCGCGGACCGCGACGTCGTGGCCGAGCTCCGCAAAGCACGCGCCGGTGACGAGACCGACATAGCCGGCTCCGAAGATCGCGATCCTGGACACGAGCGCCTAGCCTACCGAAGCGGTTTCAAGCCTCTTGCGATTGCGATCATCGTCTCGTTCGAGAGCGAGTCGAGCAGAGTGTTGACCACCCAATACGTCGCGCCGTTCTCGCGCACGACGACCATGTGCAGGTGCGGGCCGTTGTAGTAGAAGTCGAACTCGCGGCCTCTGAGGAGGTGCTTGAAGTTCGGCTGCTGGAGCGCCGGCGCGTCCGTCCATTTCGTCTCCTCGATTCCCCAGTAGCCCGCGAGCTCGCTCCCCGCGAGAAACGCCAGCCGGACCGCGCGCTCGCCCCTCTTCAGCGCGTACACGCGGATCGGAACCTCGCGGTCGATGCTCGACGTCCGCTCGAGCACGGTCGGCACCAGCAGCGCGAAGTCGAGCCGTTTGCGCACGGACTTGAGCAGCGACAGCGACTGCGACGGATCGGTACGCACGTACGCCGGCTCCTTCTTCGGCGTCTTGTCGACGGGCGCCGGCGCGATCGTCCCGTGGAACGTGGACCCGACGACGACGGTGAGCATCGCGCCGTTCGCGAGACCGACCAGGTCCGGCGGGAGCTGCTCGACCTCGGCGTCGCCGAAGAGATTCGCGACCTTCTGCGCTGCGATCTTCGCGCCGGGTTGCGTTCGGTCGAAGTAGACCTTCGTGTGGAAGTAACTGAACGTCGGCGCGTTCAGGAGGTGCCCGGCCGCCGGCGTGACGATCTGGTAGCTGCGCTGCGCAAGCTCGTACGCGGCGTTCGACGCCGAGCCGGCGATCCCGTTCCCGTTCAGCACGCTGATCCTCACGCTGCTCGGCGGCGGTCCCTTCAGGTGCGCGACGCGGCTCCCGAGCGAGACCGCGGTCGCCTTTTGCGGCGCCTCGACGTCAGGGTTCTGAAAATCCTGCACGGCCGCGGCGATCGCCTGCGTCGACGCGCTCAGCTGGTCGTAGCCGGTCACGCCCTCGATCTTCGACTGGAAGAAGTGTCCTGCCGGGAGGTCGTACGCGAATCGGGCGTAACTCTTCACGGCGTTCGACAGGTCGCCGCCGCGCGCCTGGCCAATCTCGACGCTGTGCGTGATCGCCCCGACGATCTTCAGGGCCGTGTAGACGGAGAATCCGTGCGTGACCTCCAGCTTCAGCGCCTTGACGAACTGCTGCTGGCGCGCGATCCGGTAGAGGTCCGAGTCCGTATGACGGAACCGGACGTAGTCGAGTGCCTCATGCCCGTTGAGCTTCTGGTAGCCGGGCATGAGGTCGATGTTCGCGAAGTCGGTTGCGCCGGTGCCGACGTTCTTGTTGTAGTAGCGGCGGTCGACGTCGATCCACACGCCGCCGACGCGGTCGACGATCTGCTCGAAGCCTGTGAAGTCGACGGTGATCAGGAAGTTGATCGGAAGCCCGGTCAGGTGCTTGATCGTGTCGAGCGTGCCCTTCGAGCCGCACTCCGAGTACGCCGCGTTGATCCGGGTGTTGTCGATGATCTTCTCGCCGCACCAGATCTGCGTCGTCAGGTCGCGGGGGAAGGAGAGCATCGAGATCGAGTGCGTGATCGGATCCGCGCGCAGCAGCATGATGGTGTCGGAGCGCGAGCCCGCGTCTGCTTCCTTGCCGAGCCGCTTGTCGTATCCGACGACGAGCGCGATCGCAGGCTGGTTCGGGCTTGGGATGTCGAGGTGCTTCTCGGCTTGCCTGACGTCCCTCGAGTGGGCCGCAACCGCCGACACGCTCTGGTGGTAGTAGAGGTACGCGCCGCCGAGCGCCGCGAGCGCAACCATCATCGCGAACGCGACGAGCCAAAGGAAGAACCGGCCGACCTTGGCCCAGAAGCTGCGCCGCACGGGCTCCGGCTGCCGGTAGCGCGTGACCTCGGTGAGGATCGCGGGCGGGAAGACGGCGCGCCCGTTCCCGTTCACCGCGGCGCCCCGGCCCATCCCTCTCTTCAGCGTCGTCCGCATGCGAAAAAACGCGAACGCCTCGTCGGCGCCCGCACCGGTGGAGAATAGCCCAGGCTCAGGACTGCAGCGTTGCTACCTGCTCGGGCTCGTAGGCCAGGTTGGGCCGAAGCCAGCGCTCGGCCTCGGCGAGCGGGATGCCCTTGCGGGAGCCGTAATCCTCGACCTGGTCGAGAGCCACGCGGCCGACCGCGAAGTAGCGCGCCTCCGGGTGGTGGAAGTAGATGCCGCTCACGCTCGCGCCGGGGATCGTCGCGAACGTCTCCGTCAGCTCCATGCCGGCGCTCTCGGCCCCCAGCAGCCGGAAGAGCTTCCCTTTCTCCGAGTGGTCCGGACAGGCCGGGTAGCCGAAGGCCGGCCGGATGCCGCGATAGCGCTCCGCGATCAGGTCCTCCTTCGGGCGGCGCTCCTTCTCGTAGCCCCAGTCGAAGCGCGCCTGCTCGTGCAGGTACTCCGCGAACGCCTCGGCGAGGCGGTCGGCGAGCGCCTTGACCATGATCGCGCGATAGTCGTCGTGGTCGGCCTCGTAGCGCGCGGCGAGCTCGTCCGCACCGTGGATCGAGACGGCGAACGCCCCGAGGTGATCGTGGCTCTGAGCCACAAAGTCCGTGAGGCAGCGATTCGGCCGCGAGTCGCGGTAGTCGGACTGCTGACGCAGGAAGCAGAATCGCGTCCCTTCCTCGAGGAGGACGTCGTCTCCGTCCGCGCGCGCCGGCCAGAACCCGTACACCCCTCGAGCTTGTAGCTCTGAGCCACTAATTATGTCGTCCAGTAGGGCAGTGGCGTCGTCGTACAGCTCCCGCGCCGCCGGGTTGTCGAGGATCGCCGGGAACTTTCCCTTCAGCTCCCACGCGTAGAAGAAGAACTGCCAGTCGATATATCTGGTGAGGTCCGAGAGCTCGGGTCGCGACTCCGTTGTGCCGGTGAATGAGGGAGTCGGCACGTCGTCGAACGACACGCGTTGTCTGTTCGCGCGCGCGGCCTCGAGCGGTAGCAGGGGCTTGCGGTCCCGCTCCGCGTACTGCTCGCGCAGACGGTCCTGCAGTTCGCGGTTCTCCACATCGAGCCGCGCGCGGCGCTCTCCGTCGAGGAGATCCGACACGACGCCGACGACGCGCGATGCGTCGAGGACGTGGACGGTCGGCTGCGAGTACGCCGGCGCGATCCGCACGGCCGTGTGCTGCTTCGACGTCGTCGCGCCGCCGATGAGGAGAGGGAGCGAAAGCCCGCGGCGCTCCATCTCTCGCGCAACGGTCACCATCTCGTCGAGCGAAGGCGTGATCAGCCCGGAAAGGCCGACGACGTTCGCTCCCTCGGCGAGCGCGGTGTCGAGGATCTTGTCCGGGGGCACCATGACGCCGAGGTCGATCACCTCGTAGTTGTTGCAGCCGAGGACGACGCCGACGATGTTCTTGCCGATGTCGTGCACGTCTCCCTTGACGGTCGCGAGCACGACCTTGCCCTGCTCGCGCGCGACGTAGCCGGCCTTCAGCTTCTCCTCTTCCATGTACGGCTCGAGATACGCGACCGCGCGCTTCATCGCCCGCGCGCTCTTGACGACCTGCGGCAGGAACATCTTGCCGCTGCCGAAGAGATCGCCGACGATCTGCATCCCGCGCATCAGCGGACCTTCGATCACCTCGAGCGGGCGCTCGTACCCGTGTCGCGCCTCCTCGGTGTCCTCCTCGATGAAGTCGACGATCCCGTGCACGAGCGCATAGGACAACCGCCCCTCCACGTCGGCTTCGCGCCACGAGAGGTTGAGCTCGCGCTTCGTCCCCTCGCCCTTCACGCGGCCGGCGTACTCCAGCAGCCGTTCGGTGGAGTCGAGACGGCGGTTGAAAATGACGTCCTCGACCATTCCCAGCAGCTCCGGCTCGATGTCCTCGTAGACGACGAGCTGGCCGGCGTTGACGATCCCCATGTCGAGGCCGGCGCGGATCGCGTGGTAGAGGAACGCCGAGTGCATCGCCTCACGCACGGCGTCGTTGCCGCGGAAAGAGAAGGAGAGGTTCGAGATGCCGCCGCTGGTGCGCGCCCCCGGACAGCGCTCCTTGATCAGCGGCAGCGCGTCGATGAAGTTCTTTGCGTACTCGTTGTGCTCTTCGATGCCCGTTGCGACGGCGAGCACGTTCGGGTCGAAGATGATGTCCTCCGGCGGGAAGCCCTCGCGGACGAGCAGGTCGTACGCGCGGCCGCAGATCGCGACCTTCCGCTCGACGGTGTCGGCCTGGCCCCGCTCGTCGAACGCCATCACGATCACGCCGGCGCCGTAGCGGCGGATCGTGCGCCCCTGTTCAAGGAACGCGTCCTCTCCTTCCTTGAGCGAGATCGAGTTGACGATCCCCTTTCCCTGCAGGCACTTGAGCCCGGCCTCGAGCACGATCCAACGTGAGCTGTCGACCATGATCGGCAGACGCGCGACCTCGGGCTCGGTCGCGATGTAGTTGAGGAATGTCGTCATCGCCCGCTCGCTGTCGAGCAGGTCAGCGTCCATGTTGACGTCGAGGATGTTCGCGCCGCCGCGCACCTGCTCCAGCGCCACGTCGACGGCGCCCTGGAAGTCGTCGGCCTCGACCAGGCGGCGGAAGCGCGCCGAGCCGGTGACGTTCGTCCGCTCGCCGATCATCACGAAGCCGGTGTCGGGGCCGATCGTGAACGGCTCCAGGCCGCTGAAACGCGGTGCCGGGCGGCTCTGCGGGACCTGTCTCGGGGCCAGGTCCCGAATCGCGGCCGCAATGGCCCTGGTGTGCTCGGGCGTCGTCCCGCAGCACCCGCCCGCGACGTTCAGGAGGCCGTCCCTCGCGAACTCGCGCAGCAGCGTGCTCGTCGTGTCGGGCCCCTCGTCGTAGCCCCCGAAGGCGTTCGGCAGCCCGGCGTTCGGATGGCACGACACGTAGGTGGGGACGATCTGCGACAGCTCTGCCAGGAACGGCCGCATCTCCTTCGCGCCGAGCGAGCAGTTCATCCCCACGATCAGCGGCTCCGAATGCTCGACCGCGGCCCAGAATGCCTCCGGCGTTTGGCCCGACAGCGTCCGTCCCGAGAGATCGACGATCGTGACGGAGATCCAGAGTGGGATGTCCGGCGCTACCTCGCGCGCCGCCTTCAGCGCCGCCTTCGCATTCAGCGTGTCGAAGATCGTCTCGACGAGCAGCAGGTCGACGCCGCCTTCAGCGAGCGCCCCGATCTGCTCCGCGTACGCCGCGTAGACGTCGTCGAACATCACGCTCCGGTACGCGGCGTCCTCGACGCGCGGCGACAGCGACAGCGTGACGTTGAGCGGACCGACGGAGCCGGCGACGAGCTTGCCGCCGGCCGCGTCGGCGGCCTCGCGCGCTAGGCGTGCGCCTTCCGTGTTCATGTCGCGCACCGCATCCTGCAACCCGTAGTCCGCTTGGCCGATGCGCGTCGCCGTGAACGTGTTGGTCGTCGTGATGTCGGCGCCAGCCGCGAAGTACGCGTCGTGGATCGAGCGCACGATGCCCGGCCGCGTGAGGTTCAGCAGGTCCGGGTCGCCCTTGACGTCGGACCGGTGGTCGCGGAAGCGCTCGCCCCGGAAGTCCTCCTCCGTGAGCCCGCGGCTTTGCAGGAGCACGCCCCAGGCGCCGTCGAGCACGAGGATGCGCTCGCGGAGGAGAGATTCGATGTGGTCGCGGATGTCCTTCACGAAAACGGCTCCGGCCTAAAGAGGTACCGGAGCCGGAAGGCTCGGGTGGCTCTTTAGGCGTTTTTTTTCCTGGTCGCCAAGCTGCCGGTCAAAGCTTTCCAGGTAGGGAAAGCGTAGCAGCAGGAGTCAATCAAACACCGGCAAAATTGCTTTGCTAGTGTCTCGCCCGTGAAGGCCGGGATTGCACTCCTGGTCGTCGCGCTCGCCGCCGGCTGCGGCGGCGCGAACATCGAGCCGACGACGGCTCCGCGGCAGGCGCGTGAGCTCGCCCGGCTGCGCGCCGACATCCGGCGGCTGAAGATCGTCGCTGCTCCGGTTCCCCATTCGCTGATGGGAACGCCGAAGCTGCTCGCGGCGACCGGTGCCTTCCTCGATCACGAGCAAGCGTCGTCCCTCGACAACCTGACGAAGAACCGGTTGATCGACCTCGCCGCGTCCGCGGTCGCCGGCAGTTGCGACCAGTGCTTCCAGCAGCTCGAAGCGGCCCGGCCGATCCCGGCGATCGCGCACCCGTAGACGGCGGCGGGAACCGCGCCGCCCGCGGCCCCGCCGCTGCCTGGGATGCTACGCCGGAATCCGCGCAGATTGAAATCCGGCGAGGACACTCGCCCGCCCTCCTGCCAAGTGACACCTTGTCACGTGGCGGATTTCGGACGTGAGGTGACACCTTGTCGCTTGGAGAGTTCGGCCGGTCGTTCGCGCGGCTCCGGACATAATCCCGCGAGCAGGTGGAGACGGTCACCGCCCAGGGCTGCCCCAAGTGCGGGACAACCGTGCCCGTGCATCACGGCTACGTCAGCTGGTGTCATGAGTGCGGCTGGAACCTCACGGCGCCGCAGCCGCCCGATCAGGAGCGCACCCGATTCGATCGTCTCTACGCCGCAGCCGGGCGCCGGTTCGGGGACCGCCTCGCGTCCGAGCTCCTCGCCGCCGACGAGCTCGAGCCGCGACTCACGCCCACGCGCGTCGCCACCTACACCGTCGCGCTGCTCGCACACCTCTTGACGCTTGCGCTCGCGGTCGGCGCGATCGTCCTCGTCGCACTCACGTTTCCAAATCCGGCCGCGATCGTCGCAGGACTGATCATGGTTGGGCTCGCGTATCTGATGCGACCCCGACTGGGGAAGGTGCCCGACGAGGGCATGCTCACCCGCGAGGATGCGCCGGCGCTGTACAAGCTCGCAGACGATGTCGCCGACGCCTTGGACGTCCCGCACGTCGACGTCATCGCGATCGACGGTGAGTTCAACGCGTCGTGGGCGATCCTCGGACTGCGCCGGCGCCGCGTCCTGACGCTCGGATTGCCGGCGCTCGCGATGCTCACCCCGCAGGAGCGCGCCGCGCTCGTCGCGCACGAGCTCGCTCACGGACGCAACGGCGACTCGACTCGCGGTGTCGTCGTGGGCTCAGCCGTCCGCGCGCTCGCCGAGCTCTACTGGGCCGTCGCGCCGGAGGACTTCGGCGGGGCGCGCGAATGGGGCGAGCACGCACTCTTCGAGCGGATCGTCAACGTGCTCCTCTGGGTGGTCTCACGCCCGGTGCTCGGGGTCCTGGTGCTCGAGTTCCACTTGCTCCTGCACGATTCTCAGCGCGCCGAGTACCTCGCCGACGCGCTCGCCGCGCGCGTCGCCGGAACGCCGGCCGCGGTGTCCCTCGAAGAGAAGATGCTCCTCGCCGCCACGGTCCGCTTTGCCGTTCAGCACACGGCGCACGATCGCTCTGGGCAGACCGATCTCTTCGCCGTCCTCATCGACACGATCGCCTCGGTTCCGGAACGCGAGCTCGAGCGCCGCCGCCGCGTCGCACGGCTCGAGGACGCGAGACTGAGCTCGACGCATCCGCCGACGGCGAAGCGGATCCAGTTGCTCGAGGAACGCGCGCGGCTCGAGCCGCAGGTCGTTTGCACTCGTGAGGCCTCGGCGGCGATCGACGCTGAGACCGCGCACCTGCGGAAGTCGGTCCAGTCCGAGCTCGTCGACACGTACCGCGACTCGCTCTACGCACTGTAGGGCGTTACTCGCGACCCGAGACGGAGAGTTGGTTTTCGGCGTGCTTGATGCGTTGCTCGAGCACCCAGCGGTCGGCCGTCGACTCGCCGCGGTCGACGCGTTCGAGCTCGGCCTGTGCTTCCTCGAGCTGCCTGTGCGCGCGCTCGGCGTCGATCTCGCGTGCCAGCACCGCGTCGTCGACGAGCGCGATCGCACGGTCCTGTTCGACCTTGAAGAAGCCGGGGCCGGTCGCGAATTCGCGCACGCGCTCCTCTCCTTCGCCGACGTGGATCCGCGTCGAGCCCGCCTTCAGCGTCGCGATCAAGGGCGCGTGACGGGCGAGTACGCCGATCTCCCCGGCCGCGCCGGGAACGATCAGCATCGTCGCCTCGCCCTCGAACGCGGGCCCGTCTGGCGTGACGAGCGAGACCGAGAACGTCTTGTCGGCCATTTACGAGACGCCGGCGGGCTCGGGCTCCGGCTCCGGCTCGGCCTCGGCCTTGGCGACGTTCGCGTCCTCCGCCTGCTCCATGTCCTCCGCCGGAGCCTCCTCCTCGCCCCCGAGCCTGCGGCCCTTCTCGACGGCGTTCTGGATCGTGCCGACCATGTAGAACGCCTGCTCGGGCAAGTCGTCGTGCTTGCCCTCGAGGACCTCGGCGAAGCCCTTGATCGTGTCCTCGAGCTTCACGTACTCGCCCGGCGTGCCGGTGAACTGCTCGGCGACGAAGTTCGGCTGCGACAGGAAGCGCTGGACCTTGCGTGCACGCGCGACGATCAGCCGGTCCTCGTCCGACAGCTCCTCGATGCCGAGGATCGCGATGATGTCCTGCAGCTCCTTGTAGCGCTGCAGCACTTGCTGCACGCGCGTCGCGACCTCGTAGTGCTCGTCCGAGACGATGCCAGGCTGCAGCGCGCGCGACGACGAGCCGAGCGGGTCGACCGCGGGGTAGATCCCCTGCTCGACGAGCGAGCGAATGAGCACGACCGACGAGTCGAGGTGGGCGAACGTGTTCGCGGGCGCAGGGTCCGTGAGGTCGTCGGCCGGCACGTAGATCGCCTGCACCGACGTGACCGAGCCCGTTTGCGTCGACGTGATCCGCTCCTGCAGCTCGCCCATCTCGGTCGCGAGCGTCGGCTGGTAGCCGACGGCGCTCGGCATGCGGCCGAGCAGCGCCGAGACCTCTGAGCCCGCCTGCGTGAAGCGGAAGATGTTGTCGATGAACAGGAGCACGTCCTGACCCTCGTCGCGGAAGTACTCCGCCATCGTCAGGCCGGAGAGCCCGACGCGCAGGCGCGCGCCCGGCGGCTCGTTCATCTGGCCGTAGACCAGCGCGACCTTGTCGAGCACCTTCGACTCCGTCATCTCGATCAGGAGGTCGTTGCCTTCGCGCGTCCGCTCGCCGACGCCCGCGAACACGGACACGCCGCCGTGCTGCATCGCCACGTTGTGGATCAGCTCCTGGATCAGCACCGTCTTGCCGAGCCCGGCGCCGCCGAAGAGGCCGATCTTGCCGCCGCGGATGAACGGCGCGATCAGGTCGATGACCTTGATGCCCGTTTCGAACAGCTCCGTCGTCGGCGACAGGTCGCTGAACTTCGGCGGATCGCGGTGGATCGACCAGCGCTCCGTATCATCCGGCGCCGGCGGTTTGTTGTCGACCGGCTCACCGAGCACGTTCCAGACGCGCCCGAGCGTCACGTTGCCGACGGGGACCGAGATCGGCTGCCCCGTGTCGATCACGTCGACGCCCCGGGCGAGGCCGTCGGTCGAGTCCATCGCGACGGCGCGCAGCCGATCGTCGCCCAGGTGCAGCTGCACCTCCGCGATCAGGGCGTGCGCCTCCTGCTCGGCGGAGGCCGGCATGTCGATCCGCAGGGCGGTGCGGATCTCCGGCAGGCGCCCGGTGAAGACCGCGTCGATGACGACGCCTTTGATCTCGACCACCTTGCCGACGTTCTGGGCGGGCTTTCCGTTTTCAGCCATGTGACTCCTGAAGAGGGATTTCCGGGGCGCGACGCGCGACGACGCGGAGCCGCCGGCCAAGCGCGGCCAGTTTACCCGAGCCCTTTCGGGCGGGGCTCCCGTTGTCACCCGCACGCAACCTGTGAATCTCGAGGGCGTCCGCCACACGGGCGGCCTGGTCGAGCGTTCAGACGTACGAGGTGATCGGCGACGCGAAAACGGTCACGACTAAAGCCTAGTCGCCGCAGCCGCGGATTCGTTGCGCTGTCTTATACGTCGATTCTGATGCCGCGTTGCTTGCCGATGCCCATCTGGGCGTGGAGCATCGCCAGCCGCGGTGTCTTGATCAGCGCATCGGAGTCGGTGCTCGGGCCCGAGGCAATGCTGTTCCGCGAGAGGCGCACCGCGTTCGCGCTCAGCTCGGCCGATGTACCGCCGAGCGAGCCGAAAAGCGTGCCGAGGCCGACCGCGGCCGCGATGACGGCGGCGGCGGCCGTCGAGGCGCGAAGAGCGCGCACGGGAATGGCGACCCGGCGGCGCCGCAGCGGCAGCGCGATCGGCTCCGGCAGCTGCTCACGTTCGGCGGTGCGAATCCTCTCAGTGGTCTCCGTCACGGCACGCGCGTAGGCGCTGCAGCTCGCGCAGCGGGCGAGGTGCGCCCGCAGCAGCGCCTGCTCGAGCTCGGAGAGCTCGCCGTCGAGGCGGAGGGAAGCCCACTCGCGGGCGCGTTCGCATATGCGTGGCTGAGGCCGGAACACGGTCATCTGTTCTCTGTGACGGGACTGAGCGCGAAGAGTTAGTCGCTCAGACCAGCCTGTACCGCGTATCGGCCAGAACGCCCAGGAGGATGAGCACCAGCCCCAGCACCACGAAGACGGCCGACAGGCTCAGGGATTCCAGCTGTTCGCTACCGGTTGCCCAGCGGAGCCGGCGGTTCCGGAAGATCCCGAACTGCCCGAAGCCGGGGTCGCCCTTCACCCGCACGGGGCCTCGGTTGCCGACGAAGAAGCCCGAAATCAGGAGGAACGAGCCGACGATGTAGAAGCCGAGCGAGAGCGAGCGGCCGACGCTCGAGCCGAACGCGAGCCCGAGCGCGAGCGAGCAGACCGCCGTGCCGCAGGCGGTCCCGGCGAGCAGCAGCACGAACCGGCGCGCCGCGTCACGGAGCATCGCGCCGGTCGACTTCCCGGTTCCGCCCGCCGAATCCACGGGCCCGCTCATGCCCTACTCTGCCGCCGCCGCGGCCGGCGGCGGGCTCATCGGCGTGCCCGTCGGGCGGCGCATCTCCTCGTCCGTCATCGGCCAGCGCTCGAGCGGGTAGTGGCAGGCGGCCACGTGCTCGCCGCCGAACTGGTAGAGCGGCGGCGTCTCGACGTCGCAATGGCCCTCGCGGAAGCGCGGGCAGCGCGGGTGGAACCAGCATGCGGCCGGCGGGTTGAGCGGGCTCGGCACGTCACCTTCGAGCACGATCTGCTTCCGCTCGCGGCCGAGCGCGGGGTTCGGGATCGGCACGGCCGAGAGCAGCGCGCCCGTGTACGGATGCTTCGGCTCGGCGTAGAGCTGGATGCGCGACGCGATCTCGACCGCGTGGCCGAGGTACATCACCATCACACGGTCGGAGATGTGCCGCACGACGTTCAGGTCGTGCGCGATGAAGATGTACGTGAGGCCGAACTCGGTCTGCAGGTCCTTCAACAGGTTCAGGATCTGCGCCTGCACCGACACGTCGAGCGCGGAAACGGGCTCGTCGCAGACGATCAGCTTCGGGTTGACGGCGAGCGCGCGGGCGACGCCGATGCGCTGCCGCTGGCCGCCGGAGAACTCGTGCGGGAAGCGGTTGTAGTGCTCCGGATTGAGGCCGACGACCTCGAGCAGCTCCTGCACGCGCCGCTTGATCTCGGCGTCGGTGCCGAGCTTGTGCACCTCGAGCGCCTCCGCGATGATGAAGCCGACGCGCTTGCGCGGGTTCAGCGACGCGTAGGGATCCTGGAAGATCATCATCAGCTCGCGCCGGATCGGGCGCATCTCCGGGCGGCTGAGCGTCGTGATGTCTCGGCCGTCGAAGACGATCCGGCCGCCGGTCGGGTCGAGCAGGCGCATGACGCAGCGCGCCATCGTCGACTTGCCGCAGCCGGACTCGCCGACGACGCCGAGCGTCTCGCCCTTCCTCACGGTGAAGCTGACGCCGTCGACGGCTTTTACCGACGCGACCGTCTTCTGGAAGATGATCCCGCGCGTGACAGGGAAGTGCTTGACCAGGTTCTCGACGACGAGCAGCTCGTCGCCGGACCCGTTCGTCGCTGCGGGAGCGGCCTGCGACTCCGTCGTCGCCACTACGCCGCGTCTCCGAGGTGCGTCAGCTTCGCCGCCTCGCGGTCCTTCGTCTCCTCGTCGAGGTGGCAGCGCTGGAAGTGCTCCGGATCGTGCGACACCTGCAGGAGCTCCGGCTCGGTCGTCTTGCAGATCTCCATCACGTACGGGCAGCGTGGGTGGAAGCGGCAGCCGCGCGGCGGGTTCAGGAGCGAGGGCGGCTGGCCCTGGATCTGGACCAGGCGCTCGACGTCCGCGTCGAGGCGGGGCAGCGAGCCGAGCAGCCCCCACGTATAGGGGTGATGCGGGCGCCTGAACAGGTTGTCGACGGGCGCCTGCTCGGCGACGCGCGCGGCGTACATCACGACGACGTCGTCGGCGATCTCCGCGATCACGCCGAGGTCGTGCGTGATCATGATGATCGCGCTGCCGAAGTCGGCCTGCAGCTTCGACATCAGGTTCAGGATCTGCGCCTGCGTCGTCACGTCGAGCGCCGTCGTGGGCTCGTCCGCGATCAGCAGGTCCGGGTCGTTGATCAGGGCCATCGCGATCATCACGCGCTGGCGCATGCCGCCTGAGAACTGGTGCGGGTAGTCGTCGACCCGGCGCTCGGCGCGCGGGATGCCCACAGCCTTGAGGAGCTCGAGCGTGCGCGCCTTCGCCTGCTTCTTCGACACGTCGCGGTGCAGGAGGATCGCCTCGATCAGCTGCGCGCCGATCGACTTGACCGGATTCAGCGACGTCATCGGATCCTGGAAGATCATCGCGATGTCGTCCCCGCGGATGTTCCGCAGGTGCCGGCTCGACATCTTCAGCAGATCCTGGCCCTTCCACAGCGCCTCGCCCGAGCTGATCGTGTTCACGCGCGCGTTCAGGCCCATGATCGTCAGGCAGGTGACGCTCTTGCCCGAGCCGGACTCGCCGACGATCCCGAGCGTCTGGCCCTTCTCGACGCTGAAGCTGACGCCGTCGACGGCCTTGACGATCCCGTCGTCGGTACGGAAATGGGTCTTGAGGTCAGTGACCTCCAGCAGAGCCAACGGTCGTCCCAGTCCTTTCCTTAGGCGAGTCGGATCCTCGGATCGATGACCGCGTACAGCAAGTCAACGACCAGGTTGAAGACGATGATCGCAAACGTCGCGAACACGACAATGCCCTGTGTGACGGGTAAGTCGAAGAGCTGGATCGAGTCCAGCGCAGTCGAGCCGAGCCCCGGCAGCGAGAAGATGGACTCGGTGAAGATCGCGCCGCCGAGCGCGACGCCGATGTCCATGCCGAGCATCGTCACGACGGGCAGCAGCGCGTTCCGGAGGATGTGCGAGCGGATCACGATCCACTCGGGCGCGCCCTTCGCGCGCGCGGTGCGCACGTAGTCCTCGTGCGACGCCTCCATCACGTTCGCGCGGATCATGCGCACGTAGAGCGCCGTGAAGAGGATCGCGAACGTCGTCCACGGCAGGATCATGTGCCATGCCCACTGCACCGGCCCGCCGCAGTCGGTACTCGGGTTGAAGAAGTCGCAGTAGCCGGTGATCGGCGTCCAGCCGAGCTTGAAGCCGATCAGGTAGGACAAAATCAGGCCGATCCAGACCGGGTGCGCGGAGATCCCGATCAGGACGAACACCATCGCCAGTCGGTCGAGTAAGGACCTCGGTTTGAGCGCGGAGAGGATCCCGACCGGTAATGCGATCAGCATCCAGAAGAACGCGCCGCCGAAGACGAGCGACGCCGTGACCGGCGCCGCGTTCAGAACGAGCGTGTTGACGCTCCGGCGCGTGACGAACGACTTCCCGAGGTTCTGGTGGATCACGAGCCGGTCCATGAACCTGAGGTACTGGATCGGCAGCGGCCGGTCGAGCCCGAGTGTGTGTTTGGCGTTCAAGATGCACCGCTCGGACGCGCGCTGGCCGCAGGCCTGCTTCGCCGGGTTGACCGGGATCATGAAGAAGATCACGAAGGTGACGACCGTGATCACCAGGAACAGCACGCAGGCCCAGAGAAGACGCCGGATCAGGTAGCGGAACATCGAGAGGGGGCTGTGTCCTTTTCTGTCTGTTTTCCTGTGGGGCCGGGAAACTTTACCCGAATCGAAGCGGATTATTAAGGGAAACGGGGCGCCGCTCGGGCGCCCCGTTTTCCCTGGTCTTCGTCTCTGCTAGCTGACGCAGAGGGCGTTGAGGATGGAGCCGTAGACCTGCGAGTACACGTAGCAGCCCACGCGCTTGGAGGCGAAGACGCGGGCGTTGGTGTTGATGTAGGGCGCGACCGGGGCCGGTCCTGCCATCAGGTCGTGGTCGAGCTTCGCGAACGCGTTGTAGCGAGCCTGACCGGACAGGTGTGAGGCCTGCTCCATCAGCTTGTTCCACTTCGGTGAGTTGAAGTAGGAGAGGTTGACGTTGTTGTCCGGCTGGATCGAGGTGCCGGAGAGCAGGATGTTGATGAAGTCGTACGGGTCGGGGTAGTCCTGGCCCCAACCGTTGAGCAGGATGTCGAA
>Ga0099827_10000371_pt1 | contig 19682 bp, 21 predicted proteins | sample CZO8metaG_FD_79339 | JGI IMG/M metagenome (GOLD analysis project Ga0099827, IMG submission 79339) | Vadose zone soil microbial communities from the Eel River Critical Zone Observatory, Northern California, USA - CZOApr15con1.8 metaG | ecosystem: Environmental > Terrestrial > Soil > Vadose zone ...
ATGTGGCCGGTGGCCCTGGGCTCCTCGTCCGCCCGCAAGACGCCGATCGCATCCATGTCCCGGTAGAACTCCGCAATGTAACGCTCCGAGACCTCGCGCGCGCTGGCGCCTTCCGCGTTGGCGCGCTTGATGATCTTGTCGTCGATGTCGGTGAAGTTCTTGACGAACGTCACGCGATACCCCTTGAAGGCCAGGTAGCGGCGGATCACGTCGAAGACGATGGCGCTGCGCGCGTGCCCGATGTGGGAGAGGTCATACACCGTGACGCCGCAGACGTACATCCGCACCTCGCCAGGCGCGAGCGGGACGAGCTCGTCCTCCTTGCGGGTGAGCGTGTTGTGGACGCGGAGGCTCATGCGACGTCCACGCCCACGACGGCCATGGCGGCGATACCTTCCTGGCGACCGACCAGGCCCAGACCCTCCGGGTTCTTCGCCTTCACGCTCACAGCGTCCCGGCCCAGGCCGAGCGTGTCGGCCAGGCGCTTGGCCATCTCGTCGAGGTGGGGCTGGAGACGGGGAGCCTGGGCCAGGACGGTCGCGTCCACGTTCAGGAGGCGCCCGCCGCGTGACCGCACCAGATCCATCACCTCTCCGAGCAGCATCAGGCTTGAGATGGAGCGATAGCGGGGATCGGTGTCGGGAAAATGCCGGCCGAGGTCGCCGAGGGCGAGGGCGCCCAGGAGGGCCTCGCCGACGGCGTGAGAGAGGACGTCGGCGTCGGAGTGGCCGTCCAGTCCGACCTCGGACTCGAGCGTCACGCCACCCAGGACGAGGGGTCGGCCGCGCCGCAGGGGATGGAGGTCGAAGCCGAGGCCGACTCGGGTCACGAACGGACGCGAGCCCGCGCGCGCCGGAGATCCGCCGGTGTCGTGATCTTCACGTTCTCGGCGAGGCCGGGCACGACGCGCACGTCCTGGCCGAGCCGCTCGACCAGCATCGCGTCGTCGGTGCCGGTGACGCCGTCGCGACGGGCCTTGTCGTGCGCTTTGCGCAGGAGATCGGCGTGGAAGGCCTGCGGCGTCTGCACGGCAACCAGCTCCGACCGGTCGAGCGTGCCGGTGACCAGCTCACCGCTCACGCGCTTCACGGTCTCCGCGATGGGCAGGGCGCAGATGGCGGCGCCCGTGGCGCGGGCGGCGACGAGGACGGCGTCGATCAAGGCGGGCGTGATGAATGGCCGCACCGCGTCGTGGACGACGACCAGCTTCGTGGCGGCGGACACCGCGGCGAGACCGCGGCTCACCGACTCCTGACGGGTGGCCCCGCCGACGACGACGGCGAGCGGCGCCCCGCGCAGCCGGCCCAGGACCCGGCGGGTTTGCTCGACGTGAGACGCCGGGGCCGCGACCACGATGCCGTTGACCCGCGGATGCCGCGCGAAGTGTCGGACGGTGGCGAGGAGGATGGGCGCGCCGGCCAGGGCCAGGAACTGCTTCGGAGTTCTCCGGCCGAGGCGCGTGCCGACACCACCGGCCGGGATGACCACGGCCACGTCACGCACCGCGCGGCCCCGAGCCGTCTTCGTCGCGCAGGCGCGTGAAGATCATGCGGCCCGCCGTCGTCTGGAGCACGCTGGTGACGATGACGTCGGTGGCCTGGCCGAGATAGCGCCGACCGTGGTCGACGACCACCATGGTGCCGTCGTCGAGGTAGGCGACGCCCTGCCCGGCCTCCTTGCCCTCGCGCACCACCTGCACCCGCATCGCCTCGCCGGGCAACACGACCGGCTTGAGCGCGTTGGCCAGCTCGTTGACGTTGAGCACGGGGACGCCGCTGAGCTCCGCCATCTTGTTGAGGTTGTAATCGTTGGTGAGCACCTTGGCGCCCAGCGTCTTGCCGAGCTCGATCAGCTTGCGGTCGACGTCTCGCACGTGCGAAAAATCGGCGTCGGTGATCTCGACCTTGACCTTGGGACTCCGCTGCAGCCGCTGGAGCACGTCGAACCCACGCTTGCCGCGGTTGCGGCGGAGCGTGTCCGCCGAGACGGCGATCTGTTGCAGCTCACCCAGGACGAACTGCGGCACGATCAGCGTCCCATCGATGAAGCCGGCCTCGCAGACGTCGGTGATGCGCCCGTCGATGATCACCGACGTGTCGAGAATCTTCGCGAACTCGCCCCTTCGGCCGCCGGGGAAGAGGACGGCCGACACCGGCTCGAGATCGGCCCGCCGGCGCAGAGCGGTGGCGGCGCCGAGGTAGGCGCCGAGCAACGCGGGTAATCCAACGCCGGCCATGCCGGCGTTGGGCACGAGCGAGGCGACGGCGGTGCCGACGGCGAGGCCGGCGATGATTCCGAAGAATCCGCCGACGGTGCCCCAGAAAAGGCGCTCCACGGGCACCCCGACGGCGCGCGTCTCCAGCCATACCGCGACACCGCCGAGAACGGCACCGCCGGCGGCCCCGGCGCTGGTGGGCACTTCGAGGGCGGGCGCCAGCTCGACGCCCGCCCAGGCCGAGAGGGCCACGACCATGGCCCGAACGAGAACGACGGTGCGAAATTTCATGAGAGAAGCACGTCCAGTGCGTCGTGGACGGTCGCCACGCCATGCGTTTCCAGAGGCAGGCGGGGAGCGTCGAGCAGGTTGCTCTTCGGCACGACGGCCTGGGTGAAGCCGAGCTGCTTCGCCTCGTGCAACCGGGTCTCGAGCCCGGTGACCGCGCGCACCTCACCGGTCAGACCCACCTCGCCGAGAACGACGACCTCGCCTCGGACCGGACGGTCCATGTAGCTCGACGCCGCCGCGACCAGGACACCGAGATCGGCCGCCGGCTCCACGACGCGGCCGCCGCCGGCGACGTTGACGAAGACGTCCTGGCTGGCCAGCGGCACGCCCGCGCGCTTCTCGAGGACCGCGAGGAGCAGGCAGACGCGGTTGTAGTCGGCGCCGAGCACCGTACGGCGGGGCGTGCCGAACGACGCGGGGACGACCAGCGCCTGCAGCTCGAGCAGCAACGGGCGCGTGCCCTCCAGGCTGGCGACGATGACCGAGCCGGGAACGTCCTTGGGGCGCTCGGCCAGGAAGAAGCCGGAGGGGTTCTTGACCTCGACCAGGCCGCGCTCGGCCATCTGGAAGACGCCAATCTCGTTGGTGGAGCCGAAGCGGTTCTTCACGGCGCGCAGGACGCGATAGGCGTGATGATGCTCGCCCTCGAAGTAGAGCACGGTATCGACGAGGTGCTCGAGCACACGAGGCCCGGCCAGCGCGCCCTCCTTGGTGACGTGCCCGACCAGGAACGTCGCGATGCCCCGCCCCTTGGCGATCGTCATGAGGCGTCCCCCGCACTCGCGGACCTGGGCCACGCTCCCCGGCGCAGACTCCAGCGCGGGCAGGAACACCGTCTGGATCGAGTCGATGACCAGGATCTGGGGCTTCACGGTGTCGAGCTCGGCCTCCACGGCGACGAGATCGGTCTCCGTCCACAAGAGGAGCCCGTCGCCCGCGATGCCGAGGCGATCGGCGCGCAGCTTCACCTGGGCCGCCGATTCCTCCGCCGACACGTAGAGCACGGGCGGCGCCGCCGTGGCCAGCGCGCGGGCGGCCTGGAGCAACAGCGTGCTCTTGCCCGCCCCCGGCTCGCCGCCGATGAGGACGAGCGAGCCCGGCACGACGCCACCGCCGAGCACGCGGTCCAGCTCGCCGATGCCGGTGCGAAGCCGGCCCGTGCGCTCCATCGTGATATCGCTGAGCGCGCGCGGCCGGCTCTGCGACAGCGCGCTCCGCCGGGCGCCGGGCGAGGGCGACGCCCGCTCCTCCACCAGCGCGATCAAATCACCGGTCGTCCGCCTGCAGTCCGGGCACGTGCCCGGCTTCGGGCTCGCGAACCCGCACTGCTGGCAGCGGTAGACGCTGCGGTCGCGGGCCATCACCTCTTCTCCGGCGACGCGGACGGCTCGTCCTTGCCCTGGCGCTTGTCGTTCTGCTCGCCCAGTCGCCGGAGGAAGAATTTCAAGATGGTGCTGCGCTGGGCGCCGTCGAGGATGGCGACCAGCCGCTCGTACACGGTTGGATCGGCGATGAGGGCGCCCAGCGTGCCCTCGCCCTCGTTGATCTTCGTCGTGATCTCTTTCAGGTTGGCCACCGTCACCCGCAGATCGTCCACGGCGCCCCGGAGACCGCCGTCGGTCGATTCGTCCTTCACCAGGCTGCCCAGCGTCCCCCGTCCGCCCGCGACCCGATCCGAGACCTCGCGCAGGTTGCGGCTGACGACCCGCAGGTCCTCGAGCACCTGCTTGTATTTCGGATCGAAGAGAAGACCGGGCAGGAGCCCATCCTCAGCGCTCGGCGTCTCCGCCGCCCGCCCGACGCGTTCCATGACCGCCACCAGCTTCCGGGCCGCCTCGGTCGAGCGGGGCGACGTGAGCACGCCGACCGCGCCCTCGCCTTGCTCCACGCGGTCGAGCACCTTTTGAGTGCTCGCGATGAGCTCATTCAGCTTGCGCAACGCCACCGGCTCCTCGTACAGCAGCGCATGGGCCCAGCCGCGACCCGTCCGGGCCTCGCTCACCGCCCGCTCGAGCTCCGCGGTCACCCGGCGGGCCGACCCGGTCGACGCCGAGATATCGTCCATGATCTTCGACTCGTTGAACGACTGCGCCATCTTCCCGAGATTCTCGGTGAGGGCGGCGACGTTCTTCACCGTCTCCGTCCCCCGGGTCAACACCTGGCCGATGTCCACGGGATCGCGGGCGGCGAGGACGTCGCCGGCGGCGACGACCGGGGCGTCGGCGGTGCCGACGGTGATCTCGATGATCTTGTCGCCGAGCAACCCCTGGGTGTCGATGCGGGCCACCGAGTTCTTGCGGATCCGGTCGCTGAACTGCCGCGAGATGTTGAGGTCCACGCGGACCTTTCCGCCAGGCTGGGAAGGCAACCGTACGGCCGACACCCGGCCGATCTGCACGCCGGCGAGGCGCACGGTAGCGCCGTCGGCAAGTCCGCCGACTTCCGTGAAATCGGCGTGGATCATGTAACGCGCCTCGAACAGACGGGCGCGGGCACCGAGCGCGTAGATCATGCCCAGGAACGCGGCGAGCGCGACGAGAACGAAGAGGCCGACCCGAAACTGTGCGACGAGTCGGCCACTTTCAGACACGGTGCGACGTCGCCTCGCCGGTCAGGAACGCGCGGACGGCCGGCTCGTCGCTGTCGAGCACGGCGTCGCGCGGACCGAGCGCCGCGAATCGGCCGTCGATGAGGACGGCCACGCGGGTGGCCACTCCCCGCGCCAGCTCGAGGTCATGAGTCACCACGATGGAAGTGTCGCATACCCCTGCCTGCACTTCCGAGATGAGATCGGCGACCAGCCGGGCGTTGGTGGGATCGAGGCCGGCCGTCGGCTCGTCGTAGAGCATGATCTCAGGCTCGACCATCAGCGCCCGGGCGATCCCCACGCGCTTGCGCATGCCGCCCGAGAGCTCGGCCGGCAGGAGCGGCAGCACGTCTTTCGTGAGGCCGACGCGCGAGAGCGCCTCCACCACCCGGTCGCGGATCTCTTCCTCGGAGAGCCGGGTGTGCTCGCGTGGCGCATAGGCCACGTTCTCGAAGACGCTCAGCGAGTCGAACAGCGCGGCGCCCTGGAAGACGAAGCCCATGCGACGGCGGATCGGCAGCAGCTCCTCCTCGCTCAGGGCCTCGATGTTCTGGCCGAAGACCTTGACCTGGCCCCGGTCCGGCTGGATGAGGCCGGCGATGTGGCGCAGGAGCACGGTTTTGCCGGAGCCGCTGCCACCCATGACGACGAGCGTCTCGCCTTTGAGGGCCTCGAACGACAGGCCGCGAAGCACTTCGGTGCCGTCGAAGCGCTTCCAGAGTTCGACGACCTCGACGATGGCGGTCATGCAGCTTGGGCGGCCATCACCAGAACAGGATGAGGAACAGCTTGGTGAGGAAGAAGTCGGAGATGATCACGCCCATGGTGACGTGCACGACGGTGGCCGTCGTCGCGCGCCCGAGCCCTTCCGTGCCGCCTTCGGTGCTCAGACCGTTGTAGCACCCGATCATCGTGACGATGGCGCCGAAGAAGAAGCTCTTGCCCACGCCCATGAGGAAGTCGCGCGGCACCACCCAGTAGGTCGTCACGTTCCAGTAGGTGTACATGTCAGCGCCGCGCTCGAGATACATGATGAGCATGCCCCCGAGCACACCGACCGCGTCGGACAGCACGGTGAGGAGCGGAAACACCACGATGGCGGCCAGGAGACGGGGCACGATGAGACGCTTGACGTAATTGACGCCGAGCGTTCGAAGAGCGTCGATCTGCTCGGTGACCTTCATGGAGCCGAGCTCGGCGGTGATACCGGAGGCCACCTTGCCCCCGACGAGGATGGCCGTGAGCACGGGCCCCAACTCGCGGAGGATCGCCAGCGCGCTGAGCGGCCCTACGTAGGCCTCGGCGCCGAACCGCGCCATGTTCACCGCGCTCTGCAGCGCGAACACCATGCCGGTGAAGACGGCGGCGATGAGAGCCACGCCCAGCGAGCGCACGCCCATCACGTCGATCTCGTGGAGCACGTGCTGCACGTACGAGGGCGGCAGGGCGAGATTCCTGAGCACCTGGCCGCCCAGGATGCTGAGGCCGCCGTACCACATCACCGTGCGTCGCAGGTACGCGTCCATCCGTCACTCCGTGGCGAGCGACTGGACGAGCCGCGCGAAGTCGTCGCGGCCGGTCGCGAAGGCGGCCGGCTCCGCGGCGTAGATCAGGTCGTACACGCAGCGCCCGTCGCTCACGACGAACGTCTCGATCCTCATTCGCGAGCCGGCGCTGCCGTTGGCCGCCTCCATGACGCTGTGGGCGGCCGGCCGGCCGTTGACCGTCGTTTCACCTTGCTCGACGGTCGTTCGCTGGGGCAGCCCGTGGAGCAGGCGGCGCTCCAGGAACGAGAGGGGCCGGCGCGCCCGGCGAGCGTCACAGTCGGCGTTGACGAGGATACCGGCCCGGCCAGAGGCGTCGCGTAACTCGAGGTCACCGCTGCCCTCCGAGATCATGGTCCATCCTGGGCCGGGCACCGTCACCCGATAGCCCTTCTCCGAGTGAAAGACGCCGGCGTCGAGGCGATGGCCAGCGCAGCCCGCGACGAGCGTCGCCGCCACCATCGTCAGGAAGGGCAGGCGCCCCTGCCGCACGCGATCACGGGCCAGGCGTCGAGCGCGCCTGGTGTCGTCGGGCCAGTTCCTCGAGCACGTCGTGAACGGCGATGCCTCGCGCCCCGAGCAGGACGATCGTGTGGAACCAGAGGTCGGCGACCTCCTCCACCACCCGGCGGTCGCCTTCGCCGCCGAGCGCGGCGGTGATGACTTCGGTCGCCTCCTCGCCGATCTTGCGGGCGATGGCGGGCTCGCCGCGCGAGAGCAAGCCGGCCACGTAGGAGCCCGCGGGGGCTTCCGCCTTGCGGCTGGCCACGATCCGTTCGAGGCGCTCGATCATCGTCGCGCCCGGCGTGCCGCCGGTGATCGCCGTGAAGAAGCACGTCCGGTTGCCGGTGTGACAGGCCACGCCCTCCTGGTGGACCTGCACCAGCAGGACGTCGGCGTCACAGTCGACGTAGATTCCTTGCACGTGCTGGACGTGGCCCGACGTCTCGCCCTTCTGCCACAGCCGCTCCCGCGATCGCGACCAGAAGTGCGTGAGCCCGGTCCGCAGCGTAGCCTCCAGCGCCTCCCGATCCATCCAGGCGACCATCAGCACCTCGCCGGTATCCGCCTCCTGGACCACCGCCGGGATCAGGCCACGCTCGTCGAACTTGAGTCCGTCGGTCTTCACGGCTCGAGCCGAACCTCGACTCCACGGTCACGCAGATAGGCTTTCGCCTCGGTGATCGTATGAAGGCCAAAGTGGAAGATCGAAGCGGCGAGGACGGCGTCGGCCGATCCGTCGACGAGCCCTTCCCACAGGTGCTCGAGCGTGCCGGCGCCGCCGGAGGCGATGACCGGAACGGACACCGCGGTGGAGACGGCTTCGGTCAGCTCCAGGTCGTAGCCGTCCTTGGTGCCGTCGCGGTCCATGCTCGTGAGCAGGATCTCCCCGGCACCCTGCTCTGCCGCCTCGCGCGCCCATTCCACGGCGTCGCGTCCCGCTGGTCGGCGACCGCCGTGAGTGAAGACCTCCCATCTCCGCACCGTATCACCGCTCGCCTCGGCCGTCGGACGGCCTCGGCTCGCACTGCCACGCGCGTCGATGGCCACCACGATGCACTGGCTGCCGAACCGCTCGGCGGCCTCCCGGATGAGCTGCGGCCGTTCGAGCGCCGCCGTGTTGAGCGAGACCTTGTCGGCGCCGGCGCGGAGCAGCGCCCTCACGTCGTCGATGCCTCGGATTCCTCCCCCGACGGTCAGGGGCATGTAAATTCCCTCGGCGGTCCGCGCCACCACGTCCAGCATGATCTTCCGGTTCTCGTGGGACGCGGTGATGTCGAGGAACACCAGCTCGTCGGCGCCCTGGGCGTCATAAGCGACGGCCGCTTCCACAGGATCACCGGCGTCACGAAGATCGACGAAGCGCACGCCCTTCACGACGCGTCCATCCTTCACGTCGAGGCACGGGATGATGCGCTTGGTCAGCATGCAAGGGCCGTCAACGCCTGCTTGAGGTCGATCGCGCCGGTGTACAGAGCTCGGCCGACGACGGTTCCGACCACGCGCCGGATCGATTTCAGGCGCTGAAGGTCGTCGATCGTCGCAACGCCTCCGGAGGCGAGGATCGGCATGTCGACGGCGCGGGCGAGGTCTTCCGTGTGCTCGACGTTCGGTCCCTGCTCCGTCCCGTCGCGGGTGACGTCCGTGTAGAGCAACGCCGCGGCCCCCGCATCGCGCGCGCGCATCCCCAGTTCGGCCACCGTCGTGTCGACGACTTCCGTCCAGCCTTTCACGGCGACCCGCGCGCCCCGCGCGTCGACCGCGACGATGATCCGCGCCGGAAAGGCGTGGCACACCTCGTCGAGAAACCGGCGATCCAGCGCCGCCCGGGTACCGACCACGGCCCAGCGCGCTCCCGCGGTGAGGATGTCCTCGACTGCGGCCAGATCGCGCAGTCCGCCGCCGATCTCCACGGGAACCGGCGCCACCGCAGCGACAACGGCCGCCACCACCGCGGTCTGGCGAGGGGCCCCGAAAGCGCCGTCGAGATCGACGACGTGCAGGCGCTCGGCGCCGAGATCGGCCCAGCGCTTGGCCATGGCGACGGGATCGTCGGAGAACACGGTCGTCTGGTCGGCGCGGCCCTCGCGGAGGCGGACGCAGCGGCCGTCCTTGATGTCCACGGCCGGGATGACGATCACGCGCGCGCCGCCGTCGACGCTCGCACCAGCGCGGCGAAGTTCTCGAGCAGACGAAGGCCCCAGCGTTGGCTCTTCTCGGGGTGGAACTGCGTGGCGTGGATGGCGCCACGCTCGATCGCGGCGCCGAAGCTCACGCCATACTCACACCACGCGGTGCCCACACCGTTGGTGGCCATCTCCGGGTAGTAAGAGTGGACGAAGTAGAAGTGGGCGCCGTCGGGGATCCCCTCGAACAGTCGCAGCCGCCCGCCGTGCTGGACGCGATTCCAGCCCATGTGCGGCACCTTGCGGCCGGCCGGGAACCTTCGCACCACGCCGGGCAGGATATCGAGGCCGCGTCCCTCGCCGAACTCCTCGCTGCGCGAGAAGAGCAGCTGATAGCCCAGACAGATGCCGAGAAACGGCCGGGTGCCGTCGAGCGCGCGGCGCAGCGACGGCGTCAGCCCCAGGCGGTCGAGGTTAGCCATGGCGTCGTGAAACGCGCCGTCGCCGGGCAGGACGACGGCGTCGGCGTCGTCCACCTTCGTCGCGTCCTGGGTCACCACGGCCTCCGTGCCGAGGCGCTCGAAGGCCTTCTCGACCGAGCCGAGATTGCCCCGGCCGTAGTCGATGATCGCGATCACAGGCTTCCTTTCGTCGAGGGCAGGAGGCCGGCGATGCGCGGATTCAGCCGGGTTGCCTCGGCCAGCGCGCGGCCCACCGCCTTGAAGACGGCTTCAGTGATGTGATGCAGGTTGTGGCCGTAGTGCATCGTCACGTGGAGCGTGATCTCGGCGTTGAAGGCGAAGGCGCGGAAGAACTCCTGCAGCATGTCGAGGTCGAAGTTCGAGACGCGCGTTCGCGCCACCGGCACGTTGAAGACGAGGAAGGGCCGGCCCGAGAGGTCGACCGCGGCCTGGACGAGCGCCTCGTCCATGGGCACGAAGGCGGTGCCGTACCGGACGATGCCGCGCTTGTCGCCGAGGGCCTGCCGCAGCGCCTGCCCCAGCACGATGCCGACGTCCTCCACCGTGTGGTGGATGTCCACCTCGACGTCGCCGGTCGCCTCCACGCTGAGATCCATGAGGCCGTGCTTGGCCCAGGCTTCCAGCATGTGACTGAAGAACGGGATCGGCGTGCGGACCTTCGCCGCGCCCGTGCCGTCGAGATTGAGCTGGAGCCCGACCTCGGTCTCCTTCGTCTTGCGCTCGACGCGTCCTTGCCGGCCTTCCGCCTGGCTGCTCATGCCCCCGCTTCTCCTTCTGCGGTCGCGATGGTCGAGACACGCACCTCCGCCGCCGCTCCATGCCCGGCCAGCCCTTCGATCCGCGTCAAGGCGCGCAGATGTGGGAGCGCCGCGCGGAGTCCTTTCTCCGCATACTCGATCACGCTGGCACGCGTGACGAAGTCCTCCGTGCCCAGCGGGGACGAGAAACGCGCGGTGCCCGCCGTCGGCAGCACGTGGCTCGGCCCGGCAACGTAATCGCCGACCACCTCCGGCGTCTGGCCACCGACGAACACGGCGCCGGCGTGGCGGACACGACCGAGCAGGGCCTGGGGAACGCGGACCAGCAACTCCAGATGCTCGGGCGCGAGCCGATTCGCCAGCTCCACGGCCTCTTCGAGTGAGGCCACGCGAACGAGAGCGCCGTTCGTCGCCAGCGACTCGGCGGCGATCGCGCGCCGCGGCAGGCGCTCGAGCTGATCGGCCAGCGCGGCCCGAACACGCCCGGGAAGCTCAGCGTCGTCGGTGATCAGCACGGCGCGGGCCATCGGATCGTGTTCGGCCTGGGCCAGGAGATCGGCGGCGACCCAGGCGGGATCGGCCATCGCGTCGGCCACGACGACGACCTCGCTCGGCCCCGCCACCATGTCGATGCCGACTTCGCCGAAGACCCGGCTCTTGGCGAGCGCGACGTAGACGTTGCCGGGTCCCACGATCTTGTCGACGCGGCGGATGGACGGCGTTCCGTAGGCGAGCGCTCCGATCGCCTGGGCGCCGCCGATCTTCCAGCCCTCGGTCACGCCGGCCAGGTGGGCGGCGGCGAGCACGGTGGGATCGACGCGCCCATCGCGACCGGGCGGTGTGACGAGGACGACCTCGCGCACGCCCGCGACCCGCGCCGGCACCGCGGTCATGAGCACGGTCGACGGATAGGCGGCTCTCCCGCCGGGAATATAGACGCCGACCCGGTCGAGCGGCCGGATTTCCTGCCCGAGCACGGACCCGTGCTCGTCGGTGATCCGCCACGACTTCGGCAGCGCGGCCGCGTGATAGCGCTCGATGCGCTCGGCGGCGTAGGCGAGCGCGGCGCGGACATCGGGCGCCAGGGCGCGCTCAGCGGCCGCGAGCTCGCTCGGCGCGATCGCGAGCGCCGACATCGAGGGGGCCGCATGGCCGTCGAAACGCCGCGTGAATTCGAGAACGGCGGCATCGCCGCGGGCTCGCACGTCGGCGAGGATTTCGTCCACGGCGCGCTGGATCGAAGGATCGACGTCGGCCGGCGGCCGGGCCAGGAGTCGCACGACTCCGTCGAGACCGAGCTGACGGGCATCGAGCGTCCTGATCATTGGAGCGGGCTCCGCGAGCCCGGCGCGCTCCGCAAGTGGCCTGCGCGCGGCTGCGTTCGTTTCCCCAATTCTTCTATGAGTTGCGTCACCGCCGCGTACTCGGTTTTCATCGAGGCGCGATTGACGATCAGTCGCGCCGTCGAGCGTGCGATCTCCGCCACCTCCACGAGCCCGTTGGCCCGCAGCGTCTCGCCCGACTGGACGAGGTCGACGATGCGCTCGGCCAGCCCGACCAGCGGGGCCAGCTCGATGGAGCCGTCCAGTCGCACGATCTCCACCTGGATGCCGCGCTCCGAAAAGTACCGCTCCGTCATCCGCGCGTACTTCGTGGCGACCCGGACCCACGACCACTTGGCGGGATCGTCGCGCTCCCACAGCTCACGCGGCTCCGCCACGACGAGCCGGCAGAATCCGAAGCCGAGATCGAGCGGCTCATACACGTCGGGCTCCTGCTCGAGCAGGATGTCCTTGCCGACGATGCCGAGGTCGGCGGCGCCATACGTCACGTAGGCCGGGACGTCGGCCGGCTTGAGGAACAGCAGCCTGAGCCCGCGCGCCGGGTCGGTGAAGATCAGTCGGCGGGAGTCGGCGTCGATCCCGTCGACGCCGATCTCGCGCAGGAGCGCGAGCGCGGCGTCGAGGAGACGGCCCTTGGGCAGCGCCAGCGTGAGCCGCTCCTTCATGTCCGCCGCTCGATGCGCGCGCCCAAACCGGCCAGCTTGGCCTCCATCCGCTCGTAGCCGCGGTCGAGGTGGTAGACGCGAGCCACCTGGGTCCGACCGCGCGCGGCCAGCCCGGCCAGGACCAGCGCCGCTGAGGCCCGGAGATCGGAGGCCATCACCTGCGCGCCCTGGTAGTGCGGCACGCCGCGGATGATCGCCGTCGACCCCTCCGTCTCGATACGTGCCCCCATGCGCACCAGCTCGGCCGCGTGCATGAAGCGGTTCTCGAAGATCGTCTCCGTCACCCGCGACTGGCCGTCAGCGAGCCCGAGGAGCGTCATGAGCTGCGCCTGCATGTCGGTCGCGAACCCCGGAAACGGGCTCGTGATGACGTCGGCCGCGCGCGGCCGCTCGGGCCCGCGCACGCGGACCCACGTCGGGCCGACCTCGACCGCCACGCCGCACTCGTCGAGCTTGTCGAGCACGGCCCCGAGGTGGGCGGGCACGAGATCGCTCACCGTCACGTCGCCGCGCGTGATGGCGCCGGCGACGATCAGCGTCCCGGCCTCGATCCGGTCGGGCACGACGCGGTGAGTGGCGCCCCCGAGGGCCGGCACGCCCTCGATCTCGATGCGCGAGGTGCCGGCGCCGCCGATGCGGGCCCCCATCGCGTTGAGCAGCGCGGCGAGATCCGAGACTTCAGGCTCGCGGGCGGCGTTCTCGATGATCGTCGTGCCCTGGGCGAGCGCCGCCGCCATCATGAGGTTCTCGGTCCCGGTGACCGTCACCATGTCGGTGGCAATGACCGCGCCCCTGAGTCGGGTGGCGCGGGCCACGACGTACCCGTTCTCGATCGCGATGTCGGCGCCGAGCTTGGCCAGGCCTTTGAGGTGCTGATCGATGGGGCGCACGCCGATCGCGCACCCGCCGGGCAGGGCGACCCGCGCCGAGCCGTGACGGGCGACGAGCGGGCCGAGGACGAGCACAGAGGCGCGCATCGTCGACACCAGCTCGTAGGCCGCCTCGTCCTTGGTCACTCGCGCCACGCTGACCGTGACGCGAGCGCCGTCGCGCTCGATCATCGCTCCCAGCGTTTCCAGGAGGCGGACCATCGTGCGCACGTCCTGGAGGTCGGGAACATTGGGGAAAACCAGCGGCTCGGCCGTGAGGAGCCCGGCCGCCAGCGCCGGCAAAGCGGCGTTCTTCGCCGCGCTGACCCTCACCGTGCCCTTCAGCGGAAGGCCGCCCTCGATCTCCAATCGTGCCGGCATAGAATCACCCTCCGCCGTCTTCGCCCGACGGCACAGATCCCGCAATGAATCGCTCGATCCCGGCCAGATCGTGACGCGTCGAAATATTCACAAAGCCGGCCGCGCGCATCAGCGCGGCAATCTCTCCGACCTGGGCGCCACCAGCGGTCTCGAGGACAAGCGCCCCGCCGGGCACGAGCCACGCCGGCGTCTCGGCCACGAGCCGGCGGATCACGCTGAGACCGTCGAGGCCGCCGTCGAGGGCGAGTGATGGCTCATAGACGACCACCTCGGGCACCAATCCGGGGAGTACCGGTGCCGGCAAGTACGGCGGGTTGGCGACGACGAGATCGGCGCGCGCGCCGTCGAGGTCGGAGAAAAGGTCGCTGTCGACCACCGTCACGCGGTCGGCCAGCGCGAGAACCGATACGTTGTGCCGTGCGGCCCGCACCGCCGCCGGCGAGGTGTCCACACCGACGACGCTGAGATCGGGCCGCGCTACGGCCAGGGCGCACGCGATGCATCCCGAGCCCGTCCCGACGTCGATGGCCAGTCGCCTGACGGCGCCGGCCGGTGGAAGCAGCGCGAGCGCCCACTCGACGAGCGTCTCCGTTTCGGGGCGCGGCACCAGCACGTCCGCCGTCACCGTGAAGCGCAGCCCGCAGAACTCTTCCCAGCCGAGGACGTGCTGGAGCGGCTCCCGCCGCTCCCGGCGACTCACCGCAGCGTCGTAGCGGAACGCGAGCGCCGGCGTCAGCTCGCGCTCAAGATTGGCCGCGAGCGAAGCGCGGCCGATGCCGAGCAGACCAGCCAGCAGCCACTCGGCGTCCACGCGCGGGGTCTCGATCCCGGCCTCCCGCAGCCGCGCCGTGGCCGCCTCGACGGCGGTGCGGATCGATGCTGTCGTCACGGCGCTCATTGAGCGACCCGTTCCAGGCGCTCGGCCTGCTCGGCGGCAGCGAGCCCCTCGATCAGCTCGTCGATGTCGCCCTCGAGAACCTCGGGCAGCCGGTGGAGCGTGAGGCCGATGCGGTGATCGGTGACCCGGTTCTGAGCGAAGTTGTAGGTGCGGATGCGCTCGCTGCGCTCCCCGGTGCCGACCTGGCTCCGCCGGGCGGCGGCGATCACCGCCTGCTGCTCCTCCTGCGCCCGCTCGAGCAGACGCGCCTTGAGGACGCGCATCGCCTTCGCGCGGTTCTTGAGCTGCGAGCGCTCGTCCTGGCACGTCACCACGAGGCCGGTCGGGATGTGCGTGATGCGCACCGCCGAGTCCGTGGTGTTCACGCCCTGGCCGCCCGGCCCCGACGAGCGGTAGACGTCGACGCGGAGGTCCTTCTCCTCCACCTTCACGTCCACGTCCTCGGCTTCGGGCAGCACGGCCACCGTCACCGTCGAGGTGTGGATCCGGCCAGCGGATTCGGTGGCGGGAACACGCTGGACGCGATGGACTCCGCGCTCGAACTTCAGCCGGCTCCAGGCGCCCTTGCCGTGAACGAAGAGGATCGCTTCTTTGTAGCCGCCGACGCCGGTGATGCTGGCGTCCATGACCTCGACCTTCCAGCGCTGCTGCTCGGCGTACTTCGTGTACATGCGCATGAGGTCGGCGGCGAACAGCCCGGCCTCGTCGCCGCCGGCGCCCGCGCGGATCTCGACGAAGACGTTCTTGTCGTCGTTGGGATCGCGCGGCAGCAGCAGCCGCTTGAGGTCGCTTTCGAGCGTGGTCTGGCGGACGGAGAGCTCGTCGATCTCGGCTTGGGCCAGCTCGGCCAGCTCGCGGTCGCCACCCTCGGCCAGGAGGTGCTGGGCCTCGCCGAGGCGGCGCAGCACCTCGCGGTACTCGCGGAAGCGCTCGACGACCTCGACGCTGTCGGCGCGCTCTTTGCGAAGACGGGCGAACTCCGCCGGCTGCCCGTAGATCTTGGGATCGGCGAGCGCGCGCTCCAACTCCTCCGAGCGCTCCTCGATCTGCCGTAGCTTGTCAAACAGCATCGTGGATCACCCGGCGAGCGTCACGCCCGGCCGGCCGCTCAGCTGGCCGGGGTCGTCTGGCGCTTGTACTTCCGCTGGAACCGCTCGACGCGGCCCGCGGTGTCCATGAACTTCTGCTTGCCGGTGTAGAAGGGATGGCACTTCGAGCAGACTTCCACCCGGATGTCCGGCTTCGTCGAGCGCGTCTGGATGACCTCACCGCAGGCGCAGGTGATCTTGGTGTCCATGTACTCCGGATGAATGCCAGCCTTCACGGCCCACCTCCTTCGCGAAGACCTGAGGATACCAGGGCGGCCCGAAAAACGCAAAAACTCCCCAGAATTTCAGGGAGTTTCACGCCACCGGGGGAAGCCCCGCGGAGGGTTACCCCATGGAATGCATCGAGGCCAGGAACTCCTTGTTCGTCTTCGTCAGCTTGAGCTTGTCGAGCAGGAGCTCCATCGCCTCGACGGGGTTCAGTTGGCTGAGGGCCTTGCGGAGCAGCCACACCTTTTGCAGTTCGTCCTTCTCGAGGAGCAGCTCTTCCTTGCGCGTGCCCGACTGCTCGATGTTGATCGTGGGGAAGATGCGCTTGTCCATCAGGCGCCGGTCGAGGTGGACCTCCATGTTGCCGGTGCCTTTGAACTCCTCGAAGATCACGTCGTCCATCCGGCTGCCCGTGTCCACGATCGCCGTCGCCATGATCGTGAGCGAGCCGCCCTCCTCGATGTTGCGCGCCGTCGCGAAGAACCGCCGCGGGCGTTGCAGCGCGTTGGCGTCGAGACCGCCCGAGAGCACCTTGCCCGACGACGGGATGATGGCGTTGTGGGCTCGCGCGAACCGCGTGAGCGAGTCGAGCAGGATGACCACGTCGCGCTTGTGCTCGACCAGGCGCTTGGCCTTTTCGATGGCCATGTCGGCGACCTGGATGTGGCGTTGGGGGGGCTCGTCGAAGGTCGAGGAGATGACCTCGCCCTTGACGGTCCGCTGCATGTCGGTGACTTCCTCCGGCCGCTCGTCGATCAGCAACACGATGAGGTAGACCTCGGGGTGGTTGGCGGCGATGGCGTGGGCGATCGACTGCAGCATCATCGTCTTGCCCGTGCGGGGCGCGGCCACGATCATCCCGCGCTGGCCCTTGCCGATCGGGCAGAGCAAGTCCATGACCCGCGTGGTCAGGTTCTCGGTGGTGTGCTCGAGCCGCAGCCGCTCCATTGGGTAGAGCGGGGTAAGGTTGTCGAAGAGGATCTTGTCGCGCGCCGCTTCCGGCCCCTCGAAGTTGATCGACTCCACCTTGAGCAACGCGAAGTAGCGCTCGGAGTCCTTGGGCGGGCGCACCTGGCCGGAGATGGTGTCGCCGGTACGGAGGTCGAAGCGACGGATCTGTGAAGGCGACACGTAGATGTCGTCGGGACCGGGCAGGTAGTTGTAGTCGGGCGCGCGCAGGAACCCGAAGCCGTCGGGCAGGACCTCGAGAACGCCCTCGGCGTAGATGAGGCCGTCCTTTTCCGCCTGCGACTGGAGGATCTTGAAGATCAGCTCCTGCTTGCGCAGGCCGCCGAGATTCTGGACGTTCATGTCGCGGGCAATGGCGTTGAGGTCGGGGATGCTCTTCTCCTTCAACTCGGAGAGGTTCATCCCTCCGGTGGAGGACTGAGCGGAATTCTCGGTGGTCGGGTTGCTGCCTTGGCCTCGTTCTCGGCGGGCGCTCATGAGACGGCTCCGGGGGCGGCGTTCGTTGCCGCGTCAGTTAGTGGTTCGCGTAGTCGCTCGCGCGTATCAAGCAGGGCGTTGCGGGGTTGGACTGCTAACAGCACAGTGATGCTCTCATCCGGGTCCCAATCTGTCAACGTTTTTGTTCACATTCGCACCTCGATGATGGCCCGGTCCTTCATTTCCTTGATCCAGGTCTCCAGGCGCGCCTCGTACTTCTCGCGGTAGAGGATCTCCTTGACCTGCTGCCGAGCCCGCTGGAGGCCCTCCCCTTCGAGCACGTCCTTGGACTCCAGCCGGAAGACGTGCCAGCCGAGCGCTGACCGGAACGGCGGCGAGAGGTCGCCCGGTCCGAGGACGAGAATGCGGCTCTCGATCTCCTGAGTCAGCTCGCCACGCTTCAGGATGCCGAGATCTCCGCCGTCCTTGGCGCTGGCGTCCCTGGAGTTATGCCGGGCCAGCTCGGCGAAGTCGGCGCCGTCCCTGATCTGGGTGCGGATGACATCGGCGCGAATGCGGGCCGCCTCCCAGCCGGCGTCGGTCGGGTCGTCGGGCACGATGAGGATGTGGCGGGCGTGGTAGCTGAGGCCGGCCTCGAGCTTCTCGCGGTTGTCGGCGACGTAGCGGTCGATCTCCTGCTCGGTCACCGAGATCCGCAACGAGACCTTCCGCCGCATCACCTTCTGGATGAGGATCGCGTCACGGATACGCCTCTTCACGGTGTCGTAGGACAGCCCCTGCGCCTTCACGAGGGCCTCCAACTCCTCCGGCGTCTTGGTGCCGAAGCGCTTCATCCGCTCGGCCAGCTCCTCGTTCAGCTCGGCGTCGTCGACGGTGATCTTCTCGCGCCCGGCTTCCTGAACCTGCAACCGCGTGTCGATGAGACGACCGAGGAACTGCTTCTGCAGCTCCTCCTCGGACGCGCTCACCCGTCCCCGATTTTCCTGGCGGTAGATGGCGATGTTCTCCTGCAGCTCGCCGAGCGTGATGGCGTCGTTGTTCACGACGGCGACCACGCGGTCGGCGACGTCGTCACGGTCCACCGGGCGCGGCCGCGGCGTCGCCGGCACCGTCTCGGGAGCGGGGGTGGCCGGCCGCGCGACCTCCGGCTCCGGCTTCTTCTTGCCGAAGTAGGGCACCCACCCCGGCAGGGCACAGCCGCCGAGGGCAAGGGCGAGCACGAAGGCCAGCCAGCGCCCTCTCATGCGCGACCGATCTCGGCGAGCAACGCGAGCAGCGCGTCCCGCCCCGTCGGCCATTCACCGCGAGCGATCATGGCCTCGAGGGTGAACTCACGCTTCATGGCCAGACGCCCGCGGCTCTTCTGCACGAGCCGGACGAGAGTGGCGGGCTCGACGCGGGTGGACGGCGCGAACGTGAGCAGCGCGCGGCCGTCGCCGGCCTCGATACGCTCGACGCCGAGGGCCTTGGCGGCCACGCGGAGACGTACGATGTCGAGGAGCTGCTCGACCTCGGGCGGCGAGGGACCGAAGCGGTCGGCCAGCTCGGCGCGGAGATCGGCGACGGCGTCGTCGCCGCTGGCGCCGGCCAGGCGCTTGTAGAAGGCCAGTCGCTGGTTGACTTCGGGGACATAGTCTTCGGGTAAGAATCCTTCGGTATTGACGCTGACCACCGGCTCGACGGTCGCGGCGGCCGGTTCGCCCTTCAATTCTGCCACGGCCTCGGCCAGCAGCTTCGAATAAAGATCGAACCCCACGGCCGCGATGTGGCCGTGCTGCTGGGCGCCCAGGAGGTTCCCGGCCCCCCGGATCTCCAGGTCGCGGAGCGCCAGCTTGAAGCCCGAGCCCAGCTCCGTCAGCTCCTGCAGCACGCGCAGCCGGCGCTGGGCCTGCTCGTCGACCCGCCCGTCGGCCGGGACGAGCAGGTAGCAGTAGGCCTGCTGGCGCTCGCGTCCGACCCGGCCGCGCAGCTGGTAGAGCTGCGCGAGCCCGAACCGATCAGCCCGGTTGACGATGATGGTGTTGGAAGCGGGAATGTCGAGCCCGGACTCGATGATCGCGGTCGACACGAGGACGTCGGCCTGGCCGCTTACGAACTTCACCATCGTCGCTTCCAGCTCGCGCTCGCGCATCTGCCCGTGGCCCATGACGACGCGGGCGTCGGGCACGAGCTCCTGGACGAGGCGCGCCATCGACGTGAGCGACTGGACACGGTTGTGGACGAAGAACACCTGGCCGCCGCGGCGAAGCTCCCGCTCGACCGCCTCCTTGATGACCGCCTTCGAGAACCGCCGCAGCAC
>Ga0099827_10000373_pt1 | contig 19617 bp, 18 predicted proteins | sample CZO8metaG_FD_79339 | JGI IMG/M metagenome (GOLD analysis project Ga0099827, IMG submission 79339) | Vadose zone soil microbial communities from the Eel River Critical Zone Observatory, Northern California, USA - CZOApr15con1.8 metaG | ecosystem: Environmental > Terrestrial > Soil > Vadose zone ...
TATTGGTCCATCCTCGGTGCGATGGCGGCCGGCATCGCCTTCCCGGTCAACTGGATGTTGGAGCCCCGCCATGTTCTCGATCTCCTCAAAGAGGCCAAGGCGAAGGCGGTGATCGCGCTTGGGCCAACGCCTGGCTTCACGATCTGGGAATCGTTGATGTCGATTGCGCCCGACCTGCCGTCCGGCACCGCGATCTGGTCAGTCGCCGGTCCTGACGGTGACGTCCTGCCGGATACCGATCTCGACGCGCACATCGTCGATGTGGCGAGCGAGGCCGGTCCATCCCGTGCAAGAGCGGGCGAAGATATCGCCGTCTACCTGCATTCCGGAGGAACGACAGGGTTGCCCAAGATCGTTCGGATATCGCATCGCAATGCGTCGTATCGGCACTGGACATTGCAGCTCGCTTACAAGGCGGTCGTTCGCGAAGTCCTCTTTCATGATACGCCGATGTTCCATTCGGGCGGGCTGATGGGCCGCTGCATACCCCCGCTGGCGAGCGGGGCCAGCATGCTCATTCCGAGCGTCATGGGAGCGCGCGACAAGCGCTACATCGCCAACTACTGGAGGTTCGTCGAGAAGTACCGGGTGACGCGGCTGTCCGGAGTGCCCACCACCCTCGCCGTGCTCACGAAATCGCCGCCGCAAGGCGAGGACCTTTCGTCGCTGAAGCCGTACTTCGTGACCGGTTCAACGGCGATGCCGATCACGATCCGGAAGCGGTTCGAGGAAATCTCCCGCGTGCGCGTCCTCAATTCATACGGGATGACCGAGAACACCGCGAGCATCGCGATCGATCCTCGTGACGGGGAGACGAAAGAGGGGAGTTCGGGCATTCGTCTGCCGTATACGCAGATTCGAGCGATGACCGGGGGACCCGGCCAGATGACGCGGCCGTGCGGCGTCGACGAGATTGGCATGCTGCAGATCAGAGGACCGGGTCTCACGCCCGGCTACGTCAATCCGGAGCATGACCGAGGCTCCCGTACCGAGGATGGCTGGCTGATCACCGGCGACCTCGGGCGCATCGACAGTGACGGCTACGTGTTCGTGACGGGACGGGCCAAGGATGTCATCATCCGTGGCGGCCACAACATCGATCCTGCATTGATCGAGGAGCCGCTGCTGCAGTCGCCGGACGTTCTGCACGCGGCCGCCGTCGGCAAGCCTGACGGTCATGCCGGTGAGCTTCCCATCGCCTATGTGCAACTCGTGCCAGGATCGCGGGCGACGCCCGCTGACCTCATTGAATACCTGACAGGTCGCATCGCCGAGCGGGCCGCGATACCGAAGGAAATCGTGGTCGTCGACAAGCTCCGGCTCACCGACATCGGGAAGCCGGACAAGGTGGCCCTGCGGCGGGAAATTGCGGAGCGCACCCTTCGTTCGACGCTGGCGGAGGCGACCGGCCTTTCGTGCCAAAACGGTCAACTGGATGTTTCGGTGCGGCGGCACCCGCGGCAAGGCACGCAGGTTTCGATCGTGGTGAGGCCCCCGCCGAAGGCAAATCGCGCCGCTCTGGCTGCAAGCATCGACGCGGTCATGGGCCAGTACGCGTTTCCGTACGAGATCGACTGGCGTGAAGACGGCGCAATGTGACGCCGCCGCCATTGGAAATAGCCGGCCAAGAACGATGAGGGATACGCCAATGTCGGGCTTTCTGACCAGGGTTGCGCTGCTTGCGGGCACGATCGGGATGCTCACCGGCCTAAGCGGGCCGGCCATCGCCCAGAGCTCTCCAAGCCGGGCCGTCAAGCTCATCGTTGCGGTGCCGGCCGGCGGCGTGACGGACGCGATGGCGCGTATCGTCGGCCAGCGGTTGACCGAGGCATGGGGTCAACCGGTCGTGGTCGAGAATCGCACGAGCGCCAATTACGCCGCCGGCGCACAGGCGGTGGCGGCTTCTCCGCCGGACGGTCTGACGCTGCTGGTTGCGCCGGACGCGACCGCCACCGCCAGTCCGCACCTGTTCAGCAAGCTGCCGTACAATCCGCTCAAGGAGCTCACGCCAATCATCGTGCTGTGCCGCATCACGCCGGTGCTGGCGATCAACCCGTCGCTGTCGGTCCATAACGTTCAGGGACTGATCGCGCTTGCGAAGGCGAAGCCCGGAAGCTTGAACTACGGCTCGTTCGGCATCGGCCATTATTCGCATCTCAGCATGGAAGACTTCAAGCAGCGGACCGGCACCGATATCGTGCACATCCCGTATCGCGGCGCGCCGCAAGCAACGATCGCGCTGATGGCGGGGGATGTCGGAGTCGAGTTGATCCCGCTCGGCAGCGTCGAAGCCCATGAGAAGGATGACAAAGTCAGAATCATCGCCGCGGCCGGGGAGAAGCGCGCGCTGTTGCGTCCGAATCTGCCGACGGTCGCCGAGCAGGGCGTGCCGGGCTTTGCGACCACAGGCTGGTTCGCGATGTGGGGGCCGGCGAACATGCCGCCCGATCTGGTCCACAAGATTCATGCCGACGTGAGCAGGGTTCTGGACTTGCCGCAAACACGCGAATTCTTCCAAACCAACAGCTTCGAGCGCGTGGATCTCACGCCCGATCAATTCGGACAGCTCGTCCAGGACGATTTCAGGCATTGGGGCGGCCTTATCAAGGCACTCGGTGTGAGACTGGACTGAACGAGCGCCGCCGGCATCTCGCCGTCGATCACGGAGCCAGGTGCCCGGCTGGCCCTGTTCGCCTTCACACAACATGATCGATCGGCCTGCTAGTGCAGCTTCGCCGGCAATGTGAACGTGAAACGAGCGCCGCCATAGGCCGATTCATTGTCGGCTCGAATGTATCCACCATGCGCTTCGATGATGGAGCGTGAAATGGGCAGGCCCAGTCCCATGCCGGCATCCTTGGTCGTGAAAAAGCTGTCAAAGAGGCGATCAAGATGCTCCGGCTTGATGCCGGGCCCGCTGTCTTCGAGAGTGCAGCAAAGGGTGCACGGATCGGAGAGTATGGTTCGAATGACAAGCGTCCGGCGCGTAGTTTCCATCTGCGCCATCGCCTGGATCGCGTTGACCGTCAGGTTGACGAACACTTGCTGAAGTTGCGTGCGATCCACGAGCACTTTCGGTGCTGCCGGGTTGGGGTGATGCGTGACCGTCAGCCCATGTGATTGGACGTCGTGCCGGAGAAACAGCAAGGCCTCGCGGATGACCTCGTCGACCGACAGTAATGTCGGCTCGGGCGCCTGCCGCGTCGCCATCGTTCGAGCACGCGCTATGATGTCGGCGGCTCGTCGCGCGTCGTCGACAACGCGCTTGGTCAATTCGCGTAGTTCGGCCAAATCCGGCTCGGAGCGATTGAGGAAACGCAGGGCCACCTCGCCGTTGGTGCAAATGGCGGCAAGCGGCTGATTGACCTCGTGGGCAATGGAAGCGGTCAACTCGCCGAGCATTGACACGCGCGCGGCGTGCGCAAAGTCTGCCTGCACGCGCTGAAGCATTTCCCGCGCTCGCACTCGCTCCGTGATGTCGATCATGCCGACCATGCTCATATCCGGATCGGAGACGAGCCCGGGCCGGGTAGCCGTCAGGAGTACATCGATGACCCGCCCATCCAGCGTCTCCATTTTGGTTTCCTCCTGGAACGTCGGCTCGCCGCGCAAGCGACTTTCCAAGCCGCGCAGGAACGTATCCGGGTGTACGTGGGAGAAACGTGCGAGCGATCCCAGAATCTCGCTCGCGTCGCGCGCCCCCAACATCTCGACCGTGCGTTCATTGACTTCCTCGATCTTCACCGCGTCCATGAGCTGCTGCAGAAAATGCGGATGCTGATCGATATACGGGCCCAGCTCGCTCACGCCCTCCGCGCGCAAGCCCTTGAATAGCTCGACCAGCCTGCTCGCGTTCAGCTGCCAAAGAGCGATCGGCATGTACTGAAACAAGTGCCGATACCGCTGCTCGCTGTTCCGCAGCGCTTCTTCCGACTTCTTGCGAGCGGTGATATCCATCACGGCGCCCACGAACTGCAATTCGCCTGGTTCATCAATCACGGGATGGGCCACCACATTGAGGTGCTTGACCGATCCGTCCGGCATCAGCAGCCGATGCTCAAAATCAAATGGCTCTCTGCGGGTCGTTGCACGGTCGATCACCTGCCGAACAAGCGCGACGTCGTCTGGATGCACCCGGTCGAGCACGATTTCGATCGTGACCTTGGTCGCGGGGTCGTACTCGAATATTCTGTAGCACTCCTCGGACCAGAGGATTTCTCCGATCGAGACGTTCCAGCCAAAACTGCCGGTGTGGCTAAGGCGCTGCGCCTCCGCCAAATAGGCCTCGCTTTGTCGCAGTGCGTCTTCGGCCCGCTTTCGATCCTCGATATCGAAGGCTACCGAATACCACTTAACGACGTCCCCCCTCTGATCGCGTAGCGGCACGTGGTGCAGCATGTGCCAGCGGTACACCCCGTCGCGACGCCGCAACCGCATTTCAACCCGGAGCGGTTCACGTTTCGTCAGGCGAACGTTCCACTCGGCCTCGCTTGCCTTGAGGTCGTCAGGATGCGCAATGATCGGCCGTCGTTGGCCATCCATGTCCCGCTGAGAAAGCCCCGTGCGATTTCGCCAAGTCTGGCCCTTTGCTTCCTCTTGAGAGAGGCCAGTGTAGTCGCGCCACGGTCGATTGACGAAATCGCGTGAGCCGTCGGGCTCATAGCTTGCGACCAGGGCCGGGATCGTGTCGATCGTAGCCTGAAGCTCGCGTTCGATCTCGCGAGATTTTTGTTCTGCATGCTGCCGTTCGGCGCTTTCGATTTGCAGCGCGGCGTTAAGTTTCTCAAGATCCCGCACCTTGTCTTCCAAATCAGCGCGCGACCGCCGAAGAGACTCGGCCGTATTTCTTTGCGCAGCAACTAGTCCAACTACAAAGAATGCCGCCATCGCGAACAAGGCGATGCGCGGTATATCCTTAGGCGTCAAATTGAGAGAAAAGGTCGGAGCCAGAAAAAAGTAGTCGAACGCCAAGATCGACAGCGCGGTCGCAGCCAGGCCCGGGCCGACGCCGCCGAATAATGCGGCGAAAATGATGGCGCAAAGAAATAATGATACGATCGGCGAAGTCTGCAGATAGGTTTCCAGCAGAAGGCCGGCAATGATTGCGGCGGTGACCCCTAGAGTGGCAACTCCGTAGCTCAAGCCCGGAGAGCGCTTGAACCAATTTAGACGAGGGAGGTTCCGCATGTTCTTACCCTCCACAAGCCGCGGATCAGCGCGGCCGACGGAGTTGAGCTCCCCACGACCCCTTTCCGATTGAGGTCTATATTAGAGCAGGAAGGCTCGGCCGGCAGAGCAATTTGGCCCCTGGTGGGAGCGCTTTCTTGCGTCTGCCAACTTGCCTATTCCGTGAGGTGGCGCTGACGCGTTTTCAGCATTTTATGGCTTCTGAGCGGTTCCAGACAATCGATGAGGGCCGTCGAAAATGACTTCCTAAGAAAACAGGCAGCGCCAGCAGCATGTGCGATCACTTCGACCAAACCGGCGAGGTGGTCTTCGCTCGCCGCCTGCAAGCTCGGTTGCGAGGCGATGAAGGCCAAACTCACCACAAACTCACCAACGAGACGGCTGTATTGGCGTGTGATCGGTGACCACTCTGTCACAGCCGAGCGACGCGCTTTGTTCGTCCTTCAAGGGACGTCCCCCAGACCTAGCTCGAGTTGCTCCGACGAGGTGCTGTCGGCCTCTCAAAGCTCGAAAGAGTCACGCCGACCAGCCGCTCGATTCGCAAACTCGTTGGTCGGCTTCAGTAATCGACATTCGTAAAGCCCGGAATCTGAACGTCCTCCGGATGGTAGTTGCAGCGATGCAGCTCATCGATGATGTAATCGGCCACGCAGTTGGACAGAAGCTGCTGTGGATCCTCCATGATCCTGCGCAAGCGGGCAACGCAAGCCGCATGATCGTCCAGCGATTTGATCGCGGGCAGCGTTTCGGCTTCGATCGGTCTGAATATGAAGGCCTCATAAGCTTGAAACATCTTCCGGGCAACTTCCACGCTTGCTCGTGTATGGCACCAGATTTCCCGATAGGTCTTCTCCAGGTCGCGCAAGGCTTCAGCGTTCGGCAAATTGTCCACGGAGAACCCCGGCGCATGCGGCGCGATCAAAATCCGCTCGGGAGCTATTCGCTTGTCCGAAGATTTCCAGATGAGATTGCAAATGTTGTTGGTTGACCAGGTCACCCCAGCGGTGGGCCGGCCAGACTGTCCGCTGACGAGCACCATGGCGCGATCCCAGTCGATCTCTTTTTCACGCAGCCAGCCGCCGATCCGGTAGGCGATATCGACGTAGGCCAAGGCAAAAGTTGCGAACATGACGTCGTTCATGGAGACCGGCAGCCAGTCCCGATCCGCGTCGATGAGTTGGCGCTGAAGGGGCTCGAAATCGAGGAGGCTCGGATCGTTGCAGGCCCGCTGCATATAGTCGATGCACGAGGTCAGCGCGTATTCGACCAAACCGAAGAGCTTGCGCTCGTGTCCCTGGAATGCGCGCAAAGCAACTTTGTCGCGCCACATGTCGACTGTATTGACGCGTCGCGTCGCGCCCGCATGCTCGATAAGCCGTTGCAATTGGGCACGCCACGTCTCCGCTCCAGGCAGCAATTCGCGCATATGGGCCACGTAACACACCGCCAGCGGCAAGTGCGAAACGGCTGTCAACTCAATGAAACCTCTCGTCGATTTCCGGAAGCTTTCGATTGACGGCTCGGAATGCCCGCCGGGAAAATAAGCGACATCGGAAGCGGTCGAGACAAGGAGCGGGCTCTCCTTGCTTTGCGATACCATCGTCTGAGTCAGTTGCGGGCCGATGCTCTCCCGGCCGCCGGTGAACGCAAAGAAGAGACCGGAAAAAGCTTGCTCCGGCTGGTAGATCACTGGCACATCTCACTCGCGGTTCAAGGTTGAAACCGGTAAATGCGCGATTCGGATTTGAACCGCAGCTCGTTGTTCAGGCTGTTGGAGATGGCGAGATAGTGGTGGCCGCCATCGTTGAAGAAGGCGGCGTCGGTTCCGCCCGTCGTCAGGAATGTCCGCACCGGGACCAGCGTCCCGTTCGTCCACCGATAGATGATCGAGTCGATCTGGGGACGCGGCTCCTCCCGGGAGCCGAGAATGAACTGCACTTGGACCAGGTATCCGTCACCTCCGAGTTCAATCCATGCAAACTCTCGCCCACCCGGCCCGCTCAATTCCTGATGCAGCGTATAGGCTTGGCCGTCCCAGCGATAGAGCAGCGTGTGCTCGTGAAGGTTGGCAAACGCCAGCCAGGACTGGCCCCCGAAATCGAAGGCACAAAAGGCGCGGCCGCTCTTCCCATCCAGGGGCTGAAACCGCTCGAAGCCCTTGCCGCTCCAGCGATAGATGACCGAAGGCGCCGCGTGGTCGGCGTAAGCGAGGAACTTGTTTCCCGCTGTTTCAAAGAATGCCCAGTTATAGCCCCAGGCTGAAGCAATCTCTTGGAATGGAATAAATGTCTCGCCGTTCCATTCGTAGATGAGCGACCTGACATTGGGGACTCCCTGCATGACGACGCCCTGTGCAAGCGCGAGGAAGTGTCGTCCGCCGAATGTGAAGTGCTTCCATTGCTTGGCCCCGAACGTTGCGACTGTCTGAAACGGAACGAATGTTCCTTGCGCCAGCTCGAAAATCGCCGAGGCGACGTCATATCGATAAGGTCCTTGGCCGCTTCGCAGGGTGGCCGTTGCCAGGAAGACCCGCTCTCCGATCCGGAAGAACTCGGCATCCTCTCCACCTGTGATCGGAAGGCGTTGATGTTCTACAAAACAACCGTTCCGCCACTTCAAGACGAGGCTATCGACGTCGCTGTTGCCCCCGGTCATCGACGGCGGCTGGCCCGGCGCGTCGGCGGCAAGCTGCGGAATCGCCAGGTATGAGGTGCCGTTGTGCCTGAAGGGCTCGACAGCCCGTGCGCCTGTTGTCGGTATTCGATCTATCTCAGTCAGCATGGTATGGTTCGATGTCCAACGGCTTCAACAGTGGTGCGGGCAAGCTACAGCTCCCAGCGAAGTCTGCGGTCGACCGAATAGGGGCCGCCCCCGCGCAACGCTATCGCGAACATGATGAGGCCCCAAAACAGCGGGTATTCCCAGCCACCGCGGCCGGCGGCGAAGCCGGCCGGCCAATGGGCGACGAACGTGATGATCGCGAATTGGATCGCGAGCGCCGACGCGAAGAAGCGCGTGAACAGCCCGAGCATGACGCAGACCGCGCCGATCGTCTCGAGGAAGAACGCCACATAGGCGAGCGGCAAAGCGGGCTCGATGCCGCGTCGGGCCGGGATGTTGGCGGCGAAGGCCTCGAGGGTCGCGGCAAGGCCCACTTCGACCATCGGCATGGCCTTCATGATCCCGTGCACCAGCAGCATCCCCCCGGCGGTGAGGCGGATGATCAGCCAGGACAGGCCCGGGGTATATTCGTAGAAGGATGCGAGTTGCGGGATGATGAGCCTGGATTGGTCGTGCGCCACGGCGCTCGAGTTGGCAGTGCTGGTGGTCATTGCACTCTTTCCCTTCTTTCAGCCGCCCGCATCATTCGAAACCGTAGAGCCGGGCCGGATTGTCGCGGAGGATCCGGGTCCGCAGTGCCATCTCAGGCACCCAATCCGCGAGCAGGTTGAGCAGGCTTCCGGTGTCCATCTGCCCATTTGGAATGTGCGGCCAGTCGCTGCCCCATATGGTTCGATGTCCAACCGCTTCAACAATTGCGCGCGCAAGCGGACGCAGTTTCGCGTAATTGCCATCCTTGGCGACGCGATACGGGCCGGAGAGTTTCATCCAGCCGGTGCTGTACGCGACGGCTTCGATCAGCTTGTCGAAGTGCGCCCGCGTCAGACCATCGCTTTCCAGCATGTAGCCCATATGATCGATGACGAAGTCGATGTCGATCTCGGCCAGGTAGGGGATGAGGTCACGGACGACGCGGCCGGGCGTGTAGAATTGCAGGTGCCAACCCAGCGGCTTGGCCTTGCGGATGCTGCGTTTGATGTAAGCAACGAGATCCTTCAAGGGCCATTGAGCGCGCAGGAAGAGATCGAGGCGCAGCGCTCGCACGCCAAGGCGGTCCATCTGCATCAGCTCGTCATCGTTGATGCTTTCCTCGACCATCGCGACACCGCGGCCGCGTGCACCAAGCCTGTCGAGCGCATCGAGCATGCAGCGGTTGTTCGTTCCGTAAAAGCTTGGCTGGACGATCGCAAACCGGCGCAACGACGTCGCTTCGCCCATTCGGATCAGCTTGGCCAGACCCCCGTCGGGCAGCGTGTAGAGCGGCTTCGCGACGGACGGGTACCGCTTTGCTTGCTCGAATACGTGAACATGGCCGTCACACGCGTCAGGCGGCATCGCGAAGCTGGGCCTTGTCAGGGTCGACGCGTCGCGCATAGGCGTCGAAGTCAGAATTTCGGCACTCACCGCCATGTCAAACCCCCTTCAACGTTCCCAGTGCTCGCGCGGCCTCCGCATTGGCGGCACTCACAAGCAGGTCGGTATCGATTCCGGTCATCAGAAGCGGGGCCGCACCGAGCAGGATGAGGTCGGCACAATAGGCGGCGTCGCCGATCCCGCCGATCGCGAGCGGCTTTCCGGCGAGTTTGCACGCCGCGATGGCATTCTCATGGGCCGCGCGCACAAGCGGGTGCTTGAAATCACCCGGCACGCCCAACTCGGCGCTCAAATCGTTTGTTCCGATGGCGATCATGTCGACGCCCGGAAGGGCGGCGATGTCGGCGATATTTCTCATGCCGAGCGGGCTCTCGATCAGAATCTGGATTGCAACGAGCTGGTTCATCGTCGCAAACAGCTCGGCGGCATCCATTCGCCGGTAACCGAGCTGCGGCAGGGTGGCGATTGCCGAGCGATGCCCGAGCGGCGGGAAACGGCACGCTGCGATCACGTCCTGGGCTTGCGCGAGGGTCTCGATGCGCGGCGCTATGATGCCGGTCGCGCCGCCGTCCAGCACGCGGCCGATTATGCCGTACTCGCGCTCGGGAATGCGCACGAATGGCGCGATTCCGATGTCGACGGCGCAAGTGCAAATCTGGGCAGCGGCGTCGAGCGGCATCGCGCTGTGCTCGAGATCGACCCAGATCATGTCGTGGCCAGTCGCCTTCGCAATGCGTGCAATTTCCCCGGTACGCGAGCTGCGCACGCCCAGGGCTAGAACGGGACGGCCGTGTGCGAGCCGGTCGATGATCGGGTTCATGGATGTGTCCGCGCACGTGCGCTTGCAAGTGCTTCCGGTCGCAATTGCGTCAGTCCAGCTTGATGTTCTTGGCCTTGATCAGGCGACCCATGGATTGAGTCTCGTTCTCGATCGCAACGGCCATTTGCGCGCGCGTGGTGCGCATGGGTTCTGAGCTCGCATCGGACAGCGCTTTGACGACCGCGGGCAAGCGGTTGATGGTTTCGAGCGCATCGTGAAGGCTGTCGAGAATTGCGTCCGGCGTGCCGGCTGGCGCCCACATGCCCACCCACGTGAACACTTCCAGGCCCGGATAAGACTCGGCCAAAGCCGCAACGTCCGGCAGCGCAGGGCTGCGCGGATTGCCCGTATAGGCCAGCGCTTTGATCTTGCCGTCCATGACGAAGGGCATGGCTGATACGGCGGGCTCCCACCCAACCGTCACTTCTCCGCGGATGAGATCGGGCACCGCGCTGGTCTTGTAGGGAACGTGGACCAGCTCAATTCCAGTGGCATCCTGGAGGAGCTCGAACCCGAGATGCGCCGTGCTGCCGGGCCCATAAGAGGCGTAGTTGATCGACTTGGGCTTGCGTTTTGCGGCCAGCACCAGATCTTCGAGGGAATTTCCGGCAAACGAATTGTTCGCGATCAGGAATGAGCCTCCGCGATATAGCTGCGCGACAGGTGCGAAGTCCTTGCCTGCGTCGTAGGGCAGCTTGGAAAACAATGCGGGCGCGGTCGTCAAAGGGAGGCTGATCGAAAGCAGCAGCGTGAAGCCGTTGGGACTGGCCTTTGCAACGGCGGCTGCCGCGATCGTCGACGAGGCGCCCGGGCGATTTTCGACATAAGCCGTGGTGTTCAGCATCTTCGCAAGGTTGCTCGCATAAATGCGGGCAAAGATGTCGGTACCGACGCCCGCCGGCGTCGGAGTCATGATCTTGATCGGGGCGTTCGGCCACGCCGACTGCGCGTACGAGGCGACGGACCAGATCGTAGCGATCAGGAACAGACATCCAGCGGTGATGACACGCTTCATCTCTGGGTCCTCATGAAGTTACGTGTCAGCCGTGACGGCCGCCTCGATCGAGATCGACGCAGCACCGACTAGCCTGCGTACAGCACGATGTCGAACACCACCAAATTCGACTCAGGTTCCATCTCCGGAGCCGGCGGCAATAGCTTGCTGATGAGCAATTCCGTTCGCCCCGCACTTTGCAGAATGCGATCTGCATTGTTGTAAGGGTCGCCTTCGAAATACATCTGGGTCACGAGCCTGTCCTGCCGGCCACTCACCTGGAAGTGAATGTGCGCTGGTCGCATGCTGTTGGGGCCCGCGGGATACGCGGCGGGTTTGATCGTCGTGAACCGATATCGACCGTCGTCGTCGGTGGTCAGAATGGCTGACCCCTCGAAGTTTGGATCGAGCGGCGCGGGATTGGGATCGCTTGGATGCGAGTAGCGCCCATGAGCGTTGGCTTGCCATATTTCAACCTTCGCATTGCGGACAGGCTCCCCCTTCTGATTGAGCACTCGCCCCATGACATTGAGGACATGGCCTTCAGCGCGCCCTAGTCGACCGGGTAACCTCGTCAGATCGGCATTTTGATCCAAGGGTTTCATTGGATAGTAGGGACCAAGTATTTGCTCTGGCGTGCGCTGCACGGCCGTTTGCGCAATCGCAAGCCTGGTTGACGCCACGCTCGCGAGGCCGAGCATCGCGGACATCTTCAGGATTTCACGGCGGTCGAGATCGCCTATCGAGTAAGTCGCCATCGCTGCCTCTCTTCAAATCCGTTCGACCGGCCCCGTGGTCACAGCCGTCAACCGGGATTCGATATCCACGGGGGCCCGTCGAGGCATCGAAAGAGTAGCATTCCATGGCATACACAGAAGTATTATATTTGGATCGATATCGATACGTTTTCGGTATGGAGGCAGAATCATGGAGCTGCGCCACCTGCGTTACTTCGTTACAGTCGCCGAGGAGCTCAATTTCACGCGCGCCGCGGCCAGGCTTCACATTGCTCAGCCGCCGTTGAGCACCCAGATTCGCGCGCTCGAGGGCGAGCTTGGCGTGGATTTGTTCCTGCGGGAAAAACGCCGGGTCTACCTGACCCAGGCTGGGGAGGAGCTGCTCGGTCGCGCCCGGCTGATTCTCAGTGCGGCCCGCGATGCAGGGGTCGCGGCCCGCAATGCCGCGTCTGGGATCATTGGACGGGTGACGCTCGGCTATGTCGCCTCTGCGATGTTCTCGGACAGGCTGCCAGCCGTCATCCGCCGATTCCAGCGCAACCACCGCCACGTCGAGCTGACGCTGGTGGAGAAGGCCTCGCTGGATCAGATCGCGGCGCTGCACGAGCGACGAATGGACGTCGGTGTGCTGCGCAGGTCCGACCTTGTTCTGCCTGAGAGTGTCGCGATCGAAGAATGGCATCAATCGTTGTTGATAGCGGCCATTCCCAAAGACCACGAGCTCGCCAAAGCCGACAGCGTCCGCATCAGTGATTTACGTGACCAGCCGATCATCACCTATCCGCGGGACGCCGGCATCGGTCTCTACCGGCCGTTTCTGCAACTATGCGCCAAGGCCGGATTCCAACCGAATGTCGTCAAGGAAGCGCAGGAATCCTCGCTGATCGTGGGCCTGGTGGCTGCGGGAGTTGGAATTGCGGTCGTGCCAGCCACGACGCGATGCATTGGCCTGCCCGGCGTCGCCTACCGGCGCATCAAAGGAAAGGACGCGCACTCGACCCTCTATCTCGCGCGCCGCAAGAGCGACACCAATCTCCACGCGAAGGAGCTCCTGAAAGCCCTCAGATTGAGACGCGTCTCCTCAGCCTCTGCTGATTGAACACGGGCCCGGTGCCGGCCTTTCCGGAGTGGGCCAGCAATTTGTCGCAGGAAAGCGCGCTCGCCAACGTGAGCGCTACGGCCGCCACGCTGACGCGCCGGGCGATCGCCGAGCGGCGAAGACCTGGACGACGGCGTCGAGGCGTTGTTCCACAGTCGACGCTTCGGCGAACAGTGGTAGCGGGGGCCCGTTTCGTACCTTCCCGGCACCCTGTTATAGCAGAAGACCGGCCGCTGGCATTTCTATTTATCCTGCCGCGGCTTAAGCTTGCCTGACACCGCCCAAGGGCTGTTCGCAACGCCTGCCCGCGCCGTTCGAGCCCCGTTTAGGCGCTGAGGATCCGGGCTGCGCTACCCACTGAAGAGAGAATCAACGGAAGTAGTGCTTCGATCTCGCGGTGTACGCTGCAGCTCGGCGCGCAGCTTGTGGCGCTGAATTTTGCCGGTGGCGGTGCGCGGCAGCTCGGCGGCGAGCGCGTATTGACGCGGAAGCTTGAACGCCGGCAGCTTGCGGGCAAGGTGTTCGCGCGCCACCGCGAGCGCAGCTTCGCTGTCTGCGCTCGACGTCGCAACGACATAGAGCACGATTTCCGACAGCCCCGCCGCACTCTCGCTTAAAACTGCCGCGGCCTCCGCGATCGTGGGAATGCCTGCCAGCGCATCCTCGATCTCGGAGGGCGAGACCCAAAGCCCCGAGACCTTCAGCATGTCGTCGCTGCGACCGCAGTGATGATAAAAGCCGTCCTCGTCGCGCAGGTATTCGTCGCCGGTCGCGAACCACTCGCCGCGAAAGCGCTCGGCCGGCCGATGCGCGGGCGCGTGCGGCGGCGCGTCAGCAAGTCGATACCCTGCGCAGAGAAACGGCGCGCGCACCTCGAGCCGGCCACTGCGGCCGGGTTGGTTGATTTCGGACCCATCCTGATCGATCAGGCGCACTTCGACGCCCAGCACCGGACGGCCTGACGATCCGGCGCGACGCGCGGAGAGCGTGTTGGTGAAAATCTTATGTACCAGCTCCGAGCAGCTCATCGCATCGACGATGGGCCGGCCCGTAAGCTCTTCCCATTCGACCCCGATCCGAGGCGGAAGCCGCTCGCCGGCCGACACGTAGCAGCGCACAGCGCGGAACGCGAATTTCGACGCGAAACCGGATTCGCAAAGTTTGTGGAACAGCGTCGGGACACTGAGCACGACGCTTGGCCGATGCAGCTCCACGGTCGCGGCAATCGATGGCGGCGTCGGCCAGCGCTCATGCAGGATGAGGGTGGCGCCAAGCCGCAGGGCGCCGAACATCGCGCCCAGCGCATAGGCGAAGTTGAGGCGCGAGGTCGGGAAGAAACGATCTGCGGCCGTGGCAGCGAGGCCGTGCACGAGATAATCCGTGCACGCACACACGTTGTTATGCCGGTGCTCGACTGCCTTTGGCTGTCCGGTCGTGCCGGAGGTCATCACCCAATAGGCCGGATCGTTCGGCTTGCGGGTACAGGGCACAAACTCCGTCTCCGACCTTTGCACCCACGACTGCACGTGGCGCTCACGCAGAAACAATTTTGCACCTGGCGCCATGCCGGCCGCCACCGCCGGCGCGAAGTCGCTTTCGGCCACGACGGCGAACGGCCGGGCAATTGCAAGGATGTGCCGAAGATCGTCGCTCGTGGCGCGCGTCGAAACCGTAATGGCGACCCCGCCTGCGGCAATGATGGCGAGGTAAAGTGCTACCAGGTCGGAGTGATCGAGCATGAGCATGGCGACGCGGTCGCCGGGATTCATGCCGGCCTCGCGCAGCGCTACCGCGAACCGGCTCACACGCACCGCAAGCTCGCCGTAGGTCACGGACCCGTCGCCGCTCACGATCGCCGGCTTGTCTGGCCCGGCGACGGCCAGCCCGCCCGCCAGCACGTACTCCGCAGCATTCATGCCGATTGCCACCCCGCCCTGGGACAGGGTCCCCCACTCGGACCTGCGGGACTATCATTCATCGTTTGCACGCGCAACGCCCGCCGCGCATCTCGGGCAGCGATTCGGCCCCAGTCCAGGATATCGGACGCGAGCGGCGCGGCGAGTTCTGCATGCGTGGAAGACCGACCACGATCACGCCGTCGGCGAGCACGTCGTAAACGTCATCGCTCCACTTGCCGGAGCTGCAGGCCAACGCGCGCTTGAGGACGAGCTGTTGGGCCATTGTCGCGACTCACACCAAGCAACAGAGCGGCAGCTTGAGCCATCAATCTGGCCAGCCCGAGTGCGCATGACGCAACATCTCTTCACGAATGAAGGGATCCTTCGGACCGTAGATCATGATGCGGTTGCAAGACTCGATCATTTGGGCGGTTTATACTCGCCACCATGGCTAAGGAACGCCTCCATACTTGGTGGATTTTCCGCATCGAGAGCATGCCCGCCGGCCAGGTAGGCACTGTCGAGGCGTCCGACGCCGAGACGGCATCCTGAACAGCAGGAGCGATTAGTCGCCCTGCGTCGAGACTAGCCGCAATGCGCGCGGCCCATGCGCCGCCAGCGCGCGGTGACCTGCAGCAAAGGTGATGTCGCGGGCTTCACCTATCTGATTCCGGCTCGCTGATCGTGATCTCCCAACAGGGCTTGAACGGCTGACCGTTGAGCTTGACCACGGAGCGCACGATGCCGCTCAATCGGTTCCAGCCGGTGGGCGCTTCATAGCTAACAATGATTTTCGTCCCGTCGCCTAGCGCGCGCTTGCATCGCAAGGCGAGAGTTCGATCGAACGTTCGGAAAGTTGCCATGGCAAGCCGACGGCCATGTCCGACTCTTGGCTTTCATAGACGATGGGCGCGACCCATGCCAGCGCTTCCGGTGTGCGGGACCAATTCGGCCGCCCGTCCGCGCCGATCAGTCCCGCATTTACGGATTGCCAACCTTTCAAAGTTTCGGGCAAATTCCGCAAAGCCTCGCCTGGACATGCGCACATGACCCCGGCCGCGTGGTGGTGGCCGGGGTCTCTTTCTTATCCGCGGGGAACTTACGGGCCCCGAGCGCTTCATGGTCGCCAATTCGTTCTTCGAACATCTTGGCCGCCGGCGGATTTCTACTGGTCGCCTGGCACGATTTGCGCGAGAAGAAATGAACGCGGCGTTGCCGGAGGATCTATGCGCCTTCGAGAGCGAGCATGTCTCAACCGGCGGCACTCGCGCGAAAGCTTGTTGGGCGCGCTCGGTTGCTCGTGCTGAGCGTTCTAATTTCGGAGCGCCGTATGAGTGCCAACCAGAATCCTATTGGGACCTCGACGGAACCAGTGACTTCCCCTTGGAGCCCTTTCCGTCACGCCACATTCACGGTGCTATGGACCGCCACCGTCGTCGCGAACATCGGCACCTGGATGTACAACGCCGCATCCGGCTGGCTGATGACGAGTCTCAATCCGGACCCATTGATCGTCTCGATGGTCCAGGTTGCCACTACCCTGCCGATGTTCCTATTCGCGCTGCCGGCGGGCGCGCTCGCGGATATCATCGATAGACGGAAATTTCTCATTGTCGCTGAGGCAGCTTTAACTGCCGTTTCTGCAGTATTCGCAGCAATCGTCTGGGTCGGCCTGGCAGCGCCAAGCAATTTGTTGCTGTTCACTTTCCTGATTGGCGTAGGTGGCGCTCTGACGGCGCCGGCTTGGCAATCGATCGTGCCGCAACTCGTCCCCAAACAGGACCTCCAGCCCGCGGTGGCAGCCAACAGTGTCGGCATCAATATCAGCCGTGCAGTCGGTCCGGCGGTGGGCGGTGTGATTGCCGCCGCAATTGGAATTGCTGCGCCCTTCTGGCTCAACGCGGTCAGCAATCTTGGAATTATTGGAGCGCTGCTGTGGTGGCGTTCGCCCCAAAAGAGCAGCCGCCATCTGCCCGCTGAGCGTTTCGGCAGCGCCATGCGTATGGGTTTTCGCCACGCGAAGAACAATCCGCATTTGCGCGCAACCTTGATCCGCGGCGCGGCTTTCTTCCTGTTCGCTAGCGCCTACTGGGCATTGCTCCCGCTCGTTGCGCGGAGCCAGATTGCCGGCGGACCGGACCTTTATGGATTTCTGCTGGGCGCGATCGGAACGGGCGCGGTGGGCGGTGCGTTTGCGCTGCCTTGGCTGAAGGCGAAGCTCGGACCTGACCGGCTCGTGGCAGTGGGAACTCTCGGCACGGTGGTCACGATGGTGCTGTTCGGGTTCACCCGTGAGGCAGCGACAGCTCTTTCGGCGAGTGTTATCGCCGGTGTCTCGTGGATCGCAGTGTTATCGAGCCTCAATGTCTCCGCCCAACTTGCGCTGCCAGAATGGGTACGCGGGCGCGGCCTTGCATTGTTCGTGACGGTCTTTTTCGGAGCCATGACGCTTGGCAGCGCGGTGTGGGGACAGGTTGCAGGAACAATCGGCCTGCCCGCCGCACATCTCACGGCCGCCGCAGGTGCCCTCCTCGCGATTCCCCTGACGTGGCGCTGGAAGCTCCAAACCGGCGCAGGGATTGACCTGACACCCTCGATGCACTGGCCAGCACCTATCGTTACTCATGCGGTCGAGCAAGATCGAGGACCAGTGCTGGTCACGGTCGAATATCGAATCGATCCTCAGGATCGCGAACCATTCCTCGCCGCACTTGAAAAGCTTGGTCATGAACGTCGACGTGATGGCGCATACGCGTGGGGAGTATTCGAGGATGCGGCTGAAGAAGGACGGATGGTGGAAACCTTTCTTGTGGAATCGTGGCTTGACCACTTGCGCCAGCATGAACGTGTCACGAATGCCGACCGCGTGCTCCAGGATACCGTTCACCGGTTCCACACCGAAGGTACCCCAAAGGTCACACACCTGATTGCTTCCGAGTCCGACCGCCCCGCCGCGAAGACGACATCGGTCTGACGCTTGAGCTGGCTTCTCGGCACCGCCGTTTCGTAGCTTCTCGCGCGGCCGGCTAAGAACCTCTGATTCAAAGTGTCATCCATGAATCCATATCCGTCCGGCGATCTCGTCCTGTCGGATGAATTCAGTGCGTGAAGAGCGCCCAATTGGATTTCCATCTGGCCCGTTCAGAGGCTTTGGTGTCGAGAGATAGGTCCTCGTACAGATCAAACCGGTCGGTGTCCTTACGCTCCTTTGCAGTCAAGATGATGATTGCCGAACTCTGATTGCGTTCCGCGTCCTCGACGTAGACCCATTGAGTCTGCTCAAGTCGGCACGCCCATCCTGGCGGAAGTTCGAATGAGATGTGAGCGTTGTGAAACATCTCCGCCGTTGCCAGCGCTCCACTCATCGCAAGTTCGAGCGCGATTCAGAACGAAGAGTGTGCAGAAAACTTCCCCGGACTAAACCCCAGACTAACCGCTTTTTTAGTCTGGGCTGCCTTTGGCAAAGTTTGAAAAGTGATGACAATGGAATGAGTTATATGGCGCGCTCGGAGGGATTCGAACCCCCGACCCCCAGATTCGAAGTCTGTAGGTGTATTGGTATCCGCGGTCCGCCGCTATCGACGGGCGCCATCAACACCTTCGCGGCGCTTCCTACCAGATGCGGCCGGACGCCGCAAAAAAATGCGGCAAGGCGCGAGCCTTGCATTCGCAACGATGAAGGCTGCCAGGAGCCCGCCCTGTGGAGCGGGCGGGAAGCGCCGTCGAGCTCCGGCCGGCGCCAAAGGCGCGCAGCGCGGCGCACCCGTAGGAGCGTCAGCATAGCGCGGCCGAAGGCGGGACGCGGGACCGAGTGCGCCCGGCCGGAGCTCTCGGTGAGCGGCGCGTGCGCCGCCCTGCGTCAGGGATCGTTACCCGACGGGCGGAGACGCGACTGGCTCGTGATGACCGTGGCATGGTCGGTTGAGCGGCTCCGGGCGCGAACGCGCCTAGAGCCCGGCCCGAAGGGGACGCACCAGCCATTGTTACCGCCCATACCAAAGTTGGGTCGCCCCATTTCCACGCTATGAGCACCAAATTCCGCACGCTAACGCAGCTCCTCTTCCAATAGTCCAGAGCTGCAGCTTTGATGGGTAGCAGCACATTCTGCGGGAGCAGTGCGATGGCGACCAGACCAGATCGGGCCATTGGTACGACGCGCGCGTTATTTGCAAAATGAAGACCGCATTTCTGCTCATGGCATTGTGTCACGAGTAACGCCGGTCCACACGGCGCTGCGTAACTGTACGAGAGATGAAGGACGGCCCTTCGAGTTCGGCAATCAGGTGCTGATCTCAAGCCACCGCAAGCTGCTGTCGTCAAAAGCGATGGTGGTGAACGTTGCGGAAAAGTCGGGACATGATCCCGTCAGGCAAGGTTGAGAGAGGCGAGCGTAAGCGAACCGCTGATGACGTGTCGAAAGCGGATTAGACGATGCCAAAACCGGGGGGTGGCCATTCCTCTGGGATCAGCTTGGGGGATGCACTGAGACTGCCCAAGCGGCATCCGGCATGGAGGCGGCGCGAAGCTCAACCAGGCTCTTGTATGGAACGTGAGAACCTGGCCGGCGATGCCAAGGGAAAAAGCACAAGCGGCTCCAACCGTGAGGCTGAAAGTACCGATGCGCCGGAGAGGGGCGGACTGCCTCGTAGTAGCGACGAAGTGGGGCA
>Ga0099827_10000377_pt1 | contig 19560 bp, 19 predicted proteins | sample CZO8metaG_FD_79339 | JGI IMG/M metagenome (GOLD analysis project Ga0099827, IMG submission 79339) | Vadose zone soil microbial communities from the Eel River Critical Zone Observatory, Northern California, USA - CZOApr15con1.8 metaG | ecosystem: Environmental > Terrestrial > Soil > Vadose zone ...
CAGATCGTCGTCGACCGCCCCGACCGGAACGGCCGCCGGAAGATCCTCGAAGTGCACTCGAAGGGCAAGCCGCTCGCGCCGGAGATCGACCTCGACACGCTCGCCGCGGGCACGCCCGGTTTTACGGGCGCCGACCTGGCGAACCTCGTCAACGAGGCGGCGCTGCTCGCGGCGCGCCGCAGCAAGAAGACGATCGAGCAGGACGAGCTCGAGGAAGGCATCATGCGCGTCCTCGCCGGGCCGGAGAAGAAGACGCGGCTCCTCTCCGAGCAGGAACGCAAGATCACCGCGTACCACGAGATGGGCCACGCGCTCGTCGGCCACTACCTCGAGAACACCGACCCGGTGCACAAGATCTCGATCGTGTCGCGCGGGCAGGCGCTCGGCTTCACGATCTCGCTTCCTTCCGAGGACCGCTACCTCACGACGCGCTCGACGCTGATGGACGACCTCGGGATGACGCTCGGCGGCCGCGCGGCAGAGGAGCTCGTCTTCAACGAGATCACGACCGGCGCTGCGAACGACCTCGAGAAGGTCACGCACACGGCGAAGCAGATGATCATGCGGTTCGGCATGAGCGAGAAGCTCGGCCCGCGCGTGCTCGGCCGGAACACGGACATGCCGTTCCTCGGCCGCGAGATGGGGCACGAGCCGGACTACTCCGAAGAGGTCGCCCGCGAGATCGACGAGGAGATCCGCCGCGTGATCGAGGAAGCGCACGACCGCGCGATCCGCGCGCTCCAGGAGCACATGGAGGAGCTGCACAGGCTGGCTGCGATCCTGATCGAGCGCGAGACGATCGACCGCGAGCAGTTCGAGCGGCTGCTCGCCGGCGACACGGAGGAACAGGTCTTCCCCGAGGAGGCGCCGCCGGCCCCGCCCGCACCGAGCGAGGAAGAGCGTAAGCGCCTACCGCAGCCGAAGCCGCGCCCGTTCCCGGCGCCGGGGCGCGCACTGCAACCGCCGCCGCCGCCCGAGCCGAGCGGCACCTAGCCCGGCGCGGACCTCGGCAGCGCCGCGCCGCGTAGAAGCGGCGTGAGATGCTTGACCGCCGCGTTGTCCGTCGTCGTCCTCGGCGCCTTTCCCGCTGCGGCGTGGGCGAAGGGGGATGACGCGAGAGCCGTCCGCATCTGCGGAGCCAACCGCTGCGTAACGCTCACCGACCGCACCGAGTTGGAGATCGTGCTCAGCATCGGCGCCTACGGCACCGTGGCCGCACCGGCGGAGCCGGCGCCGTACTTCACCATCTCGACCGTTCCGCCGGGCGACGTCTACCGCTACGTGCCCTCCGCGGCGAGCGCGCGCGAGGCTCTGGCCGACGGCGGCGCGTGGCTTGCCGTGCCGCGCTTTGTCTCCGATCTCATCTATTGGCAGGCGACGCGTCAACTGCGGCCGTATCCCGGTGACGGCGAACCAAATCGTTCCCGAACCGTTCTCCTCGCGGTCGCCGCGGTCGCAGCCGCGCTCGCCGTTTCCGGCGCTCTCGGCGTAGCCCGAGCGCACCGCCTAAAGACGCTGGGCGACGTTGAGCGTGGCTAGGTATGTCTTGGTAACGGCGCCGCTCGTTCGCATCCCGATGCGGCGGTAGATTCGGTCGTAGAGCCGCTGACGCGTGTCGTCGTCGAACGCACGATGCCCTGAATACGTATCCAGCACCCCGATGTACTCAGCGGCGGTGTACGTGACGTCCCAGACGTAGCGCCGCACCGCGACGTTCTCGAAGCGTCCGCTCGCCTTGATGCCGCCGCTGAGGTCGCCGACGGCTTCGGGTCGAGGCGGCGGCTCGTTGTTCGGGTCGGGAGCGACCGCGTCGTAGTCCGCCTGCACCTCGGCCCAGAAGGGATCCCCGCCCTCAGGCCACACGTGCTGCGTGCCGACGACGGAGAGCGTGCCGCCGTCATCGAGGATGCCGGCCGTCTTCTCGTAGCGGGCGTCCGGGTCAAGCCAGTGGAACGCCGTGAACGCGACGACGGCGTCGAAGCGTTCGCCTGCCGATTCCCAGGTCTCGAAGTTCGCGTTGACGATCTTCACGTTCGCGAAGGGCGCAAGCTTCCGGCGGGCGACCGCTGCGAGCTGCTCCCCGAGCTCGATGCAGGTGACCTCGAATCCGCGCTCAGCGAGCGGCAAGGTCGCCTGCCCGGTGCCGCAGCCGATCTCGAGCACGCGCGCACCTTCGTCGAGACCCGCGAGCGTGACGATGTCGTCGAAGACTTCGGGCGGGTAGACGGGGCGAGCTCTGTCGTAGAGCTCCGGCACCTGTTCGAACATCGCCCGCAGGTGTTCCCGATCGGCGCGGGGCACGAGCTAATGATGCTCAGAAAGCGGAAGGCCCGCCGAAGCGGGCCTTCCGAGGCAACTCAACTGGCGCAACCGTCAATTGCGCTGAGTATGCCATGAAGGTCCGCCCCGGGGGCCGGATTCGAACCGGCATCTCTGCAATTGACGGTTGCCAGCTCTACCAGTTGAGCTACCCCGGGGACGTCGCTTCACGCTTCTGTGTCTAGCGCCCTACGAGTGACGGAGTAGTTCGAACTTCGTGCAAAAAAACGAGGAGCCCGGGTCGCCCCGGGCTCCTCGCCGCAGTGTCCGGCGGAGCCGGTGAACTAGCTCCTGAACATCGCGTCCGAGTGCGCCTCGGCCACGATCACCTCTCCCGTCTTCAGCCCGAGCGGGTTGTTCGGCACGGTGACGAAGACGTGGATCGCCCGGACGGTCAGGCCGGCGGCGCCGGTTCCGTCCGCGCAGTGGTTGGCGAGCGACGCGTTGTTGTCGCAGAACTGCTCGTTGAGGATCACGTATCCGACGTTCGGGATCTCGACCCGCTGGTTCGGTCCCGGGTCGAGCGGCACCGTCGTTCCTTGGATCATGACGTTGACGAGTTGCGTGCCGCTGTCGTTCGAAGTCGCGCCTGCGGCGTTCGCGGAGCTGTTCGATACCGACTTGACGAGCTGTGCGGCAACGGTACAGCCGGCCGCCGACGGGAACGCGCACGCGCTTGCGGCCTGCGCGTAGCTCGACGACGTGCTCGCGGTCGGGGCGAGGTCGCCCGTGGAGTCACTCACTGCGGCTCCGGCGGTCAGGCTCGACAGCGCGGCCTGGTCGAGATCCTGATGGTCGTGGCCGCCGCTGGGCGGAATCGAGACGAAGCCGACCAAGAGCGGAAGCTCGGCCGGACTGGTCGCCTCGCTCCCGATGAACGCGTGGCCGCTGACCGCCTGGTTGGGCGTGCCCGCGCAGCGCATGGTCTGCGGGAAGTCGGCGTGCGCATCCGCGTGCGCGACGATCACGTCCAGCGTCTGGTCGCCCGCGACGAGCGGGAGCTGGTCGGTGATGTGAACGTGGATCATGTTGACGGACAGGTCCGCCGTGTACACGCCCTCCGAATTCTGCGTCGACGGCGGCTGCGAGGTCGAGCCGTTCCGCTCGTAGAGGAGGACGTAGCTGCCAGTCCCGTAGAGCAGGGCCGGCAGGTCGATCCGCGTGTTCGGGGTCACGTCGTTCGTCGCGACTCCCTGGACGGCCAGGTCTTTGAAGGCCGAGCCGAGTGAGCTGAACGAAGACGAGTGGCCGCTGGCCCTCGCGGTGGCGACGCCGCGTACCGCGCTCGCCGTCACCAGGCCGTTGAGGATGTTCACACCGGCCGCTTCTGCGATGCCCGTGTGAACGGCCTGGGCCGGGGACTGTGTGATCGTGCTGCGAGCCGAGCTGCGCAGGACGTCGGCGTTGAGGACGCTGCCGTCCGCCGGCACCTTGGGATTGAGCAACTGGTCGCTCGATCCGTTCGAACCGACGCCCGATTGACTGCTGGAGACCGGCACGAGCGTCTGGTCGATCCCGAGCAGCGGCTCGAACACCCGAGCCCCGAAGGAGCCGCCGCGCGCGTGCGCGAGGTCGGGCCGGTCGACCGCGAAGTTGACCGGCATCGCCGCCGTCCGGTCCTGAAGCGCGGCCGTGATCGAGGTCGACGCCCTCGTCTTCATGTAGACCGTCGAGAAGAGGGAGCACCCGACCTGGCCGACCGTGTCGGTCAGGTTCAGGGCAGCCTCACCGAACGCGCCGGCGTCGTAGCCCGGCATCGTGTTCGGGATGTTGACCGCTCCGTCCCAGAGGAGGCCCTGCGAGCCGAGCGCCAGTTCGGCGAACGTGCCGCTGACGGCGTCGCCCTGCCAGCGAAAGGCGCGGACGGCGATCGTCTTGCCCCCGAAGTCGGTGTCGAACGAGATCAAGAGGTCGCCCGCCGTACGCTTCGGCAGCGCCGGGCAGGCCGGGTTCGGATCGCGGGACTGGTTGAACTCGTAGTCCATGTGGGCGTCGCCGTTCGTCCCCGCCCGCCGGAAGTTCACGTACACGAACTGCTTGCCTCCGATCAGGCGGAACGAGACCTGCCCGCTCACGATGTCGTCCTTGCTGGGCGCGCTGCCGGTGATGCACTGCCAGCCGCCCGGCGCGAGCTCTTTCGAGCCGTTACCGAAGGCGTCGTCGCCGGAGCCCTGGGCGTCCGTGAACGTGGTCAGGTTCGGCGGCGGCGAGTCCCAGTCGAGGACCAGGCCGCCGGGCGAATCGACGGCGCGGTTGCCGTCGATCTCGAAGCGGCCGACCGACGTTCCGGCGAACGTCGCGCCACCGGTCACCAGAGCGAGAACTACGACCGCAGCGAGTGCTGAGAGTCTCTTGTGCATGGCCGTCTCCTTACTGGCAGTCGATCCGGTAGTCGATCCGGTCGGCCTTGAGGATGAGGTTGGAGTCGATCGTCGCCGCGATGACGGCGGTGACGAAGAGGTCGTCCGACTTCTGGTCGCCGCCGGAGCCGAGCCGGATGAAGTGCATCCGGTCGGTGAACGTCGCCTTATACGCGTTGTCGACGCGGACGACGTCCGCGGACGAGAGCTGGTCCTTGAAGTTGTAGGGGTAGAGGAAGCCGGCGGCGTGCGGGTCCTGGACGTTCCCGGACAACCGCACAGTCACGCTTCCGTTCGGCGCGACGTTCTCGGTGACCGTGAGGACGGCCGTGCCGGTGAAGGTGACCACGTCCCCCGTGCACGGGCTGACGAGGATGGCGGCGAGCGGTAGCTGCGACGTGGTGATGCGCTCGGCCGCAGCCTTGGTGGCAAAAACGGAGAGCGATGCCGCGATAAGCATCGCCACGAACAGCACGACGATGGAACGCGAAATGCGAGACATGTGAAACCCCCCGGTGCTGGCTGGTTGAGCTAGAGGGGCGGCCCAGCCGCAAGGGTTCCTCTAGACGTGTTGTCGGTGTTCTCCCCGGCCAACCCGTGCTGTAAAGGTTCAAACCGGCCGAGCCGCGCGAGCACGCGCGCCCTCCTTGATCGGCCGGAACCGGCCACGGCGGGGGCCGGATCCGGCCGGTCAGCGCTGCGGCGAGCGCGCGACCTGCACCGGCACCGAGTCGGGCGCATGCGTGGAGCCGGGCGCGTAGAAGCCGTTCTGGCCGGCCCACGCCGCGAGCTCGATGCGGTTGCGTGCGCCCACCTCGTCGCGCAGCGCTTCGATGTGGTGCTTCACGGTGTGCGGGCTGAGGTGCAACTGCGCGCCGATCTCGTGATCCGGTTGGCCGAGCGAGACGAGCTCGAGCACGCGAATCTTCGTTGCCGTCGTCGTCTCGCGGCCCGAGAGGATGTCCCTGAGCAGAGCTCGCTGCCCGCGGCGGAGGTGCAGATGCAGGACCGACGAGCCGCGTGCCATGCTCTCGAGCGCTCGGACTGCTTCGTCCGGCGTCGCCTGAAGGTCGAGCACGCTCGCGCCGTCGCGAAGCAGCTCGCGCAGGTGCCACGGGTTGACGGCCTCGGGGCAGCAGAGCAGCGCGACGATCGGCAGCGTCGGTTGGCGCTCGCGCAGCGCGCGGCAGACGGAGATGCCCCCCAGTGGATCCGGTGCGAGGTCGATCGCGGCGGCCGAGGCTTGCGCGAGAGCGTGGTCGTCGAGTTCGTCGATCGCTTCTGGAATCTGCGCGACAGCGATTCTCGGGAGCCCGTGCGCGCGGAGGCCCGTAAAGAACGCATGCACCGCCCAACGCGTGCTGGCGAGCAGCAGGGTGAACGGCGGCTGGATGGAGGGCGGCTCCATTGTCTGGGTGGGCTAGCCGCACTCACCCGACGTGAAACGGTTTTGTCTCCATCGAAGATACTCGCCCGGGCGGTCTGCGGCCGCCGTCGACCGTGCCGGGGCGCCTCCCACGCGCTCGCCGCGCGGCTCGTCTTGGGGGCGCGCGGCTCGGCGGGCCGGCTCGTCTTCAGCCTCCGCCTCGGCGTGCTCGATCGTCAGCGGCGGCCGCATCTCCTCGAGGCCCGCCTGCCACGAGGCCCAGAGCGCCGCGTAGCGTGCGCCCTGGGCGACGAGCTCGTCGTGGGTCGCGATCTCGACCAGCCGGCCGAGCTCGAGCAGCGCGACTCGGTCGGCCCGCTCGGCCGTGGAAAGCCGGTGCGCGATCGTGATCACCGTTCGGCCGCGCGAGACCGCTGCAATCGCCCGTTCCACGGCGCGCTCTGTGCCGGGATCGAGCGACGACGTCGCCTCGTCGAGGACGACGACTGCGGGCTCGACCAGGGCGGCGCGCGCGAGTGCGATCAGCTGCCGCTCGCCGGACGAGAGGCGCACGCCGCGCGTTTGTACGTCGGTGTGGATCCCATTCGGAAGTCGCTCGAATCGCTCCAGCGCGCCGATGCGCTCGAGCGCAGCATCGACGTCCGCGTCGGATGCGACGGGCCGCGCGAGCCGGACGTTGTCTGTGATCGAGCCGGCGAAGAGATGGCCCTCTTGCGGTAGGAAGACGATTTGTTTGCGAAGCGACTCCTCGCCCGCCTCGCGCAGGTCGACGCCGCCGAACGTCACGCGGCCGACACCGGGGTCGTACTGCCGCGTGATCAGCTTCGCCAGCGTCGACTTGCCCGCGCCGGTCGCACCGACGAGCGCGAGGTGCTCTCCCTGCTCGATCTTCAGCGACACGTCCTCGAGCGCGGGCGGGCCGCCGTCGTAGGAGAACTGCACGGCGTCGACCACGATCTCGCCACGTTCCGGCAGGCCGCGCGTCCCCGGCTCGACCGTCACCGGCGTCTCGAGGAGACCGACGATCTTCGTCAGCGCCGCCCGACCCGACTGCAGCTCGCTGTACCAGTCTCCGAGCCGTGCGACCGGCTCGAAGAGGCTGCCGAGGTAGACGACGAAGGCGGCGAGCGTCCCGATGCTCACGCGGCCGTGCCAGTAGAGGAAGCCGCCCGTCGCGAGCACGGCGGACGTCGACACCGCCTGCGCGAGAGAGATCGCGGGGAAGAAGCGGATGTTGACGAGCGACGCGGCGCGCCACGCGAGCACAAGCGCTCGGCTGCGAACGCGGTAGGAAGCCTCCTGCTCGCGCTCGCGCGCGAACGACTGCACGACGCGCATGCCGGTGAGTCCCTCTTGCAGCGCGGTGAGGACGTCGGCGACGCGGTCGCGCAGCGCGAGGAAGGTCGGTCGCGAGCGCTTGCGGTATGACGCCGACGATGCGATCAGGATCGGCAGCGATGCGAGGATCACGAGCGTCAGCAGCGGCGACAGCACGACGAGGATCGTCAGCGTGACGACGAGCAACAGCATGTTGCCGACGATCTCGACGAGCACCTGACGCACGAACGTCGTCAGCGACTGCACGTCCGCCGTCAGGCGGGACACGAGCACGCCGGCGCGCTCGCTCTCGAAGAACGGGATCGAGAGCGCCTGCAGGTGGTCGTACGCGGCGACGCGGAGGTCGCCTAGGAAGCGCTCGCCGGCCCGTGCGGACGACAGCACCACGAGCCGCTCGAAGAGCGGCCGCACGAGCGCGAAGCCGAGGTATGCGAGCGCGGCGCGGTTCACGGGCCCAAGGTCGTGTTTGAGGACGCCCTTGTTGATCGCATACCGGAGGAGCAGCGGCGCCGCCACCGTCACGGCCGTCGAGCCGACGATCCCGAGCCCGGCGAGCGCGACCAGCTTTCGGTACGGCCGCAAGAGCGCGCCCACTCTTCGGCGGACGGGGCTCACGCCGCATCCTCGAGTGCTAATAGCTTCCGGTAGCGCGACGATCGGCGCAGCAACACCGCGTGCGTCCCTTCCTCGACGATGCGACCGCCCTCCAGGACGGCGACGCGGTCGGCGAGCGCGATCGTCGCCGCGCGGTGCGCGATCACGAGCGTCGTGCGCCCGAGCATCACCTCGGCGAGCGCGGCGCGAATCTCGTGCTCCTTCGTCGCGTCGACTGCGGACGTCGCGTCGTCGAGGACGAGCACCGCGGGGTCGGCGAGGATCGCGCGCGCGATCGCCAACCGCTGGCGCTGTCCCCCGGAGAGCGAGTAGCCGCGCTCACCGAGCAGCGTGTCGTAGCCCTTCGGGAGCCGCTGCACGAAGTCGTGGGCGCCGGCGAGGCGCGCCGCGCGCTCGACGTCGAGCGCGGTCGCGTCAGGCCTCGCGTATGCGATGTTCGCGCGCACCGTGTCGGTGAAGAGGAACGTCTCCGAGAACACGAGTCCGACCGCACGGCGCAGCTCGTCGAGTCGCAGGTCGCGGACGTCGACGCCGTCGATCGACACGCTGCCCGCGTCAACGTCGTAGAAGCGCGTGAGCAGCGCCGCAACGGTGCTCTTCCCGGAGCCGGTACCGCCGACGAGCGCGAGCGACGTGCCGGGCTCGATCTCGAGCGTCAATCCGTCCAGCACCGGGCCGCCGTCTCCGTACGCGAAGTGCACGTCGTCGAAGTGGACGTGACCGCGCAGCGTCGAGGCATGCGCGTCTGGCCGTTCGACGATCTTGGGCCGCGCGCGTAGTACCTCGACGACGCGCCGCGCGGCAGCGGCTGCCTGCTGCAACGTCCCGACGCGCTGCCCGATCACGCGCATCGGCCAGACGAGCATGAGGACGTACTGCGTGAACGCGATCAGCGTGCCGATCGTAATGTGGCCCTCGAGGGTTCGCTTGGCGCCGAACCAGAGCACCACGAGGATCGCGAGCAGGGGCAGGAGCTCGAGCAGCGGCAGGAAGACGGCGTCGACGTTCGCGACGTCGATCGCACGGCGTACGACCTCGTCGCTCTGCCGCCGGAAGCGCGCGGCGAGCGCGGGCCCCGCGCCGAGGCCCTTGACGACGCGCACGCCGGCGACGCTTTCCTCGACGAGCGTCGTCGTGCCCGCCAGCTCCTCCTGCAGCCTGCGCGTGCGCTCGGCGTAGCGCGACGAATAGCGCCAGAAGCCGAACGCGATCACCGGGAGCGGCACGAGCACGACGAGCGCGAGGATCGGGTCGAGCACCAAGAGCACGACGCTGACGCCGAAGATCGTGAGGACATACCCGACGGTGTGTCCCATCGCGTCCAGCAGGCGCGCGACGAGCTTGGCGTCGTTCGACGCGCGAGACATCAGCTCGCCGGCGCCGACCCGGTCGTGGTAGCCCGCGTCGAGTTCGAGGGCGTGCCGGAAGATGCGGTCCCGCACGGATGCCTGCCCGCGGCCGCGGTTGCGGATCGCGAAGTAGTGCCGCAGCCCACCGCAGACCGACTCCACCAGCCCGAGCGCGACGAGTCCCGCGGCCGCGAGGATCAGGTGCGTGCGGTCGTGCGCGCGGATGCCCTGGTCGACCCCGTAACGCACGACCAGCGGAGCGAGGATCGCCGCGCCCTGCCAGCCGAGCCCGGACAACACGGCGCCGACGACGCCGAAGCGCTGTTCACGGATCGTCCCGCCGAGGTATCGCCACTCGTCGCCCACCGCGAGAAGCTATCCACGAAAGCGGAAGGCCCGCCGAAGCGGGCCTTCCGAGGCAACTCAACTAGCAGGCGACCGTCACTCGCCTCGAGTATGCCATGAAGAGGCGCCCCGGATTAGCCGCCGCAAAGTCGGCGGCTTCGCCGCCTCGACTTTGCGGCGGAATGGAATTCTTAGTGGGCGGCCCGGTGGGCCGCCTAACATCTGCCGCGCAAAGAAGGAACGGTTCTCTGGCCAGCAAGATCTCGAAAATGCCGATCGAGCAGCGCTTTCCCCGGCCGTCCGTCATGGGGATTGTCAACGTGACGCCCGACTCGTTCTCGGACGGCGGCGTGAACTTCGATCCGGATAGCGCCGCGGCGGCCGCGCGCAGGATGCACGCCGAAGGCGCGGCGATCGTCGACGTCGGCGGCGAGTCGACGCGCCCGGGCTCCGAGGGCGTGCCGCTCGAGGAGGAGCTGCGGCGCGTCCTGCCGGTGCTCGAGGCACTCCAAGGCGACGTGCCGGTCTCGATCGACACCGCGAAGGCCGGGGTCGCGCGGCGCGCGCTCGCGCTCGGCGCCGAGCTCGTGAACGACGTGACCGCGCTGCGCGCCGATCCCGAGCTCGCCGGCGTCGTCGTCGACTCGGGCGCCTACCTCTGCCTGATGCACATGCGCGGCGAGCCGCGGACGATGCAACGGAATCCGAACTACGGCGACGTCGCGTCCGAGGTCACGGCGTTCCTCGAGGAGCGGCTGCGCTTCGCCGTGGACGCCGGGATCGCCGAGGAGCGGATCTGCCTCGATCCGGGCATCGGCTTCGGCAAGTCGGTCGAGCAGAACTTCGAGCTCATCGCCCGGCTGGAGGTCCTGCTCGCGCTGGGCCGCCCCGTGCTGATCGGCTTCTCGCGCAAGAGCTCGCTCGGCCGCCTCCTCGGCGACCCGAACGCGAAGACGGGGCCGCTGTCGGCGTCGATCGCAGCGGCGCTCGCGGCCTACGAGCGCGGCGCGACGATCCTGCGCGTCCACGACGTGAAGGAGCACGTCGAGGCATTGACGATCGCGGCGGCCGTTTCCCGATGAAAATCGAGCTTCACGCGATCGAGGTCTTCGGTCTTCACGGGATCAACACCGTCGAGCGCCGCGATGGACAGACGTTCTTGTTCGATGTGACGTTGGAGCTGGACGAGCCGCGCGAGGACGCGATCAGCGCGACGGTCGATTACCGTGAGGTGCGGGACTGCGTCGTCGAGCTCTCCGACGCGCACGCGTACAACCTGCTCGAGTCGCTCGCCGCCGCCGTCGCCGACGCGCTCGTCTCCCGCTTCGCCGCCGTGAGCTCGGTCCTCGTGCGCGTGCGGAAGCCCGGAATTGCGTGGGCCGAATACGCCGCCGCTACCGCCGAGCGGACGCGCGGATCGTGACTCTCAGGCTGTAGGACGCCGCGCCTACGCCGCGGGCCAGGAAAACGTCGGCGTAGTAGTACGCACCGCGCTTCCCCGCGTCGGCGACCTTCACGGTGTCCGCCGCGGTCCCGTGCTTCGCGCTTGCCCCGGTGAGATCGCGCTTCGCCGCCGCGCCGGTCTCGGTGACTGTTCGTGCCGACGGCTTCCATGCCTCGAGGTCGACATTCTCCGAGCCGCGGACGGTGATCGTCGCGGTCTTGTGTGCCGGGATGAAGACGCGATAGACGTCCTCCGGATCCTCGGTGATGTCGAGCCGCGCCACGAGCCGCGCAGACGAGCGCGAGGAGGAGGTCAGGGGCGACGTCCCGCTCCGGAACAGGCCGCCCGGCTTGACGAGGAAGATGTCGTCGTTCGGCTCCTGCGGATCTCGCGCGGGCGCATTCATCGTCAGGGCCGTCGGGATATCGAGGATGCCGAAGCCCGTTTCGTCGTCGAACCCGGGCGGACCGACGTCGCGCGCCGACCAGCGCATGAGGTCGAACATCTGCGTGTTGTCGAGATCGCGTCGCACAGTCCAGACCCACGCGGCTGCGCCGGAGACGATCGGCGCGGAGAAGCTCGTCCCGTCCAGCGTCTCGTAGCCGCTCGCGTCATAGGCGAGCGGGACTGCGGCCGGGATGTCGACTCCGGGAGCTCCAATATCGACGCCGGGCGAGGAGCTGGAGAAGCTCGTCGCCATGTCGTTCTCATCAGTCGCCGCTACCGTCAAAACGTGCGACATGTTCGCCGGGAAGTTGATCGGGTTGCCCTCGTCCCCCGAGTTGCCGGACGCTGCGACCACGAGCGAGCCGCGTCGGAAGACCGAGTAGATCTCGTCCTGCAGCGCTTCGTCGAACTGCGTCCCGCCGAGGCTGAGGTTGATCACGCTCGGCCCCGCCTGCGCAGCCGCCTCGATCCCCCGGATCAGCTCGGCGTCGGTCAGACGGCCGGAGAGATCGGCGTCGTACGCACGCAGGACGGCCTGCGGATAGACGCCGACGATGCCGACGCCGTTTGCCGGCGCGGCGACGAGCGAGGCGACGGCGGTGCCGTGGAAGTCCTCGGCGCTGTTGGTGACGACCTGTGAGTTGAGCGCAGTCGTGTCCGGCCGCCCCGCGAATTCGGGATGCGTCACGTCGATCCCGGTGTCGACGACTGTCACCGGCACGCCCGGCCCCGGAGGCTGAGCTCTGTCGGCACCGACTCTTGCCATCCACCACTCGGTGGCCTGGAGCGGGTCCACGGCGCGCACTTGTGCCGGCACGAGCCGCCGCTCGGGCTGCGCGAGCCGGAGCAGCGCGGCGCAGCGCAACTGCGGCACGAGCCCGCTGTCGAGCCGCCAGAGCCCGATGCTCGGCGACAACTGCTCGGCTCCGGCGAGCCGCAAGAACGGCACCGCGGCGGGTCGCGCCTCGACGAGGCTGAAACGCGCCGCAGCGGCAGGCTGGACGAGCGCGAGGAAGACCAGGGCGGCGATGAGGGGGCGACGCAAGGGCACTCAGGGTATCGGCGGCTCCCATTCGGGGCTAGATGGTTGATGCCATGCCCGGGTGCGCCTGGGGATGGCTCAGGCCAAGCCGGGCGGTCGCATCCCGCGCAGCCCAGGCTCGTGGCCTGGGCAAGCGGGAGGCGGCCGAGCCGGCGCCGTGCCTGAGCCACCAGCCAGGCGTGCACAGGTGTGGCATCAACCATCTAGAGGGAGAATCGACCCGTGATGCGCGCCTACGTCGGCCTCGGAGCGAACCTCGGCGACCGCGAGGCCGCGCTGCGGGGAGCCCTCGGGCGCCTCGCCGCCGAGCCAGGGGTGGACGTCGTTGCGGTGTCGTCCTTCCGTGAGACCGATCCGATCGGCCCGGTCCTGGACCAGCCCCGCTTCCTCAACGGTGCGGTCGCGCTCGAGACATCGCTCCCCGCCCGTGCGCTCCTCGATCTGCTCCTGCGCATCGAGGCCGAGTTCGGCCGCCGGCGCGAGGGGCCCGCGGGCGGCCCTCGGACGCTCGACCTCGACCTCCTGCTGTACGGGGATGAGCGGATCGACGAGCCGGGCCTCCGCGTCCCGCACCCTCGCCTCCACGAGCGGGCCTTCGTCCTGGAACCCCTCGAGGAGCTCGGCTGGAGCCCCTCCCAGCAGGGCTACACTGAGAATCGATGAGCCACCTCGACGAGCTGGATGAATTCGAGGCCGAGGCCGAGCTCCGGCTCAAGAAGGAGTACTCGGCGGTCTTCAACCTCTTCCGTTACTGCGTACTCACCGCGGACGCGACCTATCTCTGCAACACGCTCGACCTGAAGTACGTCCCGCAGCCGGCGTACCCGTTCTTCCACCTGAAGATGGAGGACGTCTGGGTGTGGGACAAGAACCGCCCGACGCGGATCATCCCGCGCGCCGAGGTCTACACGGCGAGCGACGTGACGATCGAGGAGCTGCGCGGCCCCGGCGACGAGCCGAAGCTGACGGCCGAGGCACTTGCCGAGCGGATCGGCGAGGCCGCGCAGCACGAAGAGGACTTCTAGGCCGCGCGCAGCAAACGGGCCCGCGCGGCGTAGTACGTCGCGAAGCGCCCTGAGGGCGTCCTCAACCAAGCGCGGTACTGATCCTCGAAACCGATGATCTCGGGGCGCAGCAGGAGCATCTGGTACTCGACGTAGCGCCGCCGCTCGCAGCGGTGCGTGGCGTCGTCCTCGTGCGTGACCGGAGCGCCGCAATCGGGGCAGGGGTGGTATTGAGACTGCGGGTAGTAGGCGAACATTTTCACTGAGGAAACGTCCGAAGCCCCCGCAAGGGTACGGTTCGCGCTCGTGCTGCTCGCGGTCGACGTCGGCAATACGCAAACCGTTTTCGGGCTCTACGAGGGCCCCGAGCTGCGTGCGCACTGGCGGATCTCCACCGAGTCGAACCGCACCGGCGACGAGCTCGCCGTGCTGCTCGAGGGGCTGCTGCCGGAAGTCGAGGACGTCGAGGGGATCAGCCTCGCGTCATCCGTGCCGACGCTCGTCTCCGCGTACACCCAGGTGGCCGGTTCCTTGGCCGTTCCGGTCCTCGTCCTCGGTCCGGGCGTCAAGACCGGCATCGCGATCCGTTACGACGATCCGCGGGAAGTCGGACCGGATCGGATCGCGAACTCGCTGGCCGCGCGCGAGCGCCACGGCGCGCCGGCGATCGTGGTCGACTTCGGAACGTCGACGAACTTCGACGTCGTTGGTCCGGAAGGCGATTTCGTCGGAGGCGTGCTCGCACCGGGGATCGAGGTCTCGATGGACGCGCTCTCCGCGCGCGCCGCGCGGCTGTTCAGCGTCGACTTCAGTACGCCGCCGACCGTCATCAGCAAGTCGACGGTCGGGGCGTTGCAGTCCGGGCTCGTCTACGGGTTCACGGGGCAGGTGGACGAGATCGTGACGCGCATCCGCGGCGAGCTCGGCGCCGAGGCGCCGGCGATCGCGACCGGCGGCCTGGCGGACCTGATCGCGCCGCACTCGCGCACGATCGACAAGGTCGACCCGTGGCTGACGCTCGAGGGCTTGCGGCTCGTGTGGGATCTCAACCACCAGGAGGAGTGAGCAAAGGTCTCGACGGCGTCGTCCTAAAGTAAAACGCGGGTCAGGATCGTCGTATAGGAAGAATGAGAATCAGCGGTGCAACGTCGGCGGAGATCGAGGCGATCTACCGCGAGCGTTTTCGTGCATTTCTATTGAGCGTTACGGCGCTGCTCAGAGACGGGGAGGCGGCGCTCGATGTCGTGCAGGATGGCTTCGCGCTGGCTCTTCGCCGCCGAGGAAGCTTTCGCGGCGAAGGCAACGTCGAGGCGTGGCTTTGGCGGATCGTGCTCAACGTCGCGCGTGATCGGCTCCGATCTCGCCGGCGGCAGGACGCGCTCCCACAGCTCGAGACGACGGAGGAAGGGAGCGACCCCGACGACATTAGGGCGTCGCTGCTCGCCCTTCCGGAGCGACAGAAGCTTGCTGTCTTTCTGCGCTACTACGCGGACCTCTCCTACGGACAGATCGCGGAGGCGCTCGGCGTCAGCCCCGGCACAGTCGCCGCATCATTGAACGCCGCTCATGCAACGCTGCGGCGGGACCTCGAGGAGGTTGCGAGATGAACGACTTGGCGCCGGTGCTCGATGAGCTTGTGGCAGATGCGCCAGTCGGCAAGGCGAGCTGGAGCGACGTCCGGGCGCGAAGCCGGCGGCGTAGGGGCCGGATCAGGAGCCCGCACACCGGCCGGAAGCAGCTCGTGGTCGCACTCGCGGCGGCAGCGCTGCTTGCACTCGCCGGAACGGCGGTCAGTGTCGGCGTCGACCTGCTCGCGCAGCAGGAGCGTTTCCACGCGAGCGTCCCGGATGACCCGCAGCGGCTCGGCACGCTCGTCGAGGTCGCCTCCGGCGACAACTGGGCGCTCATCGCATGGAAGAGCGAAATCGGCATCTGCCTCGACTTCGCGATTCCGGGCAACTCACCCTTTGACTGCGACTTTCCCGTCCGCGGCGCGAAGCCGGCGACGGATGCGTCGGGAGCCGGCCCGCCCACGCACGCAGTCGCGGGTTTCGTCAGCGGGGGCGGCCTCGTGGGCGGCGACGGGAAGACGACGATCTTCGGCGTCGCTGCGCGTGACGTCGCGGCAGTGGAGGTGGAGCTTCCCGACGGGCGCGCCGTCGACGCCCCGCTTTATGACGCGCCGCCCGAGCTCGACGTGGAGCTCCGGTTCTTCATCGTTCGCCTGCCACTCCCTCCGCAGGGACTCGGCGGCGAGGGGCCGGTTCGGGCCTACAGCGCCTACGACCGCGACGGCAGACTGATCGAGCGCGTCGCGGACTGACGAGCCGGGACAACCGGAAGGGTCTCGAGCTCAAACGCCTAGGCCCGAACCAGTACGCCGCGAGCACCGACCAGGTCTCGCCGCGCGGGCCGAAAGCGCGGGACAGCGGCTCGCAGTCGCCGTAGCCGCGGCCGCCCTCCCACGCGGGGAACAGCGCGCTCGCCGCGGCGTACGTCCCGTCCGCGTGCTTGGCGCCGCCGCCGAGCTCCCAGCGCCGGAGCACGCCGCTGCCCGTTGAGTGCGCTTTGCAGCCCCAGCGCACGCCGTCGAGTGCGGAGTCGCTGCGTGCGTACTCGGCGCGGGAACGCGACGCGAGCGCCCAGCCGTCGAGGCCGCGCCCGGACTCCCACAGCCCGTCGGGCGTCGTCATGCTGACGTTCAGCGCCGGCACCTGCGGTCCCTCGAAGCGCAAGGTCTTGCGCAGGTCGTCGTCGCATTGGAGCGTCTGCGTGCGCGCGTCCGTCCCCGACCACACGCACGGCGCACCCGTGTGCTCGATCGCGTTGCGCGCGACCTCGCCGTTGGCGTCCAGTACGACCATCTGCGTGTAGCCGCCGCCGTCGATCGACGCCTCGAGTTTCGGCTCCTTGACGAACGCGCGGCCCTTCCAGCCGCAACGCCCGTCCCCGCACAGCTCGGTGACGTCGATCGCGGCGCGCACGACACGTGGCCGGACGCGGTAGCGGTAGCGGACGCGAACCAGAGGCTGAGCCGGCGAGACGTGGTTGTCCTTCAAGAAGACGTCGATCGTCATCCGCCCGACGCCGTCCACGACGCGCGGCTCGGCGACGATGCGTGCGCGATCGACGCCGACGCTGCCGCACGTGCGCCCGTCGATCGTCCATGCGTAGTCGTAGTCGAACGTACGCCCGTGGCGGCGCGCACCGTGCCAGCCGAACTCGCCCAGCCCGCCGTTGCCCGGCTTGTTGGAGCCGCCGGTGCGGTGCTGGTCGTCGGTCACGACCGCACCGTCGGAGCGGATGACTCGCACGACGTAGCCGGGGCCGGCGCCGTTCGCGCAGCGCGTGTAGATCGTCCACGCGCCGTCGAGATTTCGGAATGTGGCGCCGTATGAAAACGTGTGGACGCTCACAACCGCGTGGCCGCCGCAGCCCGCCGTAACGAACAGCAGGGCGAGAGGGACAAGGCGTCCAAGAGTTCGCCGGCGGCGCGGCTCTGCCGCGCCGCTCGCAGTGCCGTGGCCTAGCGCCACCCCACCGACCACCAGCCAATGCGAGCGCGTAAGCGCGAGCCCCGAGCGTGAGCGGAGCGAAGCGAGGGACAAGCGAGCCTCAATTCAGCGACGGATCCTCGGGCATGGTCGCGACGAACGCGAAGGCGCCGCCCATCCTGCGCAGCACCGTCGCCCAGAGATCTCCGCCCTCGCCGAACACGTCGTCGGGAACCGGGTCGCCTACGATCCACGACGGCTCTTCCAGCTCGGCGTCGAGCTGTCGCGCCGACCAGCCTGCGTAGCCGGCGAAGATGCGGACGCGCCGCGTGGCCGCGTCGACGCCCTCGAGCTCCGCCTCAGCGCCCATCAGCCCGACGTCCGCGAAGATGATGTCGCCGGCCTCGTCTTCGTCGTCCCATTCCGCGAGCACGACGACCGCCTCCTGCTGCACGGGGCCGCCGAAGGACACGGTTGCGCCCGCGTCGACGAGGCCGGCGAGCTCCGGCACGGCCTCCGCAACCTCGACCTCGGAGACGCGATTCAGCACGAGGCCCACCGCTCCGTCGTCGTCGTGTGCGACGACGAGCAGAACAGTCCGCCGGAAGTTTGGATCGAGCAGCGCGGGCGCTGCAATGAGGAGCCTGCCCCGCAACGATTCACCCATTACGTCTCGCCCTAGGCGCGGCTTTGCCGCGCCGCCGCCGACATTGCAACGGAGCGGGGAGCCCACGACAATCGCAGTGGGTTTCCCTCGCGCGAAGTCCGCAGGACTTCGCGCGACTTCATCCGCCTCCGTAGATGGAGATCGGCATGTCGTCGAGGAGCGTCTCCTCGACGAGCGGCTGCTCGGCCTCGATCCTTTGCAGCACGAAGCGCGCGCCGGGCGCTGCGGCGAACAGCATGGCCTCGACCTCTGCGATCGTCTCCAGTTGGACGAGCTCCTGCTTGAACGGGCGCGGGAAACGGCCGCGCCCGAGGTACCAGGCGTAGAACTTCTTCAAGAAGCCGGTCGCGCGCCGCTCGCCGAGCTCGCGCACCGTCTCGCGGATGAACAGAACGAGCTCCGCGACGACCTCCTCCGGCGACGGCTCGGCGCCGTCGCCTTCGAGAATCTCCTTCAGCGCCCACGGGTTTCCCTGCGCAGCGCGCCCGACCATCACCGCCGCGGCTCCCGTCGTGGCGAGGACCGCGTGCGCCTTCGCGCGCGAGGTGATGTCGCCGGACGCGATCACAGGCACGTCGACGCGCGAGACGAGCTCGGCCGTCAGGGAGTGGTCCGCGTCGCCGGTGTACATCTGCTTCGCCGAGCGCGGGTGCAGCGTCAGCGTCTGCGCGCCCGCCTCGACGAGGCGCGGCCCGACCTCGAGGCATCGCCGCGAGCCGTTCTCGAGCCCGCGGCGCATCTTCACTGAGACGGGGATCTCGACCGCGGCGGCGACGGCGGCCACGATCCGGCATGCGCGCTCGGGATCGTCGAGCAGCGTCGCGCCGGCGCCCGTCTTCGTCACCTTCCGCACCGGACAGCCGAAGTTGATGTCGACCAGGTCGGCCCCGGCCGCCTCGACCATCCTGGCCGCCTCGGACATGACCGGGGGCTCCGAGCCGAAGATCTGGATCGCCAGGGGATGCTCGTCGGAGGCCACCCGGAGGTAGCCCAGCGTCCGCTCGTTGCGATGCTCGATGCCGGCGCAGGAGACCATCTCCGAGCAGACGAGCCCTGCCCCGAAGCGCCGTCCCTGGCGCCGGAAGGCCTGGACGCTGACGCCCGCCATCGGCGCCAGCACGACCCGGGTCGGCACCTCGACGGGCCCGATCCGCCAGCTCTCATGGAGGTCGATCACGGCCCGACAGGGTACTTCACATCCCGTTGACGCCCGGGGCCGGCCGCGCTACCATTCCCGCCCGCAAGCGGCGCCCCGGCGCCGGTTTTTCCTTTTCTGGAGGGTTAGTTGAAGGACGTTCTCCTCACCAAACAGGGCTACGAGAACCTGAAAGCCGAGATCGAGTACCTCTCGACCGAAAAGCGGCGCGAGGTCGCCGAGCGCATCAAGATCGCCCGCGAGTTCGGCGACATCGCCGAGAACGCGGAGTACGACGACGCCAAGAACGAGCAGGCGATGCTCGAGGCGCGGATCGCGAAGCTCGAGGAGCGCCTCGCCGCCGCGCGCGTGATCGAGAAGAAGGAGATCGCAAAGGACGTCGTTTCGGTCGGCGCGAAGGTGCGCCTGCGAGACGTCGATGCGAAGCAGACGGTCGAGTACCACATCGTCGGCTCGGCGGAGGCGAATCCGGCGGAGTTCAAGCTGTCGAACGAGTCGCCGGTCGGCCGCGCGATCATCGGTCACAAGAAGGGCGAGACCGTCGAGGTCACGACTCCGCGCGGCTCCATGAAGTACAAGATCCTCGAGATCAA
>Ga0099827_10000385_pt1 | contig 19472 bp, 19 predicted proteins | sample CZO8metaG_FD_79339 | JGI IMG/M metagenome (GOLD analysis project Ga0099827, IMG submission 79339) | Vadose zone soil microbial communities from the Eel River Critical Zone Observatory, Northern California, USA - CZOApr15con1.8 metaG | ecosystem: Environmental > Terrestrial > Soil > Vadose zone ...
AATGAGCCCCAGGAATGCGAAGTCGGGCGGGAGCCGCATCGGGAGAAAGCCGTACGTCTGGATCCCGAGCCGCGAGAAGAAGCGGCTGTCGGTGACGCCGACCTGCAGCAGCGGCACGGGGACCGCGTCGGGATCGAGCTCACGCAGCACATCCGCAAGCGTCTCGAAGAGCGTCAAATCAGGTTCGCTCGGGCCCGGGTCGTGGCGGACGAGCTCGATCTCCACGTCGTCGCCCACGACCTCGCGTAGCTCGCCGATCAGGTCGTCAGGGCCAAAGCCGGGGAGCGCACGGCCGTCGAGCTCCAGCTCGACCTCGCTCGGGACGACGTTGATCTTCGACCCCCCGCGCACGATTGTCGCGTTCACCGTGTTGCGGAGCATCGGCTCGAACGTCCGTGCCCGCTCGCCGAGTAGACGCAGGGCGTTGTCGGTGAAGCGCGGCTTCAGAAGCAGCTGGAGAGGAAGGCGTTCGCGCCTCGGCAGCTCGCCCGCGATCCGCTCGAGCAGCTCTCGCGCGACCGGCGTAATGTGGACGGGAAGCCGCTTGGTGTCGAGGTCGCGGAGGAACCGTCCGAGGCGCGCCATCGTTCCGCCGCGATTGATCAGCGCGCCGTGACCGCCGGGACCGCGGATCGTCGCCTTCAGCCAGCAGATCTGCTTCTCGGCGACCTGAATCGGATAGAAGCGCCTCCCGCCGATCGGCATCGAGAAGCCGCCGAACTCCCCGAGGGCGTGTCCTACGCCTTCGAAGAGGTGAGCATGCTCTTCGACGAGGAAGTGCGCGCCCAGATCGCCGCCTCCCTCCTCGTCGCTGAGGATCGCCAGGATCACGCCGCCGCGCGGTCGCAGTCCTTCCGCCTTCGCCCGGAGGAAGGCGGAGACCAGCATCGCGACGCCGCCCTTCATGTCGAGTGCGCCCCGGCCCCAGACGTAGCCGTCGACCAGCTCGCCGCCGAAGGGCGGGTGCTGCCACTGCTGGCCCGCGGTGGTGACGACGTCGACGTGGCCGTAGAGGAGCAGCGGCGGCCCGGAGCCCGTTCCCTCCAGGCGGGTGACGAGGTTCGGCCGGCCGGGCTCCTTCGCGTACAGCTCCGTCTCGCAACCCGCCTCCTCGAGCAGACCGCGCAGGAACTCCACGCAGTCCGCCTCGTTCCCCGGGGGATTTGTGGTGTCGAAGCGGATCAGGCGCTGGAGGAGTTCGACGGGAGTCATTCGGGTTAAGGCGCCGTAAAGATTCGGTCGTAGGGCTTGTGACAGGGCGAGGCCTCTGGCTACCTTCGATCGAAGAGAGGTTGTAACAGATGATCCCCGCCCTCACCATCGTCCTCCTGTTCGCGGCCGCGTGGGCCGTTTCGCGGCTGAGCGCGCTCGTCGCGCGGAAGGTGCTGTCCTGGCACGACCGCCGTCACTACGCCCCCACCGGCGACCTCCGCGCCAAAATCATCGGGCTCAAGCGCCGAGAGACGACCGTCGCCGTGATCCGCACCGGCATCGGCTACATCGCGTTCTTGGCGGCCATCGTGCTCGCGGCGGCACAGGTGACGGGCGGCTTCGACCGGCTGACCGCGGTCGCAGGAGCCTCGTTCGTGTTGATCCTCGCCGGCTTTGCCCTCCAGCGGGTGCTCATCGACATCATCGCCGGCTTCAGCATGTTCTTCGAGCGCTGGTACTCCGTCGGCGACACGATTGCGATCCCGACGATGGAGCTGCAGGGCATCGTCGAGGATGTGTCCCTCCGCCGGACGAAGCTCCGGTCACTCGACGGCGAGGTGATCAACATCCACAACTCGCAGATCCCGGCCGTCCGCGTGCTGCCGGGGGGCGTCAAGGAGCTCGACGTCGAGCTCGTTGCGAGCGACCGGGAGGCCGCGGAGCGGCTCGTCCACGATGTGGCCGCGATCCTCCCGGAAGGGCCGACGACCTTCGTCCAGCGCCCGCAGGTTCACCAGATCGACGAGCTTGCGCCCGCGCTCGTGCGCCTGCGGATGCGCGCCGCCGTCGTGCCCGGGCGGGAGTGGCTCGTGCACGGCTTCTACACCGACCTGCTGAAGGAACGCGCCGACCAGCACCTGATCGTCCACGGCCCGGTCGTGCTGACGGTGGACGAAGGTGCGACCCGCAGCTTCGCCCGTGCCAGCGCAGCGTCGCGCTGGGCCGGCGTTCGCTAGAGAGCAGCTATCGCGGTCAGTAGGCCGTCCACCTCGGCGGCGGTGTTGTAGTGAACGATGCCGGCACGGACGGCGCCACTCTCCTCGAGGCCGAGCCTCTTCATCACCTCGACCGCGTAGTAGTTGCCCTGCCAGACGGCGAAGCCGGCATCGCCGAGACGGGTCGCAGCGTCGCGCGTCGGGACCCCGTCGACGTTGAAGGCGAAGGTGGCCACGCGCCCGTCCATCGTCGGGAGGCCGTAGAGCGTCACGCTCTGCGGCAGCCCGGCGAGGAAGCGCTCGCCGAGCGCGCGCTCGTGCGCCTGGATCGCCTCCCAGCCGATCGATTCGATGTACTCGACAGCGGCAACGAAGCCGGCGAGCAGCTCGTGCGGGAGCGTCCCGGTCTCGAAGCGGTGGCCGAGGGGCTCGTCGGCCGCGGGCCGCACCTTGTACGGACGCCACCGTTCCAGGAGCTCGGCGCGGCCGAACGCGACCCCGAGGTGCGGACCGAAGAACTTGTACGGCGAGCAGATGAGGACGTCCACGCCCCAGCCGGCAGCGTCGATCGGGCCGTGCGGGCCGTAGTGGACGGCGTCGGCCCAGGTGAGAGCTCCCGCGTCGTGGGCGAGCTCGACGATCCGGCGGACGTCCGTCAGAGTGCCGACCGCGTTCGACGCCACCGGGAAAGCGACGACGCGGGTGCGATCGGTCAGCTGCCGCTCGAGGTCTCCGAGGTCGAGCGTCGTGTCGTTGTCGATATCCACGAAGCGGACTTCGAGCCCCTTGTCGTGTGCGAGCTCGAGCCAGGGAGAGACGTTCGCGTCGTGGTCGAGCTTCGTGACGAGAATCTCGTCTCCCTCGCGCCACTCGCGGCCGGCGGTTCGCGTGAGCGCGAAGGCGAGCGTCGTCATGTTCGCGCCGAAGATCGTCTCGTCGGGAGTGCAGCGGAGGAAATCCGCTGCGATCAGACGTGCCTGGGTGACCAGCGCCTCGGTACGGCGGCTCGTCTCGTAGGGGCCGCTGACGTTCGCGTTCGACTCGCGGTAGTAACGGGCGACCGCGTCGATGACCTCGTCGGGCACCTGGGTGCCGCCGGGGCCGTCGAAGAAGGCGAGCGGTTGCCGCAGCGCGGAGAAGCGGCCGCGGACGGCCTCGATGTCGAATGCGACGGTCGACACCCTCCCGGACGTTACTACGATTGACGCATGGCTCCTGCGACGAAAGAGCGGATCGACCGAGGCACGGGCACGGGCCTCGGCGCCCCGTGGAACGTCATCGTGCTCAACGACAACCACAACACGTTTCAGGGAGTCGCCGCCGCGCTGGCTTCGACGATTCCGGACGTGTCGTACGACCAGGGCCTGCGGATCGCGGACCGGATCCACAACAGCGGCCGCGCAATCGTCTGGTCCGGACACCGCGAAGCGGCCGAGCTCTACTGGGAGCAGCTGCGCAGCCACGGCCTGACGATGGCCCCGCTCGAGCGCACCTAGCGCAAGAGGAAAACAGACTTTGTGGCTCAGAGCCACTTGCTTCTCGGGGTGTCGCTTTTCGTCACGTAGTCGGCCGACATTGCCGAGCGGATGCGAAGACGGGGCCGCTGAATGAGCTTGTGGCTCAGAGCCACAAGCGATCGGAATGCGTGCTTTTCACCGCCTGGACGTATCCTGCGGCGCCGCGGCAGGAACCATCCGGGGTTCGGCGTAGTGTGTGTCCATGCGACGGCTGCGGCCGCTCAGCGAGGCTGAGTGTTACGCCAGGTGCTACGGCGGCTGGGATGCGAGCGTCCAGATCTTGAGACTGGAGCCGAGGCGTCCACGCCACACCGTGATTCTCGAAGGCGAGGCACTACGCCGCCGCTTCGAAGAGCTCCTCGACGCTCGTGACCCCGAGGAGCTCGTCGAGCCCGAAGCCGCGTAGCTCGATCCCTGACGTCCTCGAGGACGCGCTTCGCGTCCTCTTCTGCGGAATCAACCCGGGCCGCGTCTCGGCGGCGGCGGGTGCGCACTTTGCCAATCCGCGTAACGACTTCTGGCGCTTGCTACACGCAGCGGGATTCACGCCGCGCTTGCTCGATCCCTCCGAGCAGTTCGATCTGTTGCAGCACCGGATCGGTGTCACGAACGCCGCCGTACGAACGACTCCCGGCTCCGGAGACCTGCGCAAGAGCGATTTCGTTAGCGCGGCCGATCGGTTGGAGGAGCTTGCAACGAGGTTGAGGCCCGCGTGGATCGGCTTCGTCGGCAAGGAGGCCTACCGGGGCACGTTCGGCGAGCGACCGCAGCTCGGGGAGCAGGAGCGGCGCTTCGGCAACACACGGCTCTTCGTCCTGCCGTCGACGTCGCCGGCGAATGCGGCCGTTCCGTGGGACGAGCGACTGCGCTGGTTCCGCGAGCTCGCGCAGCTCAGCGGGTAAGCAGGCGTCGCTTGCGATGCCGCTTCAAAGGTCGGCTTTGCCGGCGCGGCCGGCCAACTACTAACCGCGCCAGCGGTTAGTGATAGGCGTGCGCCGGTCGCGCCCGAAGGCCTTCGGGCGCAGCTTCACGCCGGGCGGCGCCTGGCGCCGCTTGTACTCCGCCCGGTCGATCATCGCGACGGCGCGCTCGACGACATCGCGCTCGAAGCCGTCCTCCGAGAGCTCCTCGAGCGTGCGGTCGTGCTCGACGTACTGCTCGAGCACCTGGTCGAGCTTCGGGTACGGCGGGAGCGAATCCTCGTCGAGCTGGTTGTCGCGCAGCTCGGCGCTCGGCGCGCGGTCGATGATCGACTGCGGGATGAGCTCCTTCCCGACGCGCTCGTTCAAGTAGCGCGCGAGCCGGAACACGTCGGTCTTGTAGACGTCCTTCAGCAGGGCGAACCCACCGGCCATGTCGCCGTAGAGAGTCGCGTAGCCGACCGAGAGCTCCGACTTGTTGCCGGTGGCAACCAGCATCCAGCCGAACTTGTTCGAGAGCGCCATCAGCAGGACGCCCCGCGCGCGCGCCTGGATGTTCTCCTCGGTGAGATCTGGCTCGCGTCCGGCGAACGGCTCCGCCAGCGCGGCGTCGAACGCATCGACGATCGAGCCGATCGGAATCTCCACGAACGGGGAGCCGAGGTTCTCCGCGAGGCGGCGTGCATCGGCCCGCGTCGCTTCGGACGAGTAGCGCGACGGCATCGACACGCAATGGACGCGCTCCGATCCGAGCGCCTCCGCAGCGAGCGCGGCCGTCACAGCCGAGTCGATCCCGCCCGAAACGCCGACGACGACCTCCCGGAATCCGTTCTTGTCCACGTAGTCGCGCAGGCCGAGCTCGAGCGCGAGCCGCATCTGCTCCAGCTCGTCGACGAACGGGACGACCTCAACGCTGACCTTGCTGCCGTTCGGCGAAGGACCGCGCGCGCCGATATGGATGATCGAGACCGGCGGGATCTCGTCGCGCTCGCGGGCGAGCGCGCGCCGGCGGACGTCCCGTAGGCGCCGCCCGATCACCTCCTTCGGCTCGATGTCGGCCAGGAGGAGCGCCTCCTCGAATCCCGGCGCCCGCGCAATGACCGTCCCCTCGTCGTCCAGCACGACGGAGTGTCCGTCGAAGATCAGCTCGTCCTGCCCACCGACCGTGTTGCAGAAGGCGACGAAGCAGAGGTTGTCGCGCGCGCGTGTGACGAACATCTCCTCACGCTCGCGGTCGCGGCCGACGTAGAACGGCGACGCTGAGATGTTCACGAGCAGCTCGGCCCCCGCGAGCGCGAGATCCGTCGCCGGCGGCCCCGGTTGCCACATGTCCTCGCAGACGGTCGGGCCGACGAGGGTCTTGCCGTGCTCGAGCAGGATCAGGTCACGGCCCGGCGCGAAGTACCGGTCCTCGTCGAAGACCCCGTAATTCGGCAGGAAGCGCTTGCGGTACACGGCTATGACCTCGCCGCTCGAGCAGACGTAGCAGGCGTTGTAGAGATCGCGGTCGAAGTGCGGCGCGCCGACCAGGACCGTCGTGCCACGCGCCTCGCGTGCGATTCGCTCCACGGACTCCTCCGCGGCACGGATGAATCCCGGGCGCAGCAGCAGGTCCTCGGGCGGATAACCCGTGACGGCGAGCTCGGGGAAGACGACGAGGTCGGCGGTGTTCGCCTTCGCCTCGGCGAGGCGCTCCAGGATCAGCTCGCGGTTTCCCTCGAGGTCGCCGACAACTGGGTTGATCTGCGCGAGCGCAAGCCGCACAGCCTCAGTCTAGCTGTTTCCGACTCTGAGTCGAAAACTAAACGGCCGGTCAGCAAGCCGACCGGCGTCCAAGCGGCGCCGCCCAGTCGGCGCCTTAGCGACGACGGCCGAACTGCATCACCCAAAGCGAGACGTCGTCTCGCCCGAACATGTGACCGCGCTCGACGGCGATGCCGAGGTCGCGCCACCGGCCGGCGAGCAGATTCCGTCGATGCGGAGGCGACGACAGCCAGGCCGCGAGCGTGCGAACCGGCGATCCGAGCTCCCCCTGACCCCACGCGAGGTTCTCTCCGAACGCGCGCGCCGGCAGGTAGCCGGCGCGTTGGAACGTTCGCGTGAATGACATCCCGCAGGGCGTGTGCGAGAAGCCACACCGCCGGACCGCGTCGGCCTTCAGAAGGGAGGAGCGGTTCAGCGGGCCGCTTCCGCGAACTCCGCCGAGCCTGTAGCTGCTGCGCACGACGTTGATGCCGCAGTACATCGCCTCGAGCCGGGAGTGGGTGTCGCCCGCCGCGGTCGTCGCGCCGGCGCACGACGATGCTACGGCTGACAGCGCGGTGGCATCGGAGGTCCGCGGCAGAGCTCCGGCCGGCGCGGCCAAGCCGAGAACGATCGCGGTGAGGGGGGCGGCGACTCCCATGCGCGGTCGCAAACCAAGATGCCCAGTTCGCGAAGAATCATGCGCTTTCCTTCAGACATCCTTACATTCAGGGTTCGTTATTTATATGGCTATGTGTTAAAAACCTGAATCAAGGCCGGGAGACGGCCTGCGCGATCTCGTCCAGGGCTTCGGGGTTCTCGAGCGACGAGAGGTCGCCCGGCTCCTTGCCGAGGACGCGGGCACGCACGGCGCGGCGGACGATCTTCGCGCTGCGGGTCTTCGGGAGGGCCGACACGAAGACGACCCGCTCCGGCTTGAAGGCCTTTCCGAGCTCATCCGTCACCGCTGTCGAGATCTCGAGCGCACGCGCTGGCGTCGCCTCGTTGCCAGGCTTGAGCACGCAGAAGATCCAGGCGACCTCCCCCTTCACGTCGTGCGGGATGCCGATCGCCGCGGCCTCCGCGACGGCCCCGTGGGCCACGGCGGCCGACTCGAGCTCGGCCGGGCCGATCCGCTTCCCCGCGATGTTCAGCGTGTCGTCGGAGCGGCCGTGCAGGAACCAGTAGCCGTCCTGGTCGACGGACGCCCAGTCGCCGTGCGTCCAGACTCCCGGAAAGCGGCGCCAATACGCGTCGAGGTAGCGCTCGTCGTCGCCCCAGACCCCCCGCGTCATACCCGGCCACGGCCGTTTGCAGACCAGCTCGCCGACCTCGCCGCGCACGGGCTGGCCGTCCGGCCCGAACACGTCCATGTCCTGTCCGAGCGCGGGGAAGCCGAGCGCCACGGGCTTCACGGGCTCCGTCACGCAGGTGGCGAGGAAGCAGGCGCCGACCTCCGTTCCGCCGGACTCGTTCACGATCGGGATGCGCCCTCCGCCGACCTGCTCGAAGAGCCAGAGGTACGGGTCGCGGTTCCACGGCTCGCCCGTCGTGCAGATCGCCTTCAGCGAGGACATGTCCGTCTCGGGATCGCCCGTCGGAATCAGCGCGCGGATCAGCGTCGGTGAGACGCCGAGCATCGTGACGCGCTCCGACTCGACGAGCTTCCAGAGGCGGTCCGCGGGGAAGTCGGGTGCGCCCTCCGCGTACACGACGGTCGCACCGCACGCGCCGCCGCCGACCACGGTCCACGGCCCCATGATCCAGCCCATGTCGGTGGCGAAGTGCATGCGGTCGCCGGGCTTGACGTTCGTCTGGTACGCGACCTCGCGTGCGATCGAGACGAGGAACCCGCCCTGGACGTGAAGCGCTCCCTTCGGGCGGCCCGTCGTTCCGGACGTGTAGGCGAGCAGATAGGGGTGCTCCGAATCGACCTGTCTCGGTGCCAGACCCCCGGACGTGTTCGCGACGAGCTCGTCCCAGAAGCCATCACGGCCGACCGTCATCGGCACGTCGTCGAGGCCCAGGCGCCGCCACACGACCGTATGCGTCACCGTCGGCGCGTCCTCGAGCGCCTCGTCGGCGATCTCCTTCATCGGCACGACCTGGCCGCGGCGCAACGAGCCGTCGGCGGTGATGAGCGCCTTCGCCTTCGCGTCCGCGAGCCGTGCGGCGATCGCGGGCGGCGCGAACCCGGAGAAGATCGGCACCTGCACGGCGCCCAGGTGCGCGCACGCGTGCGAGGCGATGGCCACCTGCGGCGACATCGGGAGGAAGATCCCGACCGCGTCGCCCTCGCCGATCCCAATGGACGCGAGCCCCTCGGCGAGACGGAAGACCTCCTCCGAGAGCTCGCGCCAGGTCAAGGAAAGGCGCGTGCCGTCCTCGCCCTGCCAGACGGCCGCCTCCTGCTCCGCGAGCTCGCCCGCGGCCCACCTGTGCACGCAGTTCCAGGCGAGGTTGAGCTTCCCGCCGACGAACCAGGTCGCCCACTCGATGCCGCGGGAGGTGTCGACCACGCGCTCCCACGGCTCCGAGAACTCGAGCCCGAGATCCTCGATGACAGCCGGCCAGAAGCGCTCGGGCTCCTCGACGGAGATGCGGTGAAGATCGTGATAGCTCCCGACTCCGAGTCGGGTCGCGAGCCTCGTCAGGTTCGCGCTTTCGACCTGCTCGGGAGTCGGCCTCCAGACGAACTCGGACACGCGCGAAGCGTACGGGTAGCCGTACGGCGCAGGGTGGGAAGCATTCACTAACCTCTTCGGCATGCGGGCTCGACTCTTCGCGCCGGAGAACCGCAAGTGGTGGACGCTCGTCGCCGTCGCGGTCGGCCTGTTCATGATCATGCTCGACAACACGGTCGTGAACGTGGCGCTGCCGTCGATCCGCAAGGAACTCGGCATCAGCATCTCGGAGCTGGAATGGGTCGTGAACGCCTACGCGCTCACGTTCGGCGTCCTGCTCCTCTCGGGCGGGAAGCTGGCCGACCTGCTTGGACGCCGCCGCATCTTCATCGCCGGGCTCGTGATCTTCACCCTCGCGTCGCTCTGGTGCGGGCTCGCCGGCGGCGCTGGATCGCTGATCGCCGCCCGGACGGTGCAGGGCGTCGGCGCCGCTCTGATGAACCCCGCGACGCTCTCGATCATCACCGCGACATTCCCGCCGCGTCAGCGAGGGACTGCTATCGGCATCTGGGCGGGCGTCTCGGCGCTAGCGCTCGCGATCGGACCCCTCGTCGGCGGCCTGCTGACTCAGAAGATCAACTGGAGCTGGATCTTCTTCGTCAATATCCCCGTCGGCGTGGTCGGTGTGATCGCCGCGCGACTGTTCATCGACGAATCGAGGGACACGTCGCATGAGCAGCGACTCGATCTCCCCGGGCTCCTGAGCTCGGCGATCGGCCTGTTCGCGCTGACATACGGCCTGATCGAGACGAACGACCACGCGTGGACATCCGCGCGCGTCCTCACGCTGTTCGCGATCGCAGCGGCCGCGCTCGTCATCTTCGTCCTGCTCGAGCTGCACCAGCGGATCCCGATGCTCGACCTCTCGCTCTTCCGCGACCCGGCATTCTCGGGGGCGAACGCGGTGATGTTCCTCGTCGGTCTCGCGATGTTCGGGATCTTCTTCTACAACTCGCTCTTCCTCCAGAACGTCTTGGGCTACGGTGCGATCAAGACCGGTGCCACGTTCCTGCCGATGACGGTGCTGATCATCCTCGTGGCGCCGGTAGCGGGGCGGATCTCGGACCGCGTCGGCCCGCGCTGGCTGATGGGATCAGGAATGACGCTGCTCGCCGGATCGCTGCTGATCTTCGGCACCCTCGATGCGAGCTCGTCGTTCTGGAACATCCTCCCCGGCCTGCTCGTCGGCGGTTTCGGGATGGCGATCACGATGGCGCCCACGACCTCGGCCGCGATGGGATCGGTCCCGGTCGACAAGGCCGGGGTCGGCTCGGCGGTGATCAACAGCATGCGCCAGGTCGGCGGCTCGCTCGGCATCGCGATCATGGGCGCGCTCGTCGCGACGCTGGTGAGCGTGAAGCCGACGAACCCACTGTGGCCCGTCCAGTTCGTGAACGGCTACCACCGGGCCGTGCACCTCGGCGCGGCGATCTGCCTCGCCGGCGCCTTCGTCGCCGTCCTGACGGTCAGAAAGATCCGACAGGCCCCCCACGCCGCCGCGGAACCAGCCGTCGGCGCCTAAACCAAAGGTGTAAGGGGAATCGCAACCAATCGCCGCCGGAGCCTGGCTTAGCCCGGCGGGAGGCTCACGTGGGCCGGCTGAACCGACCCCACAAAAAGACCGGGCGAAAGCGCCAGCTTTCGCCCCGGAAAAGAGGAAGACCCCCGGCTGCGGCTCCGGGGGTCAATTCCTGTTAGGCGACTCCGCCTTCTGTGGCAGTCTCCCCGGGACTTGGCTCTGCGGCCCAGCCACGCCCCGTCTGGTTCCCACCTGGTGAAGCGCCTCCTGCAGCCGACCCTGGCGTCTGGCTCGGTTGCAAGATGGCCTCACTCTAGGAGGCTTCCGGCAACCTGTCAAGTAGCTCGGTCAAGTGATTTGCGTTAGGCTTACTTGACTCGTTTTTGGGCCAAACATGACCTTTTCGGGGGATGCCGGAAAGGACAGGTTGAAGTTTGGTGAAGCATGTCGTCTACTGTGCCGCACATGTCTGACTCGACCGCCACCCGTCAGCAGCAGCAGCGAGCCTCGGCCGCGCAGGCCGGACTTCGCCTCGGAGAGCGGCTGCGCCAGCTCAGGGTTGCAGCCGGGATGACCCAGACGGACCTGGCCGGCGACCGCTTCTCGAAGGAGTACGTCAGCCAGATCGAGCGCGGGAAGACCAGGCCCACGCGCGACACGGTCGACTGGCTTGCCGAGCGGCTGGGGGTGGATGCAGGTTTCCTCGCCAACGGCGTCTCCGCCGACGAGCGTGGGCGCGTCGATTCCACCCTCGCGCGCGCGGACGCCCTGCTCGAGGCGCGGCGAAACGACGAGGCGCTTGAAGAGTTCGAGAACATTCGCGCCGCGGTGCTCGCCACCGGTATGCCCGAGCTCGAAGTGCGGGCGCTCTCCGGCGAGGCAACCGTCCGCATGCGCCGCGGCGAGGTGCGCGAGGCCATCGCTCTGCTGGAGCGGGCGCGCGGGCTCAGCGAAGGAACGGCTTTCTCGGACGTCGAGCGCTCGGATGTGCTGTTCAGGCTCGGCGTCGCCCGGTACAAGCTCAACAGCATCCAGACGGCGATCGGTCTCTTCGACGAGGCGCTGAAGCTCGCCGAGCGCTCCGAGCTTCCGTCCGACCAGCTGCGCTCCAACATCCTCGCCTGGCGTTCGCGCTGCTACCGGCGCCGCCGTGACCTCGAGGCCGCGCGCGAGGACGTCGAGCGCGCGCTCGAGCTCGCCGAGGGTCTGAACGACAAGCGCACGGCCGCCGACATCTACTTCCAGGCTTCGATCATCGCCGACCGCGAGGGCCACTGGGTCCTCGCACGCTCGTACGCGGAGCGCGCAAAGGCCACCTACGAGGAGCTCTCGGATCGCGGCAACCTCGGGCGGCTCTTGAACAACCTCGGCGGGATCAACTTCCTCCTCGGCCATCCCGAAGAGGCAGTCGCCTTCCTGAAGGACGCAGTCGGCATCGCCCTCGAGGTCGGCAACGACGCGGAGGCGGCGCACGCGGTCAACGGCATCGCCCAGGTTCACCTCCGCACCGGCGACGTGCAGCGGGCGGAGGAGCAGGCGCGGTACGCCCTCGAGCTGCTGGGTGACCGCATCGACGAGATCGCCGAGATCGGCAACGCACAGCTCGTGCTCGGACGGGCGCTCCTCGAGCAGGACCGCCTCGACGAGGCCGAGGAGGCGTTCAACGCCGGCGAGCAGGCTTACGACCAACTCTCTTCCGGAAGCCATCGCGCCTCGGCATGGGTCGCCCAGGGCGACCTAGCCGCGCGTCGCGGCGACGACCGGACGGCCGCCCGGCTGTACCGCCAGGCCGCCGATGCTCTGCAGGACGTCCGCTTCTAACACAGTGAAAGGAGGTGACCACGTGTCCAAAGCTCGCCTGATCTACTTCGCGGTTTTCGCAATTCTCCTAGCGACAGCCCTTCTGCCGGCGCTCCAGCTGTGGCCGGACGGACCGCACGACGGCACCGAGATCTAGAGTGATCGTGTGCGCGCGTCGTTCGCCGTCCTCGCCCTCGCGGCGCTGACGGCCGCTTGCGGTTCTACCGCCGACCATTCGGAGCGAAGCGCGCCCAGCCCGGGATCACTCGAGGCCCTCTGGCGGCACTCCGGGCAGAGTGTCTTGCTGATCCCAGGAAAGTCTGACTATTCGCCCGGCAAGCTGCGGATCTCGTTCCTCGTCGTCGATGCGCGTGGACGGATCGTCGCGCCGCCGACGGCGCACGTCTGGATCGCCCGCGCGCGCGGCGAGAAGCCGTTCGAGGAGGTGAGCGCCCGCCTCGAGCGCGTCGGCGTGCCCGGTGTCTCGGACCACGACGTAAAGGCGCTCTACGTCGTGCACCTGAGCGTCCCTACGCCCGGGACGTACTACGTGCTCGCGCGCCCGATCGGGGGCGTTCGGATCGGAGGCCTGCGTGAGCTGCTCGTGAAGAGTCACTCGGCATCACCGTCGGTGGGTGCCCGCGCGTATCCGTCGCGCACGCCGACGCTTGCCAGCACCGGAGGCAAGCTTGCCCAGCTGACCAAGCGCGTGCCGCCCGACCGGGAGCTCCTCAGGTACTCGGTCGCGGATTCGTTCGCCGCGCACGTGCCGTTCGTGGTCACGTTCGCGACGCCGCGCTACTGCACCAGTCGAACGTGCGGGCCCGTCGTCGACGTCGTCGACAGAGTGCGCCGCCGCTTCTCCGGCTCGGACATCCGTTTCATCCACGTCGAGATCTACGAGGGAAACGATCCGCGCAACGGCGAGAACCGCTGGGTTCGCCAATGGCACCTTCCATCGGAGCCGTGGACGTTCCTCGTCGGTCGCGACGGCCGGATCAAGGCGAAGTTCGAGGGCTCGATGTCCGTGCGCGAGCTCGCGCAGGCCGTAGCGCTGCTGCGGTAGGTCCCGTCGACCCGGGAAGTGAGCCGATCGGCCCATGCGTGAACTCGCGAGACCTGCAAGCCTTCGGAAGGATTGTGTCGTCGGTAGACGGAGAGCCCGGGGGCTTGGTGAGCGTCCGCGAGGTCGCGGCCCAACTCGGCGTGCACCCGGAGACGATCCGGCGGCTGATCCACGACGGCAGGCTCGACGCTGTTCGCGTGGGACGCGTCCTCCGCGTTCATCGCGAGGCGGTCGACCGCTTCCTCGTCCGCCAGCGCGTGAAGCCCACGCGTTTTCAGGCCTGACGCGAAGGACGTTCATTCGCACGCCGGGCAAGCTCCAGCCGCTTGTCCAGCCCGCGAATGCTGTGAGATAATCCCTCCACTTCAAAAAGGGAAGTATTAGGGAGGGCAGAGATGGCTCAGAACGGCTATGCGAAGCCGGTGCTCGTCACGACAGACTGGTTGGCCGAGCACCTGAACGACTCGAATGTCGTCGTCGCCGAGGTGGACGAGAACCCGGATCTGTACGACGAAGGCCACATCCCCCGCGCTGTCAAGCTCCACTGGCGGGACGATCTCCAGGATCAGGTCGAGCGCGACATCGTCGAGAAGAACGAGTTCGAGCGCTTGATGGGCTCGCGGGGGATCGGCAACGACACGGCGCTGGTCGTCTACGGCGACAAGAACAACTGGTTCGCCGCGTACGCCTACTGGTACCTGAAGATCTACGGCCACGGCGACGTCCGAATTCTCGACGGCGGCCGGCAGAAGTGGATCGACGAAGGACGCGACCTCACGACGGACGTGCCTCAGGTTCAAGCCGCGACCTACAGCGCGAAGGACCGCGACGAATCGATCCGCGCGTATCGCGATGCGGTGCGAGGGCTCATCGGCGCAACCGGCAACGCGCTCGTCGACGTGCGCAGCCCCCAGGAGTACTCGGGCGACCTGATCGCTCCGCCCGGCTACGAGCAGGAGGGCGCTCAGAGAGCGGGTCACATTCCGAGTGCGGCGTCGATCCCGTGGGCGCAGGCCGTCCGTGACGACGGAACGTTCAAAAGCGCCGACGAGCTGCGCGAGCTCTACGGCGGGAAGGGTGTGACCGACGACAAGGCGGTGACGGCCTATTGCCGGATCGGCGAGCGCAGCGCGCACACGTGGTTCGTGCTCCGCGAGCTCCTCGGCTACAAGGACGTCCGCAACTACGACGGCTCTTGGACCGAATGGGGCAATTTGGTCGACGTCCCGATCGAAAAAGGCGCTTAGCGCCGCACGGAAGCTGCGCTTTCGTGCGGGTTTCGGGTCGCCCGCTTCGCGGGAGTAACGCGCGCGGGCAAAGCCCGCGCGCTCCTACGGGGGCATGTGCTTGGCCACTGGTCGTGGTCCGCGGGCGGTGGCGCTGACGCGTCCCCGCCCGCGTGAGTCCGGCCTCCGGTTAGACGGCTTCGCCTGCTCTAACCTCCGGCCCTTGGCGGTCGCCGTTGTCTAGGCGCCGAAACCCTCGGCGTTCGCGCGCTCGATGACGACATGGGGGATGCGCGCGTAGGGACTGACGCGTAGGAGTGTCCGCACGATCTCGGCGCAGTCCTCCGGGCGGATCATTTGCTCCCGGGGGACCGGCGCCCATTCCGTCATGGGCGTGTCGACGAAGCCGGGACTGATGGCCAGCGCACGCACGCCGTGCTCCTCCTCGGCTCGGTTCAGCGTGGTCGTGAACTGGATCACCGCCGCCTTGGCCGCGCCGTAGACCGGTAGCTGGGGCGAGGGGATCGTTCCGGCGATCGACGCAATGTTCACGACCAAGCCGTGGGCCTCGCGGAGCAGCGGGAGGGCGGCGGCAGTCACCAGCATCGTCCCGCGCAGGTTGACGTCGAGCTGCAGGTCGATGTGCTTCGTAGGGAGCTCGTCGATCGAGCCTGCGATCCCCACTCCGGCGGAATTGACCAGCACGTCGAGTCGCCCGTAACGCTCGCGATGCTCGTCGACCATCCGGCGGCAGTCGTCCTCCTGCACGACGTCGGCGGCGACCGCGAGCGCGCCGAGCTCCGCCGCCGCCGCCTCGACCTTCTCCCTCGTCCTTGCGCCAAGCGTCAGCTCGAAGCCCTCCTCGCGCAACATGCGCGCGATCGCGAGTCCGATACCGGACGAGCCGCCGGTGACGAGCGCCGCCTTGGCCATGAGCCATCTTTGCAAGTCAGAAGGTGCGCCGACGGCCATGGAGAACTCAGCGGCGGGGGAACCGAAAGGCTCCTCCTCTCCCCTGAACGGCGGCGACGCGATCTGCGTCGCCGCCTATTTCTTTCGGGGAATAGAGGGCGTCCGCCCGTCGTAACAACGTGAACCGACCGCAGTCTGTAGACGAAAGTCGTACAGATCCCTACCCTTCGCAGTTCAACCACGGGAGGAGCAGCTGTGGACATCGAGACCGGGCGCGTGAAGCTCACAGACCTCGCCTCGTGCGGGGGCTGCGCCGCGAAGTATTCGGCTGCACGCCTCGAGCAGCTGCTCGCCGGTTTCGTCCCGGTCGAGGCCGAGAACCTCCTCGTCGGCCTGGCGCCCGCCGACGACGCCGCCGTCTACCGGCTCGACGACGAGCGGGCGCTGATCTTCACGCTCGACTTCTTCCCGCCGGTCGTGGACGACCCGGGCGACTATGGCACGATCGCCGCCACGAACGCGCTCAACGACGTCTTCGCCATGGGCGGGACGCCGCTCCTGGCTCTCTCCATCGCCGCATTCCCGGAGGAGCTCCCGCTGGAGATGCTCGCGGAGATCTTCGCCGCCGCCGACGAGCAGGTGCGCGCCGCGGGCGGACTCCTTGCAGGCGGACACACGATCCGGGACGCCGAGCCGAAGTATGGGCTGGCTGTGGTCGGGACGGTGCGTCCGGACGGCATCTGGCCGAAGAACGGCGCGCGACCCGGCGACGCGCTCTTCCTCACGAAGCCGCTCGGAACCGGGCTGATCATGACCGGCTACAAGCAGAGACTTGCCGGACAGATGCAGCTCGAGCGGGCGATCCGGTGGATGCGCACCCTGAACAAGGATGCCGCCGAAGTCCTGCGCGGAATCGAGCCGAACGCGGTCACCGACGTGACGGGTTTCGGGCTCTTCGGTCATGCGTACGAGGTCGCGGATCGGAGCGGCGTGAGCCTCCGGCTCGAATCCGAGCGCTTCCCCGCGATCGACGGCGCGCTCGACCTCGCGCGCAAAGGCATTCGAACCAGTGGCGACCCGCGCAATCGTGACTTCGCCGCCGCACATGTGGCGACGAACGGCCTGAACGAGACGCTCGACATCCTCGGCTACGACCCGCAGACGGCGGGCGGACTCCTCGTCTCGCTTCCAGCAGAACGGGGAGCGGCGCTGGAGGCCGAGTTCGCGGCGCGCAGACTCTTCATTCGCAGGATCGGCCGCGTGGAGGAGGGCGCCGGGGTCGTCGTCGAGTGAACCTCGGGATGATCCACGGGCGGTTCCAGCCCTTCCACAACGGACACCTGGAGTATCTGCGCGGAGCGGCGGCGCATTCCGACGAGGTCTTCGTCGGGATCACGAATCCGGATCCGCAGCGCGTGAAGGAGGAGGCGAGTGATCCGCTCCGGCACCTGCCCGAGTCGAATCCGTTCACGTACGTCGAGCGGCTGCTGATGGTCGAGGCCGTCGCGGAGGACGAGGGGATTCGCGCGCACGTGATCCCGTTTCCCGTCAACGAGCCCGAGCTCTGGCGCGCGTACGTGCCTGCGGGAGTGACGCAGTACCTGCGGCTCTTCTCCGAGTGGGGCGGCACGAAGCTCGAGCGGATGCGCGAGGCGGGCTACGACGTGGTCGTCCTCGACGAGGGAACCGGGAAGGAGATCTCGGGCGCGGACGTTCGCGCCGCGCTGCGTGCGGGTGGTGACTGGGAAATGCTCGTTCCGCCTGGGGTGGCGCGGGTGATCCGGTCGCTTCAGCGAGTCACGGTCTGAGTGCACTCGATCGTCGTCCTCCTGCTCGACGGGCTCGCCGACCGCGCGCACGATTCGCTCGGCGGGCGCACGGGTCTCGAGGCCGCGGAGACGCCGAACCTCGACCGGCTCTGCTCTTCGGGATCGTGTGGCGTCCTCTATGCGATCGGCCCCGGCCGCGCGCCGTCGAGCGAGGTTGCGCACTGGTCGATGCTCGGCTACCGTCCGGACGAGTTTCCGGGCCGCGCCGTCTTCGAAGCGCTCGGCCGCGGGCAGGAGGTCAGCCAGGAGCACGTCTTCGCGTACGCGGCACTTCGGCCCGCTGAACGACGCGAAGACGGCTGGTGGCTGACCGGCCGGCCGGATCCGGAGCGAGATGCGGAGGAGGCGGAGCTGCTGGTCGCCTCCTGTGACGGCATCACGATCGACGGGCTGAGCTTCTCGCTCGCGCACGTGTGGCGCGGCGAGGCGGTGCTCCGCATCTCCGGCGGCGCGGACGAGCGCGTGACCGACACCGACGCGTTCTTCCGCGACCGACATCCCGTGCTGCGGCCGCAGGCGCTCGTTCCCGAGGCCGAGCGGACGGCGCGCGCCGCGGAGGAATGGAGCCGCGAGGTCGTGCGCCGGCTGGAGGGGGAGCGGTTCAACGTGATCACGCTGAAATGGTGGGGACGGCCGCGGGACGTCCCGACGTTCGAGCAGCGGCATGGACTGCGGGGGACGTTCGTCGCGAGCTCGGCTTTCTTGCGCGGGTTGGGACGCGCGGTCGGACTCGAGGCGCGTGACGAGCCGGAGACGGAGGATCCGGCCGGGGATCTACGGGGTCGCGTTGAGCTCGCGCGCGAACGGCTCGACGGGGGCGACACGTTCGTGTTCTGTCACGTGAAGAGCGCGGACGCGGCCGGACATACCAAGGACCCGCGGAAGAAGAAGGCCATGATCGAGACGCTCGATGCGGCACTCGACGACCTGCCAACGGACCGCGCGGTGGTGTGTCTCACAGGAGATCACGCGACGCCCGCCTATCCCGACGTCATCCACTCGGGCGATCCCGTGCCATTCGTCGTGGCGGGACCGGGCGTTCGCGCCGACCGGGTGCGCGAGTTCGGGGAGTCGACGTGCGCCGACGGGATCTTCGCCCACCTGCGTGGGCCGGACATGATGCCGGTGCTCCTGAACGCCGCCGACCGCCCGCTCTTCCTCGGCTCGCGTCCGACTCCGTTCGACGGCGCCGACGGCTATCCGTCGGTGCTCGAGCCGCTGCGCTAGGCGCTCTTCGCGTCCGCCCGTTTCGGTGCCGCCTGCTCGACTTCGACCGACGCTGCGCGCAGCAGCTTCTCAGGCGCCCTCTCCGCAAGCTCGACGACCCGCAGGTTCGCCTCGGTGTGGAGGATCGCGGCCTCGATCAGGACCTCGACGAGCGGCTCGCGACGGTGCTGCTGACGAAGCTCGGCCAGCGAGGCGAGCTCGCCGAGGTAGGCCTCCCGTTGGACGCGGAGGACGGTCTCGAGCTGCTCGCGGCCAAGGCGAGAGGCGGCGAGGAGCTTGAGGAAGAAGTCGTCGCGGTAGCCACCCTGGCGGACGAACGGCGCTTCGAGCCAGCGCTCGAGCTCCGCCCGTCCGGCTTTGGTCAAGCGGTAGACGTACTTGTCCGGTCGTCGCGTTTGCTCGATCTCGCGACGAGTCACGAGCCCGTCGCGGACGAGCCGATCGAGCACCTGGTAGAGGTGGCCGATGTTGAGGTCGCCCCACTGCGGTCCGACCGATTCCTTGAATTGGGCACGAAGCTCGTAGCCGTAGCTTGCTCCCCCTCTTAGCAGGGCGAGCACGGCGTGTTGGATCGGCATTTGCTTTTACCCTCTTACTTGACCTCTAGATTGCGACAATCTACTCTGCCTCAAGCCGTGGCGCCAGAGCGTGCACCGCCTGTCGAGCGATTGCAAGCGCGCACAGGCGCGCGGGTTGAGGTCGCTGGGCTCGCCAAGCGCTACAGCTCCGGCGGCGCGACTGTGGCCGCGCTCGACGGCATCGACCTCGCCGTCGCCGCGGGCGCCCTGGTGGCGATCGTCGGCCCCTCCGGCTCGGGCAAGTCGACGCTGCTCCACCTGATCGGGGCCATGGACCGTGCCGACGGGGGGAGCGTCCGTGTCG
>Ga0099827_10000386_pt1 | contig 19441 bp, 11 predicted proteins | sample CZO8metaG_FD_79339 | JGI IMG/M metagenome (GOLD analysis project Ga0099827, IMG submission 79339) | Vadose zone soil microbial communities from the Eel River Critical Zone Observatory, Northern California, USA - CZOApr15con1.8 metaG | ecosystem: Environmental > Terrestrial > Soil > Vadose zone ...
GGCGGCACGGCGACCAGCACGAGCAGCTTCACGGTAAAGATGACTCTGACCGTGACGAAGACGGGCATCGTTGGCGGCACCGTGACCTCCAATCCTGCTGGGATCAACTGCGGAGGCACCTGCTCGGCCGCCTTCGATAGCGGCACGGTGGTGACACTCATGGCGACGCCTGATTTGCTCTCGATCTTCCTGGGCTGGAGTGGGTGTGATGCGGTCTCGGGCAACACATGCACTGTGACCATCGGTAACGCGAGGACGGTCACCGCCAACTTCCTGCCTTAGCGTTTCGTGAGCGCTGCAAAGCGCACGGCGTCCGCGCGCGGCGCGCGCGGCGCGGTGCATCCTGCCGCGGCGTGGCCGCTCATCGCGACCACGGCCACGCGAGCGCCCGCGGGCGTGGCGATATTATCCGTCGGTCGACCGTTGTCGCAGATGACGATCTCGCGACGCTGTGGCGGGCGGGAACTCCTGCGCCCTGAAAATGCAGGTCTGCAGCGTCGCCGACCCGTTCAGGCACGGCATCACGATCGTGGCGGGCGTCGGCCGGTCGCCATGGACGAAAGAAATGTGTCGGGGAAATCCGAAGGCCGGGCAATCATAGGGGTCGGTGTCGACCGGAACTCAACAACTATTCATGAGAGCGACTGATAAATGTCTCGCGACATCGACGCGCTGACCTCGTCCACGCTGAAACACCTCCGCGAGCGCTGGTGGGACCGTGTCTTCACCGAGTTCCTCCGCGACACGCTGCAACCGCAGGCCGGCAACCGCATTCTCGACGTCGGCTGCGGTGTCGGGACCGCGGAAATCAGTCTGGGGCAGCTCGGCATCTCGCAGCTGCGGCTGTACGCGGTGGATCTGCTCGTCTCGCGCGTGCTCAACGCCGTGACGCAGGCGGCCGCGCACAACGTGCGGGCCCGCTTCGCGGCCGCCGACGCGTGCAGGCTGCCCTTCAGGAACGGTGCGTTCGATTCGACCTTCTGCGTCGCCGTGCTGCAGCATGTGCGGGACTTGTCGACTGCCGTCCAGGAGCTCGCGCGAGTGACCAGGCCAGGTGGACACGTGTTGGTGGTCGAGCCGGACACGGCCGCGCGCTACTGGTACAGCTCCATCGAGACCGGCACGCGGGCGTTCGAACTGGCCACGCAGTTCTTTACCGCGCTCGAAGGCCGGGGTGATGCCACAGATCGCGCGGTGGGACCGAAGGTCTCGACCGTCTTCGCAAGCCATAGCATCCAGCCGATGTCAGTACGCCTCTTTCCGGTCTCGCTGGCTCGCCTCGGATCGTTATCGCCCGCCGCCTGGGAGACGCGCCGCAGAATTGTTCGCGGCGCGATCGATCGTCTCGCGGACGACACGCTTCGCGATCTCGGGGAAGAGTACCTTCGCGTGCTCGTCCGATACGAAGAGGAAGCCGCCGCAGCCGGGGCACGCTTTGTCGAGATTCAGAACACGATGTTGTTCGCCACCGTCGGACGTAAGCCGGCGAGCTAGTGGCCCATCACCTCCGTTTCCGAGTTCGCTTGAAAACCGCCGGCGTCGTCGGTATGGTTAGGCACACGCTCAGATCAACTTGCGAAATGCTCCGGCACGCAGGGCAGGAGGCCCCATGATCTTCGAGCTCAAGACCCTTTCACTGGACGCCGTGCCGCGGGCGCTGGCGAAGGCGGAGCGGTATCGGCTGCTCAACGAACCGGGCGAGGCGGAGAGTATCTGCCGGGACGCTCTCGACATCGATCCCGGCAACCAGGACGCGTTGGTCACCCTCCTGCTCGCGCTGACCGAGCAGTTCGACGACGACGCGACGACGGCGGTGACGGACGCCTGGGCCTGCGCGGCGCAGATCCCCGGCGAGTACGAACGCGCGTATTTCACCGGCATCGTCTGGGAGCGGAGGGCCAAGGCGCGGCTCAGGCGCGGCGCGCTCGACTGTGGTCCACGTGCCTACGAGTGGTTACGGGAGGCCATGAGCTTTTACGAGAAGGCGGAGGCGATCCGGCCACTCGGCAACGACGACGCGCTGCTTCGCTGGAATACGTGCGCGCGTCTCATCATGCGCGACCGCCGGCTGGTTCCGGCCACAGAGGAACGTGGTGAGCCACTGCTGTTGGAGTGACGTGACCCAAGGGAGCCTCCCGTTGCCACAGCGTCGCCTTCTCCACGAACAATCGATCAGCGCAGCCGGCCAGATGCAGCAGGTGATTGAAGGTGGGTTGTGCAACTCAGATCGACGCGCCTATCGTCCGCGTTTCCTCGCGCGGACCGTGCGGCCGCATACCGATCCCTCCGGCTCGAGTACCCCACGCATCCGGCCTACGCGTATATGGCCTACGCGCGCGACGCCCGCGGCGGTCCGCCCGACGCCATCGGTGATGCCACGTGCAGGCCGTACCGCTCCAGGCGGCGGTAAAACGCACGCCTGCTGATGCCCATCGTCCGCGCCGCCGCCTGCTTGTTACCGGCCACCGATCGCAGCACGTCGACGAGGCGCTCGCGTTCGACACTATCGGGGTTTTCCGGCACCGGACCGCAATCGACGGCGCTTCCTTCCGCCGGTCGGCGCGCGACGGCGTCACGGCTCACATCCCGATCCGTGAGGTACGGCCCTTCCGCCAACATCCAGGCGCGCTCGATGGTGTTGCGCAGCTCGCGCACGTTGCCGTCCCAGGCCCAGCTCGCGAGGATCCGTTCCGCGGCCGGCGTCACGCCGAGCACCGGTTTCTTGAGTCGCCGCGCGCAGTCGGCGACGAACGCCGACGTGAGATAGGGGATGTCTTCAGGCCGGTTCCGCAGCGGCGGCAGCGCCACCTCGACGGCGTTCAGCCGGAACAGCAAATCCGATCGAAACCGGCCGGCGGCCACCTCCTGCGTGAGATCGCGGTTGGTCGCCGCGAATACGCAGGTGTCCACACGCCGCGGCTCGACGGCGCCGACGGGCTGAACCGCTCCGTCGTCGAGGACCCGCAGCAGCTTCGCCTGGAGCGACAGCGGCAGTTCCCCGATCTCGTCGAGAAACAGCGTGCCCTCGTGGGCCGTTTCGAACAGGCCCTGCTTGTGCTCGGTGGCGCCCGTGAACGCCCCGCGTACGTGGCCGAACAGCTCGCTTTCGAACAGCGCCTCGACAACCGCTGAACAGTTGACGCTGACGAAGTCGCCGGACCGCCGCGGCCCTTGCTGGTGCAGCGCGTGGGCCACGAGCTCTTTGCCCGTCCCGGTCTCGCCCGTGATCAGCACGGTGCGGACGTGCGGCGCCAGGCGGCGGATCAGCGAGAAGACCTCCTGCATCGCCGCGCTGCGCCCGAGCATGCCGCAATACTCCAGCTCGTGCGCCACGCGGCTCTCGATCTTGAGCAACCGCTGGCGGCGGGCGGCCTCGCCGCGCACATCCTGCAGCAGCGCCGTGACCCGGTCCTTGTCGAGAGGCTTGGTCAGGTAATCGCGTGCCCCAAGCTTGACGGCCTCGACCGCGCTGTCGATGGTCGCGACGCCGCTCATCAACACCACCTCGCACGCAGGAACCGCGTCGCGGATCTGACGAAGCAGGTCGATGCCGTTGGTTTCCGGCATCAGCAGATCGACGAAAGCCATGTCGGCCGGACGTTCGGACATCCCCGCGATGGCCTCGGCGGCGGACGCGCAGACGACGACATCGAATCCCTCCGGATCCGCCAGGCACTTCACAATCGCGCACACCACTGGCTCATCGTCGACGACGAACAGAACGGGGTGCGGCATCATGCGGGTCTCCCCGCGGGTCTCGGCAGCTCAGAACCATCGAGGACGCTGCGCACGGTCGAGACCAATTGATTGGCGGTGAACGGCTTTTGAAGGTAGGGCCGGCTGCGATCGAGTCCGAACTGACGCGCCATCGCTTCGGTGGCATAGCCGGAGATGTAGACCACCTTCAGCCCGGGGTCGTCGACGGCCAGCCGGAGAAACAGATCGGGGCCGCTCAAACCGGGCATCAGCACGTCGGTGACCAGCAGATCGATCGAGGCGCTGTGCTCGGCGAAGATCAACTCCGCGTCGTGCCCGCTCGCCGCATCGAGCACACGATACCCACTATTCTCGAGGATGCGGCGCGCGAGCTGGCGGACACCAGCCTCGTCCTCGACGAGCAGCACCGTTTCCGATCCCATGAGTGGCGAGTCGGACGCAACCGCCGGGGCGTCGGGCTCGACGTGACGCTCGGCTCGCGGCAAGTACACCCTGAACGCCGAACCCTGCCCCGGTTCGCTCTCCGCCCAGATGTACCCGTCGCTCTGCTTGACGATGCCGTAGACGGTCGCCAGACCCAGACCTGTCCCTTTTCCCCGCTCCTTCGTTGTGTAGAACGGCTCGAAGAGATGCCGTTTCGTCTGCGCGTCCATGCCAACGCCGGTGTCGACGACCGCGAGCATCACGTACCAGCCAGGGACCACTGTCTGATCCTGCAATCCCGACGTGGCGTGAAGCTGCACGTTGCCGGTTTCAAGCGTCAAACGTCCGCCCTTCTCCATGGCATCGCGCTCGTTGACCGCAAGGTTGATGACGACCTGTTCGAGCTGGCCGGCATCCGCCAGGACGAGGGCGAGGTCTGGCGCCGACACGACGTCGAGCGCGATGTGTTCGCCAATGAGCCGACGCAGCAGCTCGCTGACACCGGTGACCAGCTGGTTCAGATCGACCCATGTGGACCGCAACACCTGCTTGCGGCTGAATGCGAGCAGCTGTCTGGTCAGGCCCGCGGCGCGCTCGGCCGCTTTGATGATTTCGTCCACATCGCGCCGGCGCCGGTCTTCCGGCGCGAGGCCGTCTGCGGCGAACTTGGCGTAGCCGAGGATGGCGGTCAGAAGATTGTTGAAATCGTGGGCGACGCCGCCGGCGAGGTGGCCGATGGCGTCCATTTTCTGCGCCTGGCGGAACTGGGCTTCCAGGACTCTGCGTGCGGTGTTGTCTCTGGCGATGGTGGACAACTGGATCTTGCCGTCCTCTACCGCATGCACGAGGAGCAGCTGTGACACCGGGATCACGCGGCCGCTGCGATTCACATAGGTCGTTTCGCCGGCCCACAAGCCGTCCCTGAGCGCGGCCGGCAGAATCACGTCGGTCCACTCGGTTCGAGACTCCTCGGTCCGGAATGCCGCGAGATCCGGCACGGGCTCCCCGGGGCTGAGCCCCAGCAGCGTACGCCCGGCCTGATTCATGTACGCGCGGCCGCTGCGATCGAGCATCGTGACGCTGACCAGATCGGTTGTGCCTTCGATGACGGCCGCAAGCCGCGCCTGTGACGCTTCGATGCGGTCCCGATCGATCGCCGACGCGACGCCATGCACGATCGATGAGAGGGCCTGCATCGTGGCGTCCGAGATCGGCGCGCGCCCGAACATCGCAATGACTCCGACGACACGGTCGCCGACGATCAGGGGATAACCGAGAAAGCTCACGATGACGTTCGCCGCTGCCCACTCCTGGTCGATGACCGGGTCGCCGAGGACGGCGCCCGTCACGACCGGGCAGCGGTTGCGGGCGATCTCGTCGATCTTGAACGCGTCCGGACTCGCACCGCCCGCTGAGACCGGTCCACCCGCGCTCGCCACCAGCTCGAAACCATCGTCGCGCTGGCTATTCGTCCAGATCCTCGCCAGGGCGGCGTCGAGGTGATCGACCATCGCGCGCGCGCAACGCCCGAGCATGGCCGGAAGCGGCCTGCCTTCCGTCAGCGCCACGCCGACGTCCCATGCGAAGGCGGAGAGGCGCTCCCGTTCGAGCGCGGCGCGTCCCAGTGCCTTGCGCTCGCTGATGTCGCGGACGACTCCGGCAAACTGCGCCGTCCCCTGCGCGCGAATCCTCGATAACACGAGCTCCACCGGGAACCGGCTCCCGTCCGCGTGCAGCGCCGTCATCTCGAGGCGATGTCCGGCGCGCGCGGCGGCGGCGACGGCGGACGGTCGTTCGGACGCGTCTGTGGACGCCGACGACTGCAGTAGATCGTCGATGGGGCGCCCGAGCGCGTCGGCGCGTGTCCGGCCGAACATCCGCGCCGCGGCCGGGTTGAGCTCCGTAATCGTGCTCGTGTCGTCGACGACGAGGATCCCGTCGGTGACCGTATTCAGGATGGCGGCATTGAGAGCGTTGCCGCTTTGCGCCGCCCGGTCCACGCGCACGGGCTTCCGCCGGCGTGCGGTCGCCCTGGCGGCCTTTTTCATGGTTGAGGCACTCGGCCGGCCCGCTCCACCGGCGCGAAGTGGTCTGCGCGGACAAGTCGGGTAAACGTATCGACCAGCTCGGCAGACCGCCAGCCGATAGAGACTTCCTGCGCGAGCTCCCGGGTGGCCTCTTCGAACGACACCGCCGCTTTGTACGGGCGTTCCGTCGTGGCGGCGTCGAAAGTGTCGGCGATGCTGACGATCTGAGCGAGCAGCGGAATCGAGTCGCCGACGAGCGCGTCGGGATATCCGCTGCCGTCACAGCGCTCATGATGGTGCCGCACGATCGGCCGTACGCGCGCGAGCGATCGCAGCCCCGCACACAGCTGATCGCCGATCACCGTGTGCTGCTTCACGATTTCGGACTCCTCCGGCGTGAGGCGCCCCGGCTTGAGCAGGATGGCGTCGGGGATGCCGATCTTGCCGATGTCGTGGATGAACCCGCCGCGCTCGAGCGCGGCGAGGTCCTCGATGTCGAGGTCGAGCGCTCGTCCGAGCACGGTCGCATACACCGCGACCCGCTGGCAATGGCCGTTGGTGTACGCATCGCGGGCCTCAATAGTGAGCGCGAGGCTCACCATCACCGAAGCGGCGGAATCGAGATCGTCGGTCAGGCGCTTGTTGCGAAGAAGCGACCAGACACGCGCGCGCAGCTCAGGGGGATCGAAGGGCTTGGTGATGAAGTCGTCGGCGCCTGCCTCGATCCCGTGGATTCTGTCGGAGGAGTCGTAGAGCCCCGTAATGAGCACCACCGGAATCAATCGGGTGGACGGCTCGCGCTTCAGCTCACGGCACGTGTCGAATCCGTCCATACCCGGCATCATCACGTCGAGCAGCACCAGGTCGGGTGGATTGCTGCGAATCTGGCGGAGCGCTTCTTCGCCGGACGACGCCCCTTGCACCATGTGGCCGTCGCGCGTCAGAAGGCGGATCATCAGCGAGACGTTCTCCTGTTGGTCGTCCACGACCAGGATGCGTCCGGGCAGCGAGCTGGCTCCGGGGTCGAGCTCAGCGGCCATTGTCCCGCGCGAGCACCGCGATCATGACGGACCCGAGCTGCCGAACCAGACGACCTGTTTTCATGTCAGTCCTGAATCACCGGCAATGGTTTTCGAGAGCCGTTCTCACTTTGGCGTAGCAGCAAACGCTCCCGCTTCCTCAGCGTTCCCCGCAATCGCTCGGCCGCTGCACCCCGCCGAGAACGCCCTAGCCTGTCAGGAACGGAGGTCGGGGGGGTGTTCTGTTTGGCACACTCCCGCGATAAGAAAAAGCAACCGGTCGGCGGCCGGAGTGTCGATCGCGTGCTACCCGTCGAGCACTTCACGGACTTTCCGTCCGAGGGTCTCTGAGTTGAATGGTTTGTGCAGAAATGCGATCCCGGGATTGAGCACACCGTGTTCGGCGATGGCGTCCTCAGCGTACCCGGACATGTAGATCACCTTCAGCGCCGGCCACTTCTCGACCAGCCGGCTGGTCAACTCCGGTCCGCTGGCACCTGACATCACGACATCGGTCAGGAGCACGTCGATGGACGCATTCCCCTCGAACAGCCGAAGCGCTTCCTCCGCGTTCGCGGCGACCAGCACGGTGTAGCCCTGTCGTTCCAGGAATCTCTTCGCCAGCGCGCGAAGCCCCTCTGCATCATCAACGACGAGCACCGTCTCCGCCCCGGCACGCGGCCGGGAAACCGGCGGCGGCGCTTCGACTACCATCTGCGCGGCATCCGGCACTCTGGACTCTGCAATCGGAAATCTCAATTACGCTGCGACCGGATGAGGGCCTCAGGAAGCTTCGCCACGATCGCCGCGCTCCGCGAGACAGCGCGCTCGGTGGACAACGCGATCAAGGCGACGGCGACGGGACGACACATGAAGGCTTCTCCTGGGCGATGCACGGCTGGAGTGCGGGGTCACGGGAGGAAAAGCCAAAACAGTGCCACCTCGACGGTTTGCCGTATCGTGCACTGCATGCGGGTGTTAAGCGGAATCGAGGTCAGCGTGAAGCGATGTGCGCTGTGCCACTGGCGCACACTGTGCGCACACGGCACCCGCACGCTGGAGCCGCGGGCTGACGCACCGGTCAGTCTGGCCGCACCAGGGATTTCGAGACCAACAGCATCGCCGTCTGCGCGGCTCTGTCAATCTCCTGCAGGTCCGCCTTTCGAGGATCGGTGTCGGGCATCCCCGCAAGCAGCATTTCGGTGAACCCGAGAATGATCGAGAGTTGATTGCTCAGATCGTGTCCGAGCCGCTGCGGCGACTGCGATAGTTCCAGTGGAGTCTCCCGGGCAACAGCTTAATGCCCGGGGCCCCCTAACGGCTGTCCACAATTGAACAACCGCCCACGGCTCCGGTGACGATCGCAGCGTAAGAAGCGTTAAACTCACCAGACCTGTGAGGATACCCATGCGCTGGCCGTCACGCCTCATCGGTGCCGGTATCGCCGCGCTACTCGGTGCGGTGGTGTGCGTGCCGCAGCCTGGCGCGCAGGCTGGAGCCGTTACGGCCGCAACCGGCGCGGACCAGTCCGGCGCCTACGTCGGATCGCTGGCGTGCCGGCGATGCCACGAGTCGGAGTACGCTTCCTGGCGCTCCACGCTGCACGTCCAGATGACCCGGCCGATCGGCGAGGCGACGGTCGAAGGAGACTTCCGATCCGGCACACACCTCGAACAGAACGGCCGCGCGCTCACGATGGAGATGCGTGACGGGCGCTACTTCATCTCCGTCTCGAGCCTCGGGCGCCCCGCTGAAACATTCGAGGTCCACTACACGCTCGGCGCGCGCCGTTTTCAAGGCTATCTCTCGAGGCTGCCCGACGGCCGCATCTACGTGCTGCCGGTCTTCTGGCACAACGAGGCGAAGCGCTGGGTCGACTGGAAGGAGATCACTCCTGTTCCCGACGATCCGACCCACGATCTGCGCCAGATCTGGAACATCACCTGCGTGAACTGCCACGCGACCAACCTCGCGCAGCATTTCAACATCTCGACGAACACGTACGCGACGACGTGGACCGAGATGGGCATCGGGTGCGAAGCGTGTCACGGTCCCGGGCAGGCGCACGTCGAGCGGATGGATGAGTGGAAAAGAAATCCTTCCTCGAAGCTCACGTACAGCGTGAGCGCGGCGAGCGACTATGGTCCATTGCTGCGGATCTTTTCGCCGCTCAGCGCGCCGCCGCGTCAGGTGTTCGACATGTGCGGGTACTGCCACGGCAACAAGAACAACGCGTTCTTCGGATTCACCCCGGGGCAGAAGACCGAGGACTACGCGCTCCCGTTCCTCATCAGCGAGCCGATTCCCGCGAACGATCCCCAGGGCGAGTACTGGCCCGACGGCCGCCCGAGCCGCTTCAACCGGCCTCAGGCGCTGACCTTGACCGGTTGCTTCCGGCGTGGTGACGCCACCTGCACGAGCTGCCACACCGCGCACAGTGCCAGGAACACGCACTCGCTGAAAGTCGAGGTCGAGGTGCCTGGACGCGGCCATACGAAACAGAGTGATTCGCTCTGCACGCAGTGCCACGGCGCCACCGGCGCACGCGATCGGGAGCGCGCGATCGCCGACAACAGCCAACCGGTCACGGGCTACGGCGCCGAGCCCGCCGCGCCTCGCGTCATCGCCGACGTCGGCGCGCACACGCACCACGCCCCCGATTCGCAGGGGAGCCGCTGTGTCGAATGCCATATGAGCGACGTGAACTGGCGGCTGATCACCAGGCGCCGCGATCACACGTTTCAGCCGCCCGTGCCCGAGATGACCGCGCGTTTCGGCGTGCCGAATGCCTGCACGACCTGCCACGAGGACAAGACACCCGAGTGGGCCGCTTCGGTGATGGACCGCTGGTATGCCAACGGAGACCGGCGCCGTGCGATCGTGGCCATGTCGGACACGATCTATCGCGCGGGCGCCGGGGACGCGACGGCGCTCCCGGCGGTCGCGCGGCTCGCCGTCGATCGGTCGCACGGCGCGCTGATTCGCGCCAGCGCGGCGGAGCTCGCCGGACGCTTGATCGCGTCGGCGTCGGCCGCGGCAGCCGGCGACCCTGAAAGAGTCCCTCCGAATGGGCGCGCGACGCCCGACGGGCCCGCGCCGCCGGGCGTCGGTTCGACCATCGTCAACTCGCTCATCGGCGCAGCGTCGGACCCTGAACCGATGGTCCGCGTCACCGCGGTCCGGGCGCTCCCAATGGTCCTGGAGACACCCGCGCTCGCTGTGCTTGCCGCGCGTCTGACCGACGAGGCGCGGCTCGTCCGCGTCAGCGCCGCGCAGGCGCTGCTCAGTCGCGGCATCTCTCAGCTCGAGGGCCCCGCCGGTCGGGCGCTCGCGCGCGCGCAGGACGAGTGGGAGGAGAGTCTGCGCACCTTCCCGGACCAGGCGGGCGATCACACTTCGCTTGGCCGGCTTCTGACTGCCCGCGGGCGCGCCGACGAGGCGGCGAAAGCATTGAACGAGGCGGTCGCGCTCGATCCGAAAGACCCGCGGCCCCATGTCTATCTGGGCGTGTTGGCCGCCCGAACCGGTCATTACGACGAGGCGCTGCGCGAGTTCAAGACCGCCAAGACCCTCGCTTCGGTCTCTCAACAGTTCGATCGCCTGACCCTGGATCGCCTGATCGAGGCAGCCGAAAAACGCCGCTAGTCCCGACGCCCACACTAACCGCCGAGATCGCGGAGACCGCAGAGAAGAACTTCGGAATTCTCCGCGATCTCTGCGATCTCTGCGGTAAAACGTGGCATTTCTTCGTGGCGCTTTACGGCTTCGAAAAGACGATCGTGCCCAGGCCGCGCTGCCGGAGACTTGCGTTGAAGGCCTCCACATCGGTCGTGATGATCTGCTGCAGCCGATCGCGAGCGCCCGCGAGGTCGGTCGTGAGCTTGGCGTGGACCTCGAGCTGCTGGTCGGTCGGCGGGAAGTCGGCGAGCGACACGACGTCGGCCAGATGCGACAGCTTTTCGACCAGCTGACTCGGCGTGCGGAGCAGGTCCTGGCCGCGACCGGTCGCGGTCACGTTGAACAGGCGCGACTCGACGTCGGCGATCCGGGCCTCGAGATCGTCGACGCTCGATTTGATCGCCTTCGCGGCGGCGTCATCCGGCAGCACGCCTTTCAGCCGAGCGAGCTGCGCGCGGACCGACTCCGCTTGATTGATCAAATCCGCCGCCGTGTTCATGCTGTCGCGAATCGCCGTCATCACTTTCGTCTGCGCCTGGATGTCGGCTTCACTTCCTGACGTGTTCGGATCTTTGCGTACTGTCAGCGACTGCTTCCCGAGCTCCTGGCCGTTGACGAGCAGCGCGACCGAATAGGTTCCCGGCGGCGCCAGGATTGACAGCGGCCCGGACGTGGGAAACTTGCGCGTCCCGTCAGGCCCGACTTTGAACTCGGGCACATGCAACGGACTCGTGAGCAGCTTGATGTCCCGAGTCGGGTCGTATCGGAGATCCCACCACACGCGATTGATGCCGGCGGCCGCGTCCTTGCCCGCTTCGACCGTTCTCACGGTAACGCCGCTCGTGTCCCTGATCACGAGCGTGACCGCATCCTTCATGATGTTGCCGTCGGCTTCCTTCGGCGGCGCCGACTTCAGGAAGAAGGTGATAGCCGCGCCGTCGGGCGGATTCTTTCCCTCGGTCGCATCGTCGGGCATCATCATCGGCTCGGTGACGGTCCTGAAGCGGTACGCAGCGCGCGGGGTGAAGAGATGCGCCGTGGCGCCGAGCGCCTGCGGCGTGAGCTGACGAAGCGGCGAGACGTCGTCGAGAATCCAGAATCCACGCCCGTAGGTGGCCACTACCAGATCGTTGAAGTGCTCCTGCACGGTGATCCAGTGCACCGGGGCGTGCGGCAGCCCCGACTGCAGCGGCAGCCAGTGCTGACCCTCGTCGAGTGAGAAGTAGAGCGCGTTCTCCGTTCCGAGATAGAGCATCCCCTTCCTGACCGGATCCTCGCGCACGCAGTGTGCGTAGCTGTGGACGCTCTTCGGGAGATCGCCGACCACCGACTTCCAGCTCCTGCCGTAGTCGGTCGTCCTGAACACGAACGGATCGCGGTTATTCACCTGATGGAGATCGACCGTGATGAAAGCCGTTCCCGCGTCGTAGCGCGACGGCTCGATGTTGCTCACCGTTCCCCAGATCGGCAGACCGGGAAGATTTCCCGTCACGTTGGACCAGTGGCCTCCGGAGTCGCGCGTCACCTGCACCTGGCCGTCGTTGGTCCCCGCCCAGATCAGGCCTTTTTCGATCGGCGACTCGGCGATCGCAAACACGACACCCGCGTACTCGACGCCAATGTTGTCGGGCGTGAGGCCGCCGGAACTTTGCTGGCGCGCCTTGTCGTTGAGCGTCAAGTCGGGGCTGATGACCTGCCAGCTCTGGCCCGCGTTGATGGTGCGATGGACGTACTGGCTGCCCGCGTACACCGTATTGCGATCGTGCGGTGACAACGCCAGCGGAAAGGTCCAGTTGAAGCGGTACTTCAAGTCGCCGGCCGGGACGCCGACCGTTGTCTCGGGCCAGATCTCGACTTCGCGCGCCTGACGCGTCCGCTCGTCAAAGCGCTCCACCGTGCCGCCCAGGCTCCCGAATCCGGTGCCGGTGGACCAGACGATGTTGTTGTCGACCGGATCCGGAATCGCCCAACCGCTTTCTCCGCCTGCGACCGAGTGCCAGAGCCCCCGCGGGATCGGCCCGGCGTCCGCTTCGTCGGATTGCTTGCCGATACGGCTGTGGCTCGGTCCGCGTGTCGACGGGCCGTCCTGACGGTTCCCGTACACGTTGTACGGAATCTGGTTGTCCGTCGCGACGTGGTACATCTGCGCCACCGGCAACTGAATCTGATGCCAGCTCCGTCCGCGATTGACTGAAAAGCTCAACCCGTCGTCGTGCGCGACGGCCAGGCGGTCGCCGTCTGTCGGATCGATCCACATGTCGTGATCGTCGCCCGCAGCCGCGAGCCGGCCCGAGAGATCGACGGTCGTTCTGCCGCCGTCGAGCGTCTTGCTGAACTCGGCAGCGAAGAAGTACGCCTCGTTCTCGTTATCGGGCTCGATGGCGAAGCGTGTGTAGTAGTGCGTCCGGCCGCGAAGACGACGGTCGGAGCTGACGAGCTCCCAGTTCTCGCCGCCATCGTCGCTCCGCCACAGCGAGCCGCTCTGAGTCTTCTCACCCTTGTTGGTGGGCATGCCGTCGCCGGTCTCGATGAGGGCGTACACGCGGCCCGGATTGCTCCGCGCGATTTGCGCCGACACTTTGCCGACCGGCGGTGCCGGCAGGCCGTGCCCGTTGAGCCGAGCCCAGGTCACGCCTCCGTCGGCCGATCGGAACAGGCCGCTGCCGGGCCCGCCGCTCGTGCGCCCCCACGTGTGAATCTCGAGCTGCCACATGCCGGCGAACAGGATGCGCGGGTTGGCCGCATCCATCGCAACATCCGAACAGCCGGTGTTCTCGTCGACGAACAGCGTGCGCTGCCAGCTCTTCCCGCCGTCGGCCGTGCGAAAGACGCCGCGTTCCTGCTGCGGTCCGTAGGCGTGTCCCAGCGCGCACGCGAAGACCACGTCCGGATTCTTCGGATCGATGACGACCCGGCCGATGCGTCCCGTGTTCTCCAGGCCCATACGCGTCCACGTGCGTCCGGCGTCAGTCGATCGATAGATCCCGTTCCCTATCGAAATATTGCTGCGGATGAACGACTCGCCCGTGCCCGCCCAGACAACGTTCGGATCGGAGGGCGCGACGGCCAGCGATCCGATCGACGACACGTTCTGATTGTCGAAGACCGCATCCCAATGGGAGCCGGCGTCGGTGGTTTTGAAAAGCCCGCCTGACGCGGCGCCGGCGTAATAGATGTTCGGACGGCCCGGGACGCCGGCGATGGCGATCATCCGGTTGCCGACGGGGCCGATGTAGCGGAACCTGAGCTGCTTGTAGGCCTCGGGGGCTATCGGCGGCGGCGATTGCGCCGAGACCACGCCGCTTGACGCGAGAAGGGCGGAAGCGAGCAGTGCGTGACGAGAGAACATTCCGGCCTCCCGGGCGGACCCTACCACAGCGATCGGCGCCGAACAAACCAGGAGGCAACGTTCCAGGCGCCAGCGGCACATATGTACAAGATGTTGGATTCTCTCGGTTTTTCACTTCTGTTATGTATTTGGGTGTTTACATGGCCCGGCCGCCTGCTTACTATGCGGGCAGCCAAAAAGGCACCTGGAGGGCGCATATGAGATCGCGAAGGCTTTGGGTGGTCATCGGCGCGATGACGTTACTGGGGGTGCTCGGCGCGCTGCCTGCGTCGGCGCAGATTACGCAGGGTCGACTCACGGGAAGTGTGAGCGACGCACAGGGGGCCGTGATGCCGGGCGTGACCGTCACGGCGACGTCACCGGCGCTCATCGGTTCGCAGACGACGGTCACGCAGGCCGACGGCAAGTACATTTTCCCCGCGCTGCCGAGCGGCACGTACAAGCTCGTGTTCGAGCTCTCCGGATTCCAGAAGCTGAACCGCGAGAACGTTCAGGTCGTCCTGGGTCAGACCATCGCCTTCGACGCTCAGCTCGCGGTGGCGACGCTTGCCGAAAGCGTCACCGTGACCGGCGCCTCGCCCGTCGTCGACGTCACGACGACGAAGGTCGGCTCGGATTTCAAGGGCGAGGCGCTCATCGCGGTGCCGAACTCCACCGATGTGTGGAGCGCGCTCTCGGAATCACCGGGCGTCCGCATGAGTGGCTTCGACGTCGGCGGCAGCCACAAGAGCCAGCAGTCGGGCTACGAGGTGTTCGGCATCCAGAATCAGGCGCGCGTGGTCTCCGACGGCGTCGACCACACCGAAGGCGTGGGCGGCACCGGCTTCTACGAGGACTACTTCGCGAACGAGGAGGTGTCGGTCAGCGCGCTGGGCAGCGACGTCGAGATGAACTCGGGCGGCGCCGCGATCGTGACGACGATCAAGAGCGGCGGCAACGTCTTCAAGGGCCTGGAGCATCTGTCGTACGAGCCCGGTAAGTTCGTCGGCTCGAATGGGGCGGCTTCGGATATCTCCGGCCGAGGCTACAACTGCCCGAACAACAGCCTTGGCCAGCCGCAGTGCGCCAACCCGGTTCTCCTGTTTTATGAGGGCCACGCCGAGCTGGGCGGTCCAATCAAGACTGATCGAGCGTGGTTCTACGGTGCGTACAATCACTTCAAGATCAACAAAACCGTTTCCGGTGTGGCCCAGTCCGTGGCCACCGATCTCGGGATCTTCGACAACTACACGGGTAAGGTGACGGCGAAGGGTGGACGGAACGACACCTTCATCGGCTATTTCCAGCAGGGGCGGAAACAGAAGCCGTTCCGCGGCCTATCGACTCTCGTGCCGCCTGAGTCGATCCTCGCGCAGGACAGCTACTCGCGGATGTACAAGGGCGAATGGCAGCGGGTGATCAGCAGCCGGGCGTTCTTCAACGTCAACGTCGGCAACTTCACGCTCGACTGGCCGATGGTGACGGCAGTGGATCCGAAGGTGCGGCCACCAGAGACCTTCCGCGCCACGGGCGCCAGGGATGGCGCTGGGTGGATTCCATTCGCAACGCATCGGAAGAAGCCCCAGGTCAAAGCGCAGTTGACGTATTACGTGCCGGGAAAAGGAGGCAGCCACGACTTCAAGTTCGGCTTCGAGAACCTCTACGACTCGTACCAGTACGGGCACAACGGCACGTCGGGCCCGATCCGTTATTCCTTCGCCGGTGCCGACCCGTCAGCCGCTCCGGACCGCATCCGCTTCATCGACGTGGGCGATCCCGGCACCTACGGCACGGCCTGGACGGTCGGCCCGAACATTGACAAGCACTACAGCGGGTACGTTCAGGATCGCTGGGCTCCCGACAAACGCCTCACTATCACGCTCGGCGTCCGGATCGATTATCAGAGCCTCGGCTACGGCGATGCCACGCGCAAACCAGCGATTACCGATGTCACCGGACCCTTGCAGGCGGGCGATGGGGGGCGCATCTTCCCCGTGTCGAGCAGCGTTACTGCGAAAACGTTCTTTGCCAACACGGACGTCGCTCCGCGGCTTGGCCTGACCTATGACTTGACCGGCAAAGGCCAGACGGTCCTGAAGGCCTTTTTCGGGCGCTACTACAACAACCTCGCCGACGGCTTCTCCGCGGTCAACCCCGGCGACATCACGACGGTGGAGTACTTCTTCAGGGACGTCTACGGCGACCACCGATACCGCGGGCCCGAGAACCTGGGAGGATTTCGTTTCCGGCAGGGCGGGGACTCGACGCCGGTCGATCCCAACTTCAAGACGCCCGTCACCGAGGAGATCAGCGGGTCGTTCGAGACCCAGCTGCCCGGCGAGTCGTCCGCGCGCCTCACGTACGTGCGCAAGAACGTCCGCCAGACGGGGCCGTTCTACGGCACCAACCTCATTCCCGCCTGGGTGGGAAAGATCACGGTGCCGACGCGCGTGACCGTGGGCAGCGAAACATTCAACCTGCTCGACGTTCCCGATTCACTAGGCGGTTCCACCGACGGGCTGTACTCAAATTACCCCGACGGCGATTACCACTACGACACGATCGAGGTCGCCTACAACAAGCGGCTCAGCCAGAAGTTCTTCGTGCAGACCAGCGCAGACTTTCAGTGGAGGAACGATCTCCGATCGGCGCTGGCCGGGGATCGGTCGACGAGTCCGCTGAGTGCAGATCCAATCTCGATCAATTTCGATTTGACGCCCAATCCGGCCGCGCCGAACCGTCAGAAGACCACGACGTATCACCTGCAGTTCCTCGGTCGGTACACGTTCCCGTACGATGTTGGCTTCGCGGCGAACTTCCGCTACCAAAGCGGGTTCCCGTACTCGCGCATCATCCCGGACCCAGGCAGCCTGAACCTGTCGAATTACGGCGCCGATTTCTTCGCGCAAAATCTCGATCAGAACCGATCGGAGAATGTCGGGCTGCTGAATTTCCGCTTGGACAAAGCGTTCCCAATCGGCCGGGCCAAACTGGTCGGAATGCTGGACCTCTACAACGTGTTGAATGCGGACCCGGTGCTCAATTTCAACCTCAACACCGGAGCGTCGTACAAGAGCGTGATCGCCGTCCTCGATCCCAGAGTGTTCCAGGTGGGCATCAGGCTGGAATTCTGAGAGTCTGAAGTTAGAAGTCTGAAGTCTGAAGAAAGGGCGGCCGCGGGCCGCCCTTTCTATTTCCGCGCTCCGAGCCGCTCGAGGTTCTCACGCGCGTCGGCCAGGTCGGGACGCAGCGCCAGCGCCTTGCGCCACTCGTCGGCGGCGCGCTTCGCGTCGCCCTGTCGCGCGTACGCGACGCCCAGACCGTTGTGCGCGTTGGCGAGCGCGGGATCGCGCGCGACCGCGCGCGACAGCGCCTCGATCGCGTCGGCATTGCGGTTTGCCATTAGAAACATCGATCCGAGGTTGTTGTACGTCGTCGGCGAGCTCGGATCGACCGCCAGCACCTGCCGGAACTGCCGCTCTGCATCCGCGAAGCGGCGCATGCGCGTGTAGGTGACGCCCAGCTTCTCGTAGGCGTCGATCTGGGCAGGATTCAGTTTGAGCGCCGCTTCGAGCACCGCGACCGATCGATCGAACCGATTCGCTTCCTGCAGATACCCGCCGAGCGTGGCGAGCGACGCCGCGTCGGTCACACCGGCGTGCGACGCCGATTCGAGCGTCGCAATCGCTTCGTCCAGACGCGACGTTTCGCGGTAGATGAACGCCAATCGGTCGTACGCAGTTGTAAAATCCGGCCGCTCCGCGATAAGTTCTTTGAGCGTACGCTCTGCGACTTCGGGCGATCCGGCCTTCAGGATGTCGAGCGCTTGATCGAGGCGGCGCTGCAGCCCAATCAAGTTCTTCGGATCGTCGCGCGCCGTATAGCTGTGCGCCGGGCGCGCGGCAGGCGCGACCACGTACCCCAGCGATCGCAGCCGCTGCTCGGTCTCCCGGTCGACGGCGCGCGGGGCGGGCGTGGCGCCGCCGGCCGTCATCGCATCGAGGAGCCGCTCGAGCGGCTTCGCGAGGTCAGGGCGGCTGGCGTAGCGATTCGTCTGCTCGCCAGGATCGGCCGCGAGGTCGTAGAGCTCCGGGAGTGGAAGGTCGATCACCTTCAGGCTGTGCTGGACGATTCCCGCGAGCGGCGCCCAGTTGCGCGTCAGGTTCGCGTTGAGCGCTTCGAAATAGGAACCCGCGTCGTCGAACACGCGCTCGCCGCTGATGAACGGACGCAGGCTGCGGCCGTCGAGCGCCGCGGGCACGGTGACGCCGACGAGATCCAGGACCGTCGGCATCACGTCGATGAGCCGTGCGGGCGAGGTCACGACGCCCGGCCGGATGATCGGCGCGGCCCAGATGAGGAGCGGGACGCGGAGAGTCGCGTCGTAGGCGAACAGGCCGTGCGTTCGTTCTCCGTGATCCCCAAGTGACTCGCCGTGGTCGGACATGACGACGATGACCGTGTGCGCGAGCGCTCCGGCGCTCTGGAGCGACGACAGCATCGTGCCTATCGAGGCGTCCGTGTATGCGATTTCGCCGGAATAGGGATCGCTTGCGTAACGTGACTTGTACGGTTCGGGCGGCGCGTACGGGTCATGGGGGTCGTACAGATGCGTCCACACGAACCAGGGCTCTTTCCGGCCCTTGATCCATCGCGTCGTCGGGATCAGGACCTGCTCGGCGGGGCGCTCGAGGACCGATAACTCGCCACCGGCCGGCCGGGAGCCGTAATCATCGTCATAGAGGTCGAACCCGGCGTTGAGCCCGAACCGAGCGTCAACGGGAAACGCGCCCACGAACGCGGCTGTTTCGTACCGCGCCGAGTGGAGCGCGCCCGCCAGCGTCGGGCGCGCGCCGTCGAATCGGAACGAACCGTTGTCGCGCACGCCGTTGGTGAACGGATAGGCGCCCGTCATGATGGTGGTGTGTGACGGCAACGTCAGCGGAACGTGCGCATAGGTCGTCTCGAATCGCAGGCCCTCGGCCGCGAGTCGGTCGAGGGTTGGCGTCATGCCGCCCGTGCTGCCGTACGCCCCGACGTGGTCGGCCCGCAGCGTATCGATCGTCACGAGCAGCACATTGGCGCCCCGCAGCGCGCCGGCGGCGAGCGGTTGCGTCGAGCGCGCGCGGCGGGCTCGCATGGCCCACGTGCCGACCGCCAGCGCCAGGAGCGCGGACGCCACGACCATCCAGACACCGAATCGTTTCATCTAAGGATCTAAGGATCTAAGGATTTAAGGACCTACCTAA
>Ga0099827_10000388_pt1 | contig 19397 bp, 17 predicted proteins | sample CZO8metaG_FD_79339 | JGI IMG/M metagenome (GOLD analysis project Ga0099827, IMG submission 79339) | Vadose zone soil microbial communities from the Eel River Critical Zone Observatory, Northern California, USA - CZOApr15con1.8 metaG | ecosystem: Environmental > Terrestrial > Soil > Vadose zone ...
GCGCGGGCGGCGGAGATCGCGATGCAGACCATCCTCGAGCTGCGACTGCGCGAGTGGACGACGCCGCCGATCTACTATATCCACCCACGCGTCGAGCACATCTCGGCCTTCGACTTCGATCACCTGCGCGAGGTGGTGGAGGAAGGTTATCGGGCGACCGTCGCCGCGCTCGACCGGCCGGCGGAATGGCCCGGCCCAGGCGACACCGGCGTCCACCCGCGCCGCCCCGTGTCGGTGCGCGTGCAGCGCGAGCGCTGCATCGGCTGCGGCGCGTGTCTGGTGCAGGCGCCGCCCGGCATGTTCGTGCTCGATGCCCAGGGGAAGGCGGTCGTCACGCGACCCGACCAGGAGTGGTCGCCCATCGACGGCGAGTTCATCCGGCATTGCCCCACCTACGCGATCAGCGCGCGGCCGGCGGCGACGCCGAAAGCCGCCGACGCCGCCAGCTAAGCCCTCCTCAGCGCAGGTACGGCATCAGGCCAGCCGAGAACCGCTCGGCCGCGGCATTGATCGTCACCGCGGACAGGGCGTCCGGCGCCGGCGGCGGGCCCGCGCGCGCGGCCCCGATGGCCGCCACTAGGCTATCGTCGTCCCCCAGCGTGAAAAAGTGCGGCGCGGAGCCGAGAAACTCACGGTGAGGCGGGATGTCGGAAGCGACCACCGGCGTGGCGGTCGCAATCGCCTCCAGGGGCGTGAGTCCCAAGCCCTCGAACGTACTGGGGCAGACCACCACTTCGGCGGCGCGGTAGGCGGTCACCATCTCCGTTTCTGTGAGGTCGGAATCAAAGGTGCAGGGTACGCCCAGCGTGGCGGCGAGTCGTTCCAGGGACGGTCGCTCCGGACCTTTCCCGATGATCCGCACGGGGGGCTTCGGTTCGAGGCGCGCAGCCGCGCGAATCACCGCCGCTTGGTTCTTGTGCGGTGTGAGATGCGACACGGTGAGCAATCCCGGTCTTCGAGCCGTGGGAACGGGCGTGAACCGGTCTGAGTCGAAGCAGAAGGGCACCTGGCTGCATTCCACCCCGAACCGCTCTCGCACGCTCGTCGCTGTCGCCGCGCTCGGTACCCAGACGGCCGCGGCATGCGCCGCGACGTAGCGGAGGCGACTATAAAACCCGCGCCGTGCCGCATACCGGCGGCCCAGGCGGGGGAGCCGGACGTAACGACCCGCCACGAGCCACACCCAGTCATGACGGCCACGCCCGAGCCACCAGGGCGGCAGGTCCCACACGTAGTGAATGAGCGGACAGCGGTGCCGGGCGGCGTAGCGGCCCGCCGCCGCCGCGACCTGGGCGTCCATCGCGATCGCGAGCCGCGCCGGCCGGTCTCCATCCAACGCGATCTCGAGCCCACGCTCGCGCAGTCGCGGGACGACGAGGGTGCAGTACCGATTCGGCGCGAACCAGCGGACGTCATCCATCGCGTGGCGGGAAAAGTGGACTAGGAGACGACCTCAGATTCGATGGCTCGCAGGTCCCGGACGACGCGGTCCCAGTTAAAGTGCGTCTCGACCGCGCGCCGGCCGTTCTGTCCCAGCTGACTCGCGAGCCCCCGATCGGCGAGCACCCGGCAGACCGCGTCCGCGAGCGCTGCCGGATCCTCGGGCGGCACGAGAATGCCCGTCTCGCCGTCGCGTACCGCGTCGGGAATGCCCCCCGAGTTCCCCGCCACCACCGGCAGCCCGCACGCCGACGCCTCCACCAGCGAGATCCCGAAGCCCTCCACGTCCATCCGTCCCACGCGCCGCGACATGCCGAGGTACACCGATCCCAGGTTGTAGACCGCCGGCAAATCCTGGTCGCCGACGAGGCCCAGAAACCGCACGCGATCCGCGACCCCGAGCTTGTGCGCCAACTTCTCCAGTCGCTCGCGATCCGGCCCACGGCCGGCGATCACGTAGCCGACGTCGGGCTCCCGTTCGAGGATCGCCGGGAGGGCCTGAATCACGGTGTCGATCCCTTTGATCTGCTCGAGCCGCGCGACGGTCACCAGCCAGCGAGTGCCGCCGTCCGGCAGGTCCACGCGCTTGCGCAGCGCGGCGGTCTCCACGCCGGGGCGGAACTGCGAGGGATCGGTGCCCATGTGCACCACGCGGAGGCGCTGACCGTGCGCGTCGAGTCCCAGCTCGCCGAGCACCGAGAGCGTGAGGTCCCGCGTCCAGTTGCTGATCGCTACGAGGACGGCCGCCCCGCCGAAGATCACCCGCGCGGTGCGACGCTTGAACCGCGACTGGCGGATCTTGTGCTGCTCGCTCAGGAGGTCACCGCCGTACAGGATCAGGCCGTATGGGACGCGCAATCGCTCGTACGTCCAGCGCGCTGGATAGCCGGCGGGCTTGACGTTGCCGCAATACACGAATTTCACGCGGTGCTTGCGGGCGAGGCTCGCGGCTCGGCGCGACCAGAACAGCAACCCTGGGAGCGTCTTGGTACTGCGGGCGGAGATCGGGAGTCGATCGATCACGGCGGGAAAGGCGCCGTCCACATCGGAAGCGTCGCGATTCGCCGGAGTCGAGACGATGAGCTCGCCCGGAGGAAAGCGCCGGGCGAGCTCGTCATGCAGGCGCGCGATCCCCCCGCCCATGGGAGGGAAGTCCTGCGCCAACAGCATGGTCATCATCGTGAGGGTCCCGGGGAAGGCTGGTGCATGGGCGTGCCGAATCCTAACGGGAAGCATCCTCCCGGAGCAATCGGCGTCAGGGCCTGCGAAACTCCTGGTCGATGCGGATCAGGTCGGCCGCGACCCGATCCCAGTTGTAGTGGGTCTCCACCGCCGCTCGCCCGGCGGCACCCATGCGTCGCCGCAGGCCGTCGTCGCCGAGCAGGCGCAAGGCCGCGGCCGTGACCGCCGCAGGATCGTCGGGATCCACGAGCAACCCGGTCTCGCCCTCGCGTATCGCTTCGGGGATCCCACCCGAACGGCTGGCGATGACCGGCAGTCCACTCGCGGACGCTTCCACGATGGCGATACCGAATCCTTCGACGAGCAGGTCGTATCGGCGGGACGCCAGCACGAACAGGTCGGCGGCGTTGTACAGCGAGGGAAGGTCATCGTCCGGCACGAAGCCGAGCAGTCGCACGGCGTCGGCCAGCCCCAGCTCGCTGGCCAGCGCCTCGAGCGCGCCGCGCCGGCTTCCGACCCCCGCGACGGCGTAGCGCGCGGATGGAAACGCGGCGCGGATGGCGGGCAGGGCGCGGATCACGGTGTCGATCCCTTTGTGAAAATCGAGACGGGCCACCGTAAGGAGCCAGGGCCCGCCATCGAGACCGTACTTCCGTCGCACCGGCCCGGCGTCGACGCCGGCGTGAAAGCGAGAGGGCGTCGTGCCGAGTGGCACGGTGTGGACGTCGGCCGCCAGGGCGTGGTAGCCCAGTGAGGTGAGCAGCGATCGGGCGAGATCCGCCGTCCAACCGCTGTTCGCCACCACAACCGAGCAGCGCGAGAAGATGCGACGGGCGGTCCAGCGTTTGAACGCCGAACGCCGGATCTTCGCCTCGAGCAGCAAGAGGTCCGCGCCGTGCGCGATCACGCCGAACGGCAGGCCGCGCCGGGCGTGCAGCCACGCTGCCGGGTAGCCCGCCGGCTTGATCTCGTCGCACCAGACGAACCCCGGTCGGGTCCGGCGAACCAGCGAAGCAGCGCGCCAGGTCCACAGGCACAGACCGTTCAGCGTCCGCAGCCGCTTGGTGCCGATGGGCACGCGGTCAATCGTCTGGGGGAAGCTCGGGTCGGTGGCCGCGCTGCCGGCCCAGTTTCCCGTGGAGACCACGAGACTGTGCGCGGGGTAGCGCAGCGCGACCTCGCCCATCATCCGAGCGATCCCGCCGCCGAACGGCGGGAAGTTGAGGGCCAGGAGCAGCGTCGTGCTCAACGCGTGTGCGAGCGATTGCCGTCGAGCGAGCGGCGCCGCTCGAGGGCTTCGCGGTACTCCGCTTCGGTCCGCTCGGCCGTGCGCTCGAGCGTGAATTCCTTCCGGACGAGCTCGCGGCCCTGCCGTGCGATCCGCCCGGCGAACTCCCGATCGCCCAGCACGCGCGCCAGAGCCTGCGCCCAGGCCGCGGGGTCGAGCGGCGGTACGAGCACACCGGTTTCGCCGGACGTGATCAGGTCCGGGTTTCCCCCCGCAAGCGACGCGACGACCGGCAGTCCCAGTGCCATCGTTTCGAGTAGCGCGATGGAAAGCCCCTCGATGCGGGACGGCAGGGCCGAGACCCCGGCCAGACGACAAAACGCGAGTGGGCGGTCCGTGAACGGCACGTACACCACGCGATGGCGCGCCGGAAGCGTGGGCTCGATACCTCGGAGCTCGGGATCGGCTTCAATTCCGACGCACGCAAGGACCACGGGCCGCTCGAGGCCGGCGAGTCCCCGCAGCAGGACGTGCTGGTCCTTGCGACGAGCCAGCACCAAGACGACGGGCCGTCCGGCCAGGTCGCCCAGCGCGGCGCGCGCGGCCGCCATGTCTTCCTCGGACGGCGCGGCGTCCACCCGCGCGAGCTCGATCCCGTTCGGAACGACGCGCAGGCGCCCGGCGGGATACAGGCGGCGGCGCAGCGCGCGGGCCACCGCATGGCTCACCGCAATGGTGCGGTCGGCGGAGAGTCCCACTGCGAGCAGCTCGGCGGGAGAGGTGAGGGGCATGGTGTGTCGAGTCACGACAAACGGTCGTCCCAAGCGCCGCCGCCACCGTAGCCAGGTGAGCGCCCGGCGGTCGCCTGTTCCATGGCTGTTAACGAGATCGACGCGCTCGCGCGTCATCAGGGCGTCCAAATCCCGGGCCAGCGGGGCCAGTCGACCGAAGTCGAGCGGCACATGCTGAAGCCCCGCGTCCCGCGCCATCCCCGCGAGCACGCTGCCGGCGCGGCATCCCACCAGCACACGATGACCGCGCCCGGCGAGCTGCCGGCTCAAACTCGCGATCATCATCGTCGACCCGGCACCGTGTCCTTCATGTGTGAGTTGCAAGATGGTGAGGGGCCGGTCTGGCATGGCCCAAAGGTAGTTATACTATTTCGGCCATGCACATCGCCGTCGCGTGCCAGCAGCTGCTCCCGGCGAAGGGTTACGGCGGCCCGCAACGCGTCGTCGTGGCGCTGGTGCGCGGGCTCGCGGCGCTCGGCCACCGCATCACGCTGCTCGCGCCACCCAGCACGCGAGTCCCCGAAGCGGCCGTCGTCGCCGTGCCTCCCCGCAAGCTGGCCGATCCCACGACGCTCGCGCCGTACATCCCCCGCGACGCCGAGATCGTGCACGCGCACTTCCCGCTACCTCGTGGACCGGGCGCGTTCCCCTTCGTGCAGACGATCCACCGCAACTTGAAGGCCGGCACTGCCCCGTTGCCCAACAGCATTTTCCTCTCGCGCGACCACGCGCGGCGCCACAACAGCGACGTCTTCGTCCACAACGGCCTCGACCCCGCCGACTACGTCTTCCGGCGCTTTCCCAGGCGTCCGTCGCAGTACGACTTGTTCCTGGGAGCGCTGCACAGCGCCAAGGGCTATCACTGGGCGGTGGAGGCCGCGAAGCGCACCGGTCATCGCCTGATTGTCGCGGGCGGCTGGCGGCCCAGTTTCACGGGGTCGATCAAGTTCGTGGGTGAAGTCGACGGCAGCACGAAGGCGGCATTGCTCGCGCGTGCCCGGTGCCTATGGAACCCGGCCGCGTGGGACGAGCCGTTCGGCTTGGTGACGATCGAGGCGCTGCTCTCGGGCACGCCGGTGCTCGGGACGCATCGCGGCGCGCTCCCCGAGCTGATCACGCCGGAAGTGGGCACTCTGTGCGATACCGTGGACGAAATGATTGCGGCGGCCGAGTCGATCCATACACGCAGTCCAGCGGCGTGCCGGGCGCACGCCGAGCGCCACTTCACACACGTGACGATGGCCGAGGGCTACCTGCGCGAGTATCGGCGGGTGCTGGGCGGGGGCGCCCCGTCGTCGGATCGGCCGAAAGCCTAGGGGACGGAGCACACCGCCGCTCGGATGCACATCGTCCAATTCCACCACGTGCGGCTCCCGGTGCCGAAGTACGGCGGCGCGGAGCGCATTGTCGTGTGGCTGAGTCAGGGTCTTACCGAGCTGGGGCACCAAGTCACGCTGCTCGCCCCCAAGGGAAGTCGCGTTGCAGGGGTGCGGGTGGTGGAGGTGTCGCCCGAGGAAGTGCTGTCGCCGGGGTTCGATCTGCGGCGTCACGTCGCCGAGCCGGTCGACATCATGCACTATCACTGCCCGATCCGTTACGCGCCGCCGAGCGTGCCGTCCGTGTGGACGTTGCACGGCAATCTGGGCGACGGACACCGGGCCGATTCACGAACGATCTGCGTGAGCCAGGACCACGCGCGCCGCCACGGGACCCCCGCGTTCGTGCGCAACGGCGTCCGCCTGGACGAGTACGAATTCAGGACCGAGAAGGACGACTTCGACTTGTTCCTGGCGCGGTTGCACAGCATCAAAGGATGGCGGGTCGCGATCGCCGCCGCGAAACAGTGTCGCGTGCGGCTCACGCTGGCGGGTGGTTGGCGGCCCAACCTTTCGCGCTACGTAAAATTCGTCGGTCGGGTCGGGGGCGTGCGGAAGCGCGAGCTGCTCGCTGGAGCCCGCTGTCTCTGGATGCCCGTGCGATGGGAGGACCCGTGCCCGGTGAACATCCTCGAGGCGCTGGCCAGCGGCACCCCGATCATCGGATCACCGCGCGGCTCCCTGCCGGAGCTGATCTCCCCGGACACGGGAGGACTCGGGACGACCCTGGAGGAGCTGGTGGCGCTGCGCGGTCGTCTGGCCGATTGGGATCCGCGCGCCTGCCGGGTGCGCGCCGAGCGCAGCTTTTCGCATCTCGTCATGGCGGAGGAGTACCTCCGGATGTACCGCTCGGTCCTCGAGACCGGATCCCTGGCCGCGGGCCGGGTCACGCCTTGAGCAGAGCGGGATGTCTCGGAGCAAATGCCACGACGCACAACAGGAGCAACGCACCCCACGTGTAGAGAGACAAGTTGAACACGGCGTCGCGCAGCGAGAGGGACCACACCGTCGCGATTCCGGATGTCGCCAGGCCCGCCAAGAGCAGAGCGAAGGACCAGGCCCGCGCCCGACCCTGCGACGGCAGCCGCTGCGCGACGATCCACACCGGGAGCGCGGACAGGAAATAGTGCACCCACGCGATGGGTGAGAGCAGCACCGCCACCAGCCCAACAACCGCGAGCTCTTCGAAGGCCGCATCCGTGACCTTCGGCCGACGCAGCGCCACGACGCCGAGCGCGACGCAGGCGATATCCAGGACGGCCAGTCCCGCACCGGGCAGGTGTAACCGGGTCGCCAGCGTGGAGAGCGACTGGTTGCTGCCGCCTTGGGTCCAGGCCACGGGCGAGCTGGTCGCCAGCCAGTCGCGCACTGCGTCGAACGCCCCGAGCACTCCGTACCGCAACAGTGGCGCGAGGCTCAAGCCGGCTGCGACGGCGATTCCGATCACTAATGCCCGCCAATGCCTGCGGTAAGCGAGATAGAGCAGCCACACGGCCGGGAACACTTTGAGGGCGGCCGCGGCCCCGATCCAGGCGCCTGCTCGGCCCTCACGTCCGCGCCCCAGGTCGCACGCGGCGGCGACGAGCAGCGCGAGCAACACGGCGTTCAGGTTCAGGTCTTCGAAGTTCCGATGCAGCGGGGCGGCCACGGCAGCCAGGGCGAGGGCCACGGTCTTCCAGCGATCGCGCGGCAGTCGGACGATGCTCCAGCCGAGGCATACCAGGCTGCCGAGAGCCCAAGCGCCCTTCGCCACCGCGGCGCTCAGCTGGGCGACGAGTGCGAACGGCACGACGAGCAACACCGCAAAGGGCGGCCACCACACGCCCACCCTGGGTGGGTGCGCGTACAGCTGCCGGCCTTCGATCCACAGTCGCGCGGCGGTGAAGTGCGCTTCGAGGTCGCCACCCCGGCGGATGCCCGTGGAGATGGCGACGGCCCCGTAGAGGATTGCCGCGAGCAATAGCAGTCGCGTTTCTCGCGGCGTCATCCGTGTCATCGGGTCTTCCCCCTCCCCTCCGGCTACCGCAGCGTGACGGTCAGCAGCTCCTCCAGCCGGTGGCGCCACGTGTGCTCCCGCAGCGCTCGCTCTCGCGCGGCGGCGGCGAGTTGGCGCCGCCGGACGTCGTCCGCGAGCAACGCACGGGCGCGATCCACGAGCTCGGCCACGTTGCCGTACAATACGATCTCGCGGTCGGGCGTGAAGTGGCGGGAGATGTCGGCCTTCGCGTCCGAGATCTGCGGCGTGCCCACGGCGGCGAGCTCGAACACCCGCATGTTCGCACCTGTCCCGTAGCGCGCGGGGTTGCCGCGCTCCCCGAACTGCTGATGGACGTTCACCCCGACCCTGGCACCCGCGAGGGCCCTCACGAAGTCCGCGCCGTACAATGGCCCGCGCGGCCAGCCGGGCCCCCACGCGACGAGGCCGACGCCGGCGAGTGCTTGCAGCACGGGCTCGCGCACGTCGTCTCGGGACCCGACAAACACGAGCGGCGCCGCCCAGTGCGCGTCCTGGCGCCCGGGCGGCGGCGCCTGCAAGTACTCGGGGTCGCAGCCAAACGCGAGATAATGGGGCCGGGCACCGGCCGCGCGGTGGCGTGCCAGGCTCGAGCTATCGTGGGTGAAGAAGCAGTCGTACGCGGGGGCCAGCCGCGTTGACAGATCGAGTTGGTGGGGGTCGTCGGGGAACCAGTTGACCCAGCGGCCGCCGAACCGACCGCGCAGCTCGCCCACGTCGGCCGGCGCGAGGCTCGCGCCCTTGAAGGCGAGCACGACGTCCGCGGGCTGGTCTCGCAGTACAGCGGCCAGCCGCGTGGTGAGCGACCGTCGCAGGATGGCGTTCCAGCCGCGCCGCCGCTCCTCGCAGCGGCACACCTCGCATCCCAGCGCGGCGAGCCCCGCCGCGAGGGCCAGCCCGCTCCGGTGATAGCGACGATTGAATGCCGCCACCAGCACGACGCGCAGGCCCGCAAATGGGGCGGGGCGCGCCGTCATACTTCGACGTAGTTCCGATACTCGAACAGGCGCGCGCCGGTCAGCCGCTCGATCCAGTCGGACAGATAGAGTCGGAGGTGCGCCAGCTTGAAGCGTCGCGGCCCCACGACCCTCCCCGTCCCCCCCGCCCGGCGCGCCGCGACCCACGCTTGCGCTACGCGGGGGTGCGAGCCCCCGAACGGACGGAGCAGGGGCGTCCAATACAACGCCTCCAGCTCGGCGTGCGCTTCCAGCTGGTCCGCCCGTTCGTGGAATACTTCCTTCGACGCGACGAACTTCTGGCGCATGGACTGCGGCGGGCGCGCCCAGCCATAGTGAAACATCGGCGCGCCCGTCACGCGCGCCCGCACGCGTCGCTCGCCCGGGCCGACACGAAAGCCCTGAGCGTCCTGAAAGGAGTGGATCTCCTGGCCTAGCCGCACCACGCGCACCTCGCGGCGATACCAGTGCCGGTCTGTGGCAAGTGTGTCGAAGTCACCGTAGAAATGCAGGTAATCCACGAGCAGCCCCTCGACCCGGCGATCGCCTTCCCACTCGCGCAGTGCCTCCCGCACAGCCACAACGCCGGTTTCATGCAACACCTCGTCCGCCTGGATGTAGACGCCCCAGGCGCCGCGGCAGGCGGCCAACGCGCGGTTGGTCTCGAAGGCGAGCGTCCCGCCGCCGCGCGAGAAGTCCCACACCGTGTCGAGCACCCGAATCCGCGAATCGCCGATCCCGACGACCACGTCGCGGGTTTCGTCCTCTGAAGCTCCCACGTTCACGACGACTTCGTCGCACAGGTCGAGGATCGAGCGGATAGCCGGCACTATCGGATAGTCGAGCTTGACCGCGTTCCGGACGATGGTGAAACCGGAGATCACGTCAGGTGCGGAATTGCATGTCGTGCAGCCGGCGATACAGCCCGCCCGCGGCGTACAGCGTCGCGTGGGTTCCCCGCTCCACGATCCGCCCCTCGGCGAGCACCACGATCAGATCGGCGTGTTGCACGGTGGCGAGGCGGTGCGCGATCACGAACGTCGTGCGCCGCGCCATCAGGCGGTCGATGGCTTCCTGCACCAGCCGCTCGGACTCCATGTCGAGCGCGCTGGTCGCCTCGTCCAGGATCAGGATGGGTGGATCGCGCAGCAGCGCGCGCGCGATCGCGATGCGCTGGCGCTCGCCCCCGCTGAGCCGCGTGCCGCGCTCGCCCAGCAGCGTGTTATATCCCTCGGGGAGCTGGGAGACGAAGTCGTGGGCGTTGGCGGCGCGCGCGGCCGCCTGCACCTGCTCCAGCGCGAAGTCGTTCCGTCCGTAGGCGATGTTCGCGAGCACGGTGTCGTTCAGCAGGATGGTCTCCTGCGACACGATGCCCATGAGGCCGCGCAGACTGGTACGGGTGAACCGCGTGATGGGAACGCCGTCCATCAGAATGGCACCGCACTTCGGCTCGTAAAACCGCGGCAGCAGGTCCACCAGCGTCGTCTTGCCGGCGCCGGACGGGCCAACCACGGCCACCACCTGCCCACGCCGCACCTCGAAATCCACGCCCTCGAGCACCGGCGCCTGACCGTTGTACGAGAACGACACCCCCTGGTACTCGATCCGCTGCTCGAACCGCGCGGGCACCTCGCCCGGCCGGTCGCCCTCTTGGGAAGCGAGATCGAGCACTTCGAACACCCGATCCGCCGCCGCGAGGGCCCCGGCCATCGCCGTGGGGTAGTTGGCGACCGACTTCACAGGCGACATCAGCCGCAGCGCCACTGCGATGAACGCAATCAACACTTCGGGCGATAGCGTGTTGGCTTGTCCGAGCGCGAGCCGCGTGCCGACCGCGAAGATCGCGACGACCACCGCGCCCGCGAACACCTCGCTCACCGGACTCGTCAGCAGCGCGTAGCGCTGCGCCCGCAGGACCCCCTTGCGGTAGCGGTTGGCGAGCTGGCGGAAGCGATCGGCCTCGAAGGCTTCCGCCACGTACGCCCGGACCAGCTTGATCGATCCGACCAGCTCGCTCACCAAGCTCGTGAGCTCGCCGCGTTGGTCGGCCTGCTCGCGCGAGCGCCAGCGCACCCGCCCCACGAGCGGGCGCACGATGAACACCAGCACCGGCGCGCACACCAGGGCCACCAGCGTCAGGCGCCAGGACAGGCCTACCAGGATCGCCACATACACGACGATGAGGCTGACGTTCTGCACCAGGGATGCGAGCGCGGCGGTGACCACCGTCTTCACCCCGTCCGTGTCGTTGATGACCCGCGACAGTAGCTGACCACCACGGGTCCGCTGGAAGAAGTCGAGTGGCAGCGTCTGCAGGTGTCCGAACAACCGCACGCGCAGGTCCCGCACGACGTTTTCCTGGATCGCGACGCTCCACAGCGCCGCCAGGTACGCGAGGACGTTTTTCACGACCATCGCACCGACCAGCACCAGGACGACGTTCCGCAACGCCGCACCGGGCGACCCGGCCGCGAGCAAGGGCCCGACGACGACGGCGAGCACCCGTTCGACGGCCGACCCGCCGGCCACGGGCAGGGGGTCGTGCCCGAACACGGTCCGCAGGAAGGGGATCAGCAGCACGAACGTGGCGCCGTCCATCACGGAGGCCACGAACGTGGCCACGAGATTGGCGGAGAAGAGGAATGCGTAGGGACGGAGCAGCAGGAAGAGCCGGCCGCTACGACCCATTCAGCGCGCCCCCCCCTTCCCCGCCGGGGTGCCGCCCGCGCGCCGGGGCGTGAGCAGGGCGACGGGGAGAATCACTTCTTCCGGCGTGACGCCGCCGTGCAGGAACGAGCCGCGATAGCGGGCCTGGTACTCGCGCAGCTTCGTCGGATAGACGAAGAAGCGGTCCGTGGTCGCGAGCAACAGCCGGACGCCGAGCCCCATGCCCGGGAGGCCAAAGCCCTTCAGGTCCTCGACCAGAATCGCGGCCTCGGGGTCCTCGCTCTTGAGATCTTCGCCGAACTTGTAGCGCAGGTTCGCGGTCGCGTCGCGCTTGGCGTAAACCGTCGCCGGGGTCTCGCAGTGAATGGAGCCGTGGTCGGTGGTGAGCAACACCGTCACGCCCCGCCGCTCGGCCTCCTGGAGCGCGGCGAGCACCGGCGAGCGCTCGAACCACGTGCGGGTGAGGCTGCGTAGCGCTGCCTCGTCCCGCGCTACCTCGTACAGGATGGCGCTCTCCGACCGGCCGTGCGTGAGCTGATCCACAAAGTTGAACACCAGCGCGGTGACGCCGTCCTGCGCGAGGTGGGCGGGAAGCCGCCGGACCAGGTCGCCCTCACCCGAACTGAACACTTTCTCGTAGCGCACGGGGACGGGCCGGCCGACCAGCTCCTGTAGCTGCTCCGTCAGGAGCTCACCCTCGTGGGCGTTGAGGCTCTCCTCGTCCGATGGCTGACCCCACCAGTCGGGGTGACGCGCGGCGATCTCCATGGGGAACAGCCCCGAAAAGATCGCGTTGCGCGCGAACGGCGTCGCCGTTGGCAGGATGCTGTAATAGTGCGATTCCTCCACGTCGAACAGCGGCGTGATGAGGTCCCGCAGCACCTCCCACTGGTCGAGCCGCAGGCAGTCGATGACCACGAACAACACTCGTCCCGTGGAGCGCAGCACCGGGACGAGAAACTCGGCGCCTACATCCACGGAGAGCGGCGGCCGGTCGCCCTCGGGAGCGGCGAGCCAGCGCGGGTACTGCCGGGCGACGTACTCGGCGAAGTCTTTGCGCAGCGAGCGCTGCAGACTACGGAGCGCATCGGAGAGGCCGGGCTCGTTGGCGGCGCCCAGGCGGACCTCCCAGCGCGCCAGCTCCGCGACCAGCTCGATCCACTCGCGCCAGGCGAGGGTCGCGCCCCGCCGCCCCTCGAGCTCGCGGAACCGGGTGACGAAATCACGCGCCAGGCGCTGCTGGCGGATGCGGTCGCCCTCGAGCAGGCGCGTGATCACCGAGAGGATCTGGCGCGGCTGGACCGGCTTCACGAGGTAGTCGTCCACCTCGATCCCGATCGCCTCGCGCAGCGTGCCCTCTTCCTCGCTCTGGGTGACCATCACGACCGGCATGGCGGGGTCAAGCGCGCGGATCTCGCCGATCAGCTCGAGCCCGCGTCGCCCGGGCATTTGCTCGTCCAGCAGCACGATGCTGTAGGGCTGGCGCCGCAGCAGCGCGAGCGCGTCGTCGCCGTGGGCGGCGGCGGCCACCGTGAACCCCTGGCCCTCGAGGAAGCGCCGGTGCGCGGCGAGGCCCTCGATTTCGTCATCTACCCAGAGGATGGTCTTGGGCCGCACCATAGGCCAAAGCTAATGGCGACTGGCGAAGCCGGGCAACGCAGGACTTATTTTGCGGCGTGCTGTGTGTCCTCCTGGTCCGATTCAGCTCCATCGGCGACATCCTGCTGACCACGCCGCTCGTGCGCGCGCTCGCCCGCCGTCACCCGGAGGCGAAGCTCGTGTACGTGACCAAGCGCGCCATGGCGCCGCTCGTGGCCGACAACCCCCACCTCTCCGACGTCGTGGCGCTCGAGCCGGACGAGCCGATCCGCCACCTCGCCCGTCGGTTGCGTGCCTTCGCCCCGACGCACGGTCTCGATCTCCACGGCAGCATCCGGAGTGCGGGCCTGCGATTGCTGGTGCGCTGCCGCTGGTCGGGGTACGGCAAGCGCAAAGTGGCCCGATCACTGCTCATCGCCACCAAGCTGGACGTCTACCGCCGGCGCGCGCCCGGGCCGGTCGCCGAGCGCTACTTCGAGGCGGCGCGCCGACTCGACACGCGGCCCGACGGCGGGCCGCCCGAGTTCTGCCTCGGGTCCGGCGCCAAGGACCGCGTCGCACAATGGCTGGCGGAGCGCGGACTCGCGGGGGAGCGGCTCGTGGCCCTCGCGCCGGGCGCCGCCCACGCCACCAAACGCTGGCCCGTGGCTCACTGGAGCGCGCTCGCCGAGCGGCTGGCAGCGGCCGGGTACCGGCCCGTCGTCGTGGGAGGGCCCGAGGATCGCGGCCTCGCGCAGCAGCTCGTGGGCGAGGGAGCGGGAGGGGGAAACCCGGTCGCGAGCGCGGCGGGCGAGTTTTCGCTCCAAGAGACGGGCGCGCTGCTCGCGCGGGCGCGGGTCGTTGTATCGGGCGATACGGGTGTCATGCACATGGCCACCGGCGTCGGTACGCCCGTGGTCGCGCTGTTCGGACCGACCGTCGAGCGGTTCGGCTTCTTTCCCTACGGCGCGCCGGCTGCCGTCCTGGAGCGGGAGCTCGACTGTCGGCCCTGCTCCGCGACGGGGACCGCCTCCTGCCCGCTCGGCCACCATCGCTGCCTCGCCGATATCACGCCCGAGGAGGTGGCGGCAACGGTGGAGCGCCTCGTCGCGTGAACCGCGCCACGCCCGCAGAAGAGCGCTTGATCGGGTTGGTCGCTGATGCGGTGCGGGGACCCAAGCGCGAGGGTCTGTTCGCGCTGTGGCTCATCGTGCGCTCAGCGGAAGCGCTGCTGCCGCCGCAGCCCGTGTCGGGCAAGAACCACCGGCGGCGGTTGCAGGCGCTCGAGGCCCGGCTCGCGAGCCTCGCCCTCCCCGGTCCCCTGAAGCGCGCTCTGGCCGCCGCGCGTGACCACCTCGAGCCGGCCACCCCCGCCGCCGCCGCGCTGGTGCTGTCCCAGCTGGTAGCGCCGGCCCGCGAGGTCCTGGGTCCCGAGGCGGGAGACGCCGTCACCGTTGCAGCCCGGGCGGCCCGCATACATCTATAGTAGGCTAGACGCACAGACGCGTAGACGCACAGGGGGCGATCATGACCACCCGCCGCTTTCCCAAGCGTCCGTCGCTCGAGTCCATGGTCGACCGCGTGGACCAGCAGCGCCCGGGCGAGGTCCCGGGGGACACGGTGCCCACCGGGTTCCCCTCGATCGACCGCATCCTGGGTGGGGGCCTGCGACGCCGCGACCTGGTGGTCCTGGGCGGCGACATCGGGGCTGGCAAGTCCGCGCTCGCGCTGGGGCTGGCGCTGCGCACGGCGCAGCAGGGGACGGGCGTAGCGCTCTTTTCCGGCGAGATGGACGAGGAGCGCCTGATGGAACGCGCCCTCGCGATCGAAGGCCGCGCGACGGTGGACGAGCTGCGCGGCGCCAAGCTCAACGATCAGACGCGCGCCGGCATTGGGGGCGCGGCCGTGCGGCTGCGCGATCTCCCGCTCAGCATGTTGCCGCTCGCGGCCGCGGACTTCGAGACGGCGGCGGAACGGCTCGATCCGCTGCGACAGCTCGGCCTCGTCGTGGTCGACTACCTGCAGCTCGTCCCATCGCCGCGGGGCGTGGCGCGCTCGACGCAGGACGAAGACCTGGCTCTGGTGTTGCAGCGCCTCAAGGCGCTGGCGCTCGAGCGCCGGGTGGCCCTCGTCGTGGTGGCGCAGCTGCCGCGGTTCGACGCCAAGCGCCCGAACGCGCGGCCCGCGCTCGACGACTTCGGGCACCTCGGCGCCATCAAGCAGCACGCCGACGTGGTGCTCGGGATCTACCGGGAAGAGATGTACAACCCGGGACACGGAGTGGACGGGGCAACCGAGCTGATCGTTCTCAAGAACCGCAACGGACCGACGGGGTTCGTGGATCTGTATTTCTATCGGCGCTGGATGCGGTTCGAGGACATGCTCGACCCTGACCGGTGAAAGCGATAGGTTAGAGCCATGGCTGGCCACAGTAAATGGAAGCAGATCAAGCGGAAGAAGGCCGTGACCGACGCCCGGCGCGGCGCGCTGTTCACCAAGCTGATCCGTGAAATCACTATCGCCGCCAAGCAAGGCGGCGGCGATCCCGACGGCAATGCCCGGTTGCGCACCGCCATCGACGCCGCCAAGACCGAGAATATGCCGCTCGACAACATCGAGCGTGCCGTGAAGAAGGGAACGGGCGAGCTCGAAGGCGTGACGTACGAAGAAGTCACCTACGAGGCGTATGGCCCGGGTGGCGCGGCCCTCCTCATCGAAGCGACCACCGACAACCCCAACCGTACCGTTGCCGAGATTCGCCACGTCTTCCAGCGTCACGGCGGCAACCTCGGCGCCACGAACTCCGTGGCGTGGATGTTCGACCGCAAGGCCCAGATCACCGTGGACGCAACGCGGGCCGACGAGGACGCCGTCATGGAGGCGGCGCTCGATGCCGGAGCGGAGGACATGGTGCGCGACGGGGACGTCTTTCTGATCACCGGACCCGCGGGCCAGCTGCATCAGATCGGCGAACGGCTCAAGGTCAAGAAAATCGCGGTTCAGACGGGCGAGCTCGCCCGGGTCCCCAAGAACACGGTGAAGGTGAACGGGAAAGACGCGAAGCACCTGCTCGCGCTGATTGAGGCACTGGAAGAAATGGACGACGTCGCGAAGGTCTCCTCGAACTTTGACATCGACGCCGAGGCCCTAGCGGCGGCGACGGCATAGCGTGAGGGTGCTGGGTGTCGACCCCGGGACATCGGTCACCGGCTACGGCGTGATCGAAACCGGGAACGGCGCCGGCATGGGGCGACTGGTCGAGTGCGGCGTGATCCGGCTGGCCGGACGGAGCCCCTTGCCCCGCCGCCTGCACGCGCTCCACGAGCACATTACCGAGCTGATCGCGCGCCATCACCCCGGCATTCTCGCCCTGGAAAACGCCTTCTACCATAAGAACGTGCACACCACGCTGGTGCTCGGGCACGCGCGCGGGGTGGTCCTCCTCGCCGCCGAGCAGGCGGGGCTGGCGATCGCCGAGTACGCGCCGGCGACCATCAAGAAGACGGTGGTGGGCGCCGGCGGCGCCCCGAAAGTGCAGGTGGGCAGGGTGGTCGCCCGGCTGCTGCGCCTCAAGGACGCGCCCAAACCCGCGGATGCGGCGGACGGCGTGGCCGTGGCGCTCACTCACATCCTGCGGTCGTGATCGCCCAGGTCTCGGGCCGGCTGGCCGCGAAGCAGGCCGATCGCGTGATGATCGAGACCCCGGGCGGCGTGGGCTACGAAATCGTCGTCCCGCTGGGGGTAATGGAGCGGCTGCCCGCGGTGGGCGAGACGGTGAGCCTCGCGACCGAGCTGGTGGTGCGGGAGGACGGCTGGTCGCTGTACGGCTTTCACGATGAGACGGGGCGGCGCTTCTTCCAGCGGTTGATCGGCGTGAGCGGCGTGGGGCCGAAAATCGCCATCGCCCTGATGTCGGCGCTCGGGGTCGAGCGCGGGGCCCGGGCAGTGAAAGAGCGGAATATCGCGCTGCTCGCGTCGGTGTCGGGGATAGGGAAGAAGACGGCGGAGCGGCTCGCGCTTGAACTGGCCGACAAGCTCGGCGAGTTTGAGGAGGTCGCGGCGGCGGGCGTCAGCCCCGGCGGGGGAGCCGCCGAAGCGGCGCTGCACGCGCTCGAGCGGCTCGGGTACGCGACGGTCGAAGCCGACCGGGCCCTGCGCCAGGCGCTGGCGGCCAACGGCGGCGGTGACGCGGAGACCTTGGTGCGTAACGCCCTGCAACTTCTCACCCACGGATGACGATGCCTGCGACAGCGGAATGGATCTGCACGCGATGCGGATCGACCAACCGTACCCTGGTGCCCGACGGCGCGACCCGGGCCACCGACGAATGCGTCACCTGCCATACCCGCCACGCGCTCGAGCGGGACGCGCGGCCGGTGCGGTGGCGGGCGCGACCCCTCGGGACGAGAGCGGCATGAGCGATCGCGCGCGCGCGCAAGTGACCACCCCCGAGGCCCTCCCCGATGAGCGGCTGACCGATGCCGCGCTCCGCCCTTCGCGGCTGGACGAATTCGTCGGCCAGGCGAAGGTGAAGGAGTCGCTGCAGATCGCGATCGATGCGGCCAAGCAGCGGCGCGAGCCGCTGGACCACACGCTGTTCTTCGGGCCGCCTGGACTGGGCAAGACGACCCTCGCCCTCCTCATGGCGAAGGAGCTTGGCGTCAACATCCGCACCACGTCGGGCCCTGTGCTCGAGCGCCCCGGCGATCTGGTCGGCATGCTCACGTCACTCGGCGCGGGTGACATCCTGTTCATCGACGAGGTGCACCGCCTGCGGCCCGTGCTCGAAGAGTTCCTCTATCCGGCGATGGAGGACTACCGCGTGGACGTCCGCATCGCCGACGGGGTGCACGCGCAGACCATCCCCATGGCCCTGGAGCGGTTCACGCTGATCGGCGCCACCACGAGGTTCGGCCTCTTGACGCCGCCGATGCGCGCGCGGTTCGGCCTGGTCGAGCGGCTCTCGTACTATCCGCCCGACGACCTGGCCCAGATCATCAGCCGCTCGGCCGGTATCCTCGACGTCCCGACCGATGCCGCGGGCATAGCCGAGATCGCCCGCCGCAGTCGCGGCACGCCGCGTGTCGCAAACCGGCTCTTGAAGCGGGTGCGCGACTACGCGCAGGTAAGGGCCGGGGGCAAGATTACCGCGCCGGTCGCGGCCGAGGCGCTCAAACGGCTCGACGTGGACGAGTTCGGCCTCGACGACATGGACGGCCGGATCCTGAAGACCATCATCGAGCAGTTCGAGGGCGGGCCGGTAGGCCTCACGACCATCGCCGCCGCCGTGGGCGAGGACCCCGGCACGCTCGAGGAGGTGTACGAGCCCTTCCTGATGCAGCAAGGCTTTCTCGCGCGCACGCCTCGCGGCCGCTGTGCCACAGGATCCGCGTACCGGCATTTCGGATTTACTCCTCCCCGAACCGCGGACCAGCCCACGATGTTTGACGGCTAGTGCGGAATACGGAGTGCGGAATGCGGAATCGACGCCCGCCCTTCCATTCCGCACTTCGCATTCCACATTCCGCACTATCATGCACCGCGTCTCAGATTTCGATTACCGTCTCCCTCCCGAGCTCATCGCCCAGGAACCGCTTGCTGACCGCGCCTCGAGCCGGCTGCTGGTGCTGGACCGGGCGAGCGGAAGCATGCGACACGCGGGTTTCACGGACTTCGTGGACCTGGTAGCGCCGCTTGACGTGCTCGTCCTTAACGTGTCGCGCGTCATCCCCGCGAGACTGTACGGGAAACGGGAGAGCGGCAACGCCGCGGAGCTGCTGCTGGTCCGCGCGCTGCCCGACGGCACCTGGCTCGCCATGGGGCATCCCGGAGGAAAGCTCAAGCCGGGCCGCACGGTTCGCTTCGGCGACGACAGCGCCGCCGAGATCGTCGCAGTGCTGGGCGGAGGGCTCCGGCGGGTGACGTTCGTGGGCCAGCTCGATGCCAGCGCCACGCTCGCCAAGTACGGCGCGGTGCCGCTCCCGCCCTACATTCAACGGCCCCCGCGACCCGAGGACCGCGAGCGTTACCAGACGGTGTACGCCGAGCACGACGGCAGCGTCGCGGCGCCGACCGCGGGTCTGCACTTTACGCCGACCCTGCTGGAGCGCATCAAACAGCGGGGCACGGCGCTCGCGACGCTCGACCTGCAAATCGGCCCCGGGA
>Ga0099827_10000390_pt1 | contig 19387 bp, 17 predicted proteins | sample CZO8metaG_FD_79339 | JGI IMG/M metagenome (GOLD analysis project Ga0099827, IMG submission 79339) | Vadose zone soil microbial communities from the Eel River Critical Zone Observatory, Northern California, USA - CZOApr15con1.8 metaG | ecosystem: Environmental > Terrestrial > Soil > Vadose zone ...
GCCGCGCTCGACCGCGTCCAGGAGGTCGGAAAAGTGCCGGGACGCCTCGGTAGCAGTCATGGTCCTCATGGGAACATGATATCTGAAAATCAGATACACCGTAAACTAGGCGGACGGCCGAGGGAGCGCTGCGCTGCGGCGGTCAGGACTTGATCATTAGCGACTGATTACTGGCGGTCAATCTCGGCGGACAAGTCCGGTATAACCGGCAACAACCAGGGTGGCTAGCGACCAGCCCAGGACGGTGCCAATCCAGGTAAGGAACACAGGCAGGTGTCCCCCCTGCGGCATTGGCGTTGGGACTCCAGTAGTCGGCCTGGTGGACGTCGATTATTGGGATGACCGTATCAACGGCGTAGCTGGCTGGGTCGAAACACGGATAGTACGAAGTGCATTGCGTAGTTGAAGGTGCGGGGTGCAAGGTCGCGTGTGCCTGTGTCGGGATCATCAGGTGGGCGTGCTGGGCGATCAAGAACATCACGAACGCGCGATGTACTGGATGCTCGCCGCTGACTCTCTCGTCGTCAGCAAGAGCCAGGAAGGAAGAGTTGCTCGGTGATCACGATCTTGTTGCCCGCGTTGGCGAAGAGGTACTGGAACGCTTCGCACAGGCTGGCGATGTCGAGCCAGTCCGTGTCAGTCATGCGGCGATCGTGACAGCGCGACCACCGTCCTGCAATGACCTGTTCCGAAGCCGCGCGGATTCGACCAGCAGGCCAACCCCGACGATGATCTCGGTGGCCAGCACCGTGTAGGCGGCTCCCCGCTCGAGGACGCCGATGCCGTGCGGCAGAACCGCGCTGTCGATCAGCGCGAGCACCTGAACGACGAGAAAGAACGCAAGCCCAACCGCGCCGAGGGTCATGAAGACTCGGGCCAGCCAACTCAGCACGCCGAGGCGTGCAGCCAGCAGTCCGGTCAGGAAGATGCCGATGTTGCCGCCGCCCATGGCCAGGCGCGGCCGGGAGTGACCAAGGCACGTGGTCATGACCAACAATTCCTCTCTGCCTGCAGTCGACATCAGTCCCAGTCGGTCGGCTGGGCGAGTCGGTCGGCCTGGATTGCGGCTTCGAATGGGCTGAGGCTCGCGGCGATGTCCTCGTGCCGGTGGGCGGAGACCCAGGAGCGGAGCAGGATGCGCGCTGCGGTTGGAGGAGGTGAACGCCGATCATCTGGGAACGGCGGCTACCGCCCGGTCGGGCCTTCCTGCCAAATGCCGATGGCGTTGCCTGCGGGGTCGCGGACCACGGCAATGGTCAGGCTGCCTTCGGGTCATGGCTAGCCGCACCCGAGTTAGGCCAGGCTAGTGCGCACCTGGCTGCCGCGCTCTGCCGCTGGCCGCCGGTTTTCTGCCGTAGCGGGCGATTCTGGCCGGGACGGCGATGCGCGCCGGCGGGCACTTCCCGTCCGTTGGGCCGCACTTCCCACCGGTTGCGCTGACTTCCCACCGATTGCGCCGTCCTCAATCGGGCCAATCCGGGCAGAACTACCTCCCTAACCAGTGGGAAGTCAGCGCTACGGGTGGGAAGTCAGCGCTACGGGTGGGAAGCCTTCTCGTCGGTGCTGGATGGTCGCGCTGCGTGAAAATGCCGCGCCCGGCGGCAGTAAGCGGAGGCGCGGCGGTGGTGTGTCGGGTCAGGGCTGTTAGTGTGCGGCGGCCCGGTCGGCGTCGGGTGAGCTCCCAGGCCAGCACCCTGGAACCGCCACCAGGACGACAATGTGACCTAAGCCGGGTCCGGGACATGCTGACGATCGCGCCCGCGTCGGGCAGTTGGGCCACGTTGTGCTTCGGCCTCGGCGCGGCGGATGCGCGCTGCAGTGGGAGGAGGTGGGCGCCGATCATCGGGCGAACGGCGGCTACCGCCCGGTCGGGCCTTCCTGCCAGATGCCGATGGCGTTGCCTGCGGGGTCGCGGATCACGGCAATGGTCAGGCTGCCTTCGGGATAGGGCTGCGTGACGATCTCAGCGCCTTGCTCGGCTGCCTTGCGGAGCACGTCGTTGAGTTGGGTGACGTAGATGTAGGGCCGGATTCCGGCTTCCCCGGTGGCGGTCAGGTCGGTGCGCCAGTGCCCGATGACGTGTCCGGTGCCGTCGCTGAAGCTCAGCCGGTCGGCGCTGCCGCGTATCTCCCAGCCAAAGACCTGGCGGTAGAACTCCGCGGACTGAGCCGCGTCACGCGCGGGCAGCCCTAGATAGGAAATGCCGCCGGGCCGAGCCACCGTGGCCTCGACGCCCGGGCCGGCCGGTGCACTGTGATCGGTCATCGCCCGTCGCCTCCTCATTTGGTTATGGCAGTACCATAGCTGATTATGGGCGCCACCGGCACGGCCAGCACTGACACGGCCGCCACCCGCACGGCCGCCACCCGCACGGCCGCCACCGGCGGGGGCGGAACGGCGGTACGCGGCTACCGCTCACCGCGCCGCGAGCTGCAAGCGCGCCAGACCCGGTCCCGAATCATCGCAGCGGCCGCCGGGCGGTTTCTGACGCGCGGCTACGCCGGCACCACGATGCGTGCGGTGGCCGTCGACGCTGGCGTTGCCCTGCCTACTGTCGAGCTCGCCTTCCGCACCAAGGCGGGGCTGCTGAAGGCAGCGATCGACGTGGCGATCGCGGGCGATGATGAGCAAGTGGCGATGCTGGACCGCCAGTGGGCGGCCCGCGCCGCCTCTACACCAGACCCGGCGGGTTTCATCGCGGCATTCGCGCGAACGCTGGTCAACTCAGCCGAGCGTGCCGCCGGGCTGGCGGCAGCCGCCCTGGAGGGAGCCCGCGCCGATGAGGACATCGCCGCAGTCGCCGCTCAGCTCATGTCCCAGCGGGAAGTTATGGCGGCGTGGCTGGTGGACGGCATCATGCACCGGTCCGCCCTCCGCGAAGGAACCGGCCGTAGCGAGGCCGTGGACGCGGTGTGGATGCTGATGGACCCGGTAATCTTCTGCCGCCTCACGGGCGACCGGCACTGGACGACCGCACGCTTCGAGCGCTGGTTCGCCGATAGCGTCGCGCGCCTTCTGCTCCCGGCTAGCCCGGTCTAGCTGGCAACCGCCTGTGAATCAGCAGCCGTCGTAGTTTGTCCAGTTCGAGGCGCCGCCCGCGGCGATGGCGTTGTCGAAGATCTTGTCCTGGTAGGCCGCGTCAGCGACGCCGTATTCGCTGGCCGCGCCGCCGTAGCGCTCCCAGGTGCCCAGCACGAACTGGTAGGCGCCGCCGCCGTTGCCCGGTCCCCAGGCGTAGCTGCCGCCCTCTTCCGCGTTGCGGATGCAGATTCCGAGCGCTGAATGGGCGGCGTCGGTGCCGCCGCTCGGTGGGTCCGGCGTCGGGCTCGGACTAGAAGTCGGGCCAGAACTCGGGCTCGGCGACGGAGAAGACGAGGACCGCGCCGCCCGGGCGCGCCGCCGAGCAGCGGCGAGCGCAGCTAGGTGCTTGCGGTGAGCGGCTCTCCTGGCGCGCTGGACCGCCCGCGTCTCCGCCATCGCGACGGCACGGTGCATCGTGGAACTCATCCGGTACATGCTGACGATCGCGCCCGCGTCGGGCAGTCGGGCCACGTTGTGCTTTGGCCTCGGCGCGGCGGCTCCGCTCTGGATGAGAGCGAAGGCGACGGCAGAACCGGCGATCGTCACGGCGGCCGCGGCCATAGCGCCGAGCTTGGCGGCAGTCCCGCGCCTCGCGGCGGGCTTGCTGCGCTTCGCATGACGGGGTGCGGCGTGCACACACGCTCCTTCGCCAGACGCCCTGCGTTTCACCAGGTGACCGGGGTACCAGCTGGCATCCAGGGTCTCCCTGATGAACACCTGTCCCGGTGGACGTTACTGGGAGAATGACGGCACGTGCCGGAGAACCGGGAAATCTGGGGGTGAACGGGTCGATGTTGACACTGTTTGCCTCAGCACGCCGTCTCAGCCGGTACTCTTCTTCGAGTAGCCCAACCCAGATGGTGTTCCCTGCCGGTTCGACTCGGGCCGGGGCCTCGGGTAGTTAAGGGCCCAAATACCTGATTGCCCGCAGCGGCACTCGGGCTAGCTTCACATCATCCATTTATTGCCAGGTTTGCTAATGACGCGACCGGGCAGTTAGGCCGTTCTAGGAATCTGGAGTGGGCCGATGGCTAAGAATCCTGAACAACAAGCTGTCGTCGAAGCCTCGCCGTGCATGTCAGAGAAGTGCTGCAGCGGCGGGCTATGCAGCTGTCTCGCCGGGTGCGATTGCAACTGCTCCAATTGCGTGTGCTGAACTCGGTCTCCCGCTAGGCGAATACCGCGGCTCACCTGGGTAGTGGGCTAGGCGGCGCGGCCGGGGCGTGAGCCCAGGACGGGCCAAGGAGATCGCTGCCCGCACGGTCAATAAAGAGCGGGCCAGGTCCGGAGAGTCAAAGACGGCCAGTCGCAGCTCGACCAACGACATCTCGTCAAGCCGTCGCGGCGGCTTGCGCTCGCACAAGGGAGCCGGCGGCCCGACCAAGGCCCAGCTCTACAACGAGGCCAGGCAGCGCGGGATCAAGGGCCGGTCCAAGATGAGCAAGGCCCAGCTCGCGAAGGCACTCGGCCGGTAGCTCGCGCAGGACCCCGTGGCCCGGCGGATGTTCAGATCGCGGCTGGCCGGGTAGCCGCTGCGCCATGAAGCTGTCGGAAATAGCAGAACTGGTCCACCTCGGGCAGCCCGATGCGCCGTATGGCGTCCGGGCGCTTGCTCGGTGCTATGACATCGATGACCTTGCCCGGCTCGCCCGCAAGCGGCTTCCGATCGGAGCCGCCGACTACCTAGACGGCGGCGGCGAGGACGAGTGGACGATGCGCCGCAACCGGGCGGCCTTCGACGAAGTCGAGCTGCTGCCGAGAGTGCTACGCGATGTCAGCGACGTCCATACCGCGGTGACGGTGCTGGGTACGCCGATGCCCCTGCCGATGATCTTGTCACCGGTCGGGGCGCCGCGGATGTTTCACTACGAGGGCGAGCTGGCGGTCGCCCGAGCCGCCAGCAAAGCCGGACTGACTTACGGCGTGTCCACGCTGGCGACGCAGCCGCTTGAAGCGATAGCCGAAGCCGCCGATGGCAGTCCGTTGTGGTTCCAGCTGTACTTGTGGGGGGATCGCAGTGTCGCCAGAGAACTGGTCGCCCGGGCCAAGGCGGCCGGCTACAGCGCGCTGCTGCTGAGCGCGGACACGACCGTGCGGTCCGAGCACGACCGCGAGCTGCATCGCGGGATCGAGCTGCCGACGCCGGAGCTGAACGTGCGCACGGTACTAGATGGAGCCCGCCATCCACGCTGGTCCTGGCACTTCCTGACCTCGCCTGCGCCTGCCTTCCCCAACCTGTCGATGCACGGGCCGACATCCAGGGACCAGATGAAGCAGATGTTCGACGGAACGGTCAGCTGGCGGGACCTGGAGTGGATCCGGCAGGAGTGGGACGGCCCGATCGCGTTGAAGGGCGTGCTACGCGCCGAGGAGGCCGTCCGGGCCGCGGATCACGGAGTCGACGCCGTCATCGTCTCCAACCACGGCGGCCGGCAGATGGATCACGTGCCGGCCTCGCTTGAGGTTCTGCCCGAAATAGTCGATGCCGTGGGCGACCGGGTGGAGGTGCTGTTCGACTCCGGGATCCGGCGCGGCGCCAACGTCGTGGCCGCGCTGGCTCTGGGCGCCCGCGCCGTTCTGGTCGGGCGAGCGCATTTGTACGGGCTCGCGGCGGCGGGCGAGGCCGGCGTCCGGCACGCCATCGACATTCTGACGAAGGAAGTGCGGATGTCGATGGCGCTCTGCGGTGCCTCGACCGTGGCGGAGCTGGACCGCAGCTTGATCCGCCAGAGCAGCCCGCCCCGGCTGGCGCAGGCCGCTAGCTAGGGTTCGCCTTCAGCCACTTGCGGTACTTGCGGCGACTGGCCTTAGACCACGCGTGCTGACCGCGCGCGATCGCACGCACGCTCGCGTCCGCGTCGCGCTGGAAAATCAAGCCGAAGGAGAAAGCATTCTCGGAGTTTTGGGCCGCAGCTATAGCCAGCTCTCGTTCGGCCTGTCTCGCGATGACCGTGTCCTGGTGATCGCCGAGCGCGGACTGGACCCGCTTGAGCTGACTGGCAAGTCGCCTCGCGGGCTTGCCCAAGGCCGGAGCGAGTGCCTCGGCGGCGAACCTGGTGCGCTTGGCGGCTCTCCTGGCTGAATGCAGGGCGGCGTCTTGCCTGGGTCCCGCTGGCGTTCGCTCGGCCCGGTTCATGCGCCGAGCCGTGCGGCGGTAAGACCGGCGAACGGCAGCTGAGAGCACGGCCTTAGCCGGCTTCGCGGCGGCGGGGGTCAGCGCGGGTTCTTCGATGAGCGCGTCCAGCTTGTCGAGCAGCGAGAAATACCGCTTGGACCGCAGGGCCTTGCTGAGCTTGGCCTTGGCGTCGGCCGACATCCGGGCAAAGTGGCCCTGGATTCGCGCCTGGACCGGCCCCAGCACAAGCTCAGCGGGCAAAGCGCCGGCTTCTGCGCGCAGATGTCCTTGCAGGACCTCGGCGTCCCTGGACCCGCCGAGCTGGGTGCCCAGCCATTTCAGCTCGGCGGCGACCTGGTCAATGGCCTGGCCGTCAGGGTGCTGCCAGATGAGGGCGCCAAAGGTCCGCAGGGTGCTGCGGATCCTGCGCACGGCGATGCGCATCTGATGGACCGCGTCTGGCTGGTCGCCGCGGACGGCCGGGTCGAGCGCCTTCATCGTCGCGACCTGCTCGGCCAGGTAGGCGGTGATCACCTGGCCGGCACTGGAGGACGCGGCGAGTGCCTGCCGGGCCGCCTCGGTCGCCGGGCGGTCCTGCGGCCCGAGGCCCATCGCCCGGGCAAACTTAGCTGACTGATCGGAGCGCTGCAGGCCGCCGTGGCGCAGGAACTTGTCGGCCGCCTGGAGCAGGGCGCCGTCCCCGCCGGTCAGCTCAAGTTCCACCTCCCGCCAGCCCTTTGGTGACGGATCGCCGTTCTCGCGGTGGGCGTGCACGTCGTCGATCGCGAGTTCGGCCAGCTGGTCGCCCGATTCACCGAGCAGCAGCATCCGCTGTCGCTGCGTCTTTATTACCGCCGTCGGCCGCACCCGCTTGCCGCGCGTGTGGACCAAGATCAGCTCCATCAGCTCGTCCGGCACCTTGAGATCGCCGCCGCGGTCGCCGCCGCGCCCGTCACCGTCGCGCAGTGGCGAGTGGAACTCGCGCCTGGTGTGCAAGCCCGCCGGCGTCTTCAGATGCCAGCCCTCGTCGTGGCCTCCGACCCGGCGCCGCAGCGTCACGCCCGCGTGAATCAGCCGCAGATCGTCGGTGTCGAAGTACTGGGCTTCCAGGTCCTCCTCGGCGGCAGGACGGACGCTTGCGATCGAACTGAGTTCATCCAGCTTCGGCAGCGCGACTCCGGTTGGCATCTCGTACTTGATCTCGGTCTCATTCGTGCTCGTCGCCATGATGGATGGCTACCCCAGCTTTGGCTGGCCTACCTTTGCCTGCTTCTCGAAGACTGCGACGATCTCCTCGACCGGCAGCGTCCAGCCGGTCCGTATTGAGCACGCGTGGCTAAGCCGCCAGCCGGCTGAGTAGCAAAGCGGCTTCGGCCCGGACCTGGCCGCGCATGTTGGGCAGCGCCAGGCGCCGGTACAGGTCAGCGAACGCGAACGCGCGTTCGTCGCGGGCAACGGCGGGCCAGGAGTCATCGGGCAGCAAGAACGTCTGACCGAGCGCCGAGGTGAGAGTCTCGCAGCCAGCCGCATCACTCGCCAGCCTGAGCAGCCGGGCCATGGCCGAACGTGCTTGCTGGTCGTCAGAGCCATCCCTTGAACTGGTCAGGGCGCTGGCGAGTGCCCGCTCGGTAGCTGTTGCCGCCGCATCGTCCGCAGTACTGCCCGCGATCATAAGCGCCAGCACGGCGAGCCTGGCCGGCCCCTCGGCCCGGGCATTGCCGGCTGCGTTCCGGCCGCTTGCCACCGCGGCGGCAAGATCTCCTGCGGTTGACTCGAGGAGGTCGGCCGGATCGGCATAGACCGCGACCGCTCCGGCATCCAGCAGGTCAGTAGCAGAGATCCCGCCGCTGCGGACGCCTATGCACCGGACCCCGGCTCGCTGGCAGGCTCGCACGTCCCAGACGGAGTCCCCCACGAATACAGCCTGACCAGGCCCGACACCGATCCGGTCGAGGGCCACCTGCACCAGGTCCGGTGCGGGCTTTGTGGCTGCCGCATCGGGTCCCGACACCACCTCGTCAATGACATCGTCGGCCTTCAGCGCGTCGCGGAGCCTGGCCAGTTCCGCTGGCTCGGCCGAACTCGCTAGTACTACGCGCAGTCCAGCGGACTTGCAGGCCCGCAGCAAGTCTGCGGCCCTGGCGAACGGCCTGAGCCGGCTGCGGTAGGTCGCGTACAGCGCGCTGTGAGCCGCGCGGACAACATCGTCGGCCCCGCGATCTCGGCTGGCTGGGAGCAGCGCATCGAGCAATTGCCCCGAGCCCATGCCCATGACGCTGTGTATCTCGGCCATCGGCACGTCCCGGCCAGCCTGAGCCAGCGCCTCCGACCAGGCGGCCACGTGCAGATAGTTGCTGTCGACGAGCGTGCCGTCAACATCGAACAGAGCGGCGGTGAGGGCTGCGGTCATGAGAGTACTACTACCCAAGTCAACGCGGTCATGCCGGTCTCCGGACCAATGGGCCCCGCCGAGCCGGTGTGGTGGGCCGGCAGCGAGGCAGGTCGTCTGGCTACCTTGCAGATCCGTGACTAGGCCCCGAACGCGTGGGTAGCGGCCTGCTCATGGTCATGGCAACTGACGGCCGCGTTCTTGATGGCCGGTACCGGCTGGAGCGCTGGATAGCGCGCGGCGGGTTCGGCGAGGTTTGGCAGGCTACCGACGTCGTATTGGATCGACCCGTTGCCGTGAAACTGCTGCGCGCCGATCGGGCGGCCGACCCGGAGATGCTGGCCAGGTTCAGGGTGGAGGCCAGGCGGGCGGGCGCGGTTACCCACGAGAACATCGCACGGATATTTGACTACAGCGACGTGGTAGCCGGCCAGACGCCATTCCTGGTAACCGAGTTCGTGGACGGCCAGTCGCTCGCTGACCTGCTGGCCGATGGGCCGTTGGCAGTGCCCGCCATGCTGAGCATTGTCGCTCAGGTTGCCGCCGCGATCGCGGCGGCGCACGAGGCCGGGCTAGTCAACCTTGAGGTCAAGCCGGCGAACGTTTTGCTCTCCGCCGATGGTGCGGTCAAGGTCACCGACTTAGGTATCGGCCGGATGACGGGCACCGAGCAGGCCGGTGAGGGCATCGGCTGGGTTACGCCCGCTTACCTGGCACCGGAGTGCGTGCTCGGGGAGGACGGGACGTCGGCCGCCGACCTGTATTCGCTTGGGGTCCTGGCGTATGAGTGCCTGCGCGGAGAGCCGCTGTTCACCGGTACGGCGCTCGAAGTCGCGGTTACGCATCGGGTGCGCGACCTGCCGCCCTTGCCGGACGCCGTACCGGCGGCCGTCTCCGAGCTGATCATGGAGCTAACCGACAAAGACCCGGCGAAACGTCCGGGAACTGCTGCGGCTGTCGCCAAGTGGGCCCTCGCGCTCCGCAAGCAGATCGCGCCGCCTGCTCCGGTCGCGCCGCCTGCTCCGGTCGCGCCGCCTGCTCCGGTCGCGCCCTGGCCCGCAGCTTCCTTGCCCGCTGACCGGGTGCCCGCTGACCAGGCGTCCGCATGGCGATCGTCACGAAGACGCCTTGTGCTTATCCCGGTCGCTGTCGTAGTGGCGGCCACCTCGGCCCTGTTGCTAGCCGGTCGCCTCGATCAAGACGCCTTTCCAGCCCAGAACGCGATCCAGGCCGGACATGCGACCGTTCAGGTAAACGGCGCGGCCTTCAAGAACCGACCGGTCAGCCTGGTCGACAACCGGCTGCGCCGGCTGGGTTTAGTGGTGCGCAACCGGTGGCGGCGGTCCGCCAGCGTGCCGGCCGGCCTCGTCATCGCCCAGTCAGGGTCCCACCACTAGCCCGACGCCATCTGGCAGTCCGAGCGGCACTGGCAACCCTTCGCCGACGGCCAGCGCGTCGCCATGACCAGGCCCGGCAACGAGCCCTGCTGCCAGCGGTCGACCCCGCGAAGTACCCGCTCCACCGGGTTCATTGCCGGGACTTGATCAGGTCGGCGAGCAGTTGCGCCAGATGGAGACCTTCCCGGCCGAGGTGCCCGGCCGCGATCTGGGTCCGGCAGGAGAACCCGTCCGCCAGGATGGCCACCTCAGGACTGGCGTCCTTGACCGCAGGCCAGAGTCCTTGCTCGGCGCAGCCCACCGAGACCTCATAGTGGCCGCGTTCGAAGCCGAAGTTGCCTGCTAGGCCGCAGCAGCCAGAATCGAGTATGTCGGTGTGCACTCCGGCCGTCTTGAGCAGTTCCTGGTCGGGGCCGAATCCCATGATGGCGTGCTGGTGGCAGTGCACCTGCGCGATCGCGGCCGGGGCAGGTGTGCCATCGGGCGGCCGTGGCGGCTGCCACTGCGCATCGGTCAGTATCTCGGCCAGTGTCCTGGTCTGCTTGGCGAGCAGGCGGCCATCCGAGCTGCCGAGCAGCTCGGATGCATCGGACCTGAACACGGCCGCGCAGCTTGGTTCGAGTACCACCACCTGCTGACCCGCTCGCAGGGCCGGCCGGAGTGCTCTGATCGCGGCCATGAGCTTGCGCTTCGCGTGCGATAGCTGGCCGGTGGAGATCCAGGTGAGCCCGCAGCACAGCGGCGCGGTCGGCACCTCGACCTCGAAGCCAGCGTCTTCGAGCACGGTAACGGCGGCCTGCCCGACTTCGGGATGGAAGTAGTTGGTGAACGTGTCTGGCCACAAGATCACCGCCTCGCCCCGCCGCGAGCCGCTCCGCCGGGAAGAGCCCGAGCCGGAGTCCCTGCGTCGCCCCGAGTACCAGGAGGTGAATTTCTGGTTAGCAAATCGCGGCAGGTCGCGGCGCTGGTCGATGCCGCCCGCCGCCTTCAGCAACCGTCCTAGGCCCGGCGCCCGCCCGGCCGCGTTGACGAAGCCAGGCGCGAGGCTGGCCAGCCGGGCCAGGTCGGGCAGCCAGCCCATCGAATAGTGCGACAGCGGCCTGAACCGGCGATAGTAGTGGTGCGCGAGGAATTCGGCCTTATAGGTCGCCATGTCGACGTCGACCGGGCATTCCTTGCGGCAGCCCTTGCAGGCCAGGCACAGATCGAGTGCGTCCAGCACCTCGGTGGAATGCCAGCCGTCGGTGATCACCTCGCCCCTGACCATTTCCATCAGCATCCGGGCCCGGCCGCGGGTCACGTCCTCCTCTTCCCTGGTCACCCGGTAGCTGGGGCACATCACGCCGCCCTCATCGCCCCGGCACTTGCCGACGCCGACGCAGCGGGAGGCTGCGGCCGAGAACGAGCCGCCATCGTGCGGATAGCTGAAGAACGTGCGCGGCTCGCGCGGAAACCAGCCCCGCAGCGTGAGATTCTCGTCGAGCCGGTAGGGCTCGACGACCTTGCCCGGGTTCATCTTGTTGCCGGGATCGAACGCGGCCTTGAACTCGCCGAAGGCCCGCATCAGCTCAGGCCCGAACATCTTCGGCAGCAACTCGCCGCGCGACTGCCCGTCGCCGTGCTCTCCGGACAGCGAACCGCCGTAGGAGACGACCAGGTCGGCGGCCTCTTCGACGAAGGACCGGTATGCTGCGATCCCGCCGGTGGTCCGCAGCTCGAACGGGATCCTGGTGTGCACGCAACCCTGACCGAAATGCCCGTATAGCGAGGCCCCCCGATAGTCGTGCTTGCTGAGCAGGTCACGGAAATCACGCAGGTAGTCGCCAAGCCGGTCCGGCGGAACCGCGGCGTCTTCCCAGCCCTCGTGAGTCTCGTGCTTGCCCGGCGGGTAGGCGGTCGCACCTAGGCCGGCTTCGCGTACCTTCCACAGGTTGTCCTCGACGGCCGGATCTTCCAGGTACGCCACGTGCGGCCGCTCGCTGCCGCTACCCATTTCGTCGATGAGCCCCTCGGCCTTCTCCGCCACCTCTTCCCTGGTCTCGCCGCCGAACTGGATCATCAGCCAGCCCGACCCTTCCGGCAGCTTGTCGAGCGCGTCTTCGGATAGGTGCTCCTCGCGCTCCAGCGAGATCAGCGTGTCGTCGAGCCCTTCGACGGCCAGCGGGTCGTGGCGCACCACCGCCGGCACGGCGTCGGCGGCCTTGGTGATGTCCGGATACCCGAGCACCACCAGCGACCGGCACCGAGGGATCTCCACCAGGTCCAGTTCGGCCGCCAGCACGGTAACCAGCGTGCTCTCGCTGCCCACGACCGCCCTGGCGACGTGGAAGCCCTTCTCAGGCAGCAGGTGGTCCAGGTTGTAGCCGGAAACCCGGCGGGGAATCTTCGGATACCCGGTCCTGATCTGGCCGAGGTACCGGTCACGGATGGCGGCCAGCCGCTGGTACAGCTCGGCCTTCTCGCCGCCGGCGGCGATGATCTGCTCGAATTCCTCGGCACTGGTCGGCCCGACCCAGGTCCGCAGCCCCCCGTAACAGAGAATCTCGAGCCGCTTGACCGAGTCGGCCATCTTCCCGTACGCCTGTGCCGTCGACCCGCACGAGTTGTTGCCGATCATTCCGCCGATCGTGCAGCTGACATGCGTGGAGGGCTTAGGCCCGACCATCAGCCCGTGGGTGGCGAGTGCGTCGTTGACCTTGTCGAGCGCGGCCCCGGGCTCGACGATCGCGGTCTTAGCCTCGGGGTCGACGCTGATCAGGCGGTGGCAGTACTTAGTCCAGTCGAGGAGCACGGCCTCGTTGCAGCACTGGCCGGCGAGACTGGTCCCGCCGCCTCGCGACAGCACAGGAACTTCGTGTTCGCGGCACACCGCGACCGCCTCGACCGCCGCGCCCGCATTGCGCGGCACGACCACGCCGATCGGCACCTGCCTGTAGTTCGAGGCGTCCTGCGCGTACACCGAGCGGGTACCGGCGTCGAACCTGACCTCTCCGTCAACCCGGCCGGTCAGCACCGCCCGCAAACCCGTCATCGTCCTACCTCGCGCAGTGGCGAGTTCTCCTCAGTCGACAGGAAATAGCCGTAGCGGGTCATAAAAACTGCCTCCGAGTAGCTCTGGATCCAAAACCCGCGCTACCCGAGCCGCGGCTACTTACTCACCTCGAATACGTGGCGCGCAATTCCGGTTGGCATCGGCGTTTTGGCGAGGCCGCGGCGGACAGTTGCGGCGAATGACCAGACCAGATCCGCCCCGAGTGCTGCGTGAATACGCCTTCATCGCCGACGGCGAGCGAGGGGCCCTGATCGGACCTGATGGCTCGATCGCATGGCTGTGCATCCCGCGGTGGGACAGCCCCGCCGTGTTCGCGCAGTTGCTAGGCGGAGCCGGCCGGTACCGCGTCAGCCCGGCCGATAGCTGGCACGTCTGGGGCGGCTACTACGAAAGCGGCACCTTGATCTGGCGCAGCCGGTGGACCGGAGCCGGCGTCACCGAGTGCCGGGAGGCGCTCGCGCTGCCATCCGACCCCCGCCGTAGCGTGATCCTGCGGCGGATCGAGGCCATTGACGGCCCGGCCAAGCTAGAGGTGGAACTCGATATAAGGCCGGACTTCGGGCAAGGCAAGATGACCGAGCTTTCCCGGTCGGGCGGCTACTGGACGGGGCGAAGCGGCGGCGTCTGGTTCCGCTGGTCAGGCGGATCAAAGGCGCGCCAGACCGATGACGGGGCACTCGCAATGACGGTTACCCTCGACGCCGGCCGGCATCACGACCTAGTGCTCGAACTCTCCGGCCAGCCGCTCGACCTGCCTGCGCCCGATGCCGACGCCGCCTGGCAGGCGACCGAGGATGGGTGGTCAGATGCGGTCCCGGACTGCGCGGACCTCATCGCGGACCGCGACGCCAGGCACGCTTACGCGATCTTGCACGGGCTGACCTCGTCCAGCGGCGCGATGGTGGCGGCCGCGACGACCTCCCTGCCCGAGCGCCTGGAGGGCGGCCGGAACTACGACTACCGGTTCGCCTGGATCCGCGACCAGTGCTACAGCGGCCTGGCTATCGCCGCCCGAGGCACCCACCCCCTGCTCGAAGGCACGATCAGGTTCCTCACCGAACGGCTGCTAGACGACGGTCAGGCGCTAGAACCCGCCTACGCGGTCGACGGCCAGCCCATCCCTGGCGAAAGCAAGCTCCGGATCCCCGGCTACCCCGGCGGGGCGGCCGTGACCGGCAACAAGGTGCGCCGCCAGTTCCAGCTCGACGGGCTAGGCGAAGTGCTTGAGGTCATGGCCGCGGCCGCCCGCCTGGACCTGCTGACCGCCGAGAACTGGCAAGCCGTCGAGATCACCGCGACCGCGATCGGCCAGCGCTGGACCGAGCCCGACGCGGGCCTGTGGGAACTCGACGACCAGCACTGGACCCATTCCAGGCTCGCCTGCGTCGCCGGCCTCAGGTCGATCGCGGCGGCCGCGAAGGGCACGCCCACCGGTCACGGCTACCGGCAGGCGGCGGACTGGAGCGCGCTAGCGGACAAGATCCTGGCCAGCACATCGGCTGCGGTGCACTCCACGGGCCGGTGGCAGCGTTCACCGGACGACACGAGGGTCGATGCGTCGCTGCTGCTTCCCACGATCCGAGGCGCTGTAGCGATCGATGATCCGCGTAGCCAGGCGACCCTGCGCGCGGTCGCGGACGAACTATCAGAGGACGGCTACGTGTACCGGTTCAGGCATGACCCGAGGCCTTTGCACAAGGCCGAGGGCGCCTTCCTGCTCTGCGGATTCTGGATGGCGCAGGCCACGCTGCTGGACCGCAACCCGGTGGAAGCGGCGCGCTGGTTCGAGCGCAACCGGGCGGCGTGCGGCCCGGCCGGCCTGTACACCGAGGAATACGACGTTCACCAGCGCCAGTCGCGGGGAAACCTCCCTCAGGCCTTCGTGCACGCGGCGATGCTCGAGTGCGCCGTGCGACTGTCCGCCAATCCAGCCGCGTCAAAAACCCCCTGCTAGCTTTCAAGCTCGAAAAAGAAAATAATCAGTCTTCTTTTAGCTTGAAAGAATTGCGAGTTCTCCGCCTGGCGTCCGGTCACGACCTGAGCTGCTCGATCTTGTCCTTGAACAGGGTGGTCGCGATCGTCGCGCGCCGCGGCTGGCCGCGCAGGAAGGCCTCGGCGAACTTCTTGGCCTGCTGGTATTCGACCTTGCCCGGCAGCGGAGGTTCGTCGGGATTGACGTTCACGTCCACGACGGCCGGACCCGGGTGGGTAAGGGCCTGCGCGAGCGCTGGCTGAACGTCCTGTGGCTTGTCGACCTTGATCCCGAGCCCGCCGTTGGCCGCGGCGAAAGCCGCGTAGTTAACGTACGGCTGCGGGTAGCGGACTCCATGTTCCGGGTAACCGAGAACCATCTGTTCCCACAGGATCTGCCCGAGCGAATTGTTGTTGTTAATAATGATTTTGATCGGAAAATCATGCTGGACTGCAGTGAGGAACTCAGCCATCAGCATCGAGAAGCCGCCGTCACCGACGTAACCGATGACCTGCCGGCCCTGGTAAGCCCGCTGGATGCCGATCGCGTACGGGAGCCCAGGCGCCATGCTGGCCAGGTTGCCCGACAGGTAGAAGCCCCGGTCGGCCCTGATCGTCCAGTGCCGGGCGGCCCAGGTCGCGATCGTGCCGCTGTCGCAGGTCAGGATCGCGTCGTCGGCGGCGAGCTGGTCGAGGACGCCGACCACGTACTGCGGCGCTATCGGGTCCCTGTTCTCGTCTTGCTCGGCGGTCATCTGCTTGCGCCAGCTGTCCATGCTGGCCTGGTACTTCTCCAGGAACGAGGTGTCCGTCCGCCGACCTAGCATCGGCAGCAGAGCCCGGAGCGAGGCCTTCGCGTCGCCGACGACCGGTACCTCGGTCTCGACCCGGGCGCCCGCCCTGACCGGGTCGGCCTCGATCTGCGCGACCCTGACCTTGCCGGGCGCGGGCAGGTGCTTGGTGTAAGGGAAGTTCGTGCCGATCATGAACAGCGTGTCGATGTCGTCCATCAGCTCGGCCGTCGGCTTAGTGCCGAGCAGGCCGATGCCGCCGGTGGTATACGGCGAGTCGTCGGGAATGACGGCCTTGCCGGACAGTGTCTTGACGACCGGGGCGCCGAGCGTCTCGGCGAGCTGGAGGACCTCGTCCCTCGCGTGCAGCGCTCCGGCGCCCGCCAGGATGGCGATCTTATTGCCATCGGTAAGCAGGCTGGCGATCCGGCGCAAGTCCTCCTCAGCCGGCAGGACCGGTGCCGGAAGCATGACCGGCGAGGTGTGCGGCGACCGGGCCGGAGCGACGTGCTGCCAGGGATCGGCGTCGGCGTCGGCGACCTGAATGTCATTCGGCACCGTGATGTGCGCGACGCCGCGCCTGGCGTAGGCAATGCGGATCGCGTTGTCTACGACCGCGGGCAGCTGGGCCGGGTTATAGATCATCTGGTCGTATTCAGCGACGTCGCTGTAGAGCTTGTCCAGATTGACTTCCTGCTGGTAGCCGGTGCCGAGTACGGACGTCTCCTGCATTCCGGTGATCGCCAGCACCGGCACGTGGTCGAGCTTGGCGTCGTACAGGTCGTTCAGCAGGTGGATGCCGCCAGGTCCCGAAGTCGCCAGGCAGACGCCGATCTTGCCGGTCGCCTTCGCGTAGCCGGTTGCCATGAACGCGGCGGCCTCCTCGTGGTGGACCAGCACGAACTTGACCTTGTCCTGGTGCCGGCGCAGGCCTTCCATGATTCCGTTGATCCCGTCGCCCGGGATGCCGAAGACCGTGTCCACACCCCAGTCGGCGAGCCGCTCGATGATTGTTTCTGATGCGATGCCAGCCAAGGCGGGCCTCCATAGCTATCTGTGCCGTGTTGTCGGTGCCATGTAGTAGTTGCGCGGTTTGTCCTCGCGCTGGCGGCACCGCGTTTGTTTCCGAGTGCGTCCGCTGGACTTCCCAACTCAGCGCTCTCAAACATCGCTGCCGCGCAGGACGTGACTCACGTGGCTCCCGGCAGCGCGCTTGCCGGGCGCTGGGCAGCCGTTGACGCAGGAGCGTTAGCTAGCGCATTCGCCGGGTAGTGCCGACCCGACGGAGGTGGCACATGGACGACCAGACTGACGCGACGATTCCAAGCAGCGCCGACGAGCGTGCGGCCAGGGACAGCGAACGTTCGGCCGGCGAGCTGGTGAAGGAGATCGCCGAGCTAGTTCCCAAGCTGGTCAGGGAGGAAGTCAAGCTGGCCCAGCTGGAGCTCACCCGCAAGGGCAAGCAGGCGGGAATCGGCCTGGGCATGTTCGGCGGCAGCACCCTGATCGCCTTGTACGCCGTCGGCTGCTTGCTGGCGGCCGCGATCATCGGGCTCAGCGGGGCGGTCGCCGCGTGGCTCGCGGCACTGATCGTCGGCGTAGTCCTGCTCGCGATCTCATCAGTCGCCGCCCTCGCCGGGAGAGGCCAGCTGCGGCGAGCCACTCCGGCTGTGCCGTCGGAGGCCATCACCAGCGTGCAGGCCGATGTCAAGGAAGTAAGGGAGAAGGCACACCGATGAGCAACAGCAAGCCGAGCCAGGCAGGCAATGCCGGCGATCCAGCCGACGATCGCGAGAAGCTGACCGAGCAGATCGAGCAGACTCGCGACGAACTCGGTGCCGCGGTGCACGAGCTGGCCGCGAGGACCGACGTCAAACGGCGAGTTGCCGATCAGGCTGGACAGCAAGTCGACCGGCTCCGTGACACCGCCAAGCGGGTCGCTAAGCAGGCGAGCAAGAGGCGTGACCAGCTCTCCGACCAAATCGTCGAGCCGGCCGGCGAGATGACCGAAGCGGTAGCAGCCGACTCGCGGACTGGCCTGGTGCTCGCCATATTGTCGGCCGCGTTCGCCGTCCTGGCCGGCATTCTGATCTTGCGCCGGCGCTCAAGCCGATAAGCACGCTAGCGGAGCGTGACCGCCAGCACTCCGCCGACGCAGGCGATGCCGACGACGATCCAGGTCACGTAGTCGTTGATGACGCCGCTTTGGAGGCGGCGGACGGCCAGCGCTGAGGTGGCGCCAGGCAGCGAAGCCCGGCGCAGCCACGGCAGCCGCCGCCAGTACAGGGCGATCAAGGCGAGCACGACGGCGCCGGCCGCCGTGCCTGCCCCGGTAATCAGGCTCGCCGACGACACGACGGCTGGCTCGGCGGCCAGCGGAGTCACCAGGTGGCCAGCTTGGCCACCGGAAAGCACGACGGCGTTGTAGGCACCGGCGTCCTCGAAGCGGATCGCCGCCCGCTCGACGCTGGTACCGAACCCCGGTAGCAGTCCGACCGCGCCGGCCAGCGCGACCAGCAGCGCCGCCGGAGCGATCATGGACAGCGGGGTGCGGCGCTTCGCCCGGTTGGTCTCGCTGGTCTCCTCCGACGCCTCGGCCGCCATCTGGGGATCCTCGGCGGGCGGATCCCCGAGTCCGAGGAAGACGCCGCCGGCCACCCGGAGCAAGGCGCCGCCGACCAAGACTGAGCAGGCGACGAACGCGATCGTGATCCAGACCAGGCCCCGGGCGGCCGCACTGTCCTCGATCCAGCCCTTGCCCAGGTAGGCGGCGAATGGCGGCAGCTCAGCCAGCCCGAACGCGGCCAGGCCGAACACCACCCCGGTGACCCGCAGCCGCCGGCCCGCCCCGTGCAGCGCGGTTTCGTTCACCGAGCCGAGCCGGTGCAGCACGATGCCCGTGCACAGGAATAGCGCGGCCTTGAGCAGCGCGTGGCCGATCACGTAGACCGCGGTGCCGGCTAGCCCGAGTGGGGTCAGCAGCGAGATTCCCGCGAGGAACATCCCCGCATGGCTGATCGTCGAGAACGCCAGCAGCCGCTTGAGATGCCGCTCACGGAAGCAGAACAAGGCGCCCACGACGGCCGTCAGCAGCCCGAGCGTGAGGAAGACCGCCGTGATCACCGTCCGGTGGCCGAGCGCCTGGCCGAACATCGACCAGTAGACGCGAGCGACCCCGTACAACCCAAGTTCCACCATGACGCCGGAGAACAGCACGCAGACGGGCGTAGGCGCGACGGCGTGCGCGTCCGGCAGCCAGAAATGAAACGGAACGATGGCTCCCTTTATCAGCAAACCCGTAATAATCAGGAGAAAAGCTACTATCACCATGCCGTCTGGCCTGAGCCTGGCGATGTCGCGGCCGATCTGGGCCATGTTCAGCGCGCCGGTCCGGCCGTAGATGACGGCGATGCCGGACAGGGAAAGATAGGCGCCGACGCTATTGGTGATCGCGAAGTTCAGCGCGCCCTGAAGCGGGCCGCGTTCCTCTGGACGGTACGCGGTCAGCGCGTAGGCCGATACGCCCATCAGCTCGAACCATACGAACAGGTCAAAGATGTCGCCGGTAAGGCAGAAACCGGCCATGCCGGC
>Ga0099827_10000393_pt1 | contig 19363 bp, 16 predicted proteins | sample CZO8metaG_FD_79339 | JGI IMG/M metagenome (GOLD analysis project Ga0099827, IMG submission 79339) | Vadose zone soil microbial communities from the Eel River Critical Zone Observatory, Northern California, USA - CZOApr15con1.8 metaG | ecosystem: Environmental > Terrestrial > Soil > Vadose zone ...
GCTAGCGACCCTGGCCCGGCACGGGCCTCGGCACGGGCACGAGATCCGCCGGCTTGCTGAGGTCACCAACGTCGGCGAGTGGGGCGGGGTGAGCGTCGGGGCGCTGTACCGGGAGCTGCGGGCGATGGAGGGCGAGGGCCTGGTCGATGCGGTCAAGACCGAGCAGGTCGGGCGGCGCCCGGCCAGGACCGTCTACGCGATCACCCGCGAGGGATGGCTCGAGTTCGGGATGCTCAGGGAGCGGGCGGTCAGGACGGTGCGATGGGGACCGGACGAGCTGGGCGTCGCGCTGACGTTCGCTGGGCCTGGTCCTGACCGAGACGAACTCATCGCCTGGCTGAACGCCCGCCGTGAGGTCATGGCCGCCAGCGCGGCGATGCTGGAGGATGAACGGCGCCGGCTGACCGCCAAGGGCTATCTCGACCCGTTCGCCGCGACGGTGATGTACCGGTCCCAGCTGCACGCCGAGACCGAAGTGCGCTGGCACGACGAGTTCGTCAAGACTCTGGCCGAGCTGCCGGAAGAGGCCGTGGAGTGGACCGAGCCCCCGAGCGGCACCGACCTCCGCGAGCACATCACCGGCACTCCGGCCGGGCCGCCCAAGACCCCCTCAGACCAAGACAATAGATGCGATAGTACTTGACTCGGAAATCAGGTGCACTCGCGATGACACGAGATGGTGAACAGCAATGCCAATAATCGAGGCCAACGGTCTGGCCAGGACCTTCGCCAGCCGCAAGCGCAAGGTCGAAGCGGTACGCGGCGTGGACCTGACCGTCGACAGCGGCGAGATCGTCGGCTTCCTCGGACCGAACGGCGCCGGGAAGACGACCACGCTGCGGATGCTCACCACGCTGCTGCGCCCGACCGCCGGCACGGCCACCGTCGCCGGCTGCGATCTGCTCAAAGATCCGCTCGGGGTCCGGCAGCGGATCGGCTACGTCCCGCAGGCGATCGGCGTCACCGCCGGCGGCACCGACCCTAACTGCACGGTGAGCGAGGAACTGGCAATCCAGGGCCGGGCCTACCGATTGTCAGCCGCCGACACCGCCGCCCGGGCCAACCTGCTGACCAACCAGCTCGACCTGACCGGCCTTGAGCCCAGGCTCTGCAAGACCCTCTCCGGCGGGCAGCGCCGCAGGCTCGACATCGCGCTCGGCCTGATCCACTCGCCCTCGCTCGTCTTCATGGACGAACCAACCACCGGGCTCGACCCGCAGAGCCGCAGCAACCTGTGGGAGCACATCACGGACCTGCGCGACAAGCTCGGCACCACGATCTTCCTGACCACCCACTACCTGGAAGAGGCCGACGCGCTCTGCGACCGGGTCCTCGTGATCGACCACGGCAAGATCATCGCCGAAGGCGTGCCGGACGAGCTGAAGCGCCAGATCTCCGGTGATGTGGTGACGCTCTCGGTCACCGGCGACTCTGCCCAGGCCAAGACGATCCTCGCCGAGTACCCGGGCGTCCGAGAGATCAGCCTGGATGGCCGCGCGATCAGGATGACCGTCGAGCACGGCGAGGAAGCCCTGCCGGGCATGCTGCGCGCGCTCGACGCCCATGACATCACGCTGGCCTCGATCCAGCTCGCCCGGCCGACGCTGGACGACGTGTTCCTGACCCTGACCGGCCGCTCCCTGCGCGATGACTCGCCGTCGGCCAACGGCCACGGCCAAACCGAGGCCGACGACCAGACCAAGATCGAAGACGAAGAGCTGGCGGGCGCCGGCCGCTCAGGACGGAGCTAAGAACAACATGACCGCCACAGCCACGCCGCCGGCGAACCCGGCGGCCCCGCACCCAACGCCGCCCAGCCCGAGCCCAGTCAAGCAGCAGCCAGCCGTGCTCGGTTTCTTCAGCGACACCTGGCTGATCTTCACCAGGCAGCTGCGCCTGTCGCTGCGCAACCCCGCCTGGGTGATCATCGGCCTGATTCAGCCGATCCTGTACCTGGCGTTCTTCGGACCGCTGCTGTCGAAGATCGCCAAGGGCGGGATACTCGGCGTCCCGGCCAACAACCCCTACAGCTTCTTCGTGCCCGGCCTGCTGATCCAGCTCGGGCTGTTCGGCGCCGCGTTCGTCGGGTTCACGATCATCTCCGACTGGCGGGCCGGCGTCATCGAGCGGTTCCGGGTCACTCCGGTCAGCCGGATGGCGCTGCTGGCCGGCCGGGTGCTCCGCGACGTCCTGACGCTGACCGTGCAGGCGATCGTGCTCGTGCTCGCGGGCCTGGCCTTCGGGATGCGCGCGCCGATCGGCGGCGTGCTGGTCGGACTCGGCTTCGTCGCACTGGTCGCCGTGTCCCTATCGGCGGTTTCCTACGCCGTCGGCCTGCTGCTCAAGAGCGAGGACGCCCTCGCCCCGCTGCTCAACATGGTCATGGTCCCGCTGATGCTGCTGTCCGGCATCATGCTGCCGTTGACGCTCGGCCCGCACTGGCTGCGCGGGATCGCCAAGGCGACGCCGTTCGGCTACATCATCAACGCGATGCGCGATGCCTTCGCCGGGCACTACTTCAACGCGATCATGGTCGAGGGCATCTGCGTCGCGGTCGGCCTCGCGATCGTCTGCCTGTGGCTAGCCAGCCGCGCATTCATCAAGGAAAACGCCTAACGAGGCGGCGACCAGCCCGCGCAAGGACTCCAGATCCAGCTCGGCCAGCGAGCCGGCGATGTGCAGGCCAGGCCTGCCGGAAATCGGGACCAGGCCTGGCACTGCTATCGTCACGCAGCCGGCCGCCAGCGCCGAGGCGACGCCGTTCGGCGAGTCCTCAAGCGCCACGCAGCAGCGCGGATCGACCCCAAGCAACTTGGCGCCGAGCAGGTAAGGCTCGGGATCGGGCTTCGGGTTCACCACGTCGGCCCCGCAGACCACCACGTCGAACCGCACGCCGCAGCGGGCCAGGGCGCCTAGCACGGCGTCGGCGATCACCCGCTCGGACGAAGTCACCAGCGCGTACGGCAGCCCAGCCGCGCGCACGGCGGAGATCAGCTCGACCGCCCCGGGCAGCGGCTCGACCTCGCGCGTCGTGAGCAGTTCGGCCATCCCGTCGACCAGCCAGGTGGCCACCTGGTCCGGATCGGCCGGCCGCGCGGCGCGGCTGATCATGTAATCGACGGACTTGGTGAGCGAGCCGCCCACCAGCTCGTGCTGATCGGCGGGCGTCCACTCGCCAGCACCGAGCCTGGCCATCACGGATATCTCGACTTCGAACCAGATCGGTTCCGTGTCGACCAGCAGTCCGTCCATGTCGAACAGCACGCCCGCGAGCGGGCCGGGCGAGTCAGTCACGTTAGACGCTGAAGTACTTGGCTTCTGGGTGATGGGCGATCAGGGCGTCGGTGGACTGCTCTGGAGCCAGCTGGAACTCCTCCGACAGCGTCACCCCGATCCGCTCGGCGTCGAGCAGCCGCATCATCTTCGCCCTGTCCTCGAGATTCGGGCAGGCCGGGTAGCCGAAGGAGTACCGGCATCCCTGGTAGCCGACACGGAAGATCTCGTCCATCTCGGCGGGGTCGGCGGCCGAGATGGACATCGCCTGCCTGACCCGCGCGTGCCAGTACTCGGCCAGCGCCTCGGCGAGCTGCACCGACAGCCCGTGCAGCTCCAGGTAGTCGCGATAGGCGTGCTTGGCGAACAGTTCGCCGGTGGCCCCGCTGATCGCCGGACCGATCGTGACCAGCTGGAACCCGACCACATCGGTCTCGCCGGAATCGCGCGGCCTGAAGAAGTCGGCCAGGCACAACCGCCGGTCCCGGCGCTGGCGCGGGAACGTGAACCGCTCACGCTCACCACCGTCGTCATCGAGCACAATCAGGTCGTTGCCTTCGCTGACGCAGCGGAAATACCCGTGCACCACGGCTGCTTGCAGCAGACCCTCCGTCTGCGCCCGCTCCAGCCACATCCGCAGCCGCGGTCGGCCTTCGGTCTCGGCGAGTTCCTCGCGGCTGGCCCCGCCCTCGCCTCTGGTCGGCTTCAGGCCCCACTGGCCAAGGAACAGCGCCCGCTCATCGAGGTAGGTCACGTACTCGGCCAGCGGTATGCCCTTCACCACCCGAGTGCCGAAGAAGGGCGGCTGCGGTACCGGTACATCTATTTCTATGTCAGAACGAATTTGCGCGGGTTCTCCGCCTTGGCTCGCAGGCTCATCGCTCTGCGACCCGGTCCCCCGAGCCGAGGCCCGCACCCGGCGCTCACGCAGCGCCGGGAGGCTGGCGCCTGGCACCCCGCGCTTGACCGCCATAGCGGCGTCCATCAGCCTGAGCCCCTCGAACGCGTCGCGGGCATAACGCACCTCGCCGTCGAACAGCTCAGCCAGATCCTGTTCCACGTAGGACCTGGTCAGGGCCGCGCCGCCGAGCAGCACCGGCCATTTGGCGGCCAGCCCGCGCGAGTTCAGCTCGGCCAGGTTGTCGCGCATCACCACGGTGGACTTGACCAGCAGGCCCGACATGCCGATCACGTCGGCCTGGCTGTCGATCGCGGCCTGGACGATAGCTGAGATCGGCTGCTTGATCCCGAGGTTGACCACGTCATAGCCGTTGTTGGACACGATGATGTCGACCAGGTTCTTGCCGATGTCGTGCACGTCGCCCTTGACGGTCGCCAGCACGATCTTGCCCTTGCCCGACTCTTCCGTCCGCTCCATGTGCGGCTCGAGGTAGCCCACCGACGCCTTCATGACCTCGGCCGAGGTCAGCACGAACGGCAGCTGCATCTGGCCGGAGCCGAACAACTCGCCGACCGTCTTCATGCCGTCAAGCAGGATGTCGTTGACGATCTCCAGCGCGGGCCGCTCGGCCAGCGCCTCTTCCAGGTCGGCTTCCAGGCCCAGACGCTCGCCGTCGATGATCCGGCGCTTCAGCCGCTCGGCCAGCGGCAGGCTGGCCAGCTCGGCCGCTCGGCTCGCCTTCACCGAGGCGGTGTCCACCCCGGCGAACAGGTCAAGCAGCTTGGCCAGCGGATCGTAGCCGTCCCGCCGCCGGTCATAGATCAGGTCGAGCGCGACCTGGAGCTGCTCGTCGGGGATCCGGGCGATCGGCATGATCCGGGCGGCGTGCACGATCGCCGAGTCCAGCCCGGCTCGCACGCATTCATTCAGGAAGGCCGAGTTCAGCACGGCCCTGGCGGCCGGATTGAGGCCGAATGAGACGTTGGAGACTCCGAGCGTGGTCTGCACGTCCGGGTACCGGCGCTTGACCTCCCTGATCGCCTCGATCGTCTCGATCGCGTCCCGCCTGGTCTCCTCCTGGCCGGTGGCAATCGGGAACGTCAGGCAGTCCACGATGATGTCGCAGGTCCGCATGCCCCAGTTGCCGGTCAGGTCCTCGATCAGCCGGGTGGCGACCGCGGCCTTCCAGTCGGCTGTCCTGGCCTGGCCCTGCTCGTCGATCGTGAGCGCGACCACGGCGGCGCCGTGCTCGCGCACCAGCGGCATCATCTTGGCGATCCGCGAGTCTGGGCCGTCGCCGTCCTCGTAGTTCACCGAGTTGACCACGGCGCGGCCACCGAGCCATTCGAGGCCGGCCTTGACCACCTCGGGCTCGGTGGAGTCCAGCATCAGCGGCAGTGTCGCGGCCGTTGCTAGCCGGCTGGCGATCTCGGCCATATCGGCGGCGCCGTCCCGGCCGACGTAGTCCACGCACAGGTCGAGCAGGTGCGCGCCGTCCCTGGTCTGCGCCCGGGCGATCTCAACGCACTGGTCGAGGTCGCCGGCGAGCATCGCCTCCCTGAACGCCTTCGACCCGTTCGCGTTGGTTCGCTCGCCGATCGCCAGGAACGCGGTGTCCTGCCGGAACGGGACGTGGCTGTACAGCGAGGCGAGGCCGGGCTCAGGGCGCGGCCGCCGCTTGCGCGGCGGCCGGTTCGCGCATCTGGCGACCAGTTCGGCCATGTGCGCGGGCGTGGTGCCGCAGCAGCCGCCGACGATGGCCAGGCCGAACTCATTGACAAACGTCTCGTGGGCGCTGGCCAGGTCATCCGGCGTGACCGGGTAGTAGGCGCCGTTGGAGGTCAGCTCGGGCAGGCCGGCGTTCGGCATGCAGGAGATCGGGACCCGGGAGTGCGCGGCCAGGTAGCGCAGGTGCTCGCTCATCTCGGCCGGGCCGGTCGCGCAGTTCAGCCCGATGACATCGATGCCGAGCGGCTCGAGCGCGGTCAGCGCCGCGCCGATCTCGCTGCCGAGCAGCATCGCGCCGGTGGTCTCGATCGTGACCTGCGCGATCAGCAGGATGTCCCGCAGCCCCGTGTTTTCTGCCGCCCCGAGGGCCGCGATCGCCCGCTTGGCGCCGATGATCGCCGCCTTGGCCTGGAGCAGGTCGTAGCAGGTCTCGACGATCAGGGAGTCGACGCCGCCGTCCAAGAGCCCGGCCGCATTGAGCTGGTAGGCGTCCCTCAGTTCCGCGTAGGGGACGTGGCCCAAAGTGGGGAGCTTGGTGCCCGGGCCAATCGAGCCGAGCACCCAGCGCGGCTGGCCGGGGGTGCTGTACTCGTCGGCGGCTTCGCGCGCGATCTGGGCGCCGGCCTTCGCCAGCTCGTAGATCCGGTCGGCGATCCCGTACTCGCTGAGGTTGCCGAGGTTGGTGCCGAACGTGTTGGTGGTAATGCAGTCCGAGCCGGCCGCTAGGTAGCCGTCGTGCACACTGCGCACCACGTCGGGCCTAGTAATGTTAAGTATCTCGTTGCAGCCCTCGTGGCCGGCGAAGTCATCGAGGGTCGCGTCGCTGCTCTGCAGCATCGAGCCCATGGCGCCATCTGCGATGATGACGCGTTCGGCCAGGGCAGCGCGCAGCGACGGGTAGGGCGTCGGGGGCTGATCGGCGTCGGACGGCATGATAGCCCTATCCTATGGCCATCGCCGGGCACGTAGGCTTGGGCCGTCGGATAGGGGCAGCGTCAGCTTCGGGCGGGCGACACGATAGCGGGTCGTGGAGGTGGATCAGATCGAGTTCGACGGCATCTCAGCACTTAACTTGTCGGCGCTGAACTCGCCGACGGTCATCGCGGCCTTTGAAGGATGGAATGACGCTGGCGAGGCTGCCAGTGCGGCCGTGACCCATCTGAGCGCGATCTGGGAAGCGACCGCCATCGGCGAAATCGATCCTGAGGATTACTACGACTTCCAGGTGACCCGGCCGGTCCTTGAGGTGACCGACGGCCGGGCCAAGCATCTGGCCTGGCCGACGACCAGGCTGGCAGTGGCCCATCCTGAAGGACTGGGGCGCGACATCGTGCTCGTGCACGGCATCGAGCCGAACATGCGCTGGCGCGGTTTCTGCAGCGACCTGGTAGACGGATTCACCAAGCTGGGCGCCGAGATGGTGATTCTGGTCGGCGCGCTGCTCGCGGATTCACCGCACACCAGGCCGGTTCAGGTCACCGTGGCCGCCTCCGATGAGAAGCTGGCCACGGCGCTGCAGATCGACCCGGTCGACTACACCGGGCCGACCGGGATCGTGGGCGTACTGCAGGACGCCTGCATGACCGCCGGCATTCCGGCGGTGTCGCTGTGGGCGGCGGTGCCGCATTACGTGGCTCAGCCGCCGAGCCCGAAGGCCACGCTCGCGTTGCTGCGCGGAGTCGAGGACATCCTCGACGCGCCGATGCCGCTCGGCGACCTGCCGGAAGAGGCCAGGGCCTGGGAGCGCGGCGTCGATGAGCTGGCCGAGCAGGACACCGAGGTCGCTGACTACGTGCGGGCGCTGGAAGAGGCCAAGGACGCCACCGATCTGCCTGAGGCGAGCGGGGACGCGATCGCCAGGGAGTTCGAGCGGTACCTGCGCCGGCGCGGCGAGCACGGCGGGACGGCGCGCTAGACCGGCGGCCGTGTTGCCTGGCCGCCTAGATCGGCGGCCAGGGGACGGCGGGCCAGTCGTCCGGCGGGTAGGGGTGCACCCGGTGCGATAGCAGCAGCTCGACCCTGATCCTGGCGGCCGTGATCTCGTCTTCGGTAAGCAGCTCGCGAAGCTGGGTCGCCAGCTCGCCCTCGTGAATGACCTCGCTGAGCCTGCTCAGCGCCTCCACATCGGTGTCGGTCAGCGGATCCCCGCGCCACTGCCACAGCACCGTGCGCAACTTGTATTCCTCGGCGAAGCTGACGCCGTGGTCGCAGCCGTACAGATGCCCGTCAGGGGTCGGCAGCAGGTGGCCGATCTTTCGGTCGGCGTTGTTGATGACGGCGTCGAATACCGCCATGGCCCGCAGGCCGTCGTTGCTGCTGGACCGGGCGAGGGCGACGAGGTCGATCTCCGGGTCGGCGTCAATCCACAGCTGGCACATCCCAGGGCCGAACGGGCCGTCCCGGTACACCGTCGGCGGCACGATCCCCCACCCGGAGGCCTGCGAGACCAGGTAGGCGGCGACCTCACGGCCCGCCAGCGTGCCGTTCGGGAAATCCCACAGCGGCCGCTCGCCGGCTACCGGCTTGTAGACGCACGCGGCTTGCGTGTCGCCGTGGCTGACCATGCAGTACAGCGTCGCGTTGGAGGCCTCGACGAGCCGCCCGGCGACCTCGAGTTCGCCGGCCGTGAGCAGCTCGATCGCCCCGTCCTGCGTCAACGCCGTCTCGGTGATCTCTGGCGGGTCTTGAGCCGCTGGCCGTGTTGGCTTGCCTGACTGATTTTCTGGTCGGCTGGCGGGGTTGGCCCTATTCCTAGCCCGGCTGGCCGGGTTGGCCCTATTCGCTTGCCGGCTGGCCGGGCGGTTCGCTTTGCCGCTTCCGCTCCGGTCGCCGGGTCGATCAGTTGCGGCCAATCCGGTGTCCGTTCTGGCGCGGGCAGACGTGTCCGTTGGCATCGAGCGGCAGGCCGCACAGCGGGCACGGCGGCCGTCCGGCGACGACAATCTGCTGCGCTCGCCGGGCGAAGGCGCGCGCCGCTGCCGCCGTGATCGTCACGCGCAAGATCGCGGGGCCGTCATCCGGCAAATTCTCGGTCAGCGGCTCGATCGGCTCGTCGCTGAGTTCCTGGGCCTCGATGATCACCCGTTCGCTGTCGCCGTCCCAGGCGAGCGCGATCGCGCCGACCCGGAAATCCTCCATCAGCGGCTGCTCGAGCGGGCCGTCGTCGGCCAGCGCATCCGGAGCCGTCGCCGGGATCGAGACCGATCCCCCGGTGCGCCGCAGCACTTCGTCGAGCAACTCATCCAGCCGCTCGGCGAGCTGGCTGACCTGACCTTTTTCGAGCGCGACGCTGGTGATCCGCCCTGCGCCCTTTGCCTGCAGGTAGAAGGTGCGCTCGCCAGGCTGGCCGACGGTTCCGGCGATGAACCTGTCGGGCGGGTCGTAAGTGTAGACCGGCATAGACTCTATCCTCCCGCGCCGCCGCCCACGGGCGCATCACCTGGCGGCAGGGCTGCCGTCCCGGCCGTCTTCTTGTCTGATCTGATCAGCGTCGCCACACTCCCGCCAGTGTCATTCAGCCGCTCGACGAACGGGCGGAGCGGCGTGAAGCGGATGACACTCAGCGAGCAAGGATCGATGTTGATCCGCTGGTACATATCGAGGTGCAGGCCAAGGCTATCGGCCAGGACGGCCTTGATCACATCGCCGTGCGAGCAGATTAGGTAGGTCGCCTTCTGGCCAAGCTTGGCGTTCCAGTCGCGGATGCCGCTAATCGCCCGGCGCTGCATGTCGGCCAGCGCCTCGCCGTCTTCGCCGGGGAAGGTGACCGCGCTCGGGTAAGCCTGCACCACCCGCCACAGCGGTTCGCGGGCAAGCTTGCGCAGCTGCTTGCCGGTCCAGTCGCCGTAGCCGACCTCGATGAACCGCTCGTCCGTCTGTACCGGCACGACGGTCTGCTGCTGGGCGCAAGCGATCGCCTCGGCGGTCTGGTAACACCGGTCGAGCGGACTTGACACGATCGCGTCCAGTTTCACGTCGGCCAGTCTCGCCGCGACGGCCGCCGACTGTGCTTGGCCTCGGTCATCGAGTGAGATGCCGGGCGTCCGGCCGGTCAGCGCCGCGCCGGTCGCCGCCGTGAGGCCGTGCCGCACAATAAGGACCAAGGTCACGCACTGACTCTACGGCCCCTGGGCCTCCGCCCGGACCCGGCTGGCCGCTAGAGGACCGGCTCTGGCCGATCCTTTACGACCGGGCGGTCGGTGATGACGAACGTGACCGTGCCAAAGGAGACCTCATCGCCGGCCTGTATCTGCACGGCCTGCGTCACGCGCCAGCCGTTGAGCCTGGTCCCGTTGGTCGAGCCGAGGTCGGACAGCAGCCAGCCGTCCTCCTCCTTATGCAACCGGGCGTGCCAGCGGGACACGCTCAGGTCCGCGACCGTGAAGTCGCAGGACGGCGCCCGGCCGATCGTGAACCGCCGGTCCTCGTGCCGCGGCAGGCACAATGGTCTTGGCTCCTGGCCGGCCGCGGTGCTGGCTACCGGCACCACGGCGTGCCAGCCGGCCGGTGCCGGCGGCGGTGGATGGGGTACTGGGCTTGGCGGCGACACGGCCGGGTAGCGGACGTAGCCGCGCGCGGTCAGCCGCTGACGCAGGCTGGCCAGCCGTCGCCGGATCGCCCGGCCGACCCCGCGCTTCTCATTCTCCGGCAGGTCGGTGAACAGGTCGTAGAGCTCAGCGCGCTCCTTGGCTCGCAGCGCGGCATCCATGCGGACCAGGAACGTGTCCTGGCTCAGCCGCCCTACTGCGAACTGGTCCCTGAGTTCGCCGATCGCATGGTCGCGCTCGGAGTCCGAGGCTCGGAGCCCGTCATGACCAGTCACGAGCCGGTTACTAGACGCCCGCATAGCTGAAGTATCGGTCGAGGGCGTCCTGCGCACAAGCGAATGCGCAGTTACACCAGACGGTCGGCAGCGCGTAGCGAGACCGGCTGCGAGCCGTTCACGGAGTCGTTCACCGCGGTCTGCAGCGGGAAGTGGCACGCGGCCACGTGCCCGGGCCCGAACGACCGCAGCGCTGGCTCCTCGATCGAGCAGATCTCCTGCGCCAGCGGGCAGCGGGTGCGGAACCGGCAGCCCGACGGCGGGTGGATCGGGCTCGGCAGCTCGCCGGTGATGCCAATACCCCGTCTGGTCCTGGCGATCGCCGGGTCGGGGACCGGGATGGCGCCGATCAGGCCCGCGGTGTACGGGTGCGCGTGCCGCTCGTAGATGTCGTTGCTGTTGCCGAGCTCGACCAGCTTGCCGAGGTACATCACGCCGATCCGGTCAGAGATGTACTTCACCACGGCCAGGTCATGCGAAATGACGACGTACGTCAGGCCGTGCGCGGCCTGCAGCCGCTTCATCAGGTTCAGCACCTGCGCCCTGATCGACACGTCCAGCGCGCTCACCGGCTCATCGGCGACGATGACCTGCGGGTTGAGAGTCAGCGCCCGGGCCAGGCCGATGCGCTGCCGCTGACCGCCGGAGAACTCGTGCGGGAAGCGCTCGACCGCGTTGCGCGGCAGCCCCACCTCACCGAGCAGCTCGAATACCCGTTCCTGCTGCTCTTTGCGGGTGCCGATGCGCTGGATGGTGAGCGGTTCCTTGATGATCGCGCCGACTCGCATCCTCGGGTCGAGCGAGCTGTACGGGTCCTGGAACATCAGCTGCAGGTCGCGCCTGCGCCTGCGCAGCTCGGTGCCCTTCAGCCTGGAAATGTCGGTCCCGTGCAGCGTGACGTTGCCGGCGGTCGGCCGCTCGAGCGCGACGATCATCCGGCCGATCGTGGTCTTGCCGCAGCCGGACTCGCCCACCAGGCCGAACGTCTCCCCCGCCTCGACCGAGAACGAGACGCCGGAGACCGCATGCACAGAGCCGATCGACCGCTGCATGATGCCCGAGGTCACCGGGAACTCCTTGACCAGCCCGTTGATCTCGAGCAGCGTGACGCCCTGCTGATCCGGAGGCAGCGTCCGGTCTTCCACCAGGATCGCCGGATCGGCGGTGACCGCGGTGGGGACGACGATTTCTACGCCCGCGGCCGCCTGAGCCGCCCGGGCGGCCGCCGCCGCGGCCTCGACATCTTCTGGCTTCAGCGGCCCGTCGACCGGGTGCCAGCACGAGTAGAGGTGGGCGGCCGACTCGCCGATCAGCGACGGCTCGTCGGACCGGCACTTGTCGGTGGCCTTAGGACAGCGCGCGGCGAACCGGCAGCCGAGCGGCGGATGGCCGAGGTCGGGCGGCAGGCCAGGGATGTTGAGCAACTTCCGGTTGCGGTCCTGGGTCAGCAGCGGGATCGACGCCAGCAGCGCCTGGGTGTAAGGGTGATGCATGTGCTTGAACAGGTTGCCGGTCTCGGTGGTCTCGACCAGCCGGCCCGCGTACATAACGTTCACCCGGTCGGCGTGCCCGGCGATGACGCCCATGTCGTGCGTGATCAGCAGCATCGCCATATGAAGGCGGCTCTTGAGATCATCGAGCAGGTCGAGGATCTGCGCCTGGATGGTCACGTCGAGCGCGGTGGTGGGCTCGTCGGCGATCAGCACCTTGGGCTCGCAGGACAGCGCCATGGCGATCATCACGCGCTGCCGCAGACCGCCGGAGAGCTGGTGCGGGTAGTCAGACAGGCGCTCCTTCGGGCGCGGCAGGCCGACCAGGGAGAGCACCTCGGCGGCCCGGTCGAGCGCCTCTTTCTTGCTCGCCCCGCGGTGCAGCAGCACTGGCTCGGCGACCTGGGAGCCGATCGTCTTGGTCGGGTCGAGCGAGGTCAGCGGATCCTGGAAGACCATCGCGATCTCGTTGCCGCGTACCTTGCGCAGGTCGCGCTCTGGCAGGCCGACAAGCTCGCGGTCTTCGAGCTTGATCGAGCCGTTGACAACCTGCCCGCCGGGCGGGAGCAGACCCATGATCGACAGTCCGGTCATGGACTTACCGCAGCCGGACTCACCCACCAGGCCGAGCGTCTCACCAGGATCCAGGTACATATCGACGTTGCCGACGGCCTGGATGGTGGTAGTGCTCTGCTTGATGTGAGTGGAGAGGTCCTTGACCTCGAGCACTGGGGCCACGAGAGCTCCTAGTTGGGGAAATGGCCGGGGGTTCTGGGGTGTGCGCTCAGCGGCGGCGCAACCGGACGTCGAGGGCATCACGTAGCGCGTCGCCGATCAGGTTCATCGCCATCACGGTCAGCACGATGCAGAGTCCGACCGGATAGACCTGCCACCAGTAGCCATTGAGCAGGTTCTGGGTGCCGCCCGACAGCAAGTCACCCCAGTCGAAGATGGGGAAGGTCAGGCCGAAGCCGAGGAAGCCGAGCGCGGCGACCAGCAGGATCGCGTCGGCGACCTGGAAGGTGATGTTCACCACGACCACGCTGAGCGCGTTCGGTATCAGGTGCCTGAGCACGAGCCTGGACCGGGTGGAGCCCGCGGAGCGGGCGGCCGCGACGAAATCGCGCACCCGGAGCGTCAGTACTTCGCCGCGTACCAGCCGGGCCGGCACCAGCCAGGAGAAGACACCGATGATCAAGGCCAGGCTGAGGATGCTGGAGCCCCATTTGGCACCCACGATCAAGATGACGAACAGCAGCGGGATCGAGAGGAACACGTCCACGATCCGCATCATGATGCCGTCGACGACTCCGCCGGCCAGTCCGGCGATTGCCCCCCACAGCGTTCCCACCACCGTGGCGATCGCGGCCGCGAGCAGGCCGATCTCCAGCGACGCCTGGCCGCCCACCATCATCTGGCCGAGCACGTCGAAGCCGGTGGTGTCGGTGCCAAGCGGATGGCCCTGCACGGGCGGGGAGCTGGAGTGGGTCACGTCAGCGACGCTGACGTTGCCGTGGTAGAACAGCGGTCCTAGGTAACAGAACAGCAAGAAGAACACGATGAGACCCAGGCCGACGACGGCGAGCCGGTTCTGCGCGAACGCGCGCAGGCCGAGCCGCCAGCCGGTTTGAATGACGGTGACCTCACCGCCCTCGGCGATAGCGGCCGGAGCCGTGACGGGCAGAGTCTCAATTTCCCTAAACACTGCGGCCTCCTGGAGCCTTCAGCCAGTGTCGAGCCTGGTCAGGCCAGCCTGATCCTGGGGTCGGCAACGGTCAGCGCGATGTCGGCGACGTAGTTGCCTATGACGGTGAGCACACCGCCCATGAGCGTGTAGGCGATCAGAACCGGGTAGTCCTCTTGCTGCAGCGCGTTGATGAACATGATGCCGAGACCCGGGTAGTTGAAGACGTTCTCGGTGATCAGGTTGCCGGCGAGCAAGGCCGGAATGCTCAGGCCGATCAGCGTGACCATGGGCAGGCTGGCGTTCCTGACGAGGTGCCGCGTCATCACGAGCCGTTCAGGCAGGCCTTTCGCGCGGGCCGCCTTGATGTAGTCCTGCGCCAGCGCGTCGAGTGCCGAGGAGCGCATGAACCTGGAGTAGTTAGCCACCGAGACCAGCGTCAGCGTGGCGACCGGCAGCACCATGGCCCTCGGGTCCGCAATTGCGCCGATCAGCGAGCTGTTCTGGCTTACCGAGGCCGACGCGCCGACCGGGAAGATGCCGAGCGTCAGCGCGAAGACCTGGATCAGCAGCAGGCCGAGCAGAAAGACCGGCATCGAGTAGGTGATGAACGCGGCGGTGGTAACGACGTTGTCGCTAAGCGTGTTGCGCTTGACCGCCTGGAAGATCCCGACCGGGAAGGCGATGACAATCGCGAAGAACAGGCCGAGCCCGCTTAGGTAGGCCGAGATCGGCGCGTGCTCGGCGAGGATCGCGTCGACCGACTGGTTCTGCTTGTAGGACTGGCCGAGATTGCCGTGCAGGAGCTGGCCCATGTAAGTCAGGTACTGAATGATCAGCGGCCTGGTGAAGCCATTGGACTTGTTCCAGGCATCGACCGCCACCTGGGACTCTCGCGGGCCAAGCACGACGCGGCCAGGCGCCCCGCCGATCGTGTGCAGCATCCAGAACACGAGTATCGAAATGCCGATCAGGATGATCACTGAGGACGCTGCCCGGCGGAGCAGGTAGGTGGTCATTCTCCGCGTCTCCTCGCTGAGCCTTCGGTAGAGCGTTATAGGTACGGAACCCGCTTACACAGCGTGAAAGCGCCTTGTTGACAGGATGCCTGCCGGCGGCCGGAAAGGCTACCGGCAGGCATCCGTCATTTGTCCGTTACTTGGTGAAGAACCACTGCTCCGGGTTCAGGGAGAACTGCGGGAGCTCCCAGAACGAGGACTGCGGGCCGGACAGGGTGGTCTTCCACGCGTACACGTGGTCGGCGTTCGCCTGGAACAGCGCCGGGAGATTCTCGGCCAGGTACGCGGCCTCGATCTTGACCGCTGACGCACTCGAGCCGAACACGGAGTTGTGGATCAGCTTGTCGGCGGTCGGGTCGCTGTAGCCGCCGATGTTGAACGTGCCAGGGGTGTTGAAGATGGTGTTCGTCGTCGGGAACAGCGACTCGCTGAAGCCACCGAAGTCCTCGACGGCCCACTTGTTGATCTCGGACGGCGCGGCGACGTCGTAGTAGTTCGACAGGATGAAGTTGAACGACTTGCCGACCAGCTTGACCGGGATGCCAGCGCTCTTGGCCTGGGACGCGAAGTCTGTGTCCTCAGCCTGGATGGCGGGCGAGCCGTTGTTGTAGACGAGGGTGAAGCTCAGCTTGTCGCCCTTGTTGACTCCCTTGCCGCACTGCGTGGCGCCGGTGCCCGGGGACTCACAGGTCTGAGTACCGCCCACGATCTTCCAGCCGTGCTTGGCCAGGACGGACTTGGCCTCTGTGACGCTGAACGGGTAGACCGGCTTGGTCGCGTTCGACGGGGTGAACGGACTTTCCGGAACCGATGGAACCGGGCCGCTAGCGCTCACCGCGAAGCCATGGAAGATACCGGTGATGGCACCCTGCTCGTCGACCAGGTGCGCGAGCGCCTGCCGGACGTAAAGCTGACCGATGATGTTGTTCCAGTTGTCGGTCTTGTCCTTGAAGTTGAACACGATGTAGTCCCAGCCGAGGCCCGGGAAGCCGAACGTGTGGAAGCCCTGCTTCTGCAGTTGCGGGATCTGCGGGTAGTCGGTGGACGGGACCAGGCCGACGGTCAGCTGGCCGGAGCGCAGCGCGGTGTACTCAGCGTCGTCGGAGGTGAAGGCCACTTCCTGGAACTTGCTGATCGCCGGCTTCGGCGTGCCGGTGTAGGCCGGGTTCGGCACCATGGTGTTGGCGTCGGTGCTCGGGTTGAAGTCGGTCAGCTTGAACGGACCGTCGACGACCTGCCACAGCGGGTTGGTCGCGTAGGTCGACAGCTTCTGCGACTGCGCGTACAGGAACTTGTAGATCTTCGCGGCGTTAGCGGGGTTGGTGTAATCCACTGGCTTGCCGCCCACCGCGTCGATGTTCCAGGCGGTACTGGGCAGCGGGACCAGCAGCGCGATCTGGTCCAAGTACATGTAGCCGGGGTTGTACGGCTTGTCGAGCTTCAGCTGCAGCGTGAACTTGCTGGTCGCGGTCGCGCTCACCACGTTCTGCGGGAAGAAGCCCGGCGAGAAGTTACCGTAGTTGGCCGGGCTTATCTTGACCGCCGCCTTGACCAAGTCGATGAAGAAGATCAGGTCCTGCGCGTCGACCGGCTTGCCGTCCGACCACTTGTTGTTGGACTTCATGTTGATCGTGACGGTCTGGTTGTTGTCGCTGAAGATCGGCTTGCTGGCCATGCTCAGGCCGTAGTCGACGTCAAGGGTGTGCTGGGTCGGCGTCCAGTACAGCGGCTTCCACATCAGGTTCTGGAAGAAGCTGGCGGTGTACACCGAGGAGTTGGCGCCCGGAATAATCGGCAAGATCCATGTAGGCGTTGCCCCGGCGGCCATACCGAACGTCACCGTGCCGCCTTGTACGTGCGTCTTTGCTGGCGCTGGGATGCCATCAAAGTTGCTCTTCGTACCCTGGTGTGTGCTGGACGTGCTGCTCTTGGCGCACGCGGCCAGCGCGGTCACGCCGACGACGGCTACCGCCGCCATCTTCATGGCCGTACGGGCAAATGTCATCTTCAATCCTCCTGGATCATGTGGCGACTTGCCCGGATCCGCTCACGGTGGGTCCTGGCTGTCGCCGCTGATATTCCGCAGCCGAGCGACTCGCTCGCTGCCTCCTTTAGGTCAGCCCGCTTCTGTGTGCGCTGGTCATGGGGCGAGACCGGCGTTCCCAGTTCGGGGGATCACGGGAAGCGTAGATTCGAAGTTGTAGCGTTCCTAGGCCGAAACTGTCACAACTTGTTATCAATGCGCGGTTGGACGGAACCTAACTGAGAGATGAATTACGTGGCTCCTGTGGCTGTTGGTACTGATGTGACCCAGATGACAGCCAGAAGAGCCAAGAAGTGGTAACTGCGCTGCGCGCAGTGACGGTTCGCGGGCTCCGGGTAACTACGGAGCGATATCGAACCAGCGAAATATGGTTGACGCCATCTGGACTAATCGCCCAGCGGTTTGCGGTTAGCTGCCGATGGCATGCACGCCGCCGTCAACGTGCACGATCTCACCGGTAGTCGCCGGGAACCAGTCGGACAGCAGCGCCACGACCGCGCGGGCGGCCGGTTCGTGGTTGGTCAGGTCCCAGCCGAGCGGTGCCCGGTCGTCCCACACCGATTCGAACTGCTCGAACCCCGGGATCGACTTGGCGGCCATTGTCCGCAGCGGCCCGGCGGCCATCAGGTTGACCCTGATCTTGTACGGGCCGAGGTACTTGGCCAGGTACCTGGCGCACGACTCGAGGCCGGCCTTGGCGACGCCCATCCAGTCGTAGGCAGGCCAGGCCAGGGCCGCGTCGAAGTCCATTCCGACGAGCGCTCCCCCGCGTTCCTTCATCAGCGGCAGCGTGGCCATTGCCAGCGCCTTCAGCGAGTAGGTAGAAACATGCAACGCCGAGGACACGTCCGGCCACGTAGTGTCGAGGAAATTGCCGCCCAGCGCGCTGGTGGGCGCGTTGGCGATGCCGTGCACGACGCCGTCGAGACGGTCGACGTGCTCGGTGAGCCGGTCTGCTAGCGAGGCCAACTGGTCGTCGTTGGTGACGTCGAGCTCGAGCACCGGGGGCGGGTCGGGCAGCCGCTTGGCGATCCGTTCGACCAGGCTCAGCCGCCCGAAGCCAGTGAGCACGACAGTTGCGCCCTGTTCCTGCGCGATCTTCGCCACGTGGAAGGCGATCGAGGAATCGGTCAGTACGCCGGTGACCAGGATCTGCTTGCCGTCAAGAAGCCCCATCGCAAAGCCTTTCTCCGTGTGGCTTTTAATAGCTTTTATCCGGTCCTTAGCGTGGGCCGGTGCTCAATGCCCCATGCCGAGACCGCCGTCAACCGGGATCACGGCCCCGGTGATGTACCCGCCGTCTGGGCCCGCGAGGAACTGGACGACGCCGGCCACCTCATCGGCCGTCGCCGTGCGGTGCAGCGGTATGCCGGCCAGGATCGCCTTCTTGCGGTCCTCTGGCAGGTTGGCGGTCATATCGGTGTCGGCGAACCCGGGCGCCACGACGTTGACCGTGATGTTCCGGCTGCCCAGCTCTCGAGCCAGCGACCTGGCCATGCCGATGAGCCCGGCCTTGGAGGCCGCGTAGTTCGCCTGCCCGGCCGAACCGAGCAGGCCGACAACGGAGGAGATGAAGATGATCCGCCCCCGGCGGAGCCGGATCATGGGCCGGACCGCGCGCTTGGCGACTCGGTAGGCTCCGCCCAGGTTCGTGTCGATGACCTCGGTGAACGCCTCTTCCGACATCAAGGCGAGCAGCTGATCGCTGGTCATCCCCGCGTTGGCGACCACCACCTCGACCGGCCCGTGCGCGGCCTCGGCCACCCCGAACGCCGCGTCAACGGCGGCCATGTCGCGCACGTCACAGGTAGCAACCGTCAGGCCGCCGATCTCCTCGCCGGAGCGGGACGTGATCGTGACGTTGTCCCCCGCCTTCGACAGGCGCTGGGCTATGGCCAGGCCGATGCCCCGGTTGCCGCCGGTTACCAGGACCGATCGCCCCATCAGCCGCCTCCCGCTACTTGCGCTCTGGTGCGCGTGCCAATGCGTGCGCGCGTGCAAGTATCGCAGAGTCGCGCCCGGCCGGCGGCTAGGCGTCCTCGAGTCTGAAGCCGACCTTCATGCCGACCTGGAAATGTGCGATCTCGCCGCCGTCGAGCTGGCCCCGGACCTCGGTCACCTCGAACCAGTCCAGGTGCCGCAGCGTCTGGGCGGCTCGCCGCAGGCCGTTGCGGATGGCGGCGTCGACGCTCTCGGGTGAAGTTCCGACGATCTCGGTGACCCGGTACGTGCGGTCGGACATCTGGCTCCTCCGTCTGCTGGCTTCTGGGTGTACCACTACTACCAGGCTTCACAGCCTGGGGCGGGTTAGCACCACGGACCGATCGGGCCTAACGTGAAGGGGTGCGTAGTCATCACAGTGCTCGGCGTGATCAGGCCTACCTGGTTACCGAGGCACCTCA